>ENA-OBLH01000271-OBLH01000271.1-metagenomes-genome-assembly--contig:-NODE-271-length-18525-cov-2.76107_pt1 | contig 18525 bp, 19 predicted proteins | sample MGYA00153382_OBLH01 | MGnify analysis MGYA00153382
CACGCCGATCGACCGTTTCCGCAACCATGCCCGCCTGGGGTACGTCCCGCAGCGCCATACGCTGTCCACCTCCGTGCGCGCCACGGTCGCCGAGATCGTCGCGATCGGAAGGCTCCCCCACCAGAGCTGGCTGGGCCGCCCGAACCACGAGGACCGGCGAATCATCCACGACTCCCTGGCCGTGGTCGGCCTGGACGACCGGTCCACCGTCGACGTGAGTACCCTCTCCGGGGGTCAGCAACGTCGCGTGCTGATCGCCCGGGCACTGGCGGCGCAGCCGGACGTCCTGATCATGGACGAGCCCACCGCCGGGGTGGACCTGGCCAGCCAGGAGGTCCTGAGTCAGGTGCTCGCCCGGCTGGCCCGACGCGGGGCAACCATGTTGATCGTCACCCATGAGCTCCAGGCGATCCGCGGCGTGCTCACCCGCATCCTGCAGATCCACGGTGGCCAGGTCACCTTCGACGGCACCCCCGACGATCACGACCGGGCACTGGGTGAGTCCAGGTCGGGGCACGACGGGCACCATCATGACGACGAGAGCGTCCCTGCGCCCTTCCCGTCAGCCGGGCCGCTCGACCGCGTCGATCACCGGAACGGAGGCCACCGTGCCTGAGATCCTGACCTTCGACTTCATGCAGCACGCGCTCCTGGCGGCACTGCTGGTGGGCATCGCGGCGCCCATGGTCGGCGTCTTCCTGGTCCAGCGCCGGCTGTCCCTGATCGGTGACGGCATGGGCCACGTCGCGCTCGCCGGCGTGGCTGTCGGGGTGTTCACCCACCAGGCGCCGGTGCTGACCGCCCTGGTGTTCGCCATCGTGGCCGCGGTCGGAATCGAGCTGGTACGGGCACGGGGCCGAACCAGTGGCGACGTCGCCCTCGCCGTCATGTTCTACGGGGGCATCGCGCTCGGCGTGGTCGTGTTCAGCCTGTCCGCAGACGGCACGCCGACCAACCTCGACTCCTACCTGTTCGGGTCGATCTCCACGACGACCAACACCGACCTGCAGCAATTCGCCGTGCTGGCCATCGTGGTGGTCGGGGTCACCTGGGCGCTGCGCCCCCGGCTGTTCGCCGTCGCCAACGACGAGGAGTACTCGCGGGCCACCGGCCTGCGGGTCACCGCCCTCAACATCACCCTGGCGGTGCTCACCGCCGTGACGGTGGTGGTCTCGATGCGGGTGGTCGGCCTGCTGCTGATCAGCGCGCTGATGATCGTGCCGAACGCCACGGCCCAGCTGGTCGCCGGCAGCTTCAGGTCAGCGATCCGCATCGCCGTGATCATCGGCGCCTTCTGCGCGGTGGGCGGGGTGACGACGGCGTACTACGTCAACACACCCCCCGGCGGAACCATCGTCCTGATGGCGATCGCACTCTTCCTGGCCGCAGCGTCGTACAACGCCCTGCGCGGGCGGATCGCGGGCAGGCGACACCTCGAGGCCGAGCAGCACGAACACGAGCACGGTCCCGACTGCGGGCACGCCACGATCGAGCACGACCACCACGTCGACTACCTTCACGACGGCCACCGTCATGCTCCGCATGAGGGTCACTACGACGAACACCACCCGCTCGAGACCCATGAGGATCCGGTGAAGCACTGATGTCCGTAACCTTCCGACGACCCACCAGGCAACGCGCCGCCGTCGAGGCACTGCTGATGAACATCGGCGACTTCATGTCCGCCCAGGACCTGCATGCGCGCCTGCGCGCCCAGGGCCAGGGCGTGGGTCTGGCAACGGTCTATCGCACGCTTCAGGCGATGGCCGACGACGGCGGGGTGGACATGCTGCGGACCAGCGACGGTGAAGCCGTGTACCGGCGGTGCAGCACCGGACATCACCATCATCTGGTCTGCCGCAGCTGTGGCCGGACCGTCGAGGTCGAGGGGCCCGCTGTGGAGAGCTGGACCGACAAGATCAGCTCCGAGAACGGCTTCAGCGACGTTCACCACACCCTCGAGATCTTCGGCCTGTGCGCGTCCTGCACCCCCACAGATCCCGCCGCCCCTTCCGCGGACGCCGACCCGGTGGAAGCACCCGCCAAGGACTGACCCGCCCTCAGGGTCAGCCCCCCACCGCCACAGAACGCATCCCAGGCCCCCCCGCTCGAGTGCACCCACATGCCCACCATGCTGGTGAGAGCGCACAAATCGACCCAAGAAGCCGCCCGAGGGGTCGATTCGCGCTCTCACGTTGGCCACGGGAATGATCAGCGCGCGCACGCAGCCGTGCACCCACCCGACGCCGATCTGAGCGGTGGCTCAGCCGGGACCTGTCGACCGGTCCACGGCGCCGCCGTAACGCCGGTCGCGATCGGCATAGATCTCGATGGCCCGCCATAGGTCGCGCCGGTCGAAGTCAGGCCAGAGCGTGTCGAGGAACACCATCTCCGCATAGGCCGACTGCCACAACAGGAAGTTGCTGGTCCGCTGCTCGCCGGAGGAGCGCACGAAGAGGTCGACATCAGGCATCTCCGGCTCGTCGAGATACCTCGCGATGGTGTGTTCGTCGATGTGGCCGGGTTTGAGCCGGCCGTCCTTGACGAGCTGGGCGATCCGGCGGGTGGCATCGGCGATCTCGGCCCGGCCGCCATAGTTGACGCACATGTTCAACGTCATCACCGTGTTGTCGCGGGTCATCTCCTGGGCGACCTCGAGCTCCCTGATCACCGACAGCCACAGGCGGGGCCGCCGACCCATCCACCGGACCCGAACCCCCCATTCGTGCAGGACGTCCCGCCGGCGCCGGATCACGTCACGGTTGAAGCCCATCAGGAAGCGGACCTCGTCCGGCGAGCGCTTCCAGTTCTCGGTGGAGAAGGCGTAGGCCGAGACGTTCTGCACGCCGATCTCGATGGACCCGGCCACCACGTCGAGCAACGAGGCCTCCCCTGCCTCGTGGCCCTGGGTGCGCGGCAGGCCGCGGGCATTCGCCCAGCGACCGTTGCCATCCATGACGATCGCGACGTGTCCGGGGATCAGCTCGGCGGGCAGGACGGGCGGGCGGGCCCCGGACGGATGCGGGAACGGCGGGGTGCCTGCGCTCAACGGCTGGCTGTTCAACAGCTGGCTTCCTGGGTTCGAGCCATCCCCCGCACCGCCACGACGCCCCCCTCCCCTCGCCTTCGTCATGCTGGTCGGCCCTCGTCCCATCTCGTGCTGCGTCCTGCGTCGCCGCGATGCTCGCGTGCCTGCAGCTTCGTCATACCCGCTCGACAAGTCGCAGGGATCGAACGCCGCGCTCGAGGTGCCATTGCAGGAAGGCCGTCACGAGGCCACTTCCCTCACGACGATGCTGGGGAAGACTCTGGTCGGCAACGTCCCAGTCGCCGACGAGCAAGGCCGCCAGCAGCTCGAGGGTGGCCAGCGCCGGTAGGGCCGAGCCGGGCGTCCGGCAGGACGGGCAGACGGTGCCACCGCTGGCGAGGTTGAACGCCCGCTGGGGGCCCGGGGCGCCACATCTGGCGCAGTCGTGGAAGCTCGGCGCCCACCCCGCGACGGCCAGCGACCGCAACAGAAAGGAGTCCAGCACCAGGCCCGCCTCATGGTCGCCTCCGGCCAGTGCGCTCAACCCGCCGGCCAGCAACAAGAACTGCTGCATGGCCGGCTCGCGCTCCTCGGTGAGCCGTTCGGCGGTCTCCAGCATCGCCGTCGCAGCGGTGTAGGAGACATAGTCGCGGGCGATCGGATCGCCATACGGGGCAAGGGTCTCGGCCTGGGTCACGGTGTCCAGCGAACGCCCCTCGTAGAGCATGACGTCGACGATCATGAACGGCTCGAGCCTGGCCCCGAAGCGGGACCTGGTCCGGCGCACGCCCTTGGCGACCGCCCGGACCTTGCCGTGCTGGCGGGTCAGGAGCGTGACGATACGGTCCGCCTCACCCAGCTTCTGGGCGCGCAGGACAATCGCAGCGTCACGATAGAGGGCCATGCGCACATTGTCCTATGCCAACCCCCGAACGCCTGTATGCCGTGCCGCTCACCGGCCGCCTGCCTAAGCGCCCGGCCAGGAAGGCGCACATCGCCGGTCATCATTTTGGCACATACGTCCGAGGATTCGATAAGGTGGAAGCATGAACATGGTTCTTCAGGGATCCCTGCTCGACACCGTCGACGAGGTCGGGCTCCGGGCGCTCGGCCCAGCGATCCGGCGCACGGTGCTTGCGGAAGGCGCATGGATCGACGTCAGGCTCGGCTGGCTAACGGGCGCTGACGAGTTGTTCAGCCGGCTCCTGCGCGACGTCCCCTGGCGCGACGAGCGCCGTCAGATGTACGACCGTGAGGTCGCCGTCCCTCGTCGGGTCAGCTTCTTCGACGAGGACGACCAGCTGCCCGATCCCGTTCTCGTGCAGGCTCGCTCGGCGCTCAGCGCTCATTATGCAGGAGAGCTGGGCGAGCCGTTCCGCACAGCGGGGCTCTGCCTCTATCGCCATGGCCAGGACTCCGTCGCCTGGCACGGGGACACCATCGGCCGCGGTCCATCGCAGGACACGATGGTGGCAATCACGTCGGTCGGCGCCCCAAGGGCCCTGCTCCTGCGTCCCCGCGGCGGCGGCCCCGGCCGGACGATCCGGTACGTCCTCGGCCACGGCGACCTGCTCGTCATGGGCGGCTCATGCCAGCGGACCTGGGAGCACGCCATACCCAAGACGACCCAGCCCGTGGGACAGCGGATCAGCATCCAGTTCCGGCCACGCGGCGTCCGCTGAGAGGGCTGAGCGAGAGCAGGAACTGTCACCGCCTGTCCATAGGTCGTCAACCATGTCGACGACCTTCTGTGGCACCTCGCGGATGTGCAGTGGTTCTGGGGGCGGCCAGTCCTGAGCGGCAACCGGCATCAAGCCTCAGCAGCGGCGGCTGCAGCTGTAGCAACGGCCGCGTCCCGTTCCGAACGGTTGACAGCGGACACGACGGCCTTGAGCGAGGCGATCACGATGTTGGCGTCCAGGCCCACCCCCCACAGCACCCGGTCGCCGAGCGTGCACTCCACGTAGGCTGCAGCCGTCGCGTCACCACCAGAGGAGAGCGCATGCTCGGCATAGTCCAGGACCCGCACGTCGACATCAAGAGTCGCCATCGCGGCGACGAAGGCCGCGATCGGGCCGTTGCCGATCCCCTCGATCGTGGTCTCCCTGCCGTTGTCGGTGAGGGTCACCGAAATCGTGTCGGCACCCTCCACCGTCGAGTCCGAGCGCATCCGTAGCAACGTGAAGCGGCCCCACTGCTCGATGTTGGTCGCGGCGGCCTCTGACCGTGTGACCGGAAGGTACTCGTCCCGGAACGCAGACCACAGAGCCGCCGGCGAAACCTCCCCGCCATCGGAGTCCACGCCCCGCTGGACGACGCCGCTGAACTCGATCTGCAGCCGGCGCGGCAGCTCCAGCTGGTGCTCGCTCTTGAGGATGTAGGACACCCCACCCTTGCCGGACTGGCTGTTGACACGCACCACGGCCTCGTAGGACCGGCCGATGTCGTGCGGGTCGATGGGAAGGTACGGCACCCCCCAAGGCAGGTCGTCGATCGACGAGGCCGTCGAGCTGTTCGCCAGGTCCTTGGCCATGGCGTCGAACCCCTTTTTGATCGCATCCTGATGCGAGCCGGAGAAGGCCGTGAAGACGAGGTCGCCACCATAGGGATGACGCTCGTGGACCGGCAGCTGGTTGCAGTGCTCGACCGTGCGCCGGATCCCGTCGATGTCCGAGAAGTCGATCTGGGGGTCGATGCCCTGACCGAAGAGGTTCATACCCAGCGTGACCAGGCAGACGTTGCCGGTGCGCTCGCCGTTGCCGAACAGGCAGCCCTCGATGCGGTCGGCGCCGGCGAGGTAACCCAGCTCGGCCGCGGCGACGCCCGTTCCCCGGTCATTGTGCGGGTGAAGGGAGAGCACCACGGACTCGCGGCGGGCCAGGTGACGCGACATCCACTCGATCGAGTCGGCATAGACGTTCGGGGTGGCCATCTCGACGGTCGCCGGCAGGTTGATGATCACCTTGCGGTCGGGCCGCGCGTCGAAGACCTCGATGATCTCGTTGCAGATCCGCGCCGCGAACTCCAGCTCGGTGCCGGTGTAGGACTCCGGTGAGTACTCGTAGTAGACGGTCGTCTCGGGAATTCCCTCCTCGAGCTTGCGGCACAGGCGCGCTCCCTGAAGCGCGATGTCCACAATGCCGTCCTGGTCCAGGCCGAAGACAACCCGACGCTGCAGCACCGACGTCGAGTTGTACAGGTGGACGATCGCCGCCCTGGCCCCGCGGATCGAGTCATAGGTGCGCTCGATCAGGTGGTCGCGTGCCGGTGTCAGGACCTGGATTGTCACGTCTTCGGGGATGTGGCCGCCCTCGACCAGCATCCGCACGAAGTCGTAGTCGGTCTGGCTCGCCGACGGGAAGCCGACCTCGATCTCCTTGTAGCCCATACGCACCAGCAGATCAAACATCCGCATCTTGCGCTCTGGGCTCATCGGGTCGATCAGGGCCTGGTTGCCGTCGCGCAGATCGACCGCGCACCAACGTGGGGCCACAGTCATGCGCTTGGTCGGCCAGGTACGGTCTGGCAGGTCCACCGAGATCTGCTGGTCGTAGGGCAGGTACTTGCCGACCGGCATACCACTGGACTGTTGGGGGTGAATCATGTTCTCGCCTCTATCGTCTGGTTGCGTTCGGTAGGGCCGGGCAACTCAAACTCCGCGACAAGGGCGGCCGTCTCAGAGGGCCTCGCCGCGGCACGGAAGCAGGAGCAGGGCTCCAGACGCGATGCGCACAACACCACACTATGCTGCCAGACCTCGTGGCGTCCACGAACTGGACACTAGTCCCGCCTGATGGATTCGTCGCACTGACGACGCCCGTCACAGATCAGGGAGGGTCTCCCGATGCGGCTGCCGCGCGAACCCGGGCCAAGCTCCCGGGCTGGACCCGACGGCCGTGGTCTAGAACCCGAGCCGCTGCAGCTGTTTCGGGTCGCGTTGCCAGTCCTTGGCCACCTTGACATGCAGGTCCAGATAGATCCGCTGACCGAGCAATGCCTCGATCCCCTTACGGGCGGTAGTGCCAACCTCACGGAGGCGCGATCCGCCCTTGCCGATGATGATCGCCTTCTGGCTGGACCTTTCGACGAAGACGTTGACCCGGACGTCCAGCATCGGGGAGCTCTCCGGCCGCCCTTCGCGGGGCAGCATCTCGTCGACGACGACAGCAAGGCTGTGCGGCATCTCGTCGTCCAGCCCCTCGAGGGCAGCCTCGCGGACCAGCTCGGCGATCATGATGATCTCGGGCTCGTCGGTCAGGACGCCATCTGGATACAGCATCGGCGACTTCGGCAGGTAGGACGAGAGCAGAGCGGTGACCTCACCGACCTGATCGCCTCTGGTGGCCGAGCACGGGATGATGGCGGCCCATTCGCCGAGCTGGTCGATGGCGATGAGGTGCTCGGCCAGACGATGCTTGTCGACCCGGTCGCTCTTGGTCGCCAGCGCCACCACAGGAGTGCGCTTGGCCGCCATCAGCTCGGTGAGCTCCCTGGCGATATAGGAGTCTCCTGGGCCGATCCGCTGGTCGGCCGGCAGGCAGAAGCCGATCACGTCGACCTCCAGCAGGGTTTCACGCACCATGTCGTTCAGCCGCTGGCCTAGCAGGGTCCGGGGCTTGTGCAGACCGGGGGTGTCGACCAGAATCAGCTGCCCCTGCTCGGAGGTCACAATCCCCCGGATCGTATGCCGGGTGGTCTGCGGCTTGCTCGAGGTGATGGCGACCTTCTGGCCGACCATGGCGTTGGTCAACGTCGACTTGCCGGCGTTGGGACGGCCGACCAGACAGGCGAATCCGGCTCTGAAGTCCTCGGTCACGACGCTTCCTCCCGCACGGTTCGGTCCATTCTTGTCTCGGCCTTGCCCTTTTTCGCATCGGCCTGACGTCGCACGATCACGGTGGCGATCCGGTGCCTGCGGCCGGCCATCCGCTCGGCTGTCAGTGAAAGCCCGACGACCTCACAGCGAGAACCCGGGATCGGGACGAGTCCGAGGGCCTTTCCGAGCAGGCCGCCGACGGTGTCGACCTCGTCCTCCTCGAGGGTCACGTCGAAGAGCTCAGCCAGGTCGTCGATGTGCATGGTGGCCGGAACCCGGGTCGAGCCGTCCTCGAGCTCCTCGACCCCCGGCGCCTCGCGGTCATACTCGTCATCGATCTCCCCCACGATCTCCTCGAGGATGTCCTCGAGGGTGACCAGGCCTGCCGTTCCGCCATACTCGTCGATGACGACCGCAAAGTGGTTCTGATCCCGTTGCATCTCCCGCAGCAGGTCGTCAATCGGTTTGCTCTCGGGGATGTATCGCACGGGACGCATCTGTTGCCTGGCCGGCAGCTTGGCTGCTTTGGCATCGGCGTAGACGTGGCGGGCGACGTCCTTGAAGTACAGCAGGCCAAGAACATCATCCGGTCCCTCGCCGACCACCGGGATCCGCGAGAACCCCGATCGCAGGAACAGGGACATCGCCTGGCGCAGCGTCTTGTCCTGGTCCATGGTCAGCATGTCGGTGCGCGGCACCATCACCTCGCGAACCACGGTGTCCCCCAGCTCGAAGACCGAGTGGATCATCTGGCGCTCGCCGGCCTCGATCAGCAGGGACTCCTCGGCGAGGTCGACCAGGTCGCGCAGCTCGGCCTCGGAGTCGAACGGCCCGTCACGAAAGCCGCGGCCCGGGGTCACCGCGTTGCCGAGCGCCACGAGCAGGCGAGCAACCGGGCCGAGCACCCAGCGCAGCAGGACCAGGATCGGCGCCGTCAGCAGGGACACCCGGTCGGCATGCTGGCGGCCCAGGGTCCGCGGCGAGACGCCCACCAGGACGAAGGAGACCACGGCCATGACCCCGATCGAGGTGAGCAGGGCCGGCCAGAAGTCGTCGACCGAGTTGACCACCGCCAGGGTGATGAGCACGGCAGCCGCCGACTCGGCCGAGACGCGAACGAAGGCCGCAACGGAGAGGTATCCCGCGCTGTCAGCCACGATGATGGCCAGGGAGGACGCGCCTCGCCTGCCCTCCTCCACCAGCTCGGCGGCGCGGTGGCGGGAGAGGCGTGACTGTGCGGACTCCGCGGCCGCGATGACGAAGGCGATCACGATGCTGACCAGTGCCGCAATGACGAGTTGGGTGACCATAGGTGTCTTGGGGTCCTCGGGGCGGGTCAGTGACCGGCGCGGCGGCCGCGGCCGGCCAGGAAAGTCAGCAGCAGGGTGCGCTGGAGCTCGAACATCTCGCGCTCCGCCTCGGGCTCGGCGTGGTCGTAGCCGAGCAGGTGCAGGATGCCGTGGGTCAGCAGGAGCAGCAGCTCCTCCTCGGTCGCATGCCCCGCCCCCACGGCCTGGCGGGCCGCCACCGACGGGCACAGCACGATGTCGCCGAGAACGCCCTCCGCGGGCTCCTGTCCGTCCCTGCCGGGTCGGAGCTCGTCCATCGGGAAGCTCATGACATCAGTGGGACCGGGCAGGTCCATCCACTGGACGTGCAGGACTTCCATCGCCGGCTCGTCGACCAGCTTGATGCACAGGTCCGCCTGCCGGTGGACCTTCATCTCGCCCATGACGTACCTGGCGCAGGAGATGAGCTCCATCTCGTCGAGGGAGACGTCCGTCTCGTTGAGCACGTCGATACTCATGGCCTCATCGCCCGGCCTTTGACCGAGGCGGCCCGGGATGGTCCGCCGGTCCGCTGGTCCCAGCGCCCGTAGGCCTCCACGATGGACCCGACCAGGGCGTGCCGCACCACGTCGTGGGCGTTCAGCTCGGCAAAGTGCACGTCCTCGACGCCTTCCAGGATCTCCTGGACCACCTTCAGGCCGGACGGCGTCCCGGACGGCAGGTCGATCTGGGTCACGTCACCGGTCACGACCATCTTGGAGCCAAATCCCAGCCGGGTCAGGAACATCTTCATCTGCTCCGGTGAGGTGTTCTGCGCCTCGTCCAGGACGATGAAGGCATCGTTGAGGGTCCGGCCCCGCATGTAGCCCAGCGGAGCCACCTCGATGGTGGCCGAAGCCAGCAGCCGCGGGATCGACTCCACATCGACCATGTCGTGCAGCGCGTCATACAGCGGTCGCAGATAGGGGTCGATCTTGTCGCTGAGCGTGCCGGGCAGGAAGCCGAGCCGCTCCCCGGCCTCGACCGCCGGGCGGGTCAGGATGATCCGGCTAACCTTCTTGGTCTGCAGCGCCGCAACCGCCTTGGCCATCGCCAGGTAGGTCTTGCCGGTGCCCGCGGGTCCGATGCCGAAGACGATGGTGTTCTTGTCGATCGCGTCGACGTAACGCTTCTGGTTCAGCGTCTTAGGCCGGATCGTGCGGCCCCTGTTGGACAGGATGTTCATCGTCAGGACGTCCGCGGGACGCTCTTTGGTGTGCGCGCGCAACATCGAGACCGAACGCTCGACCGCATCCCGGTTCAGCGCCTGACCGGTCCCCAGGACGATCAGAAGCTCGTCGATCGTGCGCTCGAGCAGCGCTACGTCGGCTGCGGCCCCGGACACATGAAACTCGTTGCCGCGGACCAGTATGTCGAGGCGGGGGAAGGAGTGTTCTATGGCGCGTAGCAGCTCGTCCCGCGGCCCGAGCAGTGTCACCATGGACAACTCGGGCGGAAGAACGATGATGTGCGTGGGCCGTCCATCGTCTGTCATCGTGACTTCAGTCTACGTGTCCTCGCTTGCCCTCAGCACGGTTCAGCCGGGCGGCCAGGTCATGGTCCGGCCTCCGAGCACGTGCACGTGAGCGTGGAACACCTCCTGCTGGGCCGCGGCGCCGGTGTTGAAGACGCTGCGATAGCCAGCTGCCAGCCCCTCCAGACTGGCCACCTCACCGACCGCCTCGAACAGCTCCACCACGGCCGGCGGCGAGGAGGCACCCAGCGCCACGACGTTGGGCTGATGCTCCTTGGGAATCACCAGCACGTGGGTCGGCGCCTGCGGCTTGATGTCGCGAAACGCCAGTGTCGTGGCCGTCTCATAGATGATCTCCGACGGAACCTCGCGGGCGATGATCTTGCAGAACAGACAGCCGCTTGCGGCAGTCGGGTCATCTGTGCTCATGAGGTCAAGCCTACGGTTCACCCCGACGACGGTCCAGAGAGACGAACGGTCCAGGCAGGCCGTTTGTCCCGCCATGCACACAGATCCGGCAAGGCGGCGGGTCCAGCGGTTGCGGGTCCGCAGAACACTCCGGTCAACCGATCGTTCCCGCCGCGCGTCATCACATCGTGAGAACGTTGACTATGGCCGAACGCGAAGAGGTCGGGGCGGCTGACGGGACCTGGGCGGCCGATCAGGCCCTCACGGATCTGTATGCCGGCTACTGGCACTCGCTCGTGCGCCTCTCGTGGCTGCTGGTCAGGGACCAGCAGCTTGCCGAGGAGACGGTCCAGGACGCCTTCGTGGCCATGCACTCCCGCTGGTCCCGGCTCCGGAACCAGGATCTGGCCCTGGCGTATCTGCGCCGATGCGTGGTCAACAGCTCACGCTCCGTCCTGCGGCACCGCGGCGTCGAGGACCGCTACCTCAGTGCCGAGATCAACGCGCTGACCGCCCACGGCACCACCGAGGCGCCCAGCGCGGAGGCACGTGCCCTCGAGCGTGCAACCGGCCAGCGGCTACTTGCCGCCCTGGGGCGCCTGCCCCGACGACAGCGAGAGGTGTTGACCCTGCGCTACTACGCGGACCTCAGCGAGGCTCAGATCGCCGACGCCCTCAGCATCTCGACGGGCTCGGTCAAGGCCCATGCCCACAGAGGCCTGACCGCCCTGCGATCCGATGTGGAAGCCACCCGATGAACCCGCAGAATCCTCACGACCCCCACGACCCCCACGACCTTGAGCACAGGCTGCGCGCGGCCCTCCACATGGAGTCTGCGCGAATCAACCCGCGGGAACGACGAACGGAGATCCTGGCGATGACCCGACAGACCCGGCAAGAGACCAAGTCAGCCCAACCACGACGGCGCTGGCTCATCCCGGCTGCCGCGGCCGCCTCGGTGGCCCTGATCGGCGCCGCTGTCTGGGGCGTGTCCAACGCCGGCGGCAGTCAGCCGTTGACCCCTGCGGCAACGTCCACGTCAACCCCCGCGCCTACGACGGCACCGACGGCGGCACCGACAGCTGCTCTACCGGCTGTACCGCCATCGCGCTCCGCGCCGAGCGGGTCACCGTCCGCGACGTCGAACGGGAAGCTCGGCGGTGCCACCAGCCAGGTAGCCCTGGTGTCACTACCCGCCTACTTCGTCGGCGCGAACATGCCCGCCGGCAACACGTTCGGCCTCTACCGGGAGTTTGTCCGGACCGCCGTTCCTGCCGGGGCCACCCAGGCCCGGAAGGCCAGGGCTGCCGTGGCCATCGCGATGAGCGCCGCACCGTTCACCACCACCACGCCCTTTCTGAAGCCCTGGACCGGCACCTCGGTCACGAATGTGACAGTCAGCCCGGGACGGATCACCATCACGCTCAGCGGGCCAGGCGCCCCGGGACTCACCGCCGCCCAGACCAGGCTCGCGGTGCAGCAGCTCGTGTGGACCGCGCAGGCAGCCGTCGGGCAGGGGAACATCCCGGTAAAATTCCTCGTCACGAACGGCACTGTGAAGCTGTTCGGGACCTACCCCACGTCGCAGACGTACAACCGCCCGCCGGCGGCTCTGCAGTATGAGGTGCTGGCGCCGATCTGGGTCACGTCCCCGGTGCAGAACCAGGTGTTCCCGGCAGGACCGGTGGTCGCGGCAGGCCAGTCCTGCGCCTTCGAGGGCACGACTGCCTGGCAGCTGAAGAAGGGCGGCGCTGTCGCCAAGTCCGGATCGACGCTGGCCTCCAGCGGCTGGGAGCTCTCGGCGCGGGCAGCTACACCTTCCGGATGTACGAGGTGAGCATGAAGGACGGCACCGTCATCGCCGAGGTGTCGAGGCCGTTCACGGTGAGGTAGCCCCGGACGTCATCGGGGCCGGCGCCGGCAGACGCGTTGAGCACCAGCAACACCTGCAGGCGCGCTCCTTGAGGGCTTCATAGGGCACTCAACGCCAGCGGCCGGCGGCACTCAGCACTGCCAGTGCCGCTGGTCCGGCGCTCGAGGAACGCAGGACATGCGCTCCCATCCGGACCGCCACCGCGCCGGCGGCGACGAACGCGGCCAGCTCCTCGGGCGCGACCCCGCCCTCCGGACCGACGATGAGTACGACATCCCCCGACCCGGGCAGCTCGATCCCGGCCAGAGGCCGCTGCGCCTCCTCGTGCAGGACGAGCGCCAGCGCCGCCGACTCAATCCGCCGTATGACGGCTGCCTGGTTCGCCGGCCGGCTCACCACCGGAACGCGGACCCGACGGGACTGCTTGGTGGCGGCCAGAACGACCGACTCCCACTTGCGCAGGGACTTGCCGGCTCGGTCGCCTCGCCAGATCACGATGCTGCGGGCAGCCTGCCAGGGAACCACCTCGTCGACGCCGAGCTCGGTGGCGGCCTCGATAGCCTGCTCGTCTCGATCGCCCTTGGCCAGGGCCTGAACCAGCACGAAGTACGGGTCCGGTTGCGGCTCCTGCGATATCGCCCGCAGACGCAGGTGCAGCTCCCCCGGTCCGACGCTCTCGACAACAGCATCGGCCCGGCGTCCGGCCCCGTCGGTGAGCAGGATCTCCTCGCCGACCCCGATCCGCCTGACCGTCGCGCCATGACGTCCCTCAGCCCCGTCAAGAACGAGCCCAGACCCCGGGGTGGCCGCGGCCAGCTGATCCGCGGCGACGAAGAAAAGCGGGGCGGTCACGCACCGAACCTCACTGCACGAACCTCGCGCCATTGCCCTCGCGCCATTGCCCTCGCGCCATTGCCCCTCGCGTCGCTGCCCTCACGTCGCTGCCCTCAGGTCATTGACCACATCGGCCTACTTGCCGAGGAAGGCGCCGCGCAGCTTGCCGAACAGGCCCGTCGAAGCCAGCGTGAGCTTGCCCTCGGGACGCTCCTCGCCACGCACGGACGCGAAGGTGCGCAGCATGTCCTCCTGCTCCGTGGTGAGCTTGGTAGGCGTCTGGATCGCGGCGTGCACCAGGACATCGCCACGACCGCTCCCCCTCAGATGGGTGACTCCCTTGCCCTTGAGGGTCATGATGTCGCCAGGCTGGGTGCCCGGCTTGATCTCCAGATCGATCATCCCGTCGAAGGTGTCGAGCTTGATCATGGCGCCCAGCGCAGCGGCGGTCATCGGAAGCTCCACCGAGCAGTGCAGGTCATCCCCGCGGCGCTGGTAGGTCTCGTGCGGGGTGACGACCACTTCGACATACAGGTCGCCGGCTGGTCCTGCCCCCGAACCGACCTCGCCCTCCCCGGGGAGCTGGATCCGGGTGCCGGTGTCAACGCCGGCCGGGACGCGGAGCTTGAGGTTGCGCCGGGTGCGCACCCGGCCCTCACCCGAGCACTCGAAGCAGGGGCTGGCGATGACGGTGCCGATGCCCTGGCAGACTGAGCAGGTGCGGGAGGTCATGACCTGGCCGAGGAAGGACCGCTGGACCTGGTGGATCTCACCTCGGCCGCCACAGACGTCACACTTGCGGGTCCCGGTGCCCGGCTGGGCGCCCTCACCGTGACAGGTGCCACAGGCGACGGCGGTGTCCATCGTCAGCTCGCGGTCGGCGCCGAAGACCGCCGCAGAGAGGTCGATCTCGATCTGGATCAAGGCGTCCTGACCCCGACGCTGGCGCGAGCGCGGCCCACGGCCTGCGCCGCCGGCGGCCTGCCCGAAAAAGGCATCCATCACATCACTGAACGAGAAGCCCTGACCGAAGCCGGCAGCGCCACTCGCGCCGCCGTAGGGGTCCGCGCCGCCGTCGAAGGCCTGTCGCTTGGCCGGGTCGGACAAGACGTCATACGCCTGGGAGACCTTCTTGAACTCTTCCTCGGCGCCGTCATGGGTGTTGACGTCGGGGTGCATCTTGCGCGCCAGCCGGTGATAGGCCCGCTTGATGTCCTCGGTGCTGGCGTCACGTGCAACGCCCAGGTCCTGGTAGTAGTTGTTCAAAGAAATTTTCCTTAGCGTCTCTGCGGGAGCGTTATTGACGGGCGAAAGCGTGATGGGGCGAGCATCTGAGTCATGGGGCGAGGATCTGGGAGACGTATCTGGCGACCGCGCGCACCGAGGCCATGGTCGTCGGGTAGTCCATCCGGGTCGGTCCGAGCACGCCGAGGCCGGCCACGACCTCACGGCCGGTGCCGTAGCCGGTGCTGACCACCGACGTGGCGCTCAGCCCGGCGTGCGCGTTCTCGTGGCCGATGCGGACCGCGACCACATCACCCTCGTTGCTCATGGTGGCTAGGAGCTTCAGCAGCACGACGTGCTCCTCGAGGGCCTCCAGAACCGGCCCGATGGTGAGCGGGAAGTCGGTGCCGAACCGCATCAGGTTGGACGTGCCGGCAAGCACCACCCGCTCCTCACGCTCCTCGACCAGGGCGTCGTCAAGCGAGCGGACGACTGCGCGCACCAGGTCCCGGTCGGTCGGCACGAAGTTGTCGGACAGGGACTGCAACCGGGCGGCCGCCTCGACGAGCTGGAGCCCGCTGGCCTCGGCGTTGAGCCTCGAGCGGAGGTCGGCGATGAACTGCTCACCGTCCTCACCCAGCAGGTCGCGGGACGACTCGATGATCCGCTGCTCCACCCGGCCGGTGTTCAGGATGAGCACGACCATGAGGCGGTTGGCGCCCATCGGCAGCAGCTCCACGTGACGCACCGCAGACCGGGTCAGCGACGGATACTGCATGACCGCAACCTGATGGGTCAGTGAGGACAGCAGGCGCACGGTGCGATCCACCACGTCGTCGAGGTCCACCGCACCCTGAAGGAACGTTGAGATCGCGGTGCGCTCCGGAGCGCTCATCGGCTTCAGCTCGTCGAGCCGGTCGACGAACATCCGGTATCCGGCGTCCGTGGGAACCCGGCCGGCGCTCGTGTGCGGAGCCGCGATGAGGCCCTCGTCCTCAAGCGCGGCCATGTCGTTGCGCACGGTGGCAGCGGAGACACCGAGGCGGTGGCGCTCGAGCAACGCCTTCGAGCCGACAGGTTCGGAGGTCCTCACGTAGTCCTTGACGATGGCGTCCAGCACCGCCAGCCGGCGTTCGTCGGGCATCGGCCCACCTCCTCTCTCGTCGAACAGGGCATACGGGTGTCGGACGACCATGGCCGATCCCGCGATGTCATCGTCCCACGGCGCGTTGGCACTCCGCTATCTAGAGTGCCAAGTCTACGATGCCACTGTGAAAGATCCATACGGCGGTGATGTCCTTTCTGGTGACTGGCGGGTCCCGAAGAACGGTCGGGCGCGCGAGGTGGAGGCCGAGTCGGGCCTGGTGGTCGAGGATGTCGAGACCGGCTGGTGTGGCGCCGTCGTCAGGGTTGAGAAGGCCGGAGGCATGCAGGTCGTCCACCTCGAGGACCGCCGGGGTCGCAGAAACGGCTTCCCGCTGGGGCCCGGGTTCCTGCTGGACGGCGCACCGGTCATCCTGACCCCGCCCACCGCTGCCGCCCGTGCTGCCGCGCAGTCGGCGACGGCTGCCAAGGTCGCCTCCGGCTCACGCATCTTCGTCGAGGGCAAGCACGACGCCGAGCTGGTGGAGAAGGTCTGGGGCGACGACCTGCGGGTCGAGGGAGTCGTGGTCGAGATGCTGGACGGGGTCGATGACCTCGCCGCCGTCATCCGTGACTTCCAGCCGGCACCGGGGCGCCGTCTCGGGGTCCTGGTCGACCACCTGATCCCCGGCACCAAAGAGACCAGGCTGGTCCAGGAGGCGCGCGCGCTGCGTCGCTATGCGCCCTACGTCACCATCCTGGGCCACCCGTATGTCGATGTGTGGCAGTCAGTGCGGCCAGAACGCCTGGGTTTCACGACCTGGCCGGTGATCCCCCGCGGGCAGTCCTGGAAGCACGGAATCGTCGCCGAGCTCGGCTGGCCGCACGAGACCCAGACCGACATCGCCCTCGCCTGGAAGCGCATCCTGTCCACCGTGCGCACCTATGCAGACCTCGAGCCCACTCTGCTGGCCAGCGTCGAGGAGCTTATTGACTTCGTCACGACAAAAGAGTGACTAACATCAGCTCAGCGTCACGACGAAGGAGTGACGAACAAACAAGCTCAGCGTCACGACGAGAAACGTGACGAACGTCAACCCGGGCCGAAATGAAGAAATGCCGAGACTTCTCGACGGAATGACTAGTTCGCAGTAGATTTTGCGGTGGAGTAGGTTTAATGCTCGACCTTCAGGAGGGGATTTGTCATGACTGAAAACCCGCAGGACCAACCCGTCGAGGGCGGGCAGACACAGCAACCCAGCCAGCCCCCGCCACCACCGCCACCTGCCCCTGGCCCGGTGTACGGCCAGCAGGTGCAGGCACCTGTCTCGCCAAGTGACGCGCGCATGTGGGCGATGTTCGCCCACCTCGGCGGTATCTTGTTCTATTTCGTCCCATCCTTGGTGATCTACCTGATCTACAAGGATCGCGACCCGTTTGTCCGCAGTCACGCGCTGCAGGCTTTGAACTTCCAAATTATCGCAACCATCGCCTATGCCGTGTCGTGGGTGCTGACCTTGGTCTTCATCGGCGTGCTGACGGGGTTGGCGACATTCATCTGTGTCGTGGTGTTCAGCATCATCGCCGGGATAGCAGCGAACAAAGGCCAGGAGTACACCTACCCCTACATCCCCCAGATGGTGACCTAACCCGTCACACTCAGAACGCCAGCAGGCGACGCACGACGGTGTCTGCGAGCAGGCGGCCGCGCAGGGTCAGCACGACCCGGCGCGGCCGCATTGCGCTCGGCCCGTCGGCCAGCCCGTCCGCGATGAGCCCGGCAACGGCGGTGACGCCCTCGGGTCGCAGGTCATCGATCGGCAGACCGTCCACCAGCCGGATCGCCAGCAGCACCCGCTCGTCGTAGCGCTGGTCGGCGGTGAGCAGCTCACGCCCGGCGGCCGGCGAGACGCCCGCGTTGAGCCTGGCCGCAAAAGCGTTGGGATGCTTGACGTTCCACCACCGGACCCCGCCGACATGGCTGTGCGCGCCGGGCCCCACGCCCCACCAGTCACCGTCGGACCAGTAGCCCTCGTTGTGCCGGCACCGGTCTGCGTCCGTACGAGCCCAGTTGCTCACCTCGTACCAGCTGTAGCCCGCGGCACCCAGGACCTGCTCGGCCAGCTCGTACTTGGTCGCCTCGTCGTCGTCCTGCGGCGCCGGGACCTGTCCCCGCCGGACCTGGGCGCCCAGCTTGGTGCCCTCCTCCACGACCAGTGCGTAGGCCGAGATGTGGTCCGGTCTCAGCGCGATGGCGGCGTCCAGGCTGGTGCGCCAGTCGGGCAGCGACTCCCCCGGCGTGCCGTAGATCAGATCGACGCTGACCTTGAGCCCGGCGGCCTTCGCGGCCGCGACCGACGTGGCGACGTTGTCCGGGTCATGGGTGCGTTCCAGGGTGGCCAGCACGTGCGGAACCGCCGACTGCATGCCCATGCTGACCCGGGTAAACCCACCGGT
>ENA-OBLH01000273-OBLH01000273.1-metagenomes-genome-assembly--contig:-NODE-273-length-18484-cov-4.27218_pt1 | contig 18484 bp, 21 predicted proteins | sample MGYA00153382_OBLH01 | MGnify analysis MGYA00153382
ACCCCTTCTCCCACAAGGGGCGGTAGGCGTAAGACTTCCCGATTTTTCTGCGATAAGCAGTAGGGTAGGGGAGTAAGACTAAATTTTCTTGTTCCCTCTCCCGTTCTGGGAGAGGGCTAGGGTGTAGCTTGCTTCTCGAAGAGTGGGTTCCGGCTTAACCCGAATTCACGTTACCTAACCTTGAATAAAAAAATAGGGGCGCAAGGCTTTGCGCCCTCAATGTGTACCGCAGCAAAATGAGAGGTGCTATACCCAGCAATTAGTTGCCACCAATGGTGATGATCCAAGTCCCTAGCATCCGGGGAAGAGGAATATCTCCGGGGGAGTTGGCAGAAGCCTCAAAGTAGTAAGTACCGCCGTACTGAGGATTTTTCACATTACTTAAGATAATTTCCACTGGGCTACCTGCCACTACGACTTCTCTGGGGACAATTTGAATCCGTCTGGCCTGTTGGTCTAGGACGGCATCAGCAGGGACTGTTCTCCCCCGCACGGATAGCTCGATCGCTCCCGGATCAATGATCCCATCATAATAATCAGGATAGGAAATAAAAAATTCTGCCACCCCCGTCTCCATCTTGCCAGCAGGGATTCGCAAACGATAGCGATCGTAATTAAAGGGACGACCCCCAAAGTCTAGGAAATATCTAAGTTCATTTTCGCTGCGGACACCACTAAATATGGTAAATCCGGGTGTACTCTGAGCTACAGTAACGGCCGCCAGACCAGTAAGTAAGCTACCTGCTACTACAGCCGCAGATAGCAAAAGGCGCATAGAATTTTTCATAGATAGAAACATTTGTCAGTAAAAGTTGATTTTGGTTTAAAGTTTATCAGAAATTCTTCAAGCTAGAGAATTAGTTACCCAAGACGAACTAGATTTCTAAAAGTGCCACAAAATTTAGCAGAAAAATACCTCCTAGTAGCCAGTCAGATTATGATCTAAATATCACTACCTATCTTAATTATTACTATAAAGAAATTATGCAAATTCACGACACCCTAGAAAATAACCTTGCTCTATCTTTGCCCCCCCAACTCTCTAGAATCGCTACAGTCCGCCGTACTACCGGAGAAACCGATGTGCAGGTGGCAATTAATCTGGATGGGACAGGTAATTGTCAAGCAGAGACAGGGCTACCCTTTCTAGACCATATGCTGCACCAAATTTCCTCCCACGGCTTAGTAGACCTAGAAATTACTGCTCAGGGAGATCTACATATTGATGGTCATCATACCAACGAGGATGTGGGGATTACCCTAGGGCAGGCGTTAAGCAAAGCTCTGGGCGATCGCAAGGGAATTACTCGCTTTGGTCACTTCCTTGCTCCCTTAGATGAAGCCTTAGTCCAAGTCACCCTAGATTTTTCTGGCAGACCCCATCTTAGTTATGGTTTAGATATTCCCACGCCTATGGTAGGAACCTATGACACCCAACTGGTGCGGGAATTTTTTGTAGCGGTAGTTAATCATAGCTCCATGACTCTCCACATCCGGCAGTTGGATGGCATCAATTCTCACCATATTATCGAAGCTACCTTCAAAGCCTTTGCTAGGGCATTACGTATGGCTACAGAAGTAGACCCCCGCCGGGCGCACCTGATTCCTAGTTCTAAGGGAGTATTGTAAGAATAAAAAAGTGTGATATTTTTAAGCGATCGGTGGCAGTTGCCGTCTCTCTGGCTTAGGTTCTAAGGGAGTGTTGTAGAAGTGCAGGTATTTTTTCTGGTAATTGGTTGTAATTTCTGTCTCTCTCTGCTGCTGCTGGGTTTAGCAGGGTGGTTTTGGCAACGGCGGCGGTACCTAGTGGCAACAAATCTGGAGTTAGCTACAGCGATCGCAGAAACTCAATTAGGTCTAAAACAAACTACCCTCCGCTGTCAAGAGCAGCAGTTAAATCTATTACAAGCTCGCACTCAATATCGGCATATACAAAGGTATCTACAACAATTACAACAACTAGGGCAGTTAATTAGTTTAGGCAGTTGGTTGGGTGCCAAATTATTTGCTAAAATTTAAAGTAATAATTCTTTTTCTCTGACTAGTAAAGAGTTTGCAAATAAAACTTTGTTTTTGATAAAAAGCATTTTCATAGGCCTTATTAATCAATGACTTCAGCCGCTCAACAACTTCCTAATTTAACAGGAAAAATTAAATCAGAGGCTCTGGTTATCATGACAAATTATGGCTTTATTTTTAAAACCAAAACTGAGGGTGGTTATGAAACATTTGAGCATTCTGACGGCAGTGTAATTCACATTAGACCTAATGGTGAAATTGTCCGAACTAGCCCCAAAATTAAAGGCGATCGTAATAAAACCTACCGCCGCCGCTATGACCAGTTTGGTAATCAGATTGAATTTATTCCCGGTGCAAATACTCATAATACTGGAGAAATAATCCTATGACTATTGCAGTCGATCACTCCCAAAAACTTTTTCATCTTGAGGATCTAAAAGGTGCTGACCTTACAGGCATTTCTCTAATTCCTCAACCTCTTGCTTTACGTTTAGATTTTACCTTCGGCACTGAAACCTATGATACTTCTATTGAGTTTTATCATCTTCTACATCAGGTAATTTCTCAACCTATTAATGCTGATCCCTATGAGTCTTGTTTCTGGGTGGGGAATATAGAAATAACAGAACTAAAAGAAGGGAGAAATCAACTTTTATCTACTTTGATCTATCCGTTTCAAAATCAAGCAGGTTTAGTTGAAACAAGTTCTTCACCTCTTTTTTACTTTCAGTTAGAAGGAGATATTTGCATTAAAATAATTTGTGGCAGCTACAAGATTTTCCAACACGTAGAGTCAATCTATCCCTATCCTAAGTGAGGTTCCATCAAATCTCCCATTTAATTTAACAAGGCTGGTTGGGGAATGGCGGCGATTAGTTGCTTAGTATATTCTGAGGCGGGATGGCGGTAGATATTGTCGGCGATGTCAATTTCTTCGATCGCTCCCCGATTCATTACCATAATCCGATCGCTCATAAATTTCACCACACTCAGGTCATGAGAAATAAAAATATAGGTGAGATTAAATTCTTTTTGTAGGGATTTCAGAAGATTTAATACTTGCGCTTGGACAGAAACATCGAGGGCAGATACCGATTCATCGCAGATAATAAATTTGGGGTTGAGAGCCAAAGCTCTGGCAATACAAATGCGTTGTCTTTGTCCCCCAGAAAATTCGTGGGGATAGCGATCGAATGCCTTGATATCTAAACCAACTTTTTCGAGGAGATAGAGGGCCCGATCACGCTGCGATCGCTTATCTCCCACTCGATGGATTATCAAGGGTTCCATAATGGCAGCCCCAATTTTTTGCCGGGGATCAAGAGAACTGTAGGGATTTTGGAAAACTATTTGCATCTGGCGGCGTAGTTGTTGCAGACGATCTCCTTTTTGTTGGGAGAAAAATCCTCCGGGACGGGGTAGAACACTTTTGCCCTCAAAGAAAATGCTACCCGTAGTCGGCGTAATTAACTGCATCAGAGTCCGAGCAAGGGTACTTTTACCACAGCCCGATTCTCCCACTAAGCCCAAGGTTTCCCCCGTAAATACTTGAAATGAAACTCGATCAACTGCCCAAAATATCCCCTTCTTTGCTCCCCAAATACCTTGGACGGGAAAGCCAACTCGTAAATCTTCTACTATCAGCAAAGGTTCAGAGGGTGATATTTCCTTTAGTTCCTGCCTAGGGGTGGCAGACTCTGCTGAAGATATAACCTCTGGCGTCGAGTCCATTTTTCTTTCTCGAATTTCTGTCCCTGTACTAGTGGTGATGGTTTCCATAAAATCACTCACTGTAGGCAAATATTCCTGAGTTGCTGTCAAGCGGGGGCGACAGGCTAATAAGCCTTTGGTATAGGGATGTTCGGGATGACGAAAAATCTGCTCTGCTGATCCAGCTTCTACGATTTTTCCTTGATACATCACGGCTACGGTGTCAGCAATTTCGGCAATGATTCCTAGATCATGGGTGATAAAAATTAAGGACATCTGCCGGGAATCTTTTAATTCCTTTAACAATGCCAAAATAGTTGCCTGTACTGTCACATCAAGGGCTGTGGTGGGTTCATCAGCAATCAACAGATCAGGGTTACAAGAAATTGCCATAGCAATCATCATTCTTTGGAGCTGCCCCCCAGAAAGTTGGTGGGGATAGCGATCGAGCATTGCCTGTTTTTGCAGATTGATCCGTTGCTCCACCACTGCCTCATCAGGTGTTGACTCTCCCGGATGATCTTGCTGCCATTGGGTTAGGTAATCTTCCCGTAGCTGATTATCGGAGGGCAAAAGTTTTACTTCTTGGAGACCGGCCATAGCTAATCTCCGGGCTTGGGGGAGGGAAACCTGTTGATGGAGTTGGATGGCTTCGGTGAGTTGAAAGCCACAGGTAAATACCGGATTTAGGGAACTCATAGGTTCTTGGAAAATCATTGCTATCCGCCCGCCCCGGTACGATCGCCGCTTTTCTGGGCTGAGGGTCAACAAATTTACTGGTTTAGAATTACTGGGAGTAAACCAAATCTCTCCGCCAGTAATCTTCCCCGGATAGGGAACCAAACCCATCAGTGCTAAGGATGTGACAGATTTCCCAGAACCTGATTCCCCCACAATACCTAGGGTTTGTCCCCGTTGTAGTTGGCAGCTAATATTATCCACAGCCAGAACTAATTTTTCTGAAGCTTTAAAAGCTACTTGTTTAAAGACTACTTGTAAGTGGCGAACATCAAGAACTAGGTCACTCATAATGGTGGTCAGGATTTCTGGGAGTTTTTCGGAGATAATTTTCTCTGCATTTTAACAGCTATATAGCGATCCTAATTGATTTACGATGGCTGAGCGTAGTTGAAGCCATCGTAAAAGTGATCGCTATTCCTTTCTTTGCGTTATCCTGACCAAAGACCTTTTGATTTGAACAACCTATGCGCTCTACCTTTTGGATTGTTGCCCTGATTAATTTTATTAATGCCCTCAGCTTTACTATTCTCATTCCCACTATTTATATTTACGGCAAACAGTTTCACCTCAACGAATTTGAAACTAGCCTGCTGTTCTCGATCTACTCGATCGCCCAATTTTTTGCCACCCCCATTATTGGCAAGTTGTCCGATCGCTTTGGTCGTAAACCCTTATTAATCCTTAGCCTCTTGGGTACTGTAGTTGCCAACACCCTAGCCGGGACTGCCACCACTGCGGGGATGTTATTCTTTGCTCGCTTTTTAGATGGGGTCACTGGCGGTAATATCTCCGTTGCTCAGGCAATTATTACTGACATCACCAGCCCTGAAGAACGAGTCAAAGGATTTGGAGTATTTGGGGCTGCTTTGGGTTTAGGGTTTGTCGTCGGGCCTATTTTGAGCTTGATTGCCCAACAGAGATCGATCGGCACTTCCTTTCTAGCTTCTGCTGGTATTGCCGTCATTGCTTTAACCCTGACCATCTTACGTTTACCAGAAACTTTGCCTGTAGCTAAAAGACAAGTTAGCAAATTGTGGGATTTGGGCTTAGATAAATTAATTTCTGGTTTACGGATTCCCGGTGTGGGCCTATTAGTATTTTTGAACTTCTTAACCGGCACTACTTTCACTATGTTTACTTTTGCCTTCCAACCCTACTATTTGAAGGTATTAGGGCAAGATAATAAATCTTTGACCATGCTATTTTTTGCCTTTGGGATTTTGGGAGTATTCATGCAAACCCAAGGTATTAAAGTTCTGACCGATCGCTGGAAAGTCAGTACCGTGAGAATTTTGTTTCTGGGTCTATTTTTTCGTAGTCTGTGTTTTGGCTTGATGCCGATTTTTCCTGTCATAGGTTATTTTGTGGTGGTGGGAATGCTATTTGCCGTTTTCAACTCTTTGGTACAGCCTACTATTAGTACCTTAGTTTCCCTAAATACCCAACCGGGAGAGCAAGGAATGACGGCTGGTTTGAATGCTTCCTATTTAAGTATTGCTAACGGTATTGGCCCAGTAATTGCCGGGTTGATGATCGATCAACATGCCACAAAACTGGCAGAGATGGCAGAACTAGCTGGAGCTAAGGTAGATCCCAGTAATTATGTTAGCTATGCTTATCCCTTATATGCGGCGGGGATTTTAACTTTCTTGGTGCTGCTATTGGCAGTGCGATCGCAACAACAATACACTCCCAAACCTATACATTAGGTAAAAATTTATTACAGTGTTATGCAAATTAAGCAACTAAGGTGTACTCAAACACCTTGATATACATTAATTCAAACATCTATCTGTTAGCTTAGAAAAAAGTGGATTAAATAAAGAGAAATTAATCAGGGATTGACCTTCAGAGCTTAGAGCTTCTGACTTAGCCCAGATTCTGCTTTGATTTTAGTATATTTACTAAGAATTTGTTCACTTTGAGCAGTTTGTTCTGTATCAATAAGCTACAAATATACCAAGATGACACGAAACCAATTTTTTATTAAAACAGTGGTCACTCTGTCAATTATTTGTTACACTGTGTAATATAAAGTAAACATTTCTTTACTTCCTACACAAATTCTCCCCCACAGGAGATAAACAAACCCTAGTCTCGTTCTTTTTTTGAACAAGGAGCTACCTATGTCTCAATCTTCTGAACTGTCTCTGGAACAAAAGTTTAGCCTGCGCTCTTTTGAAACCCAAGTAGACCATATGAGCCGCGAGCAAGCACAGGACTTTCTAGTAAAGTTATATGAGCAAATGCTAGTCAGAGAAACCATGTACCGGGAATTTCTGAAGCACGAATGGGGTATTGCACCTCAGGGCAGCCTGTAAATTCATAACTAGAAGTGGAGGCGACCTCCTTCTCTTGCTTATCTACCAAATGATTAGGTAACAAGCCGGGGATTAGGGGCGTAACTATCTCTAGTAAATCTAGTAAATCTAGTAAATTTTCTAATAATTTACTCAATAAGTTAAATCAAATTTTTCACACTGGTCTAAAAAAATAGGGAAGGCGTTATTGATAGCGTCTCTCTTATCTTTTGTAGTCCCTAATATTTACACTCTGTCGGGATAGAACTTTCTGTCCAATCTACTAAATTTATCAGTGCTCTATCTATTCTGAAGGGATTATTATTTCTGATGCCTCTTCTGGTTAAGAAATTAACATCACAGGTGCCACCAGCAGCAAGGTTGAGGGTATCTCGATAATTGTAGGTATAGCCAGCAACAATGAATGCTCCATCTTGATACATGGCTGTGATTTTTTGATTCCAGCGTCCCCGACCGATCGCTTCATTCTGAGATGAGATCACTAGGGAACCTTGATCATTGAGAGAAAGTTTGGCTTCGTTCCCATACATACTACCGTGCCAGACAATATTTTCTTTTCTTATTGCTAATCTGAGGCGATCGGGTGCTTCTGAAAGATAAATCAATAGTGTAGCTTTAGGCTCTCTAGGTGCAGATGTAATTAGAAATGCCATATCTTCTAAACCATCGCCATTCCAATCGGTACTAACAAAACTAATTGGTTGACCCAAACCTGTTTCTGTTTTTGCATCTTTTGTCTGAGCTTGGGATAGATTGCTGGATGAAGCAATAGCATTGGTTGAAATGATCAATCCTACCAAGCTGACAAAAAGGGTGCTAGTTAAAATAGGGAAATAAGATTTTGAAGTGTTCATGAAAGTTTTCATATTTGTTATAGCTTCTACCACACTGTGATCCCCAGAAATTCCAGACGAGGAAGCTGCAAGTTTGATCGCAATTAATAGTGGCGATCGCCCTAAAAGCCGTACAAAAAAGTAGGGTAGACATTGCCCACCCTACAAAGTTTTTAACTTAACTAGGTATTAAGTAATTAGGTCGTTACGCAGCAGAGCTTAGTAATCGTAGTCACCGCCGCCCATGCCACCGCCAGCAGGAGCGCCGTCCTTGGGTTCGGGCTTGTCTACAATGATGCACTCGGTGGTTAAGACCATAGATGCGATCGAAGCTGCATTTTGTAGTGCAGAACGAGTCACCTTAGCAGGATCCACAATCCCAGCTTCAAACATATCTACAAACTCATTGGTAGAAGCGTTGAAACCTACATTGAAGTCTTTTTCTTTCACCCGTTCCGCAATCACAGCACCGTTTTGACCAGCATTTTCAGCGATTCTCTTTAAGGGAGCAGCTAAAGACCGAGCCACAATTAAGGCACCGATTAGTTCTTCATCCTTGAGGTTAGCCTTAGACCAAACTTCCAGTTCAGGAGACAGGTGAGCTAGGGTTGTGCCACCACCGGGAACGATACCTTCTTCTACGGCTGCTTTGGTTGCGTTGATAGCATCTTCCAAGCGTAGTTTCTTGTCCTTCATTTCGGTTTCAGTTGCTGCCCCGACTTTGATGACGGCCACACCACCAGCTAGTTTAGCTAGGCGCTCTTGGAGTTTTTCCTTGTCATAAGAAGACTCGGTTTCGTCCATTTGACGACGAATCTGCTCACAACGGGTCTTGACTGCGGCTTCGTTGCCTTCAGCGACGATCGTGGTGCTGTCTTTATTAATGTTGATCCGGCGAGCTTTACCCAGCATATCTAGCTTGGTAGTTTCTAGCTTTAGGCCAGCATCTTCGGTGATTAGTTGACCACCAGTTAAGACGGCAATATCTTCGAGCATAGCTTTACGGCGATCGCCAAAACCGGGAGCTTTGACAGCAGCGACGTTCAATACACCCCGGAGGCGGTTCACCACTAGGGTAGCTAGAGCTTCTTTCTCGATATCTTCAGCAATAATTACCAAAGGACGACCAGAACGAGCGACCTGCTCTAATACTGGTACAAGGTCTTGGACGAGACCAATTTTCTTATCGGTTAAGAGGATGTAAGGCTCTTCGAGAACAGCTTCCATGCGCTCCATGTCGGTAGCAAAATAAGGAGAGATATAACCCTTATCAAAACGCATCCCTTCAGTGATTTCTAGTTCGGTGGTCATAGATTTGCCTTCTTCAAGGGAAATTACGCCTTCCTTACCGACCTTATCCATAGCATTGGCAATCATCTGCCCAACTTCATCATCGTTGCCGGCAGAAATAGCTCCTACTTGGGCGATCGACTTAGAATCTTCCACGGGTTTAGCATGAGCAGCAATTTTTTCTACTAGGAAAGCGGTAGCTTTATCAATCCCCCGTTTGAGAGCGATCGCATTAGCACCTGCTGCTACGTTGCGAAGACCTTCTTTAACAATGGCATGAGCCAATACAGTCGCTGTGGTAGTTCCATCACCAGCCGCATCGTTAGTTTTGGAAGCAGCTTGACGAATCAGGGCTACACCAGTATTTTCTACGTGGTCTTCCAGTTCAATTTCCTTAGCAATGGTGACACCATCGTTAACGATCTGAGGTGCGCCAAATTTCTTTTCTAGGACTACATTCCGTCCTTTGGGTCCCAAGGTGACAGCTACTGCCTCAGCTAGGATATCCATACCTCTTTCCAAGGCACGACGGGCGTTTTCGTTATAAATAATTCGCTTTGCCATAGTTTTTAACCAGTTAGTTTATGAGTTATTAATTTCAGTTATCAGTTATCAGTTATCAGTTATCAGCTAGGAACTATCCACAAGTAGGAATCACTGTTTACTGTTTACTGTTTCTAGGAGACGATCGCTAGAATATCTTTCTCAGAGAGAAGTACATATTCTTCGGAGCCTAATTTGATATCGGTTCCTGCATACTTGGAGTAGAGGACTTTATCGCCAACTTTTACTTCCAAAGGTTGAACATTCCCTTCATCATTGCGTTTGCCGGGGCCGATCGCCGCAATTTCACCGATTTGGGGCTTTTCCTTGGCGTTATCAGGAAGTAAAATACCACCAGCAGTTTTTTCTTCTGCTGCACTGACTTTGATAAATACGCGATCGCCTAGGGGCTTGACTGTAGTTACACTTAAGGTTACTGATGCCATAGATATTTCTCCATTACTTACAAAAACTGGGGGAAGTTAGCACTCTCGACCCCTGAGTGCTAATTTACCGGAATAGTCCCTCCATTGCAATATTCCTTAAGTACGGTTTTCCGAACTGCCTTAAAATACTGCCCCTTTGATCACGGTAGAATGTTGTTTAGAACTGATTAACTTGACGGAATTTTCATGGAACGTCGTGATTTTTTGATTGGTGGAGGAATGTTGGCTCTGACCCAAGCTCTGGCAGCTTGTGGAAATCAAGGGCAAAATACTTTGAAAATTCAATTACTCAAGGGGTCAATTCCTATCCAGTTAATTGAAGAGTTTCCCAAATTGTTTAACCCTGCTATTACCTTAGATATTCAAGTAGTAGAGCAGTTAGAGGAAGCATTCTCTCATCTAGAGCGCCTATCTTCATTGGTAGGCAAGACCTCTGATACCACTTGGGATTGGTTACCTCTAGGACAATCTAAAACCCCAACTCAGCCCGATTTAATGACTTTAGGCGATAGTTGGTTGCAGAGTGCGATCGCCCAAAAATTAATTCAACCCCTGCCTATCAAAGATTTACCTAGCTGGCAAAGACTGCCCCGGCTCTGGCAAAGCTTAGTACAGCGAGATACCCAAGGGAATCCCCAAGAAAATGGTCAAATCTGGGGCGCTCCCTATCGTTGGGGAACGACCATGATCGCCTACCGCCGAGATAAGTTCCAAGAGTTGGGCTGGACTCCCCAAGACTGGGGAGATCTATGGCGGCAAGAACTCCGGGGCAAAATTTCCCTTTTAGATCAACCACGGGAAGTTATTGGCCTAACTCTGAAAAAGCTAGGATATTCCTACAACACCCAAGATTTGGCCAAGATTCCTAACCTCAAAGCAGAACTCCAGTCCCTCAACCAGCAGGCAAAGTTTTATAGTTCCGATCGCTATCTCCAGCCTCTAATTCTTGAAGATACGTGGGCAGCAGTGGGCTGGTCTACAGATATTCTGCCCTTGGTGAAACGAAATTCCCAAATTGTAGCGATCGTTCCCCCCTCTGGGACGGCTATGTGGGCTGATTTGTGGGTAGAACCCCAAGGACAGGAGTTATCTGAGGGAGCGAAGTCTTGGATTAGCTTTTGTTGGGAGCCTGCCACGGCGAATAAAATTAGCTTGTTGAGCAATGCTACTTCACCTTTAGTAATCACCATGAGACCAGAAGAGCTATTGCCGGATTTATCAAAAAATCCCCTAATTATGCTGCCGCAAACAGTAATCGATCGCTCAGAATTTCTCGAACCCTTATCTTCTAATGCCTTAGCCCAATATGCAGCCCTGTGGCAAAACACTAGACAGAAAGTTTAGAATGTAACTTATGAACTGGCAAGAAATTTCTGGTAATTGGGTATTGATTCCTAGCCATCCGGTGGGGGTAATTCATTTTTTGGGAGGAGCTTTTGTGGCTACTGCCCCCCATCTTACCTATCGTTGGCTGTTGGAAAACTTGGCAAACCACGGTTATGTAGTGATTGCGACTCCTTTTGTGAATACCTTAGATCATGAGGCGATCGCCCAATCTGTGCTAAAGAGTTTTGAATTTACCCTAGAAAAATTAAAGGATTTGGGTCTAATTCGTAAACGCTACCTGCCCATCTATGGGGTGGGTCACAGCATGGGTTGTAAGTTGCATCTTCTGATTGGGACTATACCAGGGATCGATCGAGCGGGCAATATTCTCATTTCTTTTAATAATTTTTCTGCTAATAAAGCTATTCCTTTTATCGAGCAATTTAATCAATTTAATAATCAATTCAAAGAACAACTAACTCAATTCAACAACCAATTTAATCAAGGTGGTAAAATTTCTAATCAAGGCTCAAGTAGTAGTCTGAGTAATAGTATTAGTAATCTCAATGTGGAATTTACTCCCAATCCTGAAGAAACCAAAAATATTATTGCCAACTCTTACAGTGTCCGCCGCAATTTATTAATTAGATTCATTAAGGATGACATTGACCAAACTAGAGAAATATTTAATATTTTGGATCAGCTTTTTCCAGAAATGGTGACGGTAAAACGTCTTCCCGGAACCCATGTCACCCCGATCGCCCAAGATATTCCTTGGCAGGCAGGGAAAGAATTTACTGCCTTTGATGCCCTAGGCCAATGGATGAAACAAGAGTTAGTTTTCAAAGAAATTACCCAACTAAAACAAGAAATGCTGCGTTGGCTCAATCCCTCCCTGAGGTAAGTCCTAGTAAGCAATTTGGTTACTCTAATCGTACTAGCGAGGGGAGGCTAAACGGACACTGGAACCGTTTTGATTGGTGCGATAGACCCAAGTGTTGCGACGATTATTGCTAGTCACGACGACACGCCACCCCGGAGTTATAGCAAAAAGGCAGCTTTCAGCAGCGCCACCTAAACCTAAGCAGCCATCAGGCCAAGTTCTAGGGATTGCCCTAGTAATTGTATAGTTGCTCGGTTCCAGACCAGTGCGTTGTCGTAAATCATTTTGCATGGCAGTAACCACACTGGATGGTAAGGTAGAAGCGCCATTTTGTTTGTTTGTTATTAATGCTAAGTCACTAGATGAATCCCTAGATAAGTCACTGGATATCATGACTGAGCTATTTGTAGCGGAATTGTGGCTAGCAGCAAGGGCGGAAGTGTTGATTTCTCCCCAAAAGCCTGTATGAGCAGTAACAAATCCGGTGAAAACTACAGCAAGAAAGAATTTTTCTGGATTAATCATAGCAATAACTCCAAAATTTGTTGATTGATTAAAAGCTCACCACTATTGACTCCTATTCGATCGCTTTAGTTCCAAATCCTTAGAAAATGAAAAGAATTATGGTAAATTGCAACAGAGATATTACCTAGAACAGCTCCCTAGATTAGCTAATACTAAATAATAGATATGACGATTTTGCCCTCCCAAAATAGTACCTTTGACCCCACCACCGCTACACCGGATCTACTCCGGGATTTCTTGCTAAATTTGTTCTGTCAGTTAGCCTACCAAGAGGGAGACTTTACCCTCTCTTCTGGAAAAAAAAGTAGTTATTACATCAATGGTAAGGAAGTAACCCTCCATCCCCTAGGGGCAGTAGCGATCGGCCGCCTGATTTTACCCTTGCTGCCGACCGATACTGCCGCTGTGGCTGGGCTAACCTTGGGGGCTGACCCGATCGTTAGTGCTGTGAGTGTGGTTTCTACCTACGAAGGGCAACCTATTCCTGCTTTAATTGTCCGTAAGGAAGCAAAAGGTCATGGCACAGGAGCTTATATTGAAGGCATGGTTCTCCCGGCAGGGGCGAAAGTTGTGGTACTAGAAGATGTGGTAACTACGGGAGGTTCGGCAATGAAAGCAGTAGAAAGACTCCGGGCGGTGGGTTATGAAGTAGAGGAAGTGATTGCGCTGGTCGATCGCCAGCAGGGAGGCGAGGAGTTTTATAAATCCGTGGGCTTAAAGTTCCAAGCAATTTTTCAAATCCCCGAACTCCAAGCCAGATATGCTCAACTAAGTATACCTAACTAAATAACGTGAGTTTGGGTTAAGCCGCAACCCACTCTTCGAGAAGCAAGCTACACCCTAGCCCTCTCCCAGAACGGGAGAGGGAACAAGAAAATTTAGTCTTACTCCCCTTCTTTCCTTGTGGGAGAAGGGGTTGAGGGATGAGGGGGATTTCTTATCCCGAACTGACGTTAAATATTTTCTAAAAATTAGTCCGCAAAGGCGGACTTTGTTTTTATAGCTGCGGTTTCAACCGCCTTCTACAGCTACCAGAGGCGATGAGACCGATCGAACCTAGGCTGAGGCTCCCAGCATTGGCTTAACTTCCCCATAGCTGACACTACCCGGTAACTGGTGCATCAGGCTGGCCATTTCCAAAGCGTTCATGGCATAGTTCCAACCCAAGTTACTCTTAATTCCTGCCCTCTCTAGTGCTTGCTGCATAGTATCTGTAGTCAATATCCCAAACACCACCGGAATCCCTGTTTGTAAGCTAATTGCCGCAATTCCTTTAGTTACTTCAGCCGCTACATAGTCAAAATGGGGTGTATCTCCCCGAATCACTGCGCCAAGACAGATAATAGCATCGTAACGTTGAGAGAGAGCCAACCTTCGTGCCACTAGGGGAACTTCAAAACTACCCGGAACCCAAGCATAGTCTACCTGAGTGCCTTGGGGATCTGGGTCAACCCCGTGCCGCTTCAAGCAATCTTGACAGCCTGTGAGTAACTTTCCGGTTACTAGATCATTAAAACGACCAACTACGATCGCAAACCTGTAATTACTACTACCTGTGAAATTTCCCTCAAAAGTTGCCATAGATTTTGAATAGATTTTGAATAGATTTTGAGAGGTAATTTGTAAGGTAGTTTGTAAGGTATAACTTTCGCCCCCGCCGGATGCAAAAATTATACCCTCTAGTCACTTTATAAATGACAAATCGACAATAGGAGAGCCGGAACTAGGAGTTCACGGCTCCGATGATTGATTTAATTTTTGATCTAATTAGAAATACTAAATCTAATAAGTGTCCTAGAAGATTTTACTTATATCGATAATCACAGTTTCTCGTAAAATCTCATCCCTTCAGTTTTACCTAGACAGCTAAACCACGAAAAAATTTAAAGCTCCGACAGCTATAACTAATAAAGCCCAGACTCCAGCACCTAGGTATAATAATTTCTTCGATTGATCCCAGTTTTGGGGAGAAGCATAGGCAACGGGAACCCCGACTACCATAGCAAAGGACAGAGCAACCAAGGAATACAAACTAAGTTGAAATACGATCGACATTTCTTTTCTCCTAACAATAAAAATTTGTAAGTAAAAGTTTCCTAGCTTTTTAGTGGCAAGGAACTTGCCACACTATTAGTTAAGCTACCAAAAATCTGCCAACCTTGAGCATTTATTTTGGAATCTAGGGGTGAAGTTTAGGTCAATTAGCCTTATTACTTAACCTTTTGTCTAACAAAGGTAGCCAGTTGGATCAGTTGCTTCTTCAGTCCCTCTACCTCAGCCTGTAGTTTATTCACTTTGTCATTGAGAGCTGCAATTTCTCCAGAACCCGCAGCAGAGGCGACGGAAGCAACCGCAGCAGCAGCAGGGGGAGCTTCCCTAGGGAGCTTAGATTTCTGCATGGCATCCTTAATAGCTGCCACAAGTTGATTTTTTTCAAAAGGTTTCTCCACAAAGGAAAAATATTTGAAGGGTTCAGTGATTTTATCCGTGACTTCTTCCTTGCGCCCAGACATGAGGACTAGAGGAATTTTTTGGAGGATGACACTTTTTTGGATCTCTTGAAATACTTCCCAGCCGCTCATTTTGGGTAATATAAAATCTAACATAATCAAGTTAGGATTTTCTTTTTTGATTAAAGACATCCCCTCCAATCCGTCTTTAGCTTCTAAAACCTCAAAGTTACCTGTAGGCAACATGTCCCTAACTTTGGCCCGAATTACACCACTATCATCGATAACTAAAATCTTTTGCTGTGCCACGATCAACTCCTTGAGACTTTGCCTGATTATCTATCTACTTATTTTTTGAGTCTCTTTGGCTAAAGACACTGGATGGTCTAAAGAAAAGAGTCTCCACCTTGTTTAACAAAGTGTGCTGTGTCTATTTAAAATTCATTGTATCAATATCTAAGAGCGGTGAAAGGATTTATCCTAGGTTTAAAGAAATCCACCCTTAAACCACCCTTTTTAAAATAAGACTTACGCATTAGGAGGTTGTTGCGGGCGCATAGCGCCCGCAACAACCTCTAAAACCCTAGATAATTCGTTGACAGTGCGTAAGTCCCATAAAAGTGGAAGTATTATTTTCCTAAAATACCTGCCTCCAATATGTCTTATTCACCTCCTCCAGCTCCTCGATCGCTTGTAGACCAATCTCCAACTCCCGAAACTAGTAATTCTAATAATTCTAGGAATTCTAGGAAAAAGGGATTAATCCGGCTTCCCCCTTGGCTACAACATTCAGCGATCGGCAAGGCCAGCGAGATTTCTCCAGTCCAGCAAATTATTAAGCAGAGACAAATCCATACTATCTGTGAAGAGGGACGCTGCCCCAATCGGGGGGAATGCTATGGCAATAAAACGGCTACTTTCTTGCTGATGGGGCCTACTTGCACGAGGAGTTGTGCTTTTTGTCAGGTAGATAAAGGTCATGCCCCGATGCCCTTGGATCCCTTAGAACCCCAGAAGGTAGCGGAATCTGTACAAATTCTAGGTCTACGCTATGTGGTGCTGACCTCTGTTGCTAGGGATGATTTGGCTGATCAGGGGGCAGGATGGTTTGTGGCCACTATGCAGGCGATCCGAGCTTTACAACCCCAAACAGAAATCGAAGTGCTAACAGCGGATTTTTGGAGTGGTCAAAATGCTGAGATTGCCCAGCAGGAGAGGGTGGCGATCGTGGTAGCAGCAAAACCTGCTTGTTATAACCACAATATTGAGACAGTGGCAAGATTACAGGGCGTAGTTCGCCGGGGGGCGCAGTACGATCGCTCCCTCAACCTTTTAAGGATTGTCAAGAACCTAAACCCATCTATCCCCACTAAATCTGGATTAATGCTGGGGCATGGGGAAACTAGGGCAGAAATTATTCAATCAATGCAGGATCTCCGGGCTGTAGGATGCGATCGCATCACCTTGGGGCAATACCTCCGGCCTTCCTTGGAGCATTTACCAGTAGCAAAATATTGGACTCCAGAGGAATTTACGGAGTTGGGAGAAGTTGCTAAATCTTTAGGTTTTAGCCATGTGCGATCGGCTCCCCTTGTCCGTAGCTCCTACCATGCGGGAGAAACTTGATCCTCTCACCAGCCCTCTCCCTTTGGAAGAGGAAGAAAACTCTTAGGAGATCTAATGATGGTATTAAAGGCTTTATTCAAGATGTATCAAGGGGTAGCAATTGCGATCGTAGCTGTGGTTGCCACAATCGCCCTGATTGTGGCAACCAGTATTCTTACCAGTTGCCAAAGTCGTCCTTTAGCCTCAACTATGCCGAAGGAGGTGATCCACCTTACCCTATGGCAAGGAGTCAATCCGCCCCCCAATCGGGATGTTTTGCAAACTTTAGTGGATAAATTTAATCAAGCTCATCCCAAAATTCAAGTGGAATCCTTGTATGTAGGGCAGTCTGACCAACAACCGCCTAAAATCTTAGCGGCGATCGTGGGTAATGTCCCCCCAGACCTCCTCTGGGGCGCCCCCATGCTCACGGGGCAATTGGTAGATTTAGGGGGCATAGTTCCCCTAGGGGAATTTTTGGAGCGATCGCCCCAAGGCCAAGACCTTGATCCCGCCTTGTTGGAATCCATGACCTATCAAAATAAAATTTGGTCAATCCCTTTTGGGACTAACAATGTGGGCTTATTCTACCGTCCCTCTCTCCTTGCGGCTGCTGGGATAAAAGATTTACCCAAAACTTGGTCAGAGTTAAGGATTACCGCCCAAAAATTAACCCAAGGCGAGCAAAAAGGAATTTTACTGCCTTTGGGTAAAGGAGAATGGACAGTTTTTACTTGGCTGCCTTTTATGTGGAGTGGTGGGGGAGATTTAACTAGGGGAAATCAAGCCACAGCTAAAGATGTACAAGTGGATAATCTGGGAGCGATCGCCGCTTTAGAATTCTGGCAAGATTTAATTCAAGATGGTTCTGCAACTCTTTCAGCACCAGAACGGGGTTTTGAACTGGATAGTTTTCTGGCTGGCAAAGTGGCCATGCAGCTCACAGGTCCTTGGACTCTAGGCCAACTGCGGGGAACCAAAATAGATTTTGGTGTAATGCCAATTCCCACAGGGCAACGGGCAGCAACTTCTACGGGGGGTGAAAACCTATTCATTATGAAAACTACCCCTGAGCGACAGGAGGCAGCTTGGCAGTTTGCTGAATACGTCTTGAGCGAGGAATTTCAAACTGCTTGGGCTTTAGGGACTGGTTATTTACCTGTGAATCTCAAAGCTAGGCAAAACCCCCGCTATCAGGAATTTGTAAGTCAGCAACCTGCGGTGAAAGTGTTTCTCGATCAAGCCGCAAGTGGCCGATCGAGACCTATCTTTTCTGGTTACAGTCGGATTTCTGATAGCTTGGGTAGAGCGATCGAAGCTGTCTTACTGGGCAAATCAACCCCCACTACGGCTCTCAAGGAAGCTCAGCAGCGTCTAGACATGATATTTGATTAAGATAATTCCAAAAGATTAACTAAAGCCTTGAGGTTATCGATCGCATAACCACTCTGAGATTCATAATTTTCCTCTAAGGTTTTGAGTAGATCAGGTAATGCCTTACCTAAGCCCTTAGCCTTGGTACTGAAGTATCTCTTCATTAATGATAGCAATCTGTTCTCTTCTTCTCCATCAATTTGCCAAGGATAGGTTTTGAGAGTTTTTAAGGAATCAATATCTGGAGACTTCAGGAAATTAACTATTTCTTGAGCAACTTCTTTGATAATTTGCTCCACAGTATGTCGCCAGATCATGGGTTGGAGACTAAAATTAGCTTCCTGCCTCTCCAAAAGGGAGCGTCCTCGGAGGGAAGTCATAACTTCTATCAATTCAGATTGAGAAAGATTTAACCAAC
>ENA-OBLH01000274-OBLH01000274.1-metagenomes-genome-assembly--contig:-NODE-274-length-18405-cov-6.38174_pt1 | contig 18405 bp, 12 predicted proteins | sample MGYA00153382_OBLH01 | MGnify analysis MGYA00153382
GGCTGCCGGTCTTTCACCGACAACACGTTGGCCAACACCAGCGGAAAATTCGGGCCCGCGCACGGCTGCGACGGAATCGGCTTTTCGCCCGCCACCAGATTCACGTTAAAGCGATTGCCGGTCACTTGCGAGAGAAAGCTCAGGCCGTAATTGAACTCATGATTACCGATGCCACCCGCGTCGTACTTAAGCTCGTTCATCACCTTGTACATCGCCAGAACCTGGTCGCAGGCGAGCGGATTGACCTGCGCCTGATAGTCAGAAAGGGCGGTGCCCTGAATGGTGTCGCCGTTGTCGAACAGCAGCGTGTTGGCGAACTGCTTGCGCGCTTCAACGATCAGTGTTGCGACGCGCTCGACGCCGATGGATTTGTCCTCCGTCAACCTGAAATAGTCGTAGCTGCGAATATTGCTGTGCAGATCGGTGGTTTCGAGCAGTGCTAGTTCGGCACGCGCACCGTCGGCGATTTGCAGGCGAACTTCAACGGTGCTGGCGCAACTGGCCAGCAACAATGAGAGGGTGCTTAACGCCACGAGGGAAAGATTCAGTGATCGCTTCATGATGTGCTGTGTGTTGCCCACAAAAAAACAAAGCCGCGCAAGATGCGCGGCTAATTGACCTGTTTCGTCGTCCCCGCTTGGGCGAAGGGCGACGAAACCATGAACAACCGCCTAGAAGTCGGCGCTCAACGTCACCGAGAAGAAGCGCGGCGATCCGAGATAGTAGAACACGTTGCCTGCGGCCAGCGTGCCCGCCGACGTCACCACTGGCTTGGCGTTCAACGTGAAGCCCGAGCTTGGATTGCGGTATTTGCTGTTGCCGATGTTGCTGACGTTCAGGCGCAGTTGTGGGCTCTTGATGAAGGTGAAATCAGCGAACTTGTAGCCCGCGTCAAAATCAGCCGTCATGTAGCTTGGCACTTCTTCGTCATTCATCAGCGTAGCGTATTGACGACCCGTCTTCTTGCCCTTGATGCGCGCGTAAATCGGGCCATTCGCATATTGCAACGACAAGCCCGCGAGCATGGTTGGCGTGAGCGCGAACTGCTTGCCGGATGTGGGCAGCACGACCGTCGCGTTGGCGCGAATGTCGCTCAGCACTTTGCTCTTTTGCAGCGTCAGCGAACCATACAACGACCAGCCGTTGATCGGCACGGTGCCCGCTTCGAGCTCGATACCGCGAGTGCGCGCTTTGCCAGCGTTGGTGTAGATCGACCTGAGTGTTGTCGGATCAAACGCAGTAGCCTGACGATCTTTGAAATCGGTGTTGAACGCAGTGGCCGAGAAGGTGATGGCCTTGTTCTGCAAGCGATAGCCGATGTCGGTGTTGATGGCGGTTTCGGCTTTGATGTCGCCGGTTAGCACGGCTACGCCATTCACGATGGTGATGTTGCCGTTGGTTGGGGCGAAGGCGAAGTTCGGTGGCGCGCGGAAGTTCTTGCCAACGTTAACGAAGACTTGCTGCTCGCGATCCAGATTGAAGCGCAAGCCGACTTGTGGCAGCACGTCGCTGAATTTCTTCTCAATGGTGTAGGTGCTGTTGAAGTTGACTGTGCTGCCGCCTTCGTTAGCGGTGTTGGTGAATTTGCGCGTGATTTGTGGTGCGCGGAAACCCAGTGTCAACATCCCGCGATCATTCATGAAGCTGAATGAGTCAGAGGCATACACCTGATACGACGGGCTGATGGTCAACCAATTACGTGAATTAAATTCGCTGCCATCGGCGCGGGTGATGCGACCGTTGCGCAGCCATTGATCCGCAGGATTACCGCTGGCATCAACGCCGACGGCAGGGCCCGTTTGACGGTGCTCGGCGCGCTCGTACCAAAAGCCCAGCTTTAGCTGATGGTTGCCAAACAGATGGCTGATTTCGGTGGTGATGCCGGGGCGGCTCGTATCGGTCACGCTGCTGTTGGCGACGATGATGGTGTCCAGCGTGTCGCCGTCGCCGTTCAGGTCGCGGCCTGCGCCGATGCGGCCCGTCGTGGTGTTGAGGAAGGCGGTCTCAGACAAGGCGCGCTGTTGTACACCGCCCGTGCCGTAGCCATACCAATAATACGGCTGCACTTTGAGGAACGTGTTTTCGGCAATCTTGAACGAACCGGACAGCGAAACAATGGCGTTCTCAAACGGATTCAACGCGAGTTTGTAAAACTGTTGTGGCGAAAGTGGGCCGGTCTCCGCCTGACGCACACCGCCCACGGGCGTCAAATGGCCCGGCGTGAATGTTGGTGAATAGTCGGCGTAGTAACCCAAAGTGTTGAGTTGAGAGAGGCTCAGCGTCTGGTAGTTGTTATTGACCGCCTTGTTGTACATGACCGAGCCGAGAATGCGATTGTCTGGCGACAGATCAAGCGAGAACGCGGCATCGATGTGATCACGCTTGGCACCGCCCGCGCCTTTCCATTTGTCGGCCTGCGAATGCGAATAGCTAACGAAGGTCTTAACCATGTTGTTGGCAAAACGACCGCTGTCGAAACGCACGAACGAGCGCGACAGGCTCAGTTGGCCGAAAGTTTGCGATACGCGCAGACGACGCTTTTCTTCCGGGTCGCAACTGGTCACAGTCACGCCGCCGCCGGTTGCGCCAACGTGCGGCGATTCGATGTCAGGATTGCCCTGCGCGACCGATTGGGTGCAGGTGTTTTCCTGATCGGTGTATTCCTGCGGGAAGACCGAATAGCTGCCGGAGTCGTTAACCGGCACGCCGTTAATGGTGAAGCCAATTTGATCCGCGCCGAAGCCGCGAATCGTCAAGCCGCCGCCGAACAGGCCCGTCGCGTCATGGTTAAACGTGTTGATGCCGGGCAGGATCGACAGCGCTTGATAGGAGTTGCCGGTGGCGCGATCTTTCTCTGTGGCGTCTTTGGTGACCGTGCTGCGGCCTTTGGTAGCGTCTTCGTTCAGGATTTGACCCGCGCCAAGCTTGTCGCCCTTGCCGATCACCGTGATGGTGCCGAGGCGGACGGCGTCGTCTTTGGCGCGCGGCGCAGCATCCTCGGCAGCGGGCGCGGCCTGGGCAAACGCGCCGGATACTGTGGCACTGGCGAGTGCGAGGGTAACGGCGCGGGCCAACAAATTCAGGGTATGACGATGACTAGATGAAACGGTATACATGGCACTCAACACGGTTTAAAAAATGACTTTCGTGAATATTGCATAGTTTTTGTGCAGTGCAATGACGAATATGTGACAGCCGCCCGGCTTAGGAATAGGTTGTGGCAAACATGCACATTGCCCCAGCGCAAAGCCCTGTTTTGTGGCAACCAGCGTGATGGCAGTGCGATGGGGCAAAGCGTTGGGGCGAGCTTTTTCGATTTATTCAGGCGTTCAGCTTTTTAATGAAAGCGCTGTAAGTACAGGGGCTGGCTGTGATTTGTTGCAAATATCGATAAGTAGATAAACAGCTGCTTAAGCCCGCGTAAAACAAAGCATTCAGCTTAAAGCTGTAAGCGCTATGACGTATTCGAATTGTCTGAAGCCGCGAAACGCATCCCTCGCTCGTTGCTGGAACTTTCCACCGCGTTCACGAGAATACCGTTCGTGAACACTCCCCCGGCCACCGACACCACGTCCGACGTGGCGCTACTGACACGCATTCGCTCGGGCGACGCGGTCGCGTTGTCGACCGTGTATCGGCGGCACGGCGCGGCGGTGTTTCGCTTTGCCTGCCTGTACGCGCCGTCGCGCGACGCCGCAGCCGACGCGACGCAGGAAACTTTTTTGTGGCTGTCGACCAACGGCGCGACCGGCTTCGACTCGTCGCGCAGCTCGCTCGCCGCGTTTCTCTGCGGCGTGGCGCGCAATCACGGCTTGCGCATTCGGGCAGTCGAGGCGCGATTCACCGAATTGCCGGACGACGATCAAGCCAGTTCGCACGACGGTAGCGCCGTGATTGACGACGCGTTGGCGCATCTGCTCACGCGCGAGCGCGGCGATGCATTGCTCAGCGCGCTCGCGCTGCTGCCCGCCGAACATCGCGAAGTGATTGCGCTGGTGGAGTTTGAAGATTTCTCGTACGCGGACGCCGCCAGCATCATCGGCTGCCCGATCGGCACCGTGCGTTCCCGCCTCAGCCGCGCAAAAGAAGCGTTGCGTGATCGCGTGTTGGAACTTTTTCCTTCTGTGCAGCGAATATCAGCATGAACGATAGTCAAACGCCTTTAACCTCCGTTCGCCCCGAGCGCGGCGAGGGGTTTGATGACACTGCTTTGGGGCGGGCTCGTTCGGCTTATCGAACACAGGAACCGCCCGCCGAGCTGGAAGCCACGTTGCTCGCCCGCTTCGGCGAGCAGCGCGCGGTTAAGCGGCAGGCTACTGTCGCGCCGCCTGTCGCCAAACCTTCCCGCTGGAACTGGCGGAGTGTTTTGTCGTTGACGCGGCTGCACCCTGCGTTCGCTAGTGGACTGTCCTTGTGTGTCTTGCTCGCGTTTGCCGCGCCCTGGTGGTTGCAATGGATTTCTGCTACGCCGGAATCCACTACGCCGTTCATGCTTGTAAGCGAGCCGAGCGGCGGCCAGTTGAACGTCGCGCAGATGGTCCGCGTGAGCGTGGTGCGCGAAGCGATGCTCGATTTTGGAATTCCCGTGCCACCGCAAAAGTTGCAGGAACCGGTGCGGGCAGAGATGTTGTTAGGGCCGCGCGGCGAGATGCTGGCGGTGCGTTTTATCGAAAGCCCGGCGAAAAAGCGCTGGAGTTTTGATTAGAGCAATTAGAGGTAAATCATGAATAAATTGAACACGTCGTTGTCACTGTTGGCCGTCGCGATGGCCTTTGCACTGCCTGCCGACGCGCAAGAACGCAAGGACAGCGCTCAAACCCAAGTCGCAGTCGACGCGGCTGCAGAAGCTGCGCAGGCCCGAAAGGAAGCAGCGCAGGCCGGCAAAGAAGCAGCACTTGCCCGCAAGGAGGCTGCGTTGGCCCGAGCTGAAGCCAGCGTCGATGTGCGCGAAATCCGCGAAACCATCCGCAAATCGATTGAGGACGCCAATCAATATGGTGCGATGATTTCGCGGCGGTCATCGAGTGATGAGCTGGTCAAAGGCAATCCGTATTCGGCGCGTGAAGTGCGCGAGTTCAAGCAGACGCTGGGTGACGGCACCGTGATCTCGCGCCAGAGCACACGCTTGCTTGCGCGTGACCGCGAAGGTCGGTTGCGTCAGGAGTTGCGTCAGGCCGATGGCACGGCGCGCGTCTACATCAACGATCCGGTTGCCAAAGAAGTGTTGATCATGGATCCGCAGAAGAAGCTCGCTTGCAAGGCGGGGTTTGACAAGGTGGCGATCAACGATTGCTTCAACCAGACCAAGGGCGACTGGAAGCCACTCGGCTTCTCGTTCAACTCTGGCAAGAACGGCGTTGGCATGATGACCGCAAACGACGATCTCGTCGTGGAAGTCAGCCCGCACGCGCAGATCATTGACCTCACGCAGAAGACCTTGTCGGGACTGAAGGTTCCGATAGCACCCGTTGCGCCCGTTTCACCTGTCGCGCCGGTCGCGCCGGTTCCGCCCGTCCCGCCGATGTCTGCGCTGCCCTATTCCCGATCAACGCCGGGTAGTGCGACAACGAGCGAAAACAAGACGGTCACTCGCGAGAAAAAGACGAAGCAAACCTATGAAGGTGTGACTGTCGATACGGATCGCACGGTAGAAACCATCGCGGCGGGGAGCATTGGCAATAATAAGGCTATCGAGAGCGTGTACGAGCGCTACTACTCGCCCGATCTCAAAATGGCGGTGTACGTGCGTCGCAACGATCCGCGTAACGGGGAATCTCTGTACCGCATGACCGACATTAAGCGCACCGAGCCGGACGCCAACGTGTTCAAGGTGCCGTCGGGTTACACCGTGACCGAAGGCAAAAAGTAGCATTCACGCAGCAGCGCTCTGTCATCGCCGTGTCACATGCGCACGCCAGACTTGCGTTTCTAGCGAGTGACGATAGAGTGGAAAAAGCTGCGCATGATGCCGACAATCAACCGCGAGCTATCGATGCTCGCCTTCAACGAACGGGTGCTCGCGCAATGCGAACTGCCGTGGGTACCAACGCTTGAGCGGCTGCGTTATCTGACCATTGTCAGCTCCAATCTAGACGAGTTTTTTGAGGTTCGCATTGCGGAACAAAAGGAGCGCTTAAAAACGCTGACCGCACGGCACGATCCCGAGGCTCCTGCGCTGAAGGCGGTACTTGAAGACGTCGCGGTGCATGCGCGAGCGCTAGTCACGCGCAAGTACGAATTGCTGAATAATCAAATCCTGCCGACGTTACGCGAGGCAGGCATCCATCTCGTCAGCGGAGCAGACTTGACGCCCGCGCAGCGGCGCTGGGTGAAGGCCACTTTCGCGCGCGAGATCGCGCCGGTGCTCACGCCCATCGGGCTCGACCCCGCGCATCCATTTCCGGCGGTTGCCAACAAGGGGCTGCATTTCATCGCCGAACTCAAGAGCAAACGCGGTGGCGGCAAGTCGAGCATTGCGATTGTCAAAGTACCACGCAGTTTGCCGCGCTTGTTTGAAATTCAGGACAAAACCGGGCACGGTCAACATTCGTTCATCTTGCTGACGACGTTGATTGAAACCGAACTCGCCTCGCTGTTTCCGGGCCGCGAAGTGGTCAGCGATTCGCAGTTTCGTGTGACGCGCGACAGTGATTTGTGGGTCGACGAACAGGAGATGACCAACCTGCGTCATGCGCTCGCGGGCGAGCTGCGACGCCGACCGTTCGGTCGCGCGGTGCGACTGGAAATCAACGCCGATTGCAGCGACTCCATCACCGAACTGCTGAGCAAACATTTCAAGCTGGAGCCGCACGAGGTATATCGCGTCGATGGCCCGGTGAACCTCGCGCGACTGCTGGCGTTGGCGGAAGCGGTGGATCATCCTGACTTGCGCTTTAAGCCATTCACGCCGGGGCCGTCGCTGCCGGAAGTGGTGGACGAGCGCCTGTTCGCGGAACTCAGGCAGCGCGACATTCTGCTGCATCATCCGTATCAATCGTTCGATCCGGTGATCCAGTTTTTGCGCTGCGCGGTGGAAGATCCGAATGTGATTGCCATCAAGCAAACGATCTATCGCACTGGCTCAAAGTCGGTGCTGATGGAGTTGCTGCTTGACGCCGTACGTCGCGGCAAAGAGGTCACCGTCGTGCTCGAACTCAAAGCGCGCTTTGATGAAGAAACCAACATTAACTGGGCTGACAAATTCGAGCAGGCGGGTGCGCATGTGGTGTACGGCCTGGTGGGACTGAAGACGCACGCCAAGATGGCGTTAGTGCTGCGTCGCGAAGCGAATGACGCGCGTAACGCGAAGGGCGGCAGAGCCGGCAACATGATTCGCACCTATGCGCACGTCGGCACCGGCAATTACAACCCGTCAACGGCGCGCTTCTACACCGACTTCGGTTTGCTCACGGCGAATCAGGAAATCGGGAAAGATGTCGCCGCGATCTTTCATCATTTGACGAGTTTGTCGCAGCCACCAAAGCTAAAACACTTGTGGTGGGCGCCGCACACCATGAAGAACAACATCCTCGCGGCGATCCGCGCGGAAATCAAGTTTGCCAAAGCAGGCCAGCCCGCACTGATCATGGCGAAGATCAATGCATTGACCGACGAAACGGTGATGGCCGCGTTGTGTGAAGCCTCGAAGGCGGGCGTTCGCATTGAGCTGATCGTACGCGGTGCGTGTTGCCTGAGACCGGATGTGGACGACGCCACCAAAAACATTCGCGTGCGCTCCATCGTCGGGCGTTTCCTTGAACACAGCCGCATTTATTACTTCGAAAACGGTGGTCAGCCGAATGTCTACATCTCCAGCGCCGACTGGATGAGCCGCAATCTGGATCGTCGCGTTGAAGTGGCCACACCGATTCTCGATGGCCCATTGCGCGCTCGGGTCATTGACGAAGGCCTGTTCATCACGCTGCGCGACAACTCGCAGGCATGGCATCTTGAACGCAGCGGCGCGTATCGTTTGTCAAAGCCGCAGCCGCGACAAAAGCCGTTTGTGGCCCAGCATGAGTTGGCAGAAAAATTGGGCTTGCATCTTGACGGCAGCGCCACAGAATGAGCGAGATCATCTTTTGGCGCCACGCTGAAGCGCATGAAGCGGACGCCGATCAAGATGACCTGTCACGCAAGCTCACTGTCAAGGGCCAGCGTCAGGCCGAACGCATCGCGTTCTGGCTGGATCGCAATCTGCCGCAACAGTGCAAAGTATTTGTAAGTGAAGCAAAGCGCGGGCAACAAACCGCACGCTCATTGCCGCGCAAACACAAGACACTCGGCGAGCTAAATCCCGACGCGAAACCACCCGACGTGCTCGCCGCGGTGGGCTGGGGCACTCAGACCGAACCGATTGTGATCATCGGTCATCAGCCGTGGATGGGCGAGTGCATACATTGGCTGCTGATGGATGCGATGGCACCGATGGCGGTGCGCAAGGGCGCGGTGTGGTGGTTGCAATCACGCGCACGTGATGCGGGCTCGGCCGAGGTCATCGTGCGCGCCGTGATTACGCCCGAGTTGATGTAATCGTGGACGGCGCGCTTGCTGCCAACGTTGCGATATTTGCGAAAGTTGCGACAAACGTGTCGTCAAACTGCCGCTGTAGTGTCACCACAGCGTAACTCGCAACTACTGAAATCGAAGCCTCAAGCGATGCGTTCGCGTCGCTCTTCCCTGCACCTCCGAGGCTCGCTTGCGCTATGCAATGTGGCCGCGGACTGTGCTCAGTCTTTGAGGAAATTTCCATGAAATTTTTGTTTTCGTTGCCACGTTGCTTGCCATTGGTCGCCGCAATGTCTGCGTCACTTGCGCTGCCGGCCGTCGCTGTCACCTGGAACACATTGAACGGTCAGGCACCTCTCGTGATTGGTCATCGCGGTGCGTCGGGCTATGTGCCGGAGCACACCCTGGAATCGTATCGCCTCGCCATCGCGATGGGCGCTGACGTGATCGAGCCTGATTTGGTGTCGACCAAAGACGGCATTTTGATCGCACGCCATGAGCCGATGCTGGGTGGTACGACTAACGTTGCAAGCATTGCAAAGTTCGCCAATCGCAAGCGTACTTCGATCATTGACGGTGTGAGTTACACCGACTGGTTCTCGGTCGATTTCACGCTTGAAGAAATCAAGGAGCTGCGAGCGATTGAGCGCGTTGCGGATCGCACTGCCCGGTTCAACGGTGCCTTTGAAATCGTCACTTTTCAGGACGTGATTGATCTCGCGAAAAAAGAAACCATTCGCACTGGTCGCACCATCAGCGTTTATCCAGAAACCAAACATCCCACATGGCACAACCTCGAAGGCAAGCCGCTTGAGGCGGCACTGGTGAGCACGTTGAACGCAGCAGGCTGGACCACCAAGACCGCCCCCGTCTTCGTTCAATCTTTCGAGATCAGCAATTTGAAGCAGTTGCGCGGCATGACGGGTGTGCGTCTGGTGCAACTGTTGAGCTGCTACGACAACGACCTTGCTACCGGCAATTGCATGTACATTCCGCTGGACGCCGACAGCGCTCCCGGCGACTGGATTGCAGCGAATGATCGTCGCACCTATGCCGACATGATCACGCCCGCAGGTCTTGCGGACATCGCTAAGTACGCAGATGGCGTTGGCCCGTGGAAGCGTCAGTTTATGGGCGTCAAAGCGGTCGCATTGGCTGCGGACGGCAAGCCGGCAGACTTTAATGGTGACGGTGCGATTGACGAGGCGGATGGCGTCACGATTAAAAACTCAAACCTTGTAGCCAATGCGCACACGGCGGGTTTGTTCGTGCATCCGTACACCTTCCGTACTGATCGCGCATTTGCCCGGGATTACGCCGGTGGTGGCAAGAGCAACGCGAGCGCGGTCAATGCGGAATATCGTCAAATGTGGAGCATGGGCATAGATGGCTTGTTCACCGACTTCGCTGACGACGCCGTCAAATCACGCGCGCTATTTGCGGCAGATCAGGTTGAAGTGGTTGAGTACGCCAACGCGGCTGATACCAACGTCGCGACGCGATTCTTCCGTACCGCAACCGATACGGATATTCGTGCAGTTGCCGCAGTGAAAGGCCTCACGCGCACGACAGACACTTTCAAAGCGTGGTCTACGTTGCAAACTGGCGCGTTAGCCACTACGGCGGTGTGTCGCTATTTCGACGGAAAAAATATCCGCCATTTCTTCAGCATCGACATCACGCAGTGTGCGGCCTACGCCGCTGCCGGATACAGCAACGAAGGCACCGCCTTCCACGCGGTTCCGCTAAACACGGCAACCTGCGCAACGGGAACCCTGCCGATCTATCGCTACACACGCACGGTGGCGGGTGTTGCGGATGAGCGCTTGAGCGCTGCGTCGTCGATTGCTGGTGCTGCGCCCGCATACACGAAGGCGGGCGTGGCTTTCTGCGGCGCGCAGTAGGCGAGGGTAGCTAGTAAAAACCGTCTCACGCCGCCGTGCGAGACGGTGCTCTTGTAACGTTTGTCAAATGCGGTCGGCGGGTGATTCAACTCGCCGTATTGTCATCAATGGTTGACCTACCCGAAGCGGCTCACCATCTTGAATATTTGCGCATAGAGCGTAGCCGCGTGGAGCAAATACGATGATGGTGGAGCCGTGTTGAAACCAGCCCATCTCGTCGCCTTTGGCAAAAGATGCATCGCAAGCGATGACGTTTGGGCCGCGGTATCGCAAGTGCAGCAGCACGTTGAGAAAATGCAGCCGGATGCAGGCTACTAAAACCGCAGCAACCGCAACCAGTAACACGTCCGGACCGCCGGCTTTGGGTCGGGCATGGACGATCGCGCGCTCGTTCTTGCAGAACAAATTCTCAACGCGTTGCAAGGCGATAGGATTCACGTTCCAGGTGTCGCCCGAGATGTAGTTCACCTGCTCAACATCACAATCAAGTGGCGCGTGAAAGCGGTGATACATGCTCGATGTGATGCGAATAGTCACGTAGCAACCGTCGATGTAACGCAACGTTAAATCCGGGTCACCCAGTAGATCCAGCAATTCGTACGGGTAACCCTTCGCCTGAAATACCAGCGTGCCCGCAACGAATCCACATGCGCCCACGATGCCATCGCACGGACTGGTCAGTATTGCTGGATCGGGGTGTATCGGGCGGCTTCCGGGCTTCAATTCGCGAATGAAGCAATCGTGCATGCTGGTGAATCGCGTCTTCTTCGCCTCGTTGAGATCAAGCGCAGCGAAGCGTCGCCAAATGCCAATCGAGGCATCGCGAACCAGTGGTTGTTTGATTTGGCTGAACCAACCCATGAAGATCGTCAACGAGCGTCGTGGAATGCGATTGGTAATCAGGAAATTCAAGCGTTCCTGTTTCATCATTTGATGAAAAAGAGTGCGGATCGTCATAAGCATTTCATTTAGTTCCGGTAAATATTGGGCAGGAGAAAATATGGAAAATCTGCTCGTCCCCCTGGCAATTGCTGCTGTCGCAACTCTGGTAGCGATGCCAAAAATTGCGACCCGCATCCAGCTGTCGCGTGCCAAACATCGCTCGCTCGCGGGGCACTCGAAAATGTCCCGGCAGATCGCTAAGTGGATCCCGTTCTACGAGTACGACGGTTCGACGTTCTTCGCCTCCGATGACGCGCCCGAGGCTGTTGGCATGAGTCGTCGTCAAGGCTTTGTGCGACTTGCCGCCCTCTACGCGACGCGCTATCCGGAGAGTGCGCGAATGACTGTGGAGGCCGCTGAGGGCATTTCGGATTTGCAGTTCACCTCGAACTACCGGGTGCCGTTTCAGTACAGTCGATTTGTACGTGAACACATCAAAGGCGGCGTATTTCTCAGTAAATCGGAAGGCGTATTCACCACCGACCTTGACGGCAATCAGTTCTTTGACTTGACCGGCTCCTACGGCGTGAATGTGTTTGGTTATGACTTTTACAAAGCCTGCATTGAGCGTGGATCGGCAACGGTTCGCGACTTGGGCCCAGTGCTGGCTGGCTATCACCCGGTCGTCGCAAAAAACGTGGCCCGCCTGAAAGACATTTCGGGTATGGACGAGGTCTCGTTTCACATGTCCGGCACCGAAGCGGTCATGCAAGCGGTTCGTCTCGCGCAGTATCAGACCGGTCGCAGTCGGTTGGTGCGCTTTTGCGGCGCGTACCACGGCTGGTGGGGTGACGTGCAGCCGGGCGTCGGTAATCCGGTTCCTGCGACCGCGACGTACACGCTCAAGGACATGGATGACGCTGCGCTGCGTGTGTTGGCAAGCAGACGCGATATCGCCTGCGTACTGGTCAATCCATTGCAAGCGCTGCATCCTAATTCCAGCGCATCGGGCGACTCGTCGTTGCTGGACAGCTCGCGTCGCGCGGGCTTCGACCGGGCGGCTTACGCCGCGTGGCTTGGAAAGCTGCGGCAGGTTTGTGATGAGCGTGGTGTCGCTCTGATTTTTGACGAAGTGTTTGTTGGATTCCGAATCGCTCGTGGCGGCGCGCAGGAATACTTTGGCGTCAAGGCAGACATGGTCACGTATGGCAAAACACTCGGCGGCGGATTGCCTGTGGGCGTGGTGTGCGGCAAGCGCGAATGGATGAAGCGCTTTCGCGATGACCGCCCCGCTGACATTTGTTTTGCGCGCGGCACTTTCAACTCGCATCCGTACGTCATGGGCGCAATGGATGCGTTCCTTGACTACATCGACGGTGTTGAAGCGAAACAAATTTATGCCAACGTTGATGTGTTGTGGATCAAACGTGCCGCTGCGTTCAATCAACGATTGATAGAGGAAAACTTGCCAGTACAAATCGCCAACCTGTCGTCGATCTGGACGGTGCTCTACACCAAGCCTAGTCGCTACAACTGGATGTTGCAGTACTACCTGCGTGCCGAAGGATTGGCGCTGTCCTGGGTGGGCAGCGGACGGCTGATCTTCAGCCTCAACTACAGCGATGAAGAATTCCTCGCCGTTACAGATCGCTTTGTTGCTGCGTCGAAGGCGATGAGGGACGATAACTGGTGGTGGCAGAAAGAAGGCGTGACGAACAAGTCCATCCGGCGCGGCATACTGCGTGAATTGATTGCGCATCGGTTTCGCCACTGACGGTTGACGTCGCAGGCTTACGCAGAGCGACAGCGACGCTGGACAACTCGTCACCCCGGCAAGGGCCGGGGCCCACGGTCTTCGCAATACGCCGAAGTTGTGCAATGCGTGGGTCCTGGCCTACGCCGGGACGACGAAATATTGATTCGAGCTGTGTGCTTCTAACGCTTGGTCACATCAGGATCAATCAACTGCCCGCGCATCAAATGCAATGGCGCATTGCGATACAACAGGATGTCGTGGAAGGGATCGGTCAGAATCTTTGTGAACCAAACGATGCCGGTTTGCACGTCGCGCAAAAAGAATAAATGGATGGTGCGAAATAGCAAGCCGCCCACGCCGATGGCGAGCCACAGCAAGCCCACGTTATGGACAAAGCCCATCGCGTCCACCGGCTTTTCAAACAGACCAAATAGGGCTGGGTCGAACCACAGCGCCATCGGAGAAACCGCCCAAATGATCATTAACACTACTTTGCGTTGCAGGTTGTAGCCGATCTTGATGTCTTCTTTGTGCTCATGCGACGCATGATTCAACACGTCGTATCCCTTCGGCTCAAAGAAGAAATGCCCCGATTGACGACTGACCATGCCAATCAGCCAGCAGACCAGTGCGGCCATGGCGGGCGCGTAAAAAAGCAGCACGTAACCCACGACAAAACTGATCGCGCTCAACAGATGTAGCGCCTGATTGATACGACTGTGGTGGTAGTAGCGATGGTCGTCCCAGCGCTGTTCGCGAAGCGTTTCCATGAAGCTGCTCATCCCGGTCTCCTGTTCGATTGCTTTCGGTTGCGCCAACCGCGTTGCGTAATGCCTCTTTATAAAACCAACTGATGACAAAAAAAAGAATCTCCTGCGCGAGGCGCGACACAAAACTGCCAACAAGCTGACGCAAGCTAGTCATGTGCCTCTGTTCTAGTCACTATTTCGTGCGGCCTCGGTCGCCGATGACAGAAATAATGAGGGATGAGATGAACAGCAGCACAATCAATATTGGGCGAGTAGATTTTCATCTGCATTCGTACGCCTCGAACGTCACGGACTACTACGCAGCCAACAGCTTTTCAATCCCGGAGTCGTATTCAGATCCGATCAAGCTCTATCACGCGTTGAAGCTGCGCGGTATGTCACTGGTCACACTGACCGACCACAACTCGATAGACGGCGTGCGCGAGATGCTAGATCGCGGACTACCTGATGTGTTCATCAGTTCAGAGATGACCACCACTTTTCCGGAAGACGGTTGCAACATTCACATCACTGTCGCCAACATGACCGAGGCGCAGTTCTCCGAGGTCAACCGCCTGCGCGGCAACGTGTACGAAATGGTTGCTTACGTTGATGAGCAGATTGCTCTGGAACGCTCGCTAACCGAGCCCAACAAGCTCGTATATTTCATGACGCATCCGTTGATGAGTACGCAAAATCGACCGTACGGACGCGAGGGCTCGCTCACCGCCGCGCACATCGAGAAGGCAATGCTCATGTGCAATTGTCTAGAGGTTCAGAACGGCGCGCGAACCAAAGTGCTCAACGAGCTGACGTGGGAAATCGTGCGTGGTTTGAACCGGGAGACGATAGATCGTCTCGCCAATCTGCATGACATTGCGCCCAAAGGGCTGACACCGTGGCTCAAGTCCGTGGTCGGCGGATCGGACGATCACTCCGGCATCAATCCCGGTACAACTTGGACGGAGTTCGCACTAGGGTCATCCGTCGCATCCGCTAATTCACTGGTGGATTCGATACGCGCGAGAACCTGCCGCCCCGAGGGCGCACATGGCGGGCCGATAACCATCGCGCATTCCATTCTTAAGTTGTTGTATGAAGGCGGCGCGCAACGTCAGGAAAAAACTGCAAGCGCGTCGAAGTCGATTAGCGTCGGGGGCCCAATGCAATCGCTATTGAAGCTGGTATTCGATAGCGACGGTCAGAGCGTTTCCGACAAGCTGTCGTTTCAAGCTCGACTTTGGTTGCATCGCCTGAAGCAAATGCATAGTTCTGCGGACTTCAGCAAACCATTTGATGTGGTGCTTGAGACGCAGGTGTATTTGATGATGGATGACACCGCGTTTCGCGTTGAGTTGAATGCAGCAGCAACGATGGACGACAGAATATTCCTTGTCGTCAAAACGCTGGTCAATCGCATCTTTGCGCACTACGTGAGGAGTCTGCGTAGCGCAAACTCAGTCAATATTGTCAGTGCGATAAAGGAGTCGGTCGCGCTGATATCGTCGAACCTCTTTGTGTCGCTGCCGTATCTTATTGCCTTCATGCAACAGAGCGCCGATTGCCAGATCGCTCGTGATGTACGCCACGCGTTCAAGGTTGATGAGCCGCAAAAAATTGCACTGATTACAGATACGTTCTTTGACGTCAACGGCGTTTCTAACAGCATCAAGCGCATGATTCGCGAGGCAGTGCGTCGCGACATTGATTTCACGGTGGTGACCTGTGTGTCGCCTGAAGACCTTGCGCGGCACCTGTTTGATCCCGTCACTCGGCAGTACATTGAGAGCGGACGGCTTAAGCTCTTCACCTCCGTCGCAAATCTGGGATTTCCTGAGTACGACGGGTTGCAAATCTGCTTCCCGCCTATGCTCGACCTGCTGAAGTATTTGCAGGAGGGTGGCTTCACCAAGATTCAGCTCAGCACACCTGGTGTGATTGGCATCGCGGGCTTGATCGCGGCCAAACTATTGCAGATTGAAACAGCCGCGACGTATCACACCAGCATTCCCGAGTACGTCGAAAATTACACCAAGGACGTCAGTCTGGAGGCGATCGCGTGGAAGTACATGCTGTTCTTCTATCACTCGGTCGACGAGACGCTGGTGCCCTCAAAATTCGTGGCCAAACTGCTGCATAAACGCGGCCTGCGCAATCGCAAACTGCTGATTCTTGATCGTTGGGTTGACGTTGATCGGTTTCATCCGCGTAATCGCAGCGAAGACTTCTGGCCGCGGTCTGGCATCGCTCAGAACGTTGTTAAATTCGTATATGTGGGCAGGGTTGCGGTTGAAAAAAATCTGCACATCCTGGCGCAGGCATTTGCCAAACTCGCAAGTAGCGGAGCCAATGCTCACATGATCATCATCGGCGACGGCCCTTACTGTTCGGCGCTGGTGACGCAGTTTGCCGGTTTACCGGTGACCTTTACAGGTTACCTGCACGGCGACGAATTAGCCACGGCGCTGGCGTCATGTGACGTGAAAGTGTTTCCTAGTACTACCGACACGTGGGGCAATGCACCGCTGGAAGCTCAAGCCTCGGGGCTGCCCGTCATCGTGACCGATATTGGTGGTCCTGCTGAGCTGATGCAGCATGGCGTCACCGGCTTGATGGTGCGTGGCAACGATGTGCGCAGTTTGCATGACGCGATGGTGCAATTGATGATTCCGACAATGCGGTTGCAACTGGGGCGCGATGCACGAGCATTTGCGGAGGCCAATCGCGTTGATGAGCCGTTCACGGCGGTGCTGGATTCTGAAGCCTACCGCCGCCAGCTTCGCAAGCGCAAGCGCATGCAGGAAAAACTGGATGGTCAAAACAGTCAAAAGGTACTGCAAGCCAAATCGTTCGCCGTAGTCTCGTCACCAGAGGCGGCGAACCAGTTGTTTGATGTTGAGCGTCCAGGGACGCACGCAGTTCAATCTTGATCGCGTCGGTGCAGCACTGATTATGATCGAAGTAACGTACGAAGGTGCCGATATGAGTAGCCGCCCGCAGTCCGCGCGCGAAGAGGTTGTCAACAGCGTCGTCCACGGCGCAGCGCTTCTGGCGTCAGTCGCCGCAATTCCGTTTCTGTTTCAACTGACTGAGTCGACGCCCAACCGCGCCGTCAACATCGTGGGCAGCATCGTGTTTGCCGCGACGCTGGTGCTGCTCTATCTGTGTTCGACGCTATATCACGCGCTGCCAGAGGGGCGCGCGCGGCAGCTCTTGCTGCGACTTGATCACGGGGCGATTTATCTGTTCATTGCGGGCAGCTTCACACCGTTCGCCATGGCCTCACTTGACGCGGCTTCGGGATGGATGTTGCTGGCTCTGGTGTGGTTGCTCGCCGCGTTGGGATTTACGCTGAAAGTGTGTGGTCGCCTGTCTCATCCGCTCGTGTCGACTGGTCTATATTTGTTGATGGGCTGGATGGTGTTGACCATTGCTGCGCCGCTGATCGCCCGCTTGCCGCCTTCGGCAACGTCGTGGCTAATCGCGGGCGGCATTGCCTACACGGTGGGTGTCGTTTTCTTTGTTTTGGATGCACGATTGCGCTATGCGCACGCCATCTGGCACGGCTTTGTCGTTGCGGGCACCAGTTGTCACTTTGTCACGGTGGTTGGCTTGAGTCATTGATTTAAAAAGAGCGAAGTAATTGCCCTCGCGTCCAGCGCGACCTGTCACACGATTGCAGTCATTTTCTGTAACGCTCCAGGTTCAAGTTTGTAACCCACGAGTGCATCACCATGACCAAAGATTTCGCGATGATGGAGCACAGCAATCCATCGACCAATCCCAGCATCCACGATCTATCGCAACCCTCGCGTAGGGTCATCCTCAAAGGTGGTCTCGCCGCCGCCATCAGCGGGCTGTTTGCGCCCATCGGTTTGTCTGCATTGGCAGGCTGCGCGTCCGTTCCGGGCGCGTCGAACGGGCCGAAGCTGGGCTTCAAATCAGTACCGCTGTCCAGTCTCGACGCGGTCACTGTGCCTGATGGTTACCGCGCTCAGGTGCTGTATCGCTGGGGCGACTCGGTGGGTATTGCAGGCAAGATGCCCGCGTACAAAGCCGACGCCAGCAACACTGCCGCCGAGCAGGAATTGCAGGCTGGCATGCATCACGACGGCATCCACTACTTTCCGCTCGATGGCAACAAGCGCGGCCTGCTCGCGATGAACCACGAGTACACCGACGACGGTTTGCTGCACGTCGGCGGCATGCAAAACTGGAGCGCGGAAAAGGTCGCCAAAGCGCAGGCCGCCAATGGTGTCTCGGTCATTGAAGTCACGGTAGGCGCAAATGGTTGGGACGTCGTGCGTCCCTCACGATTCGCGCGTCGCATCACGGCCACCACGCCGATGATGATCACTGGCCCTGCGCGCGGCCACGCCATGATGCGCACCAAAGATGATTCATCGGGCGCAGTCGTACTCGGCACTATCAACAACTGCGCGCATGGCTACACACCGTGGGGCACGTATCTGACCTGCGAAGAAAACTTTAGTGGCTACTTCAACGGCCCGGACAAGCCCGAGGCAGATCAGGCACGCTGGGGTTTGCGCAAAGGGGGCGCAGGATATCGCTGGCACGAATTTGACGAACGTTTCGATGCCAACAA
>ENA-OBLH01000275-OBLH01000275.1-metagenomes-genome-assembly--contig:-NODE-275-length-18300-cov-2.72464_pt1 | contig 18300 bp, 14 predicted proteins | sample MGYA00153382_OBLH01 | MGnify analysis MGYA00153382
GGGTCGGGTCGGGTCGGGTCGGGTCGGGTCGGGTCGGGTCGGGTCGCGGTCAGTTCGAGCGGAGCATGCGGCCGGCGAGTGCGCCGGTGTGTTCGCCGTGGTCCATGAACACCTCGCCGTTCACGAGCGTGTAGTCGTAGCCGCTCGAACCCTGTACGTAGCGGCCCGCCCCGTTCGGGAAGTCGTTGACGTACTCGGGAATCGGTAGATGTAAGCCCTCGAAGTCGATCACGTTCACATCGGCGTACGAGCCCACGGCAAGTCGCCCACGATCGGTGATTCCGAACAGATCAGCGGTGTCGGAGGTGAGCCGACGGATCGCCTCTTCGATGCTCCAACGCTGACGTTCGCGCACCCAGTAGGTGAGCAGGAACGTCGGTTGGCTGGCATCCATGATCTGCCCTACGTGCGCCCCGGCGTCGGCGAGGCCGAGTGTGACCAGCGGATCGTCGAGCATCGCTTCGACCGCAGCAAGGTCCTGGTTGAGGAACGGCATGTTCGCGACGAGCGCTCCGTCGGTTTCGAGCACCAGCTCGATGAACGCTGCGGCGGGGCTCACCCCACGCTCGACCGCTATGGCGGCCAGCGATGTCGCCGGATCGCAGTCGTAGCGGGCGCCGTCGGTCGGCAGGACGAACAACTCGTCGAGATCGAGCGTGGTGCCGTGTACGTCGGCTTCGGTGATCAATGTCTGACGGAACGTCGCGTCGCGAACCATCTGCATCTTGCGGCCGTTCACGGCAGTGCGGAGCTCTTTCCACGACGGCGCCCGATCGAACGGTGTGCGCGTCTCGAGACCGAACAGGATGCCGACGCCGCGGGCGGTGGTCTGCGGTCGCACGTCGGCGCCGGCTGCGTTCTCGTCCTTGACGAACTCGATGACCCGCTCGTACAGATCGGGACGTCGGTTGCTCTGGGTCAGGCCGAAGCTCACCGGCCGCCCGCTGCGCCGGCTGATCTCACCCATCAGGGCGACTTCGGCACGAGAGTTGTCGTACGCGTCGTTGTCGCGTTCGCCGAGGCGCATCGCCCCTTCGAACACACCAGCACCGTGGTTGCGTAACACCTCGGCGAATGCGAGCAGTTCGTCGGCGGTGGCGAAGGTGCCTGGCACGGGGCGGCCGTCGGGCACCTTGTGCAGGAACGTGCGGCTCGTCGACACCCCGAGGGCGCCCGCTGCCATGGCCTCGTCGACCAGACGGGCCATCGCAGCGATGTCGTCGCCGGTCGCCGGAGTTTCGTCGAGACCGCGCGCACCCATCACGTAGGTGCGCAACGCAGCATGGCCGACGAGTCCACCGACGTTGGGACCTTTGGGAAGCCGGTCGATCGAGTCGTAGTACTCGCCGTAGGTCTCCCAGTCCCAGGCGAGACCGTCGAGGATCGCGGCGGCGGGGATGTCCTCGACGCTCTCCATCATCTCGGCCAACGTGGCCCGGTCGGACGGGCGGACGGGGGCGAACGTGACGCCGCAGTTGCCCATCACCACGCTGGTCACGCCATGCCAGCAGCTGGATGTGGCGACCGGATCCCAGGCGATCTGTGCGTCGAAGTGGGTGTGGATGTCGACGAAACCGGGGGTGACCAGCCGGTCGGTGGCGTCGATCTGGCGGGTGGCCTTCGTCGTGATCCCACCGGCGACGGCGTCGACGATCTCGACGATGCGGTCTCCGGCGATGCCGACGTCAGCTCGACGGGCGGACGCTCCCGTACCGTCGACGACGGTGCCGTTGCGAATGATGATGTCGTGGTTCATGCCGCCTCGTATGAACTCGGAAAGACTCCAGCCCAACTGCTCGGATTCGACGTCGTGAGCGACGCCAATCCCAGGGTCTAGCGCGCCTCAACTGTTCCGCACACCTCGGAGATGTTCCAATTACGTGTCGCGACCAGTCAGTGTCGATGCCACTTACCCGGCTGGCTGGAGGAGGATCTCGGCGCCGATCGGCATGAAACCACAGCTCAGGAACGCTCTCAGCGACGCCGCGTTGCCCGGCGCAACCTGTGCGAACACCACCTCGCCGGCCGGAATCAGCGCCAGCGCTTCGCCGATCACACGCCGCCCGGCGCCGGGCGTTCGGGTGCCGAGCAACTCCACCGACACCTCCAGCCGATCGACCAACCCGCGACCGATGGTGACCAGTCCGGTGTTGTCTCCGTACACGTGGACCTCGCGTCGATGGACTCGCGACCGCATCACCCGGGGATGGTCGTCGAGATCGGAACGTTCGGGCAGGCAACCTCCGCCGACGCCGCGGGCGAACAGCACCGCATCGACCGATCCGATCCAGCCGTCCGGCCCAGCGAGCCAACGCAACAGGTCCGGCTGCGACGCACCCCCGAAACCGTCGACGCCACGAGCCAACACCTCGCTGGCGTCACAGTCGGTGACGACGAACGAATGGCCGGTGAACTCGACCACGGCGTGGTGGTCGCCCGGCATCGGCTCGACGACCTCGACGGCCCCGTCGACGTCCGGGAACCGCCCCTCGGTGGCGTCGAGCAGGATGCGGTGAAGGGGGTGCACGGCATCGGAGAGTACGGTCTGGTCGGTGAACATCTCGTGATGACGGTTCCGAACACGCCGACACCGACGATCTCCACGCGTCCAGCGAACTGACCCCCGTATGGTCGCAATCAGACGCGCCGGTCCTGCCGATCTCGACACCCTGATCGGTCTCCACGAGGCGTTCTGCGACGTCGACGGCCACCCGTTCGACCGCCGACGCGCCCGCAATGGCTTCGCTCCCCTGCTCGACGACGACACGCACGGGGTGGTCTGGATCGTCGACTGCCCGCCCTCGTATGCGGTGCTCACCTGGGGTTGGTCGATCGAGGCCGGCGGGGCCGAAGCCGTGCTCGACGAACTCTTCGTGATCGAACGCGACGGTGGCGTCGGTTCGGCCCTGTTGGACCACGTGTTGGCCGACGGGCGCCGACGCAAGCTCATCCGGATCTTCCTGGAAACCGAGTCGCACAACGAACGCGTGCGAACGTTCTACGAACGCCACGGCTTCCGCGCCGATGACTCGATCTGGCTCTCCCACGACTTCGTCGACCTGTCGTGATGCGTCGTGACGATCCCGCTCTCGACGGCACGACCGAGGAGCACCTCGTTCAGGACGCGCCGAGGACCCGGTCGAGGTAAGCGTTGCGGAACGTCCCGGTGGGGTCGAGCTTGCCCCGCCACGACTGGAACGTGTCCCACTCGGGATAGCGGTGGGCGAGGGTCAGGCGATTCTGGAAGTGCATCTTGCCCCAGTGCGGCCGACCGTTGTAGTCGTTCATGATCTGCTCGACACCCTGGAAGTACGCCTCGTACGGCACGCCGACGTACTGATGCACCGCAATCCACCCCGAGTCGCGACCGTTGGCGGTCGACAGCGGGATGTCGTCGCCCTTCGACGAACGAACCTCGATGGGGAACATCGGCGGATACGGCAACCGCGACGTGAGGTCGACGATGCGGCCGAGCGCGTCGGGTACCGCGTCGAACGGGATGCCGTATTCCATCTCCAGGAAGTGCACGTGACGGGGGCTACAGAACACCTTGTCGCTGCGGTCGATGACGTCGCGTTCGGCAGCGGCCGACATCAGGAGTTTGCTGACCTTCGGCGCGAGCGTCGGGAACCGGCGACCGACCCGGCACACCGTACCGAAGGCGAGGTTCTCACCGATCCACTTGTCGCGAACGTAGCCAGCCTTCGACTGCGGGCGGGCCGACTCGTCGGTGCGCGTGTTGCGCTTGACCTGGCAGCGTCGGGCGCCGGGCATCAGGTAGAACTCGACGTGATCAGTCGAGCGCATCACCGTGCCGAAATCCGCGAGCACGTCGGTGAGCAGTTCGATGGACTCGACGGCGTGGAGGTTGAACGCCGGCACGCAACGCAGCGTGACCTCGGTGATGATGCCGAGCGCACCCAAGCCGACACGGGCCACGCGGAGCAGTTCGGGTTCGTGCTGCTCGTCGGCGCGCATCACGGTGCCGTCGCCGGTGACGATCTCGAGTCCGACGATGTTGGTGGCGAGGTTCGGAAAATCGACACCGGTGCCGTGCGTGGCCGTGGAGGTGGCGCCGGCGATCGACTGCACGTTGATGTCGCCGAGGTTCGGCAGCGCCAGACCGCGCCGTGCCAACCGTTCGTTCAGGTCACGGAGACGGATACCTCGAACGAGAGCACCTGGTTCATCGCGTCGAGCGAGAGCAGATGCCCATCGGTCATCGCCGTGTCGGTGAACGAATGGGCTCCACCGATCACCTTCACCCGCTCGCCCGCAGCCGCTGCGGCACGAACGATCGCGGCGACCTCGTCGGTGAACCTCGGCTCGTGGACCTGCTTCGGTAGGCAACGTTGGTTGCCGGCCCAGTTCTTGGTGGGGACTGCCATGACGTGCAGCGTAAACCGGCGTGGCCGATCGTGCGTCAGCGATCGCGGATCGCGCCGGCGAGCAGTTCGACGACCGTGATCAGCTCGTTCATCGTCGTGGTGTAGTGCACCGACAACCGCAGTAGTTCGGGGAGGTGTCGGCGCTCGACGTCCCAGCGCGAGGAGTCGACGTGCGTGGACGTCGTGTTGATCCCGTGTCGGGCCAGGAGTTGTCGGAGTTCACCGGACACCACCGAGTCGGTCGCACACGTGACGATGCCACACCGCTGCACACCTTCGTCATAGACCGTGAATCCGGCGTCCACCACCATCGCTCGGAGTTGCTCGGCGCGTTCGGTGACCGTCGCCTCGATCCGATCGATCCCCCACCCGAGCGCGTGATCGACCGCAGCGCCGAGGCCGAGCCATCCGGCCACGCTGTGTTCCCAGTACTCGAAACGACGGGCGCCGTCGCGCCATTCGAATCGGTCGCCAGCCACCAGTTCGGCGCCGTGATGATCCGGTTGCGACGGTGTGAGGCGTTCGACGATCGCGTCACTGACGTAGAGGAACCCAGTGCCTCGTGGACCACGCAGGTACTTGCGGCCAGTGGCCGACAGCAGGTCACAGCCGATCTCACCCACATCGATGCGGAGCTGTCCGACCGATTGGCACGCGTCGAGCAGGAACGGCACGCCAGCGGCCTTCGTGAGCGCGCCGACGTCGGCAGCCGGGTTCACCAGGCCACCGTTGGTGGGCACATGGGTGAGTGACACCAACGCCACGTCGAATCGGTCGAGTCGGTCGGCGACGGCGTCCACGTCGACCTGACCCGACGGATCGTTCGGCACCCGCTCGATCACGATCCCCCGTCGTTGCGCCGCTGCGAGGAACGCCACGATGTTCGCGCCGTACTCGTGGTCGTGCACGACAATGGTCTGTCCGGGTTGCATCGGCACCGACCAGAACGCCGCATTCCAGGCCGCTGTGGCGTGCTCCATCCGGGCGATTTCGTGGGGTCGCGCCCCGATCAACGCACCGATCGAGTCGTAGACCGCGTCGCGTTCGACGAACGCAATCGCGGCAGCCTCGTAGCCACCGATGGTCGCCTCGGTCCGGAGGTGCCCGATCTGTGCGTCGAGCACTGAGTGCGGCGGCAGCGACGACCCCGCATGGTTGAGGTGGATCACCTCGCCACATCCCGGGGTGACCGCGCGGGCCGCCTCGATCTCCTCGACGGACAGCGCTGCCACGTCGGCGACGCTACCGATCAGCCGACAGCGTCGAGGAGTGCGTTCTCGACGACCTCGGTCAGGGCCGGATGGATGTAGAACACCTGGCGAGCGACGTCCTCGGCGCGCTGATCGAACTGCATGGCCTGGATCAGCGGCTGGATGAGCGACGACGCCTGCGGGCCGAGCACGTGGGCGCCGATGATCAACCCGGTCTCGTGGTCGACGAGCACCTTGGCGAACCCGGAGTCGTCGGCCATGGCCCACCCGTAGGCGGTGCCGCCGTAGTCGCGGCGGCCAACGCTGAACGAACGGCCCTGCTTGGTGGCTTCCTGCTCGGTGAGGCCGACCGTGGCCACTTGCGGGCTCGAGAACACGGCGCTCGGCACCGCCTTGTAGCTCTGGTGGCGAACGTCGTCGGGGTGGGCGATGTTCCAGAAGGCGATCGCCGCCTCGGCGTTCGCGAGGTGCTTGAGTTGGTGGTTGTTGGCGATGTCGCCGATCGCCCAGATGCCGGGCACGTTGGTGGCCATCGTGTCGTCGACGGCGACGGTGCCGTGGTGGTGGCATTCGAGCCCGGCGGCGTCCACGTCGAGAAGGTCGCTGTTCGGTTCGCGACCGGTGGCGACGAGGATCTCGTCGACGATCGTCTCACCGACCGCGCATGTGATCTTGATGCCATCGGCGACACGCTCGACCTTGGTGGGGATGTGGCCGAGCAGCAGGTCGACCCGCTTGGCGAACTCGGCGGTGAACGTGGCCGAGATGTCCTGGTCGAACTCACGCAGCAACGTGTTCGAGCGGTTGAAGATGGTGACGTGCGAGCCGAGGCCGGAGAACACGTGGCCCATCTCGACGGCGATGAAACCGCCGCCGATGATGCCGAGTCGCTCGGGGAGTTCGGGGAGCCGCATGACCGAGTCGGAGGTGTGGAACCCGGTCTCCATCAACCCGGCGATCGGTGGTACCACCGGGCGGGCACCGGCGGCGAGGAGGATGTTCGGCGCGGTGATCCGACGGCCTTCCACAACGAGGGTGCGTTGGTCGATGAACGCTGCGGTGCCTTCTATCAGAGTGACGTTGGGCGTGCCGGTGGAGCGATGGACGCGGCCGCTGGAGGCGATTGGATCGATCAGACCGAACACGCGCTCGCGGATGGCCGACCAGTCGGCACCGTTGAACTGCGTGTCGATGCCGAGCTTCGACGACGTCTGAGCGGCAACGGCGACGTCGGCGGGATACACGAACATCTTCGAAGGAATGCACCCCCGGTTGAGACAGGTGCCACCGAACACGTCACGTTCGACGAGCGCGATCTTCCATCCGTCGAGGTACGACGGAATCGAGTTACCCGAGCCACTCCCCACGATGATCAGGTCGAACGTCTCGATGTCGGTCGCGGAGTTGCTCACGAACGGAAGTCAACGCCGCCGGTGGAGATTTCCTTCCCTCTCCGGTGCTCGTAGGGTGGATGCGTGTTGGAACGACGAACAGGTGACGGGTTCATGCAGTGCAGCGACGGGCACGTACGTTGGGGTGTGTACGGAGCAGCCGGCGTGGTGTTCGTGGTGCAGGACGCCCACGGCGAACCGTTGGTGATGTTGCAGAAGCGCTCGGCAATGGCGCACGAGGGCGGCAACTGGTCGTGTGCGGGCGGTGCGCTCGATCTCGGCGAAACCCCCTACGAAGGTGCCTTGCGCGAAGCCACCGAAGAGGTCGGCCCTCCGTTGGGGCCCGCACGGCTCCTCGGGCAGTACGTGTTCGAGCCGGCCACCGACTGGCGTTACACCACCGTGGTCGTCGGGGTCGACGAGCCCTTCGGCGCGTCGATGAACTTCGAAACCGACGAGGTCGACTGGTTCCCGCTCGACCTCGTCGAACAGTTGCCGTTGCACTTCGGTTTCGCCGCCGCGTGGCCGCATCTCCGCACGATCATCGAATCCTGACCTCTCGGCAGCGGAAACCTGCGGCATGACCCATCGGTTCGGTGGCGGAAACCCGCCAGCACACCGGCGCCATGTCTCCTAGCCTGCTGAGCATGACGACACGCACCGTCAACGGCACCTGCCATCACGACTGCCCCGACACCTGCGGCTGGACGGTGACCGTCGACGATGGAGCAGTGCCGGCCCCGGTTGCAGTGAAGCTCCGTGGCAATCCCGACCATCCGTACTCCGCCGGCGAGCTGTGCCCGAAGATCAACCGGTTCCTCGACCGTGTGTACTCCCCCGACCGGATCCTGCATCCCCTCCGCCGGGTCGGGCCGAAGGGATCAGGCGAGTTCGAACGCATCAGCTGGGACGACGCGCTCGCCGAGATCGCGCAACGCCTGCACGAGGTGATCGACACCCACGGCCCCGAAGCGGTGCTGCCGTTCTCCGACGCCGGCAATCAGAGCCTGCTGTCGATGATGGGCATCAACGGCCGGTTCTTCGCCCACATGGGCGCCTCGAAACTCGAACGCGCCATCTGCGGGCCGACCGTCGGCCACGGCATGCGTATGACCAACGGCTCGGGCCGCGCCATGGACGCGCTCGAACTCGAACACTCGCAGCTGATCATCCTGTGGGGCACCAACACCAAGCTCACCAACCGACACCTGTGGCCCACCATCGAAACTGCCCGCGCACGCGGCGCCCGACTCGTGGTGATCGATCCGATCCGCACGCTCACCGCCGACGCGGTCGACCCCGACCGTGGCGACCGGTTCATCCAGCCGCTGCCCGGAACCGACATCGCCATGATGCTGGCGATGATGCACGTCATCATCCGCGACGAGCTCACCAATGCCCCCTGGATCGCCGAGCACACGACCGGCTTCGACGAACTCAGCGACGCCGTTGCCGACTGGACACCCGAACGAGCGGCTGCGGCAACTGGCCTCGACGCCGACCTCATCGAACAACTCGCGCATGACTACGCGACGATCCGTCCGGCGGGCATCCGCACCCTGATCGGCGCCGAGCACCACGAGAACGGTGCGATGTTCTTCCGCACGCTGGCCTGTCTGCCCTCCCTCACCGGAGCATGGGCCGACCGCGGCGGTGGCATCGCCAAGAGTGTCGGCTCCTACAGCGACGCCCTCGTCGACGGGGTCGCGCTGTTGCGGCCCGATCTCGAACGAGCCGGCGGGCGCCCCGAGCCGCGCACGTTGAACATGAGCCGCCTCGGCGAAATCCTCACCGCGCCCCACGCCGGCGAAACGGGCGGCCCCGGCGTACATGCGCTGATCAACTGGAACTGCAATCCGCTCGTCACGGTCCCCCAGGCCGAACTGGTCCGAGCCGGCATGGTGCGCGACGACTTCTTCATGGTCGTCCACGAACAGTTCCTCACCGACACCGCCCGCTACGCCGACATCGTGCTGCCCGCATCGACCCAGATCGAGACCGACGACGTGGTGCTGCCGTGGGGCCATCTGTGGATCGGCTGGAACGGCGCAGCGATCGACCCGCCAGGTGAGGCGTGCTCGAACACCGAGATGTTCCGTCGCCTCGGCCGGGCCATGAGCTACACCGAGCCATCGCTGTTCGACGACGACGACACCCTGCTGCGTGCTGCGTTGCCCACGGTCGACCTCGACGAGTTGCAGCGGGTGGGTTGGGTGCGCGCCCCGTATCCCGACGACGGGCGACCGTTCGGCGACGGCGACTTCGACACTCCGACAGGCCGCGCCCACCTCGCGTCCGATCAGCTCGAACGCATGGGCCAACCGCGAGTTCCGGTGTACGTGGCGCCGCACGAGGGTCCGGGCGGTGACCCGGATCTGCTGGCGCGGTATCCGTTGCAACTCCTCACCCCCAAGCACCACACGCGATTCCTCAACTCCGGCTACTCCGACCTGCCCAAGCACGGCCCGGCTGAGGGCGGCCCGTTCGTCGAGCTCGTCGCCGCCGACGCCGCCGCACGCGGCCTCGACCACGGTGCGATGGCCAGAGTCTGGAACGACCGTGCATCGGTGGAGGTGCCGGTGAAGATCACCGAGCGTCTCCGCCCCGGCGTGGTGGCGATCCCGTTCGGCTGGTGGAGCCGCCACCATCCCGACGGCCGCATCGCCAACAGCCTCACCAACGACACCCTCACCGAATGGGGCGGCGGCGTTGCCTACAGCGACACCCTCGTCCAAGTCGAGCGAGCCACGACAACAGGGGTCTGACCCGTGTTGTCGCACTGACACCCTCGTCCAAGTCGAGCGAGCTGGGTAACCTGCGGCCATGGCCGTTGACCTGATCTACGCGTTCAGGGTGATGCGACTGCCGTTGCTCGATGCCGGTGGCGCACCGATCGGTCGCCTCGAAGACATCGTCGTGATTCCCGGCCGTGCCGGCAAGGGCCGCGAACCTGCGGTTCCACCGCGTGTGGTCGGGTTCGTGGCCAGCAGTCAGCGTCGACGGATCTTCGTGAGCGCCAACCGCATCGCCGAGCTCGACAGCGACGGCGCCCGGTTGCGCAGCTGGGACGTCGACCTCAACCCGTTCAAGCCCCGCTCCGGCGAGGTACTCATCGGGGGCGAACTGATCGACCGCAAGATCGGCGACGAGACCGTCAGCGACATCGCACTGCGACCACAGGAAAACGCCCGGTCCACCTACTGGGTGATCGACAAGGTACGCCTCGCCCGAAAGAGCACCCTGCGTCACCGACCGAGCTACCGACTCGTCGACTTCGACGAGGTGCCAGCGCTGTTCGACGCGCAGACCGCCATGCAGGCCGAGGCCGCCCGCCTTCGCGAATTCCATCCCGCCGAGGTGGCAGCCATCGTGCGGGCCCTGCCGATCGACCAGCGCCGTCAACTCGCCGAAGCAATGGACGACGAACGCCTCGCCGACGTCCTCGAGGAGCTACCCGAAGAGGAACAGGTCCGCATCATCGAACAACTCGACCGTGACCGCCTTGTCGGCGTGTTCGACGAGATGGAGTACGACGACCTTGCCGACCTGCTCGGAGAGATGGCGCCCGCCGATCAGGAGCGCATGCTCGACGTGATGGACGTCGACGACGCCGACGTCGTGCGCCGATTGCTGTCATACGAGGAAGGCACCGCAGGCGGACTGATGACACCCGAGGTGATCATCCTCGGCCCCGACGCCACCGTTGCCGAAGCGCTTGCGCAGGTGCGTGACCCCGACTGGGTGGTCAGCATCGCCACCCAGGTGTTCGTCACCCAGGCGCCGTACAAGGCACCGACCGGGAAGCTCGTCGGAGTGGTCCACATGCAGCGGCTGCTGCGCGAGCCGCCGCACATGCAACTCGGTCGACTGGTCGCTGACGATCCAACCGTCGCTGCGGACGCCACCGACCGCGACGTGGCCGAGATGCTCGCCAGCTACGACCTCCTGGCAGTCGCCGTCGTCGACGAGGCGAACCGCTTCCTGGGTGCCGTCACCGTGGACGACGTGCTCGACCGCATGCTGGGGGTCGGCTGGCGTACCCGCCGAAAGCGACCGGTCGACACGTGAAACGTCGCGAAGACCTCACCACCCCTCGAGCCGCCGGCCGCGTCGGCGTGTCATACGACTCCGACATGTTCGGCCGCTTCGCCGAGTCGATCGCCGACCGGCTCGGCACCGCCCGATTCCTCGTGTGGCAGACGGTGGTCATCACCGTGTGGATCCTGCTCAACACGGTGGTGCCAACGAGATTCCAGTTCGACCCATGGGAGCGCGGCCTGGTCCTGCTCACCCTCGTGCTGTCGCTGCAGGCCTCGTATGCAGCGCCGCTGATCCTGCTCGCCCAGAGCCGTCAGGAACGTCGCGACCGGGTGACTTCCCAGAATGACCGTGAGGTCGCCGAACGCACTCAGGCCGACACCGAGTTCCTCGCCCGCGAGATCGCCAGTGTGCGCCTCACGATGTCCGACATGGTGACCGGCGAAGCCTTCGACGACCGGCTCGACCGGCTCACCGCCGTGATCGAACGACTGGCGAACAGGGTCGGGGAACTCACCGACGACGATCAGACGGGCAGCGGTGTCACCGTCGGCGAAACCGACGTTGTCGTCACGGCAACTACGGATTCGCTCTGATCCGGCGTTCTGATGACACCCCGGTGAAATCCTGCAGACGCACCCCGGCCTGAGCGACCACTCGGAGCAGACCGACCGTGTCGAGATCTGCATCGCCTGCGAGCACCACGCCCTCGGGAAGCCGTCCACCGACGAGATGCGCCACGAACGCAATCGTGGTGGCAGCGGTCGCCGTGGCGACCAGTTCAGCCACCCCGGAGATCATCGTCACCCGAGCACCTGACGCATCGATACCGCGCACCTCGATACGCGCCGCCCCGACACCACCCTCACGATGCGGTGGTGCGAGCATCGGGAGCCAGGCGGTGAACCGGTCTCGACGGTTTGCCGAGACCCGCGCGCTGATGCGTGTGACGCCGGGAAAGGACGCGTGCACCAGCATCGCGGTGGCGAACTCGGCCCGGTAACAGTCGTACGGGCCGACGGGTTCGGGGAAGTAGCACAATTCACGACCCGAACCGGACGGCGGTCGGATCCAGGCACCGTCGTGGAAACCGAGCGATCGCCCGCCCAGTGCCAGGTGTTGCTGACGAGCACACGCCGGCCCAGCAGTTCCGTGGACGGCGATGTGGATCTCGTCGCACGACGCAAGCCGTGAGGTGAGCAGGCGTGCGAGCAATTCGGTGAGCCCAGGCGACATCCCGGCGCCCACCACCAGTGGTACCGAGGCACCGCGAGCATGATCGTCGAGGTCGACGAGCGCTTGGACATCGTCGAGATCGTCGCTCACCGACACCACACCGATGCCGCTGTCGAGGAATCGGACAGCGTGTCGTGCATGTGGCCCGGCGTGTGCGAGCACCACGACGTCGAGCGCGCTCGGCACTCGGCGCAAGGATCGCGTGTCGATGTCGACGACGGTCACGTCTCCGAGGACGCTGGCGAGTCTGCGCGCGATCCGCTCACCGACGATGCCTCGTCCGACCAGGCCGACGGTGACCATCAGCGATCCGGGAGCTCGAGCGGACGCCAACCCCCGTGCTGCGGTGGTGTTCCGCCGGTTCCCCGCACTCGCATCACCGTGGCCGTGATCACCATGGCCAGGATGGCACCGAGTGAACGACGTACGAACTTCATGTCACGAGGGTAGTCGGGCGGCCACGAGGACCGACCGGGTTGGTGGGGCTAACAAGAATCGAACTTGTGACCTCTGCCTTATCAGGGCAGCGCTCTAACCGACTGAGCTATAGCCCCGGCAAGTCGGTGAGGTTATCGCTCGGTCGCGACCTTCACGCCGGACGTGACATCGAATTCGGCTGTCAACGCGGGAGGCTTCCGCTGTCGTCGACGATCGCTTCCCGAACGATCGCCCCCGATTCGTCGTAGGACACGTACGGAACCTCGGGTTCCGCTCGCCGAACCACGAAGCGGCGCATCGGCGACGTCCGCGCCTCGACGACCTCTTCTTCGAGGACCGTGAACCGCATTCCGCCGACCAGATCGGTGATCAGGTTGAACAGCGTGGCCATCAACACGGCGAGGCCCGTGAGACCGATCACCACGAAAAGTCCGCCGATCCAGGCGTTGTGGTAGATCTGGCCGCCGTTGAACTCGAACGACGACCACCCGAACGACTCGAAGAACCGTTCGACGTTGTCGACCGTGCCCGTGGCGTAGGCCACATTCCACAACAGCACACCAGCGGTGAGCACGATCAGGTACAGCACGATGTTGGCGACGATTGCGATCTTGAACACGCTCCACGGGTCGACATGGCGAACCACCCGGGTGACCCGCCTGACGCGTGGCTTTCGGCCGAGCACGCGGGGGAGGTTCATCGGGATCGGGAACGGCGCCGGGTCGTAATCGGGTGATCGACGTGGTCGGCGAATCGCAGACGACGTGTCATCCTGCGGAACCATCTGCACCGTGGGCCCGTCGATGTCAGCGCGCCGAAGCTCGTCGAGGACATCGTCGCTCACATCGGGTGTCTCGACCTCGGGGGCGACCAGCGGATCGTCATCCGAACGTGCCTCGACGATGTGGAATTCTCCGCTGGTGTCGTCGTCGTCGGGATCGGTCGCCACGACGATCGCAGGAAGCTCGAACGAGTCGTCGGTTGCAAGGTCGTCGACGGCATCGTCGGATTCCTCGAGGTCGTCGACCTCGTCGACCTGATCGACGTCGTCGACCTCGTCGAACGCTTCGTCGTCGAGCGCATCGATCCCCAGATCGAGATCACGCTCGGTCTTGCTCATCTCCACGAGTGTAGGCATCGCGACGAGTAACGAATCGTCACGCACACTCATGGGTCGTCGGTCGCCGCAGCGGTGGCGGTGGCGTGACCGAAGCGCACCACCACCGTCACCCGGTTGACGCCCGGGCCTCGGCTGAACTCCATCAGCGTGGCGCCGTGGCGCTGCGCCAGCATTCGAGCAGCACCGTTGCCACCGGTGAGCGACGCCAGGGCTGCAGCATCTGCGGCGGTCTGGGCGCGTGTGCGGTCGATCAGCTGACCACCGAAGCCGACCACCGCCATCGCCAACGAGACACACAACGCCGTCGCCACGATCAACACCAGGAGCGTTGCCTGTCCACGGTCGCGCTTCTTCATCGTCACCTCCACTCGTACGGTTCGTGGCGACGGTTGGTCGCAAGTGGCGCTGCGGGGCGCGAATGTTCAGCCGTCGTCGTCGTCGACAGCGAGGATCGGCGCGACCGAACTGACGGCGTCGCCGTCGTCGATGTTCATCACCCTGACGCCCGTGGCATCGCGTCCCTGCGAGGAGATGCCCCGCACTTCCATCCGGATGGTGACACCGTTGCTCGACACTGCGACGATCTCGTCGTCGAGGCCGACCATGAAGGCCGCCACCACGGCGCCCTTCTTCCCGGTGAGTTTGATGCCCCGCACACCCTGGCCACCGCGGCCCTGGCGATTGAACTTGTCGAGCTGGGTGCGCTTGCCGTAGCCGGCCTCGGTCATCACCAAGATGGCGGTGTCGTCGCGAGCAACGTCGACCGACACCACACGATCGTCGGCACTGTTCTTGAGCTTCATGCCACGCACCCCACCGGCGGTGCGTCCCATGGCCCGGACATCGTTCTCGTCGAAACGGATGGTCATCCCGTTGCGGCTGACCATGAAGATGTCGTCGCTCCCACTCGTTTCGATGACACGGACCAACTCGTCCTGATCGCGCAGGTTGATCGCAATGAGGCCGTCGCGGCGGCTCGAGTCGTACGCGTTGAACGCCGTCTTCTTGACGGTGCCGTTCTTGGTGGCGAAGAACAGGAACCGCTCGCCGGCGAAGTCGCGGGTGTCGATGATGGCCTGGATGTGCTCGTCGGCTTGCAGCGGCAACAGGTTGACGATCGGCATGCCCTTGGCGGTGCGCTCGCGCTCGGGGATCTCGAGTGCCCGCAGGCGGTAGACCTTGCCCCGGTTGGAGAAGAACAACAGATGCGCGTGTGCGGTGGTGAAGATCACGTGACGCACGATGTCGTCGAGCTTCATCTTGCCGCCCGACACCCCACGTCCACCGCGTCCCTGGGTCTTGAACGAATCGGCCGACACCGCCTTGACGTACTGGGCCTGGGTCATCACGATGACCAGTTCCTTGTCGTCGACGAGATCCTCGATGGACATCTCGCCGTCGTCGTAGGTGAGCTCGCACACCCGCGGTGTGGCGAAGGTGTTGCGGATCTCGGTGATCTCGTCGCGGATCACGGTGCTCAGCCGCTCGGGGCTGTCGAGGATTTCCTGGAGATCGATGATCCTGGCGCGGGTCTCTTCGAGTTCGGTCTGCAGGTCGAGCCGCGACAACCGCGTGAGTTGGCGCAACTGCATGTCGAGGATGTCGTTGGCCTGGATCTCGCTGAACTCGTACGGCGCCGCCATCAGCCCGTCGCGAGCAGCCGCGACGTCGTCGCTGGCGCGGATGAGGGCGATGATCGCGTCGATGACATCGAGCGCCTTGATGCGCCCTTCGAGGATGTGCTCGCGGCGCTTGGCCTTGTCGAGACGGAACTGTGACCGGCGGGTGATGACCTCACGCTGATGCTTGACGTAGGCAACCAGTGCGTCGCGCAGGTTGATCTGGCGGGGAACGCCGTCGACGAGGGCCACCATGTTGATCGAGAACGTCGACTGCAACTGAGTGAGCTTGAACAGGTTGTTCTTGACCACGTTGGCGTTGGCGTCGCGCTTGAGGGTGATGATCAGGTTGGTCTTGCCGCCCGACGACGCATCGTTCACGTCGGCGATGCCGTCGAGGTCGCCGCCGTCGACGAGGTCCTGGATACGTGCCGCAATCGCCGAACAACTGGTCTGGTAGGGCAGTTGCGTGACCACGATCTCCATCGCGCCCCTGGCCGTCTCCTCGATCTCGACCTTGGCGCGCATCTTCACCGAGCCGCGGCCGGTGCGATACGCGTCGATGATGCCGGCCTTGCCGAGGATGCTGGCGCCGGTGGGGAAGTCAGGACCCTTGACGAACTCCATCAGGTCGTCGGGGGTTGCGTCGGGGTGGTCGAGCAGATGCACGACTGCGTCGATGACCTCGCCGAGGTTGTGCGGCGGGATGTTGGTGGCCATGCCGACCGCGATGCCCTGGCTGCCGTTGACCAACAGGTTCGGGAATCGCGCCGGCAGCACGATCGGCTGCTCGAAGTTGCCGTCGTAGTTCGGGATCATGTCGACGGTGTCTTCGTCGATGTCCGCGAGCAGCTGCATCGCCAACGGGTTCAGACGACACTCGGTGTACCGAGAAGCGGCTGGGCCGAAGTCTGGGCTTCCGTAGTTGCCGTGGAAGTCGATCAGCGGGTGGCGCAGCGAGAACGGCTGGGCCATGCGCACGAGCGCATCGTAGATCGCGCTGTCGCCGTGGGGATGGAACCGAGCCATGGTGTCGCCGGTGACACGCGCACACTTCACGAACGGTCGATCGGGACGGAAACCCTGGTCCTCCATGTCCCAGATGATCCGGCGGTGCACCGGCTTCAAGCCGTCACGGACATCGGGCAGGGCGCGCGACATGATGACCGACATCGCGTATTCGAGGAACGAGTTCTCCATCTCGTCGTGCAACGAGATGGGCTGGATCGGGTTGTTCGGAGGGGTATCGCTGGTGTCGGTCATGTGATGTCAGTCGTGTCGTTCCAGGTGAGGGATCAGAAGTCGAGGTTGCGGACGTCGCGGGCGTTGGTGACGATGAACTCACGTCGCGATGGCACGTCGTCGCCCATCAGGATCGAAGTGATCTCGTCGGCACGAGCGGCCTCTTCGACGGTCACTTGCAGCAGGGTCCGGGTGCCGTCGAGCATGGTGGTGGTGCGCAGCTCGTCCCAGTCCATCTCGCCGAGGCCCTTCAAACGTTGGAACGGCTTCTTGTGGTTGGGGCGCTCCCGCAGGAACTCATCCTTCTTGACGTCGTCCTTCAGATACACCTTCTCCTTACCCACCTCGGTGGAATACAGCGGAGGCTGGGCGATGTAGCAGTAGCCGGCCTCGACCATCTCGCGCATCTGGCGGAAGAAGAACGTGAGGAGCAGGGTGCGGATGTGGCTGCCGTCGACGTCGGCGTCGGCCAGGCAGATCACCTTGTGGTAGCGGCACTTCTCGACCTCGAACTCGTCGCCCACGCCGGCACCGATGGCGGTGATCAGCGCTTGGATCTCGTTGTTCTTGAGCATCTTGTCGACGCGGGCACGTTCGACGTTGAGGATCTTGCCGCGAATCGGCAGGATCGCCTGCGTACGCGGATCGCGTGCGTCGACGGCCGTACCACCGGCGGAGTCGCCTTCGACGATGAAGATCTCGGATTCGTCGGCGTTCTTCGACGAGCAGTCCTTGAGCTTGTCGGGCATGCCGGCACCCGACAGTGCGGTCTTGCGTCGGATGGCATTGCGGGCATTCTTGGCCGCTGCTCGGGCCTGCGCCGCAGCGAGACCCTTCTTGACGACCTTGTTCGCCTCGACCGGGTTCTCCTCGAGCCATTCACCGAGGCGTTCGTAGGTCGCCTTCTGCACGAACGATCGCATCGGCACGTTGCCGAGCTTGGCCTTGGTCTGGCCCTCGAACTGGGGCTCACGCAACTTGACCGACACGATGGCGGTGATGCCTTCGCGAATGTCCTCGCCGGCGAGGTTGGGGTCTTTCTCCTTCAGCAGGTTCTTCGCCCGGGCGTACTTGTTGAGCACCGAGGTGAGCGCGGTCTTGAACCCCTCGACGTGCATGCCACCCTCGGTGGTGGAGATGCCGTTGGCGTAGCCGTGGATGCCCTCGTAGTAGCCGGTGTTCCACTGCATGGCGATGTCGAGCATCTGGCCGTCGGCCTCGTCCTCGTCCTCGAACTGGCAGACCTTGGAGAACAACGGCTCCTTGGTGGCGTTGAGGTGCTTGACGAAGTCGAGGATGCCGCCCCTGTACTGGTACGAGACCGTTTGTTCTCGACCCTCTCGTTGATCGGCGAACACGATCTCGAGACCCCTGTTCAGGAACGCCATCGTCTGCAGGCGATCGAGCACGGTGCGCGCCAGGAACTCGGTGCCTTCGGCCGCGAAGATCGTCGGGTCGGGCCAGAACGAGATGGTGGTGCCGGTGGTGCGTCCGCGCGGGGGTGTGTCGCCGACGATGGCCATCTTGCCCTGGGGTTCGCCGCCCTTCGCGTAGTCCTGGCGATGGTGATTTCCGTCACGATCGACCTCGATGACGAGACGTTCGGACAGTGCGTTG
>ENA-OBLH01000276-OBLH01000276.1-metagenomes-genome-assembly--contig:-NODE-276-length-18214-cov-5.72994_pt1 | contig 18214 bp, 19 predicted proteins | sample MGYA00153382_OBLH01 | MGnify analysis MGYA00153382
GATTCGCGATGTTCGGCGATGCCGAGGAAGAATTCGACTGGAACGGCCCGTTCCGCCGTGAAGCGACCGCAACGGAGACAATGCGCGCGCTCCCCGAAGCCAATGCCCGGTTCCGCGCGGCGGGGCTCGATCCGTGCTGGATGGCGGACTGGCCGGTCGTCGATAATGCCGACAGCGGCACGATCCTGCGCGAACTCGTCACCAGCGGCGAATGCACTGTCGGGACGCAGCTTCATCCGTGGGTGTCGCCGCCGTTCGACGAGGAAGTGACCCGCCACAACAGCTATACCTGCAACTTGCCGCGCGATCTGCAACGCGAGAAGTTGCTGCGTCTCACCGACCGGATCGAGGTGGCCGTTGGGGTGCGCCCGACGGTCTATCGCGCCGGGCGCTATGGCATCGGGGCGGATACGGCGGCTTTCTTGGCGGAATTCGGTTACGCGCTGGATGTTTCGGTGCGTTCGCGGTTCGATTATCGCAGCCAGAGCGGCCCTGACTTTTCACGCCATCCCCAATGGCCGTACCGGGTTTCGCACAGTCTCTATGAATTGCCGCTGACGACCGCTTATACCGGCGCACTCGGGCGGTGGCCGGGGGTCTACCGCGCCGAATCGCTGCGCGGCACATTAGCGCGGACGGGTCTGCTCGCGCGGGTTCCGCTAACGCCCGAAGGGGTGCCGCTCACCGACGCGCTCGAAGCGATCGAGGCGTTGCTCGACGAGGGGCACCGGCTGTTCAGCCTGTCGTTTCACACGCCTTCATTGGTTCCCGGCCATACACCGTACGTCCGCGATGCCGCCGGTCTGGCGACCTTCTGGCGCTGGTGGGACGGGGTGTTCGACCGGTTTGCGGCGCGCGGCGTCACAGCGGTCGGTTCGGGCGACATCGTTGCCGCGTTCCGTGCTGCCGACGGCGTATTGGCATGAACGCGCCGCTTCGCCATCCGGTGCTGCCCGCGCGCACGCGCCGACGTTCGGAAATCGTGCCGTTGCATGATTATCTTGCCGATCCCGACACGGGCTGGGACGCCGTTGCCGCACGCCCGAGCGAAGCCAACGCCTTTGCCGAACGCTGGTTCGTCGAAGCAAGCGCCCGCCATCTCGACGTCCCCGCCGATGCGCGGATGCTGGTCGTCCGCGCCGAGGACCAGTTGATCGGGATGTTGCCGCTTATCGTCACCCCGAAATACGGCCGGATGCCAGTGCGACACGTCGAAAACTGGCTGCATTACAATTGCTTCTTCGGCGCGCCGCTCGTCCGGCGCAGTTTCGAACCCTATTTCTGGCACCGTGCGCTGGCGATGCTCGACGCCGATCCGCAATCGCCCGCATTTCTGCATGTCGTCGGCCTTGACGGGCAAGGACCGCTCGCGGCAGCATTGCTCAAGGCGCGTAATGGGGCCGCTGTTGTCCACCGCAGCACGCGTGCGCTGCTCCAGTCCGATTTGTCGCCGACTTGCTATTACGAGACGACTGTTCGCAAGAAGAAGCGCAAGGAAATCGGCAGGTTGCAACACCGGCTGGCCGAGATGGGCAGCGTCGGCTTCAGTCGTCTGGCCGATGCAAACGATCTCGAAAGCTGGATCGACACCTTCCTCACGCTCGAAGCCAGCGGCTGGAAAGGCCGCGACGGTGCCGCGCTCGCCAACGAGCGTGCGACCGAAAGTTTTGTGCGCGACGCGATGCGCGGGGCGTTCGCGTCTGGGCGGCTGGAAATCATCCGCCTCGACATCGATGGCCGCGCGATTGCGATGCTCGTCAATTTCCTGACCCCGCCGGGCAGTTTCAGCTTCAAGATCGCGTTCGACGAGGAGTTTGCGCGCTTCTCGCCGGGCGTGCTTATCCAGCTCGAAAACCTCAAGATTCTCGAATCGCCAACAATTGACTGGATGGACAGTTGCGCGGTCGAGGATCACCCGATGATCAACAGCCTGTGGGGCGAGCGCCGCGAAATCGTTCGGATCAGCGTGCCGCTGAGGGGCAAGCGCCGCCGCGCCACCTTTGCCGCCTGCCGCGCCCTTGAAACCGCTTCGGCGCTGGTGAGGAAGGCACGATGACCGCATTTCCCGATCTTGGCCGCTTCGACGCACTCTACCCCGAGGTGCCGGGGATCGTGCAGCACACGCTGGCCGATCACCCGATGTTCGGCCTCGACGCTCTCGCGGAACTCGCGGCGCGGCTCGACCCGGCAACGGTAGAGTACAACCGTGGCGACCTGCCGACCGGGGTCGATCCCGATGCGATTCCCGGCAACGGCCTGTCAATTGCCGACACGATTCGCGGCATCGAGGCCAATGGCTCCTGGATGGTACTCAAATTCGTCGAGCGCGATCCGGCCTATGGCGCACTGCTAAAAGCGACGCTCGACGAGCTGCTCCCCGTAGTAACCCCGCGCACCGGCGCGATGCATCAGCTTGAAGCGTTTATTTTTCTCTCCAGCCCCAATTCTGTGACCCCGCTGCACTTCGACCCCGAGCATAACATCCTGCTGCAACTGCTCGGTAGGAAGACGATGACGGTGTTCCCGCAAACCGACGAGGAAATCGCCCCCGGTGACGCGCACGAGCGGTTTTATCAGGGGTTCGCGCATCGCAATTTGCCGTGGCGCGACGATTACGCGCCGCGCGGCACACCCTTTGCGCTCAATCCCGGCGACGGCATGTATGTGCCGGTAATGGCCCCGCACTGGGTACAGAACGGTCCCGGCGTGTCGATCAGCTTTTCGGTGACATGGCGGTCGGACTGGACCTATGCCGTCGCCGACGCCCACGCGCTGAATGCCATGCTCCGGAAAACAGGCCTGAACCCCGCGAGGCCAGCGCGTTATCCCGAACAAAACCGTGCCAAGGCACTCGCGTGGCGGGCCATGCGCCGGGTCGGCGTGCGCCCGTGACCGGTACGGGTTGGGCGCGCGCGGGTTACGCCGCGTCGCTGCTTATTCTGGTCGCACTGATCGGGTTGCTCGGTTGGTCGGCGCAGACCCGCGCCTTCGATCCCGACGAGTTCCAGCATGTGCAGATGGCATGGCTGATCTCGACCGGCCAAGTGCCATATCGCGATTTTTTCGAGCATCACACACCGCTTTACCATCTGGCAATTGCGCCGCTGTTAGCGGACCCGCGCCTGACGACAGACGGTAACGCCGCGATCGGAGCCCTGATCGGGCTACGCTGGCTGGGTATCGGACTATGCGCGCTCATGCTGGTGCTGACTGAAGTCATCGGGCGGCAGACCGGGGACAGGCTGGCGGCGCGTTGCGGCACGATCATTCTCGCGTGCGGCGCGATCTTTGCGATGAAGGGGCTGGAGATCCGGCCCGATCAACTCGCCGCCTGCCTCATGCTTGGCGCGACGCTCGCGCTAGTCGCGGCAGATAAGGCTCGGCGACCGGCGTGGCTGTTCGCACTGGCGGGTGCGCTGGCGATGCTGGGCATTTTGAGCACGCAAAAACTGGTGTTCGCGGTGCCGGGGCTGGCCGTGACTTTCCTCGTCCTCTGCTGGCGGCGCGATGGCGGGTTGAAGCGGTTGCTGCCGGACGCCGTCGCGGTGGTCGCCGGAGCGTGCCTTGTCGCCGCGCCGATGCTTGCATGGTTTGCGTCGCACGATGCGCTCGGTCTGTTCATCACCGACAATTTTCTACTCGGTGCAAGCTGGCCACGCGATACCCGCCCGCTAGTGCTCACCTTGTCGGCGATGCTGCGTGACGAAACGCTCCTAGTGCTGCTGTCGGCGCTCGGCCTCATCGCACTCGCCGCGCGCGGCTGGAAGCGGCACTCTGGCCGCTCGCCGTCGTCGCGCCGATGTTCTCGCTGGTTGCCCTGATGCCATTGTTTCCAGTCGTGCAGCCGCAATATCTGTTCCTGTGGCTGCCCTATGCCGCGATCCTCGGCGGCATCGGCGCGGCATTCGCGATCAACCGGATCGGGACCACGCCCGTTTTGCGCGCGGCAACGGCAACAATCATTATTGGCGCTGTGGCTCTACACGGCGGCCTTGCGATCAAAACGCAGTCGACCGCTTACGAGACCGAGGCGTTCGATAAACTGCGCTATGTCGTCGAACAAACTCCGCCCGATGCCAAGGTGCTGCGGGCATGGTCACCGGGGATGGCCTTCCGGCGTCCCGCCTTCTTCTACTTCTCGCTCCACCCCGAAATCCGGGGCGTCGTGCCGCAACGTGACTGGCTCGCGCTCGAAGCGGGGCTACGCAACGGCAGCATCGCGCCCGAGCTGGTCGAGATGGACAAAGCCATGCGCGCTATGCCACCCGGCGTGGTCCGGGCGCTCGAAGATGGCTGGGCACCCACGGGCACAAGCAATTTGTGGCGGCGCAAGCCCCGTTAAAGCACCTGCCCCGCCGCCGAGCCGCTCGCCCACGCCCATTGAAAATTATAGCCCCCGAGCCAACCAGTGACATCGACCGCCTCGCCAATGGCATACAGCCCTGGCACTTGGCGCGCCTCCATGGTTTGCGAGGATAGTTCGGCGGTGCTGATCCCGCCTACCGTGACTTCAGCCTTGGCAAAGCCTTCGGTGCCATTGGGATGGAACGACCATCCCGCGAGCTGACGCTCCGCTGTTTCCAGCGCGTCGTCCTTGTGGTTGGCGAGTTCGCCGACGAGGCCGATCCGGTCGGCAAGCGTTTCGGCCAAGCGCGCAGGTAGCGATTGCCCAAGCATCGTCTTGACCGAAACACGCGGCGTTGTGCGTTTTGCTGCCCGCAACCAGCCTCCTGTCGCGTCGGGCAAGAAATTGACCGCGACTGGCTCGCCATGCCGCCAATAGGACGAGGCTTGCAGGATCGACGGCCCCGACAACCCACGATGGGTGAACAGCGCCGCCTCGCGGAATGCCGCCTCTCCTGCGGTGGCAATCACCTCGGTCGCGACGCCCGACAGTTCGCGGAACAACACTTCCTCGCCGCCGAGTGTCAGCGGCACCAGTGCGGGGCGGGGTTCGACGATTTTCAGGCCGAATTGTCGCGCGATGTCATAGGCGAAGCCTGTCGCTCCGATCTTGGGGATCGAGGGGCCGCCAGTGGCGATGACAAGCGATGGCGCGGTCGAGGTTCGTTCTCCGTGGCGAACGGTGAACGCGCCGTTGGCGCGGGAAATGACCGCAATTCCTTGACCGAATGCGAAAGCCACGCCGCCCGCCGCACATTCGTTCATTAACATCGACACGATCTGTTTTGCCGAGCCGTCGCAGAAGAGTTGCCCCAGCGTCTTCTCGTGCCAGCCAATGCCGTGGCGCTCGACAAGGTCGATGAAATCTTGTGGCTGGTACCGTCCCAGCGCCGACTTTGCGAAGTGGGGATTGGCCGAGATGAACCGGTCAGGCGCGGTATGGATGTTGGTAAAATTGCACCGTCCGCCGCCCGAAATCAGGATTTTCTTGCCCGGCTCCTCAGCGTGATCGATCACCAGCACCCGCCGCCCGCGCTGTCCGGCGATTAGCGCACACATCAGCCCCGCCCCGCCCGCGCCGAGGATGATGGCGTCATAGCTACCGGCGGTCATTGCGATGCGACCGTCGCGTGGAAATAATCATAGACCTGTAGCGCGACGGCCTCGCTAACACCGGGGGCCATCTGCAAATCCTTGAGCGATGCGTTCTTCACCGCCCGCGCAGTGCCGAAGTGCATCAGCAACGCTTTCTTACGCGCCGGACCGATGCCCGGCACGTCATCGAGCGTGCTCGTCACCAGCGCCTTCGCCCGCTTCGTCCGGTGTGCGCCGATGGCGAAGCGATGCGCCTCGTCGCGCAGTCGCTGGAGGTGGAACAACACCGGCGCATTCATCGGCAGCGCGATCTCCCGCCCGTCGGGCAGATGGAACGTTTCGCGTCCGGCGTTTCGGTCCGGCCCCTTGGCAACGCCGACAATCGGCACATCTTCGACGCCCATCGTTTCGAGCACGCCCTTCACCGCCGACACCTGGCCTTTGCCGCCGTCGATCAGCAGCAGATCGGGCCAGGTGCCGCTCTCGCGGTCGGGGTCCTCCTCCATCGCGCGGCTAAACCGCCGTTCGAGCACTTCGCGCATCATGCCGAAATCGTCGCCCGCAATCGTTTCGGGCCGCTTGATGTTAAACTTGCGATACTGGCCTTTCTGGAACCCTTCCGGCCCCGACACGATCATCGCACCGACCGAGTTCGTGCCCATGATGTGGCTGTTGTCATAGACCTCGATACGTTTCGGCGGGCCTTCGAGATCGAACAATTCGGCGATCTCATTCAGCAGCCGCGCCTGGGTCGTCGATTCGGCAGCGCGGCGGTCGAGCGCTTCCTCTGCATTGCGCTTGGCTTGCGCGACCAGGCGGACGCGGTCGCCACGTTGGGGCTGCATAATGGTGACTTTACCGCCCGCTCGTTCGGCCAAGGCTTCGGCGAGCAACTCGCTCTCGGCGACATCCCGGTCCGCAAGAATCGTGCGTGGCGGTGGCACGTCGTCGTAGAATTGCAGCATTACGCTCGCCAGCGCCTCGTCCTCGGGCACATCGGCGGTATGCTGGGGGAAGAACGCGCGGTGTCCCCAATTCTGCCCGCCGCGAATGAAGAACGCCTGCACACAGGTAACGCCACGTTTCGCCGCAAGCGCCCAGATGTCGGCATCGCCCACCCCATCAGCGTTGATCGCCTGCGTCCCCTGGATGAAGGTCAGCGCACGTAGCCGATCGCGCAGCAGCGCTGCACGTTCGAAGTCCATGGCCTCCGCAGCATCCTGCATCGCCCCGCCGAGCTTGGCCTGAACCTGCGTCTTCTTGCCGCCAAGGAAATCCTTCGCATCGCCGACCAGCTCGGCATAGTCGGTCTCACTGATCCGTCCGACACAGGGGGCCGAGCATCGCTTGATCTGGTAGAGCAGGCAGGGCCGGTCGCGCCGACTAAAAAAACCGTCGTTGCAAGACCGTAGCAGGAACAGTTTTTGCAATGCGTTCAATGTGGTGTTGACCGACCCGGCGCTCGCGAACGGGCCGTAATAATTACCCTTCGCTCGCCGTGCGCCGCGATGCTTCGAGATGCGCGGATAGGCGTGGTCGGCGCGCAGCAAGATGAACGGAAAGCTCTTGTCGTCGCGCAGCAGGACATTGTAGGCCGGGCGGTATCGCTTGATGAGTTGCCCCTCGAGCAGCAGCGCCTCTGCCTCGTTGTTCGTGGTAACGATGGTCATGCCGCGCGTCTGCGCGACCATGCGCTGCAACCGCTTCGGCAGTCGGGCGAACTGGGTATAGTTGGCGACGCGATTTTTGAGGACACGCGCTTTGCCGACATACAGTACATCGCCGCGCTGGTCGGTCATGCGGTACACGCCAGGCTTCGACGGCAGTGTCTTCAGAACATTGCGAATCGCTGCAACCCCGGCATCGAGATCGGGCGCATCGCTGCCCTTGACGGTGTAGGTCGCGGCGTCTTCGTTGAACCGGTCGGGAGATTGCGGGCGCGACATGGGGGCTAGTTAAGAGCAGTCGAGCGAAAGCACTACTGTTCGCCGAGCGTTAGCGAGGTGCTCCTTCGAGCGTCAGCGAGAAACTCTGCTGCGAAACCTCGCTCACGCTCGGCAGAGCACCTCGCTGGCGCTCGGCGAAGAATTCTACTTGACCGCTGCCAGCGCCGTGTTGACCTTCGCCAGCCCTTCATCGGTGATCTTGCCACCCGACATCGGTGCGAGTTGTTTCAGCGACATCGCCTTGAACTGCTCGTACATCGCATGGGTTGTGATGCCGGGCATCACGGTATCGAGGACAGTCTTGCCCGCCGGATCGGCGGCGATGGTCTCGACAGGCGTGTCGATAGAGTATTTCGCCGCAGCAGCAGGAGCCGCAGTAGGGACAGGAGTTGTCTGCGCGGCAAGCGGCGCAGCGAGGGTCAGGGCAGCAGCAACGGCAAAAAGAACGCGCATGAATCGAGCCTTTCGGAAATGTCCGACGGCTTAATTCATTCGTGCGATGGCGCTGTCAACCAGTGTCTTGTCGGTCGCGGCGTTGTGGTGCGCGGCGATCAGCGAGGCGGCAGCGCTGGCTGCAGCGGACGCTGCCTTGGTGCGGACCTCGGCAATCGCGGCGCGCTCGGCGGCAGCAATCTTGTCTTCGGCCATGCCCTGACGACGCGCAATAAGCGCGGTCGCATCCGATTCGGCCTTGGCGACGATGGCTTCGGCCTCGGCATGGGCATGGGCGCGCATCGCCTCGGCATCGGCGTTCGCGGCGGCGGCCTTCGCCTCATACTCGGCCTTCAGCGCCTCAGCCTCGCCACGAAGCTGGTTGGCATCGTCGAGCGCCTTGCGGATTTCGCCGATACGCTTGTCGAGCATCCCCGCAACCATCGCCGGTACTTTTTTCCAGACCGCCAGCCCGATAACGACGAGCATCGCCAGCGCGACGAGCATCGTTGCATCGAAACCCAAAGCCGACGGATCGGCGTGCGGCACTTCGGCACCCGCTGCCCCGCCATGCGCTTCGGTTCCCGCCGTGGTGTGTGCTTCCTCAGCCATGCGCCATCGCCTGCTTGACCGCTGCCGTCGCGGCAGCGGCGGTTACGGTTGCGCCCGACAATTTGGCGACCATGTCCTGTGCAGCTTCAGCGGCGGCACCTTCGATGCTCGACAAGGCTGCATCGGTAGCCGAACGAATCGACGTCTCGGCGTCAGCGATCTTGCCCGCAGCCACGGCATCCGCCGCCTTGACCCGCGCTTCACCGGCCAGCGCAGCCTTGGTCTTGGCTTCGGCAGTCGCTGCCTGAGCCTCGGCCTTGGCAGCCGCCATTTTCGTGCGCCATGCCTCTTCGGTGGCGTCGGCGGCAACGCGTGCCGCCTCCGCCGCCGCCAGATCGTCGGCGACCTTGCGCTGGCGCATGTCGACCGTCGCTTCGATCTTAGGCAGCATGGTGCGGCCGATCCCGAAGTAGATAAGGCCGAACACGATCAGCAGCCAGAAAATCTGGCCTGCATAGGTGCTCGCGATCTGGGCAATCTGGGGCATCGACTAAAGTCTTAGGCGACGAAGATCAGGATCATCGCGACGACGAACGCGAGCAGACCAAGAAGTTCGGCGGCCGCGAAGCCGATGAACAAACGACCTTGCTGGCCGTCGGCAGCACCTGGATTACGCAGCGCGCTTTCCAGAAACGAACCGAACACGTTACCCACACCGAGCGCGGCCATGCCGACACCGATGGCGGCGAGACCTGCACCGACGAGCTTTGCTGCTTCTGCGTCCATTATCGTAACTCCTTGGTATAAATTGTTGAAATTAGTGAAGATTGACCGCGTCGTTGATGTACAACGACGTGAGCAGGGCGAAAACATAGGCCTGAATGGCGCACACCAGCAATTCGAGCAGGGTGATGCCGATCATCAGAATGAAACTGGGCAGCGCGACGACGGGGGCGACCCACAAAGCCTCGGCATTCAGCCCGTTGATGACGAAGCCCGCGAGCACCTTCATCAGGATGTGGCCTGCGGTCATGGCGACGAACAGTCGCAGTGCCAGCGAAAACGGGCGGATGAGGAACGAGAACAGCTCGATCACGAACAGCAATGGCACCATCACCGTCGGCGTGCCGTGCGGGACGAACAGCGAGAAGAAGTGGAAGCCGTGCTTCCAGAACCCGACGACCAGCACGATGGAGAAACTGATAACGGCGAGCACGCCGGTCACCGTCAGATGGCTCGTCACGGTGAAGGCATGAACGCCTGGGATAATCCCGATCGGCATCATGCCGAGCATGTTCGCCACGATGATGAACATGAACAGCGAGAAGACATAGGGCACATAGGCTTTGCCCTGCGGTCCGACGTTCTGCGCCAGCATGTTCGAGATAAACCCGGTCACGCTTTCGACCGCGACCTGCCACCGGCCCGGGACCAGCTCGCGCTTCATGCCGCCGAGCATAAACACCCAGATCAAGCCGAGCACGACGACCATGAACAGCGCCGAATTGGTGAACGACAGATCATAGCCGCCCACGTTCAGCGGAACCAGCGGCTCCACCGTGAACTGGTGCATCGGATCGATCTTGCCGCCTTCAGCCGCCACGTCGTTCAAACCCTTATACGTCGAGAGCGGTCGGACTACTCCGGCCGCTCGCCTGAAATCCTGATGATGTTCCTGAATGCCACGACGATCCCAAGGGCCATCAGGGCAAGCAGAAAGATGGGCAACGTCTTGAAGACTTGGTCCAAAACCCAGCCTATCACTGCGCCGCCGACAGGACCGCCGATCAGTTGCGACAGGACGCGATTGCCTTGGGAATAACCCTTCCCCTGACCTTCGCCCACCTTGCCGGACCTGATCGCCTCGTCGCGCTTCGCCGCGTCCAGTCGCTTGTTCAGCGACGTGATCCGAGGGTCTTCGCGGTCGAGTTCGTCCTGCCCGGAGCCTTCCGTTCCCATGCCGATCCTCCTGCAACGGACGACGCGACACGGGCGCGAACGACCCCGCCTTGCTGGGCGCGCGTCTAGGAAGGTGACAGGTTCAAGTCAACTCTTGTGCGGTGCGGTATGCCGCTAGCTGCAATAGTCCGGCAGAGGGATCGGCGTGCTGCCCTGCCTCACGCGCCACACCCCGTCGCGGAGCTGATACGCTTCACCCGTGCCGACGCGCGTCTTGAGCGTCGTGCAGCCTACGGCTGCCGCAACGTCCTTCACCGTAACGCCGCGCTGACCGGCAAGATCGGTATAGGCGGCGCGGCGCTTGATGTTGATAGCTTCCATCTCGGCGCGGATTTTGTCGGGCACGCTGCCGCGCACACCGAGGAACCCGTCAGCCTGTTCGCCGACCTGGCCCGCGTCGATCGCGGCGGCGAGTTCGGAACCCTGCGCTAAAGCCATCCCGGTAGTAGCGAGAAGCAGCGCGGCAATGATCGGTTTTGCGGTCATTTCGGAAACAACTCCGGATTCGAGGTAATCAGGTCGGCGGCGTCCTTTTGAAGGCGGACCACCACTTCCTGCTTGATATTGACGTTGAGGTTGATTTCGATCGGCTTGTCGGGCGCCTTGATACTGATGCAGCCCGTCAAAAGCACGGGTGCGAACAGCATCGCGGGAACGATAAGAGCAATTCTTGTTTTCATGCCTGTCCGATTCGCATTGCCTGTCCTCTTCGTCAATCTCGGTCCCCTCATGGCCGCTTGCCGCTTACGGGAGGCTGAACGGTTCGGTTGAGCAACAATCCAGGATCCTGATAGCTGCGCGCGGTGTTGACCAGCCCGCGAAACGGCGCGCGGACGCGGATGTTGAACTTGAACGGCAGGCCGGTGAACGATTTCGCGAGCCCCGTCGGCGCGACTGGCGTCTGGTTGACCCCGTCGAAGCGCACCAGACTCACGATTTCCCCGTCGAGCGAGCCGTCGAGGTCGATAGCAAGATTGCTATAACGGATCGACTTCAGCGCATCGAAAGCGAGCTTCGCCATCGTATTGGTCTCCGCATTCGACACGTCGCCCACATAGGCCAACGTCCCGCCCCCTGCCCGCGCGACGATCTGGCCGCCGACGATCTGGCCGCCCGTCGCGTCGAACACGATGGGGAGTGTCCCGTCGAATGTACCGGTCGCCGCGATGTTTTCGAGCTTGAGCTGTTCGATGAACTTGGCGGCGTCGAGCGCGACAACGCGGAACGACAGCGAGCGCGGCTTCAAACGCCCGAGATCGAGCGTCCCCGCATCGAGCAGCAATTCGCCCCCCGCGAACGGCCAGCGCCCGCGCTCGATTTGGACGACCTGATTCGGGCGAAGGCGATAGGTGATGACCCCGTCCTTCACCTCGACGCCCGGATTGACCAGCGCGAGCTTCACCTGCTGGCCGGGCGGGGTCGACAGCGCGATCAGATCGTCGAACGCGACCTCGCCTGAAACGCCGGTCACGGGACCGACGGCCGCGTTGAAGTCCAGCCCGTCGGTCCGGAATTTTCCGCTGCTGGTAACTTTGTTGCCGTTCCAGCGCACGATCCCGGTGCCGTCGATGCGGCCATAAACATCGGTGACAACGCCCTCGGTCAGGAAAGTGATGGCTTCTGGTTGCAGCGATTTACTGAAATTGAGGCCGTTCACCGACAGCCGTGCCTCGCCCGTGGTGCTCGAAAGGTCGTGCGTGAGAGCGACACTAGTAATCGCGCGCTTGGACACCGGCTCGAACAGCGTCGCGCTCGCGGCGATTCGGCCGTCCTTAAGCCGCAGCTTCAAACCCTGCACGGACAGAGGATAGAAGCGTGGTTGAGCCGCCTGATCGGCAAGCGTCATCGTCCCGCCGACGTCGAGCGTGCCCCCCGCCAACGCCCAATTCCCTTGCCCCGCGCTGGCGAGGAACGGCACCTGCGCGATGTTACCCGACAGTCCTGTGTAACGCCCCGAAAGCCCCCTCGCGCTGGTTACGCCGTCGAGCCGCGCGATCCTGAGCTGTGTCCGGCGGTCCGCCGCCCCCAGCAACGCCGAAAAGTCCGACAGCGACACCGGCCCGCCAAGGTCGAACGATGCACCCGATGCGGCCAGCAGCAACGGCTGATCGCCGGTTTTGCCCGTCAACCGCAGCGGTCCCGTCCGTGCGCCGCCTCTGACACCACCACCCACGCTGCGAAAAATGGCCCCGCCGCGCGTCGGGCACAGAGTGATGCTGCCGGGGGCGAGCACCGTCCCGGCGATGGCGATCCGGCGCCAGGAAACAGGGGCGCAGCCGGGTGCCGCAAGAACATCTCCCGACGCGGCGCGCTGCACGACGAACGGCACCCGCACGCCCTCGACACGCCCATCGCCTAGCGGGCCGTCGAGCAGCGCAGTAGTCTCGATTCGCATCGTCCCGTCGCGGCGCGCGGCAAAGCGGACCGATGCCAACAGGAGTTGCGCATCCGCTGCACGATAGGGATCGACACTGAAAACCCCGCGCATCGATCCATCAATGCCTTGGGCGAGGTGTCCGCGTAGCGAGGGCAACCCGCCCCCCGACATTGCGATATCGGCATCGACAACAATGCCGCTCGAATCGATTACCATTCCCCCGTTGCGGAGCGTCAACAAGCCACCGCTCCGCGCGGAAACCATAATGTCAGTCAGACCGACAATGCCGCCTTCAAAGATAAAGTCCGTATTGACGGTTGTTCCTTCGCCTGCACGCGCAATCGCCTGCGATAGCGCCGCAACCAACGGACCGACCGGCGTGCCCGCTGCGTCGGCAAATGCCCGACGCTGCGCAGCAATCTGCGCGGGATCGATGATGGCACGGTCGATTTTCACACGACCGGCACTAACTGACTTATTGACCCCGAACGTGCCGCTCGCCGAAAGCCCTGACAGCCGCGTCCCAACGTAGCGACCGGCTGGCGATGCCAGTGCATAACTGCCTTTCGTGTCCGCCGTATTCCCCGCAAAAGCGATCTGGGCCGTTGCGGAAGCGATTTGCAGTGCGCCTTGGCGAACACCGGCTGCGGCGACAACCGCACGCCCCTTCCATGTGTCGAGCGCTTCTCCCAATCTCACTTCGAACCGGGCCTGCACAGGACCGGCACGCGTCGTGCCGCAGGTCGACGGCGCGGAATTGAACGTCCCCACCAACTGAGGGCGGCGCTGGGTGATACTCACTTGCGCCAACGCGATCGGGGCTTCAAGCCGACAGTCGTCGCGTCCGGCAAAGGGGGCCGTGGCGCGCACCTGTCCCTTGAACCCGTTGCTCAGCCGCCCCGCCCCCGCAACATCCGCCGTGAAAGCGCCGATTTCGGTTGCAAGCATCACCCGCGTGTCTGCCAGCCGCACATCGATGTCGGGCAGGGTCAGCGGTTTCCCCGTGGGCGCAGGCAGCAACTTGTCGACCTCGCCCCAGCTGACCCGCCCCTGCACGACACGCCCGCGCAGGCGGACGCCGCTTGCATTTATCGCGGTCACGGTCACGCCGCCCCATGTCGGCGCGAGCGATACTTCCGCCCAATCGGCGGTCAGATCGGGATTGGCGGGATCGCCGAGACGAAGTTTCTCGATCCGCTGAGTTCGAAACCCGATGTTCTTTATTTCGTAGCTCGCCTGCACGCCGCGCGCGGTCAGCGCCCGATTAATGGCTCCTGCCGCAATCGGGCGACGCTGCGACCAGACAAGGGCAAGCGCCACCACAACGATGGCGGTCCCTACTAAGAGGGCGCGTCCGATCCTGTTTCTCGCGAGACCCACAAAACCCTCTTCGACGCTTCACGCACTTTTCGCGCTTTATCGGGCATCGGCAAGCGGTTTGACCCGTGCGCGCCATCGGCTAGTCATTCTGAATGGCCGATGCACCGCCCGCCCGTGATACCGCCGGACACCGCGCAAGGCTGCGCGCACGGCTGCTGGAGAGCGAAGGCACCGCGCTCGCCGATTATGAATTGCTCGAATATCTGCTTTCGCTCGGCATCCCCCGCATCGACACAAAGCCGCTGGCAAAGGCGCTGCTCCGCGAGTTCGGCGATCTGCGGCGCGTGCTGACGGCGCGGCCCGACGAACTGTCCCGCGTCAAGGGTATGGGCGAGGGCGGCGTAGGCGCACTCGTGATTGCCCGCGCTACGGCAACCGCCTTGCTTGCTGCACCCCTAAGCGAAGCGCCCATGCTGGCAAGTTGGCAAGCGCTGCTCGATTATCTGCGCGCGGACATGGCGTGGCTGGCTATCGAACGTGTCCGGGTGCTCCACCTGAACAGCAAGAACATCCTTATGCGCGACGAAATCGTCAGCGAAGGGTCGGTCGATCAAGCCAGTGTGCAAACCCGCGAAATCATCAAGCGCGCCCTCGAGATCGGCTCATCGGGCCTTATCCTTGTCCACAATCACCCGAGCGGCGACCCACAGCCGAGCCGCGCCGACATCCAGTTGACCCGCGATATTGTCGAGGCGGGCAAGCGGCTGGGCATTGCAGTCCACGATCACGTCATTATCGCGGCGAACGGCCACACCAGTCTGCGCGCGCAGGGGCTGATGTAGAACGCAAAACGGGCCGCACCTGTCGATGCGCCGCTCGGGTGATTGTGGACCCCGCCGGTGCGACCCGTAGAGCTTAGGCGCTCTGGGTGAGATACGTCTGCAACTCGGCCAGAGTTACAGTTTTGCTCTTGTCGGTGTCCGCCGTGGCGAACGCGCCGTCCGACCATTTTTTCATTTCGGCAGCAGGCATGGGCTTGGCGTCGGTCTTTGCCTTCAGTGCCCCCATCCAAGCCGCAAATTCGATCTTGTCGAGATTTCCGTTCGTGTCCGTGTCATAGGTCGGAAACTCCGACGCGATCAGCGCCTTGGGATCGGCGACCGTTGCGGTCGCCGTGGTTTCACTGGTCGTGGTCGCTGGTTGGCCCGCCGAGGGTGTCGGCATCTGTGTAGTCGTCGTCGACTGCGTGGTCGACGCAGGCGGGGTTGCGGGTTCCATCTGGGCCAAGGCCGGGGTCGAGAGCGCCAGCGCACTGGCGGCGATCATAAGAGTTTTCATCGGATTTCTCCTTTGGTTTCCAAAATCTACGGGGCGGCTTCGTTCCGTTCCGATGAGACAACGACCGCGCACACTGTCGGTTGCTCGCCCGACCGCGTTGTCGGCTCGCTTTGTCCCTGCTAGGCGCGCGCCCCATGATCGAACGCTATTCCCGCCCCGCCATGGTCGCGCTCTGGAGCGCCGAAAGCCGTTACCGCATCTGGTTCGAGATCGAGGCACATGCGCTCGATGCGATGGCCGAATTGGGCGTCGTACCGCATTCGGCGGCGAAAGCGGTTTGGGACTGGTGGGCCACAAACCCGGCCATCGACGTGCCCGCTATCGACGCGATCGAGGCGGTGACTAAACACGACGTTATCGCGTTTCTGACCTGGGTGGCCGACCATGTCGGCGACGAGGCGCGCTTCCTGCATCAAGGAATGACATCGTCGGACGTGCTCGACACTTGCCTGTCGGTCCAGCTCGCCCGCGCTTCCGACATCCTGATTGCCGACCTCGACACCTTGTTGGAGGTGCTCAAGCGCCGCGCCTTCGAGCACAAGATGACCCCAACCATCGGACGCAGCCACGGCATCCATGCCGAGCCGGTGACATTCGGTCTGAAACTAGCGCAGGCCTATGCCGAATTCACCCGCAACCGGGCGCGCCTTGTTGCCGCCCGCGAAGACATTGCGACCTGTGCGATTTCGGGCGCGGTTGGCACATTCGCCAATATCGATCCGCGCGTCGAAGAACATGTTGCCGCCAAAATGGGGCTCGGCATCGAGTCAGTTTCGACTCAGGTCATTCCGCGCGACCGCCACGCGATGTTCTTTGCGACGCTCGGCGTAATCGCCTCCAGCATCGAACGCCTCGCCACCGAAATCCGCCACTTGCAACGCACCGAAGTGCTCGAAGCCGAGGAATATTTCTCGCCCGGCCAAAAGGGTTCGTCGGCGATGCCGCACAAGCGCAACCCGGTGTTGACCGAAAATCTGACTGGCCTCGCCCGTATGGTCCGCAGCGCCGTCACCCCCGCGATGGAAAATGTCGCGCTGTGGCATGAACGCGATATCAGCCATTCGTCGGTGGAGCGCTATATCGGCCCCGACGCGACGATCACGCTCGACTTCGCGCTCGCGCGGCTGACCGGCGTCGTCGACAAATTGCTCGTCTATCCGGTGCGGATGCAGAAGAACCTCGACCGCATGAGCGGACTCGTCCACTCGCAGCGCGTCCTGCTCGCACTGACGCAGGCGGGGATGAGCCGCGAGGATGCGTATAAGGCCGTGCAACGCAACGCGATGCAGGTGTGGGAGTCCGACGGCGCGCTATCGCTGATGGAATTGCTCAAGGCCGACGCGGACGTCGGGGCGCACCTGTCGGTGGCGGAAATCGAGGACAAGTTCGACCTCGGCTATCACTTCGCGCAGGTGGACACGATCTTCGCGCGGGTATTCGGCTAGCTCCAGACTACCTCACCCGCTTCGGTCAGCAATTTCAACGTCGTCGCTGCACCGCATTGCTGCGACCTCGCCTTTGCATTGAAACTGCCATCAGCGACGAACTTGCCGGTGTCATAGTGGCTGGAAAAGCTCCACAGATACGGGGTCGGCACACCGAGTTTGCGGTAGCCGAAGCCGTTATACGCTTCGAGCCGGTACAGCGTCCGCTCCAGCGACCAGTCGGTGGCCCCGGCAAAGCCCATGAGCTTCAACGCATCGACTGCGCTTGCTTCCCAATCATAGGGCGCGGTCCATGCCTTGGGGCGGCCCGCAGGCACCTGCCGCGTGCGCTGGCTGAGCGGCGCATCGCCGTTATGGAAATGCGCGCGAAAATTGTAGCTCGCCTCAAGCCCGTGGGTCAGGCCGACGAAGAACCACGGCACGTTCGTCGCGCGCGTGACGGACTCATAACGCCGCCGGAACTGGCGCAACGCGGCGAGGTGCCAGCGTGCGAGGTCGCTGCGTTCGGGCCGCACTGCCAGCGAACCGAAGAGGGCGGCGTATTCGTCCTTCAGTCCCGCAAAGTCACGCGCGCGGCTTGGCGGGCGGCGCTCGTCGAGCATCTCCGGGATGCTGCGCTGGGTGGCGTTGATCTCTGCCAGCAGTGCCCCGGCGCGGTCGCCCAGATCGACGTCGGTCGTCTCGGTACGCTCGATAATCGATACGAGCCGCGGTACCCCCGATGCATAAAGGTCGTCGGCGGTTATAGGCGGGGGAGGCGGCGCTCCACCCGTCGCCTCGAACGACAAGCGTGCGGGTTTCAGGCCGCGCGTGTTCGCCTCGGCTTCGAGCAAGGCGATCGCTGTCGCGGTACCTGCGACATCGAGGGGGCTACCGACAACGGGGGGCGGGGGCGCTTTGAGCAACCCCAATGCGTTCAACAGGGCGGTGATGGGATCGCGGCCTTGAGCAATCGCCTGTGTGCCGGTGATGCCGCCAACTACGGCAGCCACCCCGCCTTTCAAGACGTTGCGGCGTAACATCTGCCTTGGTTCCATGACGGCCCCCATACTCAAGCCGTCAGCCTATCACGGCGACACGCCAATACCAGAATGGATCGATCTCGATTGCAAATACTGCATCTGAAACGCAAATCGTTGCGATTGCGATATCCCACTCGATCACTAGGAGTATGCCGCGTTGCAGCATGACGTTGTCAACGGGGACCGGCCCCTACCGGATTACAGGAGACTGCAGGTGCAGAATTTCGAGATGGCGGTTTTCACCGTCACTGCGATCCTCGCCCAGGTCCTGCTCGCGACGACTCTCGTCGCTTAAGTAAGGCCCGGGCGACCGGAGCATCGAAG
>ENA-OBLH01000278-OBLH01000278.1-metagenomes-genome-assembly--contig:-NODE-278-length-18140-cov-3.86315_pt1 | contig 18140 bp, 12 predicted proteins | sample MGYA00153382_OBLH01 | MGnify analysis MGYA00153382
AAAAGGCTTTTTTAAGAAACATGGGATGACCGATGTCAAAGTAATGAAACAGGCCTCTTGGGGGGCAGCCAGAGATAACGTAGAAATTGGGGCTGCTGGAGGCGGGATTGATGGTGGTCAATGGCAGATGCCTATGCCCCACCTGATCTCAGAAGGTCTAATCACCAAAGGCAAAATAAAGCTGCCCATGTATGTCCTGTTGCAAACTTCTACCCAAGGCAACGGGATTGCGATCGCTAACCAACGAGCAGCGGGCAATATTAGCCACCTTGGTCAAGGTATTGGCCTAGATATGTCCAAAGCTAGAGCGCACATTGACAAACTCAAAGCCACTGGAACTCCTTTTACTGCTGCCTATACCTTCCCGGCGGCGAACCAAGAAATTTGGCTCCGCTACTGGCTGGCGGCGGGGGGCATTAACCCTGATGAAGATGTGAAACTTATTGTGGTGCCTGCGGCTCAAACCGTTGCCAACATGAAATCTGGCACCATGGACGGATTTAGTACTGGAGACCCTTGGCCCTATAGAATTTTGTCCGACAATATTGGCTTCATGGCAGCCCTCACCGCCGAAATTTGGCCTAACCATCCAGAGGAATATCTAGCTATTCGGGCAGACTGGGTAGATAAAAACCCTAATGCTACCAAGGCTGTGCTGAGAGCAATCATGGAAGCTCAACAATGGTGTGATCAGGCATCTAACCTTGCAGAATTATCAAAAATTCTTTCTGGACGGGAATTTCTGAATGTTGCCGACACTATTCTGCTCCCACCCTTGGAAGGGAAGTATGACATGGGAGATGGGAAATCGGTCATTAGCGATCGCACTAAAGGTCCTTTGTTCTGGAAGGATGGTAAAGGTTCTGTTTCTTATCCCTACAAGAGCCATGATCTCTGGTTCTTAACCGAAAATATCCGCTGGGGTATGATCCCCGACACCACCGATATTAAGGCGATCGTCGATAAGGTCAACCGGGAAGATTTGTGGAAGGAAGCAGCTAAAGGTTTAGGAGTAACCGATATTCCCAAGGAAACCTCTAGAGGTGTAGAAACCTTCTTTGATGGGACTAAATTTGACCCCAATGATACCACTGCTTACCTAAAGGGTCTGAAGGTCAAAAAAGTAAAAATCTAAGGTTTTCCCCTTAGAGGGTTCCCCTAGTAGTGTTAGCAACGCGTAACACACCATCATCAGCCAATTAAAGAAGATGCGTTACAGCTATCGCCTAACGCATCCTACTAGCTAAATATTAAGAATAGGAGTTCCATTCCATGACCGCAAATGCAACTAAACGCAATACTGGTATCAACTTCCAAGAGATTTGGGATAAATACGGCAGTAATATTATTCCGCCTCTAGTGGCTGTATTTATTTTCTGTGTTATCTGGCAATTATTTTCTACCGAGAGCTTCCCTGGTCCAGTTAAAGTTCTACAAGATAGCTTTACGGAGCGGAATGGCGTGCGCCTAATCGATCCGTTTTTTGTCCAAGGAGCCAATAAAGGACTATTTTGGCAAGTTCTTGCTAGTCTGCAACGGGTAGCGATCGGTTATACCTTAGCGGCGATCGTCGGGGTAGCTGTGGGGATTATTACTGGAGTCAGCGTGACTATGCACAAGGCACTTGACCCCATTTTCCAATTCCTGAGAACCGTACCGCCTTTGGCTTGGGTGCCCATTTCCTTGGCAGCCTTGCGCCAAAATGAACCAGCAGCATTGTTTGTAATTTTCATTACTGCCGTATGGCCGATCTTGATCAACACCGCTGTAGGAGTACAACAAATTCCCCAAGACTACAACAACGTAGCCAAAGTACTAAAATTATCCAAACAAAAGTACTTTACCAAAATTCTTTTACCCGCAGCATTGCCCTATATTTTTACTGGCTTAAGAATTGCTGTCGGTCTATCTTGGTTGGCAATTATCGCTGCGGAAATTGTGATGTCTGGGGTAACGGGGATTGGTTTCTTTATTTGGGATGCTTACCAAAATAACTTTGTGAGTGAGATTATTATTGCTCTTTTCTACATTGGTGGAGTGGGCTTGATTCTCGATCGCCTGATTGGTTTTGTATCTACCTTGATCGTGCCAGAGGAGCCGAAATAGCAAGTCTAGAGAAAATTTTCATAGCAACTTGGTAATGGGTGAGTATCTACTGTCTCTGATAATTATTTTTAGTAACTCCCAATTATTTATTACCTTAATTTTTTACTCACCAACTATTACCAAGTCGCTCTGGCTTCTGTACCGATTGCTTCCCGCTAAGGAAGTAAAAAATCAAGTGTTGAGGGTTTTTATTAATAATTACTGATAACTACCCTCAACCCAAGTTTTAAGCATTAGTTAAATCCTAGGATGATTGTCATGACTAATTTTGTTGAAGTTGAACAGGTAGGTAAAACCTTTAATTTAGCCAACGGGCAGCAGTATGTTGCCCTGACAGGAATTAATTTAGGTATCAAAAAGGGAGAATTTATCTCTTTAATTGGCCACTCTGGTTGTGGCAAATCTACGCTCCTAAATATGGTGGCGGGGCTGGATTTACCGACTGATGGAATGGTAATGCTGGATGGACAAAAAATTACCCGGCCTGGCCCCGATCGCATGGTGGTGTTCCAAAACTATTCCCTCTTGCCTTGGATGACGGTGCGGGAAAATATTGCCCTCGGTGTGGATGAGGTGATGAGTAATTTGCCCAAGGCAGAACGTAGAGCGATTATTGAAGAAAGCATTGATATGGTCGGGTTAAGCCATGCGGCAGATAAACAACCGGGGCAACTTTCTGGGGGAATGAAACAACGGGTAGCGATCGCCCGCGCCTTATCTCTGCGTCCCAAGTTACTTCTATTGGATGAACCCTTTGGAGCTTTAGATGCTTTGACTAGGGGAAATATGCAGGAGCAATTAATGCGGATCTGCGAAGAAAGTCATGTTACCGCCATCATGGTGACTCATGATGTAGATGAGGCGGTGCTGTTGTCCGATCGCATTGTGATGCTCACCAATGGTCCCGGCTCCAAAATCGGTGGCATTCTCGAAGTAGATATTCCCCGCCCCCGGAAACGGATGGAAGTAGTGAACCACCCCAGTTACTATAGTCTGCGGAGTGAAATTATCTATTTCTTAAACCAACAAAAACGAGTGAAGAAACTCCAAGCCCTGAAGAAAGGAGTTGTCGCCCGTCACGGTTTAGAGAAGATCAATCTGGAAATTGGGTTTGTCCCCCTCACTGCCTGCGCCCCCCTTGCGGTGGCTAAGGAGAAAGGCTTTTTTACTAAGCATGGTTTAGATGAAGTCACCTTAGTCCGGGAAACCAGTTGGCGAGGGATTGTCGATGGGATGACCGGGGGATTTTTAGATGCTGCCCAAATGCCTTCAGGGATGCCCCTCTGGTTAACAACTGGAGGTAACGAAAATCGCCCCACTCCCGTAGTCAGTTCCCTAACCATGACCCGGAATGGCAATGCCATCACCTTAGCCAAGCGTTTTTATGATCAAGGCATCTATACCTTGGCAGATTTCAAGAAAATGCTCCAAGACTCCCCCGGTCAACAACATCGGATGGCCATGGTACATCCTTCTTCCATGCACAATCTACTCCTGCGCTACTGGTTAGCCTCTGGAGGGATTGACCCCGATCGAGACGTAGACCTAAAAATTATTCCCCCTGCCCAAATGTTGGTGGATTTACAAGCTGGTAGTATTGATGGTTTTTGTGTCGGGGAACCTTGGAACTTGCGGACAGCGATCGAGGGAGCAGGGTTTACCGTGGCGACAGATTTAGAAATTTGGCCTGGTCATCCGGGGAAAGTTCTAGGAGTGCGGGAAGAGTGGGCGATCGCCTATCCGAATACCCATATTGCTTTAACTAAGGCTCTCCTAGAAGCTTGCCAATTCTGTGCAGATCCGGCTAATGCTGAAGAAGTCCGGCAGATTACTGCTGGGCGGGAATACGTCAGTACCAACCCTGAGTATGTGCAGATTGGAGCTCCTAAAGACGCCAGTTGTAATCTTGATCAGCCCATGCGAGAGTATGCCCACCATATATTCTTTGGCGATGGGGTGAACCGTCCAAGTCGGACAGAACACCTATGGCACATGGTGCAGATGGCTCGTTGGGGTGATACTTGTTTCCCTCGGAACTGGGTAGAAATCTTAGAACGGGTCTGCCGAGTTAGTGTTTTTAGTACCGCAGCACGGGAATTAGGTTTATCAGATATAACCTATAGCCGGAGTTCGATCGAACTCTTTGATGGCAGCAAATTTAATGCTGAAGACCCCCTAGGTTATCTCAATAGTCTAGAAATCAAACGAGATTTCACCGTAGCCGAGGTAGTACTTGATCTCCCCAGAGTCCAAGTAGCTTAAGTAGCAAACCCGTAGGGTGTGTTAGCAAAGCGTAACGCACCAAGCAAACTCATAGCCATCAAAGAGGTGCGTTACATTTCTCATTAACGCACCCTATCTATTAATTCAAGACTCAAAAACATAACTATGACCACAGCAGCAGCGACATCGCAAGGCGAGGCTAACGCCAACGATCAAAATTCGGTATTAAAAAATTCAACTACTAAAGATACTGTTCCTTTTTTAGTAGTTAGTGATGTTTCCAAGGTTTACCCTACTCCTCAAGGGGGGGAATACACTGTTCTCAAGGGAGTTAATCTCAAGGTTGATCAAGGAGAATTTATTTGCGTCATTGGCCACTCTGGTTGTGGTAAATCTACTTTGCTGAATATGGTGTCTGGCTTTAGTCGCCCTTCCACGGGGGAAGTCACCGTAGATGGCAAACGGATTACAGAGCCGGGTCCCGATCGCATGGTGGTATTTCAAAACTATGCTCTCCTGCCTTGGCTGACTGCCTTCGAGAATGTTTATTTAGCGATAGATGCCGTCCATCCCCGCAAATCTCAGCTAGAGAAAAACGAGATCGTTCGGGAAAATCTGGCCATGGTGGGTTTACTAGAAGCCGCCGACAAAAAGCCGCCCCAACTTTCTGGGGGTATGAAACAACGAGTCTCGATCGCCCGCGCCCTCTCTATTCGTCCCCAAGTGCTAATCCTTGATGAACCCTTTGGAGCTTTGGATGCCATCACTAAGGAAGAATTGCAGGAAGAATTGCTTAAAATCTGGAATGACAACCGTTGTACGGTGTTAATGATCACCCATGATATTGATGAGGCACTGTTCCTTGCCGATCGCCTAGTCATGATGACCAACGGCCCGGCTGCCAACATTGGCGAAATCATGGAAATTCCTTTCCCCCGTCCCAGAGACCGGTCCAGAATTATGGAAGACCCAAAATACTACAAACTTCGTAATCATGCCCTAGAATTTCTCTATAGTCGTTTTGCCCACGATGACGATGCAGAATAGAGAAGGTACAGGAGGTACAGGAATAAAAAATCAAAGAGGTAGATTGTAAGAGGAGAGATATTTAGCAATTAAGAAAAATAGTTAAATGAGTTGAATTAATACTCGAAAGAAAGCTGTTTATTAAATTTGTTTACGTGTCTCTTCTTAACCTTCTTTACCTCCCTGTAACTCCTAACTAAAAATGAATTTACCTCATTACAAAAAATTAGATAGATTAAATAGATTAATCATCTTTACTCGCTATCCAGAATTAGGAAAGAACAAAACTCGCTTGATTCCAGCCTTGAAAGATGCGATGTTACTGAATAAGGCTAGAGCCAACGCTACAAATATTCATCGCTGTCTAGTAGAGCATACTTTAGTTCAGTGTCGACAGTGGCTTGCGCTACAATCTCTAGAGATTACAAGCGCAGCTATAGATAAAATTACAGATAAAATTACAGTATATTTTACTGGTGGTAATTCTCAACTTATGGCAGCATGGTTAGGAACAGATTTGGATTATCAACCCCAAGGTACAGGAGATTTGGGACAGAGAATAATTCTAGCTTTACAACATCTACAAAAATTAGACATAGCAAAACAAAATAATTTTGTAATTATTGGTACGGATTGTCCAGACTTAAATTCATTTCATCTCGATCGAGCTTTTCAAGGGTTAGAATCAAATGATTTAGTTCTAGGACAAGCCAAAGATGGAGGCTATTATTTAATAGGGTTTAAGCAAATAATTCCTCAACTATTTCAAGGTATCTCTTGGGGAACAGCCACAGTTTTTGCAGAAACCATTGCGATCGCTAATAAATTAGATTTAAGAATTAACTATTTGCCTGTACTACGGGATATCGATCGCCCGGAAGATTTAGATTATTTAGCAACTTTAGCTGGCTTTGAAAGTATATAGTAACTGCTATTAAGCTTAAGAGTTGTAATCGGGGCATTGCTCATCCTACTCATTATTTACTATTTAGTAGCTGACCCACTGCATCACTAGCTAAGGGGAGAGAAAATAAATAACCTTGACCACACTCACAGGATAAACTTTGTAGTTGCTCTAATTGGCTCTGGTTTTCTACACCCTCAGCTACTACTTGCATATCTAAATTATGGGCAAGATCAATAATAGTTTGGACAATTTTATTATGGCGAGATCCCAAGGTCATTTGGTGAATGAAAGATTGATCAATCTTGAGAGTATCCATCGGAAAATGATGCAAATAGCTGAGGGAAGAATAACCAGTGCCAAAATCATCCATACAGAGTTTAATATTGATATCTTTGAGACATTGGAGGGTTTCGATCGTTTGATTATGTTGAGCGATTAAAATACTTTCAGTAATTTCCAACTTCAAGGTTTGGCTATCTAAGCCAGTTTCTCGGAGAATTTCCGAAATTCTTGATACCAAACCGGGATAGGCAAACTGCCGTGGAGATAGATTGACATTGATAGTTAAGTTGGCGTTAAAATCTCTTTGCCAAATAACTGCTTGTTGACAGGCTTGATTAAGGATCCAGTCTCCAAGAGGAACAATTAAGCCCGTTTCCTCTGCCAAGGGGACAAAAGTTAGGGGCGAAATAATTCCTTGCTCTGGATGTTGCCAACGGACTAAGGCCTCAAAACCAAGGATTTGCTTATCTATCAAAGATACGATCGGCTGATACTCAATGTAGAATTGCGACTGGGTAGAGAGAGATTTGACTGCCCGGCGGAGGTCATTTTCTAGTTTTAGGGTAGAAACTATCTGTTGATTAATAGTTTGATCAAAAATTTCATAGCGGGAGCGCCCACTACTCTTGGCCCGATACATTACTAAATCAGCATCTCGCAACATTTCTTCGGGTTGATGATAACCCTGATGGCTGAAGGCAATTCCAATACTCACTCCCGTAAAAACTTCCTGCCCTTGAAGAATAAAGGGACGGGTAAGTTCTTGAATAATCCTTTCGGCTACTTGGATTGATTCTGCCTGCTCGCTGATATTGTCTAGAAAAACTGCAAATTCATCTCCCCCTAGGCGGGCAACCATATCTTTTTCTTGGCGGATACAACGGCTGAGGGTAGCTCCGATCGCTACCAACAAACTATCCCCCATAGCATGACCCAAACTATCATTAATTACCTTAAAGCGGTCTAAATCTAGAAACAGCAGAGCAAACAAATAATTCGGATTATGCTGGACATGGTACAGAGCTTCGTAGAGCTTTTCCATCAATAAAGTCCGGTTAGGTAAACCAGTCAGGTAATCATGGTAGGCATTGTGGCGCAGTTGAGATTCAATGTGGCAGCGGGTAGTAATTTCTTGGCGGAGATTTTGGTTGGCAATTTCTAGATCCAGAGTTCGTTGGTGGACTAAACTTTCTAGCTGGGTATTCAGGGTGGCTAATTCTATTTCTATCCGATGGCGAGCGATCGCCCCGCCAATAGTTCCCGCCGCCGCTAAGAGAATAGATTTTTCTGTCTCAGAGCAAGTCCATTCATGTTGACAATGATCAAAACCAATAAACCCCCAGCACTTCTCTTGGATCTGGATGGGGACAATTAGAATCGAACAAATTTTCTGCTGACTGAGGATCGATCGACAAGGCTCCGGAAAATCCATCACCCGACCACTAATAATTCTGCTCGCCGCCATCGCCTCCTGCCACCAATCACCCATAGCACTGGCCAACAGAGGAAAATGGGGAGATTGGGGATAGTCACAAGTAGTCGGAATATCCTCCATAACTTGGTATTGCTGTCCCCCTCCAAGGGAACAATCATCTAAGTCAGACCAGCGCTCATTCAGCACCATCAGGGAATTTCCTGTCCCCTCATCTGTGTGGTACTCAAACAAATAAACTCGATCGATCTCCGTGGCCTCCCCCAGAGCTTTAAGAGCCATCTTGAGGGCATTCCCCGGCTTACTTTTGGTTAAGAGGTAGTTAGTCGCCGTAGCAACTCCTGCTAAAAGACGATCGCGCCGTTGTAACTCCATCTCAAATCGCTGTTTTTCTGTAATATCATTATTTATTTCCAAAATTGCTTGAGGGTGTCCTTGGGTATTTTTCTGCACTGTCCAACGACTGCTGACAATAATTTGCTCTCCCTCCCGGCAGTATTGTTGAAGTTCACCATGCCAATGGCCTAAGCGGCAGCAATTTTCATGAATCTGTTCTAGAGGGACTGCTCCAGTTGTTTGGAGCAAATGATGGACATTCTTGCCGATCGCCTCTGCCTTTGTCCAGCCGTAGAGAAGCTCCGCCCCATGATTCCAGTATTTAATCAGCCCTTCAAGATCGAAAATAATAATCGTGTCATTGGCAATATCTAGTATTGCCGTATGCTCTTGTAGTTGGGTTTCAGAGTGACGGAGTTTTGTTTCAGCTTGGATACGCTGCGTAATATCCACCTGGACACCGATGAAGTGGGTTAAATCTCCCCGTTCACTACGGACAGGAGATAAAGATAGTTCATTCCAAAATTCTGTCCCATCTTGGCGATAATTTTTGAGAACAACTCGCCCATGAATACCTAGGCGTAAACACTGCCGGATTTTCTCTACCACCTTAGGATTAGTATCTTTTCCTTGGAGAATCCGGCAATTACTGCCAATCACTTTCTCTACTGCATAACCAGTAATTTTACTAAAAGCAGGATTACAGTAAATGATCGGTTCATGGGACGACTGCATATCACTAATAACAATTCCGTTATTACTGGCAGCGATCGCCTGCTCTAACAACCTTAAATGTTGTAATTTTTCTTGGGCATCCAGAATATTACTCAAACCATCTATTAGTCCTTCTTCCAAGGTTCCAGCACCTGCAACCAAAGAACCAAGTAATTGCTCTGAGCCTACTTGTAGTAAATCTAGATTTTCTGAAAGATTCGATTCTCTTGACATATCAATAGCTCTGATCAATTTTCCGCTATAATACTTTTCAATTTTAGCCGGGGAAACCCTGATAAACCCTGCAACGTTTAAGATGAATGACTTTTATCACAAAGATTTTCAGCCTTTTAGAAATCGCCTCATCTCTAAATATTATGCCTATTTATAGGCAATAAAGCCAACTATAGAAACTGATTTCTCCTCAAAAAACGCCCCTCAGTCAAAAACTTTAACCACAAAAGTCTGAAAAGTTTCTGGCGGTTGAAACCGCATCTACAAGAACAAAGTCCAACCTGGCGGACTAAGGAAAATCTTGGACTTTCTGCAACCTGCCTAGGCAGGTTTTGCCCTTGTAGCTGTGACGGCTCGACTGAGACTTCGGCGTGAGATCAGTGGAACGCTTCGCCGAACGTCTTTAGTCGCCAAGCTATGCAGATGACGACTTTTCAGACATCCTCTAGATTACTTTTTAAATTTAATCGAAAATTTACTTACTTGGGGAGAGATTTGCTTGTAGTATTTCTTCATTAGGAACTGTGCAACTACTTCCCAAAATTTACCTGCTTCGGGTAGTAATTCTAATTCCTGAAATAAATTCCAAAACTCGAGTCTTGCATCAGCCTTAACTAATTAAGTTGATCAACCATTCACGAAAGTTAACCAACCATGATAAACATTACAGGAATTGATATAGAGCTAGACAAACTCTATTTTGGAGCTAATTTGCCCCAGATAGTATCTAGCCATCTATTAGGTCAAACCGGAGGAGATACAGCGATCGCTCCCTTATTTAATACCTTGAGGGGGAGTATCGGTCAAAATTTACTGAATCTAGTCTTAGGAATTGCCGCCCTGATTGTCGGGTACATTGTGGCCACAATCGCTGCTAGCATCACCCAAGGATTGCTCAAGAAAACTAATCTAGATAATAAAATTGCCAACTGGGTTACCGGGAGTCCCCGGAGCAATCTGGCAGTGGAAAAGTGGATTGGAGGCACAGTATTCTGGCTAATTATGCTATTTGCCATAGTTGCTTTCCTGCAAACTATCCAGCTCACGGCAGTTTCTGAGCCAATTAAAAATCTTTTATCTCAAGTAACAACTTTCTTGCCCAAACTCTTAGGAGCAGGATTGCTTATTTTGGTGGCATGGCTCTTGGCTACGATCGCCAAAATAGTCGTCACACGGGGCTTGGGTTCCCTAGGATTGGAACGTCGTCTCGGAGAGCAGACCGGCGAAGCTCCGCAGTTTGCCGTTACTGAAACCGTAGCTAATGCCCTGTATTGGTTTATTTTCCTCCTGTTTTTACCAGCTATCCTGAGTACTCTAGAACTCCAAGGAACTCTGCAACCAGTCCAACAGCTACTAAATCAGATTCTTTCAATTCTGCCTAATATTTTTGCGGCGATCTTGATTGGTGGTGCTGGTTGGCTAATTGCTCAAGTAGTCCGGCGAATTGTGACAAACTTAGTGGCAGCCACAGGAGCAGACCAACTGGGCAGCAAGTTTGGTTTAAGCCATAGTCAGCAATCTTTGTCAGTGATTACTGGAACCTTGGTTTATGTGTTGATCTTGATTCCGACAGCGATCGCTGCCTTGAATGCTCTAAAAATTGAGGCAATTTCTCAGCCTGCTATCTCCATGCTGACCCAAATCCTCAATGCAATTCCCCAAATTTTCACTGCGGTGGCGATTCTGGGCATTGCCTACGTAATTGGGCAGTTTGTTTCGGAGATTCTCACCAATGTTTTGACAGGGATTGGGTTTGACAATATTTTCCAATGGTTGGGTGTCGGATCAATTGCCCGCCCAATTTCTGTACCAACCACTGAGCCTGATGAATTTGATGCGGCTGAAGTGTTTAATCCTCCAACTTCTAGCCGCACTCCTTCGGAAGTGTTAGGAGTAGTAGCCTGGGTAGGCATTGTCCTATTTGGGGCGATCGCCGCTACAGACGTGCTAAAAATTCCGGCCTTAAACGGAATTATTGCCGGGGTGACAGTGATTGCTGGCAAAATAATCTACGGATTGGTAGTATTTGCGATCGGCTTATATTTGGCTAATTTGGCTTTTAATATTATTAGCAGTTCTGGCAATCGTCAGGCAAAAATTGTCGGTCAAGCTGCTCGCATATCCATCATTGCCCTAGTTACAGCGATGGCACTCCAGCAGATGGGGATTGCTAGTGATATTGTCAATCTGGCCTTCGGTTTGCTGCTCGGGGCGATCGCCGTAGCCATTGCCCTCGCCTTTGGCTTGGGAGGTCGGGATATCGCTGCTGAACAAGTGCGATCGTGGCTAGCCTCCTTCCAAGAAAAGGACAAATAGATAGAACTCTAGATTTCTTGCTCAAAGTCCCCCTTTTTAAGGGGGATTTAGGGGGATTCAACCTAGGGCAAAAGTCATGCTAAGATAGCCTAGGATTTATCTAGAATGATTAATGATTCTAGAGTTGTTTAGTAAAAAATTATTACATGCTTTTTTCTTATTCCTTCCGCGCGGCCTCAGCTAGTATTGCTTCCCTACCATTGGTTCTTGCCATGAGTATGGGACTACCTGCTCAAGCCCAACCTACAGCCCCCAGATTAAACACAAATACTAATGATCTCCGTCCCCTAGCCCAAGATACCAGTCTGCTGAGTATGCAGGGAGGCAGGCGGTTAATCACGGAATCTCTAGCTTCAGTGCAGTCTCAGGACTATGCCACCGCCGTAGTAAAATTACAACAGGCTCGGCAAGTATTTAATCAATTGTCCAATCTTTACCAACGGTTATTCTCTAGCTTTTCTGGCATTGACAACCGAACGGCAGATACCCTTCGCCAAAGTGCGGTGGAAGCAGCAGAAATGCGAGATCAAGCTACCTATCAATTAGCCTTAGTACACAGAGCGCAAAACCAGCCAGAGTTGGCAGTCCCCCTCCTAGTTCAGATAATTAGTTCCCAGAATCCAACTACAGACTTAGGCAAAAAATCCTACGAGCAGTTAGTTCAATTAGGATTTGTTAATAATATCGCCACTAATGGAGTTCCTACGCCTACGGTGCCCTAGAGCTTCTGGTAAGGTACAGGTTCCCCGGATTGGGGAGAAAAGCCTGATCTTAAAATTATCACCCCAGAACTAAACTTCTCAATATGTAACTTTTTTAGGAGGAATTATGGCAAGTCCTGCCCAAGTAGAGGCAATGATCAAGACTGGGTTGCCGGATGCGATCGTCCAAGTACGAGACCCTAGAGGCACAGGAGACCACTATGAAGTAGTCGTAGTTTCAGCAGAATTTGCCGGACAATCTAGAGTCCGCCAGCACCAAATTGTTTATACTGCGGTGCAATCAGCTATGGCTAGTGGAGAAATTCATGCCCTCCAGCTAGACACCAAAACTCCCCAAGAATGGCAAGCAACTACTTCTGCCTAAATCTTTCTCTTGGGTTTAAGGGTTTCTACAAGATTGATTCCCTTTTCTAATTCAAGTTATGATTAGATATCATACCCAAATTCCTAAAAACCATAGCTAAAATCGATGAATCCAGAACTTAAACAACGTCTTGATGACCTCGTGAGCCAAAATAAGATCGTAGTATTCATGAAAGGCTCCAAACTCATGCCCCAGTGTGGATTTTCTAACAATGTGGTACAAATGCTCAATAGTTTGGGTGTTCCTTTTTATACGGTTGATGTCTTGGCAGACTCCGAAATTCGCCAAGGGATAAAAGAATATTCTAACTGGCCGACTATTCCCCAAGTTTATATTAATGGAGAATTTGTAGGGGGTTCTGATATTTTGATCGAACTTTATCAAAAAGGTGAGTTGCAGGAAAAAGTAGAAGTTGCTCTTGCTTCCTAGGAACTATCCTCTCTTTTCTTGTATGCCCAAAGAGCTTTAATCCCCTCCTAATGAGGGGGACTTAATTTTATTAAATGAGTGTAATTATTGCTGGCGATCGTAGTGGAGCAGGGAAAACAACTGTCACTCTTGCCCTCTTATCTGGTTTAGCCAAACGAGGTATTGTTCAATCTTTTAAGGTAGGCCCTGATTATATTGACCCTATGTTTCATCGGGCAGTAACAGGCAGGCCTTGCCGTAATCTTGACCCAATTTTAACTTCCCCTAGTTATGTGCAATCTTGCTTCGATCGCCACATTCAAGAAGTAGACTACGCAGTGGTAGAAGGGGTAATGGGCTTATTTGACGGTGTAACTATACCTAATCCCAGTCACGAAACAGAGAGTAAGTTCCCAGAATTAATTCCCGATTTTGCCTCCACAGCCCACATTGCTCGGCTTTTGGATTTACCTGTGTTGTTGGTGTTAGACTGCCGGAGCTTATCGGGATCGATCGCTGCCATTGCCCACGGATTTGCTACCTTTGACCCCAGAGTAAAAATTGCCGGCTTAATTCTCAACAAGGTAGGAAGCGATCGCCATCTAGAACTTTTAACTACTGCCCTAGAACCTTTGGGTATTCCTGTTATGGGTATTCTCCGGCGAACAGCAAGTATAGAAATTCCCGATCGACATCTAGGTTTAGTCCCCACCGCAGAACTAGATAATCTATCAGCACTTTTCGCCCAACTTCGAGATTTAGCTGAGGAATGTTTTGATTGGGAAAAATTATTGCCACTATTGAAGAGTAATAATCCTTCCTCGACTCCCCTTTTGCAGGAGAGTTGGGGGGGATCAGCCCCAGATATCAAGCCAGCAAAAATCAGAATTGCTGTAGCCTACGATCGAGCCTTTAGTTTTTATTATCAAGATAATTTAGACCTCCTCGAATCCTTAGGGGCAGAGTTACTCTATTGGAGTCCTCTAAAGGATGACAAGTTGCCTCCGGGGGTACAAGGATTATATTTTGGGGGCGGGTTTCCAGAGGTCTTTGGGGCAGAATTAGCCAGTAATCAGCAGATTAGGGATGCCGTGAAGCAGGCGATTTTGGGAGGGATGCCTACCTATGCTGAGTGTGGGGGGCTGATGTATTTAACCCAAGGCATTAAAGATTTTCAGGGGCAACTTTGGGAGATGGTAGGGATTTTGCCCACGGAGGCAGTGATGGGCGATCGCCTAGCCTTGGGTTATCGTCAAGCCACGGCCTTGCAAGATGGCTTAGTGGTCAAGCAAGGGCAACAGGTTTGGGGACATGAATTTCATCGATCAGCCCTCACTCCACTTCCTGATTTATCTTTATTCCCTACTCAAGGTTTCTCCCTGTGGCATACCCAAAGTTTAGGACAAGTCCAAAATCAAGAAGGCTGGCATTTACCTCACCTCCATGCCAGTTATGTGCATCTCCACTGGGGTAATACTCCAGAAATTCCCCAACAATTTTTGCTCAAAGCTAAGGATTATAAGAGCGATCGTCTCAAAATTCAGCTACAGAAATCGCCCGGCGAAATTCTCTCAAAGCCTGCGGTTCTGAGGCTGGTGTAACAAAGGTTGCTAAAAGATTTAAGTCTAAATTTGGCAATAGCTCACTAGTTTTAATTAACTCATAGTCATTTTCCCGTAGATGGTAAATAGTAAAAGTCTTTTCTTGCCAAAACCACACTTCAGAAACTCCTAAGCCCTGATAAATTGCTAGTTTATCAATCCCACCGCTAGTAATAATTACTTCAATTGCTAGATCGGGAATATTTTTACGACTACCTAAACAATAGCTCTCATCAGGCTCCAATCCTTTTCTCTGAAAAGCATTTCTCAAGGTTACAGAACCACAACTATAAAGGTCTAAATTCTTCTCTAGGGCATAGAGTTCTAACAATCTCGCAATTAATTTTTTGTTGGTTTCATGCTCTGAAGAGGTAGTCATTAGTTCTAGGTGTCCTTGACAGTAGCTTAGTCGGGGAGAAGAGCGATCGCCCCTCATCTGGAGCATCATTTCGTATTGTTCCCAACTCACGTCATAAAGAGATATTCTCTGCTCCGTGACTGTAGAAGCAATGAGTTTTTCTAGCTCTGCTTGAGGAATATCAAGGGTTACTTGCATAGGATTATCTTAATTACCAGATATAGTTGCTACTTTAGCGACGCTGATTTTCCGCAATAAATACATCGATCGCTTACATGGATTCCCTAAGACTTGCTCCTGTCTCTCTTCGGTATAGTTTCAATTACATTTAATAAATCTGACATAAAACTCCATCTCCCTAAATATTTATCTTTTCCTTAAAACTCATAAAATTCCATTACTCAAGTCTAGACAATAAAAATATTTTTTAACCCTATTTCCTATTATAAAAATAGTCCCTCACCAGATGGTAAGGGACTAGAAATTAATTACTCATGCAGCAACTAAATTAGCCAAAGCGACTAGACGTAGAGGCGATTAAGAAGGCTGCGTAGGTCAGAATATAGCCAACGGTGAAGTGAGCTAAACCAACCACACGAGCTTGAACGATCGATAGAGCTACGGGTTTGTCTTTCCAACGAATTAGGTTCGCCAGAGGAGTACGTTCGTGCGCCCAGACAATTGTTTCAATCAACTCTTGCCAGTAACCACGCCAGCTAATCAGGAACATAAAACCAGTTGCCCATACTAGGTGTCCAAAGAGGAACATCCAAGCCCAGACTGACAGGTTATTTGTCCCGTAAGGGTTATAACCGTTAATTAACTGAGAGGAGTTGAGCCACAGGTAATCTTTGAACCAACCCATCAAGTAGGTAGAAGATTCATTGAACTGAGCCACATTACCTTGCCATATACCGAGGTGCTTCCAGTGCCAGTAGAAGGTTACCCAACCGAGAGTGTTGAGCATCCAGAACATGGCGAGATAGAAGGAATCCCAAGCAGAGATGTCGCAAGTACCACCCCGACCAGGACCGTCACAGGGGAAGGCATAGCCGAAGTCTTTCTTGTCGGGCATTAGCTTAGAACCACGGGCATCCAAGGCACCTTTGACCAAGATCAATGTAGTGGTGTGGAGACCAAGAGCGATCGCATGGTGAACTAAGAAGTCACCAGGTCCAATGGTCAAGAATAGGGAATTTTTGCCACTGTTGATAGCCTCTAACCAACCGGGTAACCAGATGCCACCGTAGTCTGGCCAAGCTGTGCTAGCAAGGCTATCAGCGTTGGAGAGTAAAACATCCATGCCGTACAGCACCTTACCGTGGGAGGCTTGAATGAATTGGGCAAACACAGGTTCGATGAGGATTTGCTTTTCAGGAGTCCCGAAGGCAACTACAACATCATTGTGAACGTACAGACCCAAGGTGTGGAAACCAAGGAACAGAGACACCCAGCTTAAGTGGGAAATAATTGCTTCCTTGTGTTGCAGAACTCGATCGAGTACATTCCCTTTGTTTTGAGCCGGATCGTAATCCCGGACTAGGAAAATTGCCCCGTGGGCAAAAGCCCCCACCATAATAAACCCAGCAATGTACTGGTGGTGCGTATATAGAGCCGCTTGGGTAGTGAAATCCTTAGCAATAAATGCGTAGGGAGGCATGGCATACATGTGCTGAGCCACCAGAGAAGTGATCACCCCTAGAGCAGCCAAGGCAAAGGCCAGTTGGAAGTGCAGGGAGTTATTCATGGTGTCATACAAGCCTTGGTGGGGCAGGTTAAATTGCCCTTCACTCTTGCCACCAATCAAACCAGCTTTGGAGTTGAGCATATCTTTGATGCTATGACCAATCCCAAAGTTTGTCCGGTACATGTGACCAGCGATGATGAACAGGACAGCGATTGCCAAGTGGTGATGCGCCATATCTGTCAACCAAAGAGACTCAGTTTGAGGATGGAAACCACCCAAGAAAGTCAAGATAGCTGTACCAGCCCCTTGAGAAGTTCCAAATATCTGACCAGCAGTATCTGGATTCTCAGCATACACACCCCAGTTACCAGTAAAGAAGGGCATCAAACCCGCTGGGTGAGGCATGGTGGTCAGAAAGTTATCCCAGCCCACGTGTTGACCACGGGATTCAGGAATAGCTACGTGGATCAAGTGACCAGCCCAAGCCAAGGAACTAACCCCAAACAAACCGGAAAGGTGGTGGTTGAGACGGTGTTCAGCACTCTTGAACCAAGAGAGGCTCGGACGGAACTTGGGTTGGAGGTGTAACCAGCCGGCAAACAGCATTACGGCTGCTAAGACTAATAAGAAAATTGCACCGTTATAAAGTTCACCGTTAGTCCGCATCCCGATCGTATACCACCAATGGTAAACACCGGAATAACAGATATTTACGGGGTAGTTGGCTCCCGCTTGAGTGAAAGCCTCTACTGCTGGTTTGCCAAACTGGGGATCCCAGATAGCATGAGCGATCGGTCTAATATTTACAGGGTCTGTAATCCATTGTTCAAAGTTGCCTTGCCAAGCTACATGGAACAGGTTGCCAGAAGTCCACAAGAAAATGATAGCGATATGACCAAAGTGGGAAGCGAAAATCTTTTGGTAGAGATTCTCTTCCGTCATACCATCATGAGTTTCAAAGTCATGGGCGGTGGCAATCCCGTACCAGAGCCGACGAGTAGTCGGGTCTTGGGCTAGGTCTTGGCTAAATTTAGGAAATTTGGTTGCCATCTGTTTTCGGAAATCCTTTTACAGTTACTAGTTGTGATTTACTTACACCGGGGCTAGAGGCACCAGCAATATGAAAACCCAACTGCTTTTTGCCTGCCTAGCAGAGGAGTAGCCGGAGCTACCCCTAAAGCTAGGTACTTACCCTACTGAGATGATGTGGGCATGGAAGAATGCCCAGGTGGTGGCAATCCCACCCAAGAGATAGTGAGCTACTCCCACTGCCCGACCTTGAGTGATGCTCAAAGCACGGGGTTGGATAGCAGGAGCTACCTTCAGTTTGTTGTGCGCCCAAACGATCGACTCAATCAATTCCTGCCAGTAGCCGCGACCACTGAAGAGGAACATCAAGCTAAATGCCCAGACAAAGTGTGCTG
>ENA-OBLH01000279-OBLH01000279.1-metagenomes-genome-assembly--contig:-NODE-279-length-18139-cov-2.93514_pt1 | contig 18139 bp, 19 predicted proteins | sample MGYA00153382_OBLH01 | MGnify analysis MGYA00153382
TTCATCGCCAGGTCCATGATCTTGACGATCTTCTCACCGAACACCTCGCCCAGGGACCCTCCGAAGACCGTGAAGTCCTGGGAGAACACGCAGACCTGCCGTCCGTCGATCGTGCCGAAACCGATGATGACGCCGTCGCCGTACGGGCGGTTCTTCTGCTGGTCGAAGGCCGTGGACCGGTGCCGTCCAAGCTCGTCGACCTCGATGAAAGCGCCCTCGTCCATCAACTGCTCGACCCGTTCGCGCGCGGTCTTCCTGCCGGCGGCATGTCGTTTGTCCACCGCCGCCGCCGACCCTGCATGAACCGCCGCGTCGTTGCGCCGGATCAGGTCGGCGAGCTTGCCCGCAGTGGTGTGGATGTCCGGTCCGGACACGGTCCGGTCGCCATTGAGAACTACATCTGCCATGGCCGGGAGCATAGCCTTAGGTCCGTGCGCGGACCTCTTGATTCTCAGTCAGTGAAAGCGGCATTGATCACGGCGGCAAACCCTTGGCAGGTCGTCGATGTCCATGCCTGCGTCGACTCCACGAATCTCGAGGCGCTCCGGGACCCCCGGCCATGGCGGGTGGTGATGGCAGATTTCCAGAGCACCGGCCGTGGACGTCTGGCCCGCCAGTGGGAGGCCCCTGCGGGCACCTCGATCGCCGTGTCCGCGGTCGTCCCGGTTCCGGCAGTCAGCGCCGCGCACCTTGGCTGGCTCCCGCTGCTGAGCGGTATGGCGATGAGAGCGGCGCTCTCGGAGGTCGCAGGCGTGGCGAGCGGGCTCAAGTGGCCGAATGACGTGCTGGTCCGGGAAGGCGCGCAGGGCCACCTTGATGAGGCAGCGCCATGGCTCAAGATCTCGGGGGTCCTCTGCGAGATGGTTCCCGGCGGTGAGCTGGTGGTCATCGGGGCTGGCGCCAACATCGCCCAGGAACGCAGCGAGCTGCCGGTGGGGACGGCGACGTCCCTGGCCCTGTGTGGTGCACCAGACGTACGCCGTGAGGATGTCATCGCGGTCTATCTCAGGGAGCTGGCCGATCTGCACCGCATCTGGAGCCGTGGAGAGGCAGGGCTGGAGGCCCTGCGCACGCAGTACCGCTCCTGGTGTCTGACGATCGGGCTGGAGGTGGACGTGCACCAGCCGGACGGCCAGGTGGCCCGGGGGATTGCCACCGGGGTGGACGACACGGGTCGGCTGATGGTGACGGACGGCGCACGGAGTACGGCCCACGCCGCCGGCGACGTGGTGCATGTACGCCGCTCGCTGCCCTCAGCGGGGCACAGGGCATGATCACCGCCATGGCGGATCGCCGGGCGGTTTCGAGGGGTGGCAGCTGAGATGCCTCGCGCTGGTCGCCGTGGCACAGATCCGCCGGAGGAGCTTGCCGGCGGGGTCTGGCCGGCTGCGGACGATGCCGAGGCCCGGCTGCTGGGTCAGCGGCGTTCGATGCGTGCCCGCGAGGTCAGCGCCAAGGCATCGGTGTCCATCCGCAGCGCACGCAAGTTCTGGCACGCGCTGGGCTTTCCCCATGTCCAGGACGATGAGACGGTCTTCACCGACGCGGACCGGGACGCCCTGAGGTCGATGGCCGACCTGGTCCGCGACGGCGTCTTCGACGAGACCACGGCGCTGGGAATGACCCGGGCCTTTGCCCGCACCACCGATCGTCTGGCCGTGTGGCAGGTACAGCTGATGGCCGAAGCCATCGGCGCGCTGCCTCAGCAGGTGGCGACCGCCGAGGTTGGCTCGGGTCTGGAGACGACGCGAGCCATGCCGGACCCGGCGACGGCCCGGGCAGCCGCGGCGATGCTCGTTTCCATTGCGGACGACCTGGAACCGCTTCTGATCTATGCGTGGCGGCGTCACCTCTCAGCCGCCATCTCCCGGATGGTCACCGACGCCGAGCCGATCCCGGACCAGCCGGGCGTGGTGCGCTCCGTCGGGTTCGCCGACCTCGTCTCCTTCACAGCTCTGGTCCGCCGGCTCTCGGAGCACGACCTGGCCCGCGTGGTGCAACGGTTCGAGGCGCTGGCATCGGACGTCGTCACCGCGCACGGCGGCCGGGTCATCAAGACCATGGGCGACGAGGTCCTCTTCGTGGCGATCGGGGCGAGGCCGGCCGCCGCGATCGCTCTCGACCTGGTGGAGGCCATGGCCGATGACGACGTCCTGCCAGATGTTCGGGTGGGCATGGCCAGCGGCCGGGTGATCTCACGGCTCGGTGACGTATTCGGGACGACGGTGAACATAGCCAGCCGGCTGACGGCGGTCGCCAAGCCTGGCACCGTCGTGGTCGACGATGTTCTCGCCACCTCCCTTGCCAGCATGTCCGGTTTCGAGATGTCCCCGCTTCGCCGCCGGGCGCTGCGCGGTATCGGGCCGGTGACACCCTGGGTGCTGCGACGGGCGGACCTGACGGCCCGACGGGGCATGATGGGCCTTGACGAAGCCGGCCGCGCGGGTGACGACAGCGATGACTGGCACGGTGATGACCGAGGAGAGCTGGGATATGAGTGAACTGCTGAGTGACCTGCTGAGTGACCTGCATGAGTGACCTGCATGAGTGACGAGAACGCCTCCATCGCCCCGATGGTGACGATTACCAGGCATGGCCCCGGGGGTCACATCGCCGAGCTGGCCCTGGACCGGCCCGAGGCGATGAACGCCGTGTCGACCCGGATGGCTCTCGACCTGGGTGCAGCCTGCGCTGAGCTGAGCGCCGACCAGGACGTGAGGGTGGTGCTGGTCACGAGTACCAGCCCCAAGGCCTTCTGCGTGGGCGCCGACCTGGTGGAGCGCCGTTCGTTCACCGACGCCGACCTGATGGCACAGCGGCCGGCGGCGCGTGCGGCATACGGCGGGGTGTTGAACCTACCGATGCCCACCATCGCCGTGGTCGAGGGCTATGCCCTCGGTGGCGGACTGGAGATCGCGTTGTCCTGCGACCTGATCATCGCCGGGGCCGCGGCTGTGGTGGGCCTGCCCGAGGTGTCGGTCGGTGTCATCCCCGGCGGCGGGGGCACGCAGCTGCTCACCCGTCGCATCGGCTGGTCCAGAGCGGCCGGGATGATCTTCACCGCGCGCCGGATGGCGGCCGCCGAGGCTGCGGAGCTGGGCGTGGTCGACGAGGTTCTCGAAGCCGGCACCGCACGGGGGCGCGGCCTTGAGCTGGCCACCCAGATCGCGTCGAACTCGCCCGTCGGGCTGCGCCAGGCGAAGCGCGCCATGCGGCTGGGCGGCGACGTGGACCTCGCGACCGGGCTCGAGGTCGAGGATGGATGCTGGCGGGCCACAGCCTTCTCCGGCGACCGCGCAGAAGGGGTCGCCGCTTTCGCTGAGAAGCGATTGCCGGAGTGGCCCGGTCGCTGATGGGGACAAAGGTCCTTAATATATGGGTATGACCCGAGTTCTTCTTGCCGAGGACGACCCGGCTATCTCAGAGCCCCTCGCCCGAGCCTTGCGCCGTGAGGGCTACGAGGTGGACGTCCGTGCTGACGGCCGGGCCGCCCTCGAAGGTGCCAACCACAAGCCTGACATGGTCGTGCTCGACCTCGGTCTGCCACACGTTGACGGGCTCGAGGTCTGCCGGCGGATCCGCGCGGACGGGAGCAAGGTTCCGGTCCTGATCCTCACCGCCAGGGTCGACGAGGTGGATCTGGTGGTGGGCCTTGACGCCGGCGCCGACGACTATGTCACCAAGCCCTTCCGGCTGGCCGAGCTGCTGGCCCGGGTCCGGGCGCTCCTGCGTCGCCAGACCTCCGAGGTCGGTGTGTCGGAGGCGGTGGTCCGGGTCGACCCGGAGGCCAGACGTGCCTTCTTCAACGAGGAGGAGCTGCAGCTGACAGCCAAGGAGTTCGACCTCCTGCGCGTCCTGGTGCGTGAACAGGGCAAGGTCGTCTCCCGCGAGCAGCTCATGCGCGAGATCTGGGAGACCGTGTGGTTCGGGTCCACCAAGACCCTCGACATGCACATCTCGGTGCTCCGCCGGAAGCTGGGCGACGATGCGACCCAGCCCCGCTTCATCTCCACCGTGCGTGGTGTCGGCTTCCGTTTCGAACGCCCTGAGCAAGGCTGACTCTCGGCATGCGCCGCCAGCTGGTGCGGTCGACCTTCGCCGCGGTGCTCCTCTCGGTGCTGATCATGGTTCTGCCGCTGATGATCGTCGGACGACTCGAACCGCCTGCGTGGGTGGCTGGACGGCCGGGCGGGACTTCCCCTGTCGCCGGCCCTGCTGGTGGGGGTCATCCTGGGGCTTTCCGTCCTCGCGGTGCTCGCCGGGATGCTGGTCGCCTCCCTGGAGGCCCGACGGTTTGCGGAGCCGATGACCCAGCTGGTCGACCGGGCAGAGAAGCTCGGGGTCGGCCAGTCCCGGTTCCAGCCGCTGGTCACCGGCATCCTGGAGGTCGATCGCGTCTCGGAGGTGTTGGCGCGCAGCGCGCACCAGATGACCCGTTCCCTGGCCAGCGAGCGTGACTTCGCCTCAGATGCGTCCCACCAGCTGCGAACGCCGTTGACCGCGTTGCTCATGCGTCTGGAGGAGATCGCGGTGACCGACGACCTCGCCGTCGTGCAGGAGGAGGCGAGCATCGCGATCACCCAGGTCGAGCGTCTCACGACAGTGGTGGACGAGCTTCTCTCGCGAACCCGGCGTGGTCATGATGTGAAGCCGCCGACCGTCTCGCTGGACTCGGTGATCGCCTCCCTCCAGCGGGAGTGGCAGCCGGCCTTCGAGCAGGCTCGGCGCAGCGTGCGGGTCCACGGAGAGCGCGGCCTCTCGGTGCGTGCCACCCCGGTGGCGCTGTCCCAGGTCTTGTCCACCCTGCTGGAGAACTCTCTTGCGCACGGACGAGGCACGGTCGATGTGGAAGCCAGGCGAAGTGGGCCCTCCGTCGTGGTGGAGGTCAGCGACCAGGGTGATGGCGTGCCCTCGGCCATCGCGCCACACATCTTCGAACGGTCCGTCAGCACGGCCCAGAGCACGGGCCTGGGTCTGGCTCTGGCTCGTGACCTTGCGGAGGCCAACGGTGGTCGGCTTGAGCTGATCCAGACGAAGCCGGCGATCTTTGCGTTGTTCCTGTCCGAGTCCGATCCCGGCTGACTCTTGGCGGAACCCGGCTCAACTTTGGGAGAGCCCGGCTAACCTTGGGGAGAGCCCGGCTAACGCTTGGCAGAGCCCGGCAAGCCCCTGGTGGAGGGCTCCAGCGGATCCTCGACCAGGTCACCGGCGAACACGAACCTGCGGTACGACCAGAATCGGAACAGCGTGCCGAGGCCGATCCCGATGATATTGGTGATGTTGTCGGAGAACTGGCTCTCCAGGCCGAGGACATACCGGGACAGACCCAGGCAGGCCACCGAGATGACCATGGCGACGATGTTGAAGAACACGAAGAGGGCGAGCTCCTGGCCGGCCTGCCGGTTGCGACGGTGGCGGAAGGTCCACAGCCGGTTGCCGAGCCACGCCACCACCGTAGCCACGGCCGCCGCGATGATCCTGGCCGTCAGGGGCCTGTCGTGCAGGACCCCGGTGGTGGACTGCTCGCCGAACATCCCCAGCAGATGGGGGCCGAACACCAGGAGGTTGTAGCCGCCGAGGTCGATGACGAACGCCACGGCCCCGACCAGGCCGAACTTGAGCATCTCGCGGACGAGGACGTCCAGAGCCCCCCGTGCGCGCTCCAGAAGCGCAGGTCCGTAGGTGGCCACATCACGAGCCTAGCGGCGCAGACGGAGCCCGGTGGCATCTCGCCCAGATAGGCTCCTCCTCGTGACTTCCCCCCTACGCGCGCCTGGCGGATTCCCCGTTGTCGGCATCATCGGTGGTGGTCAGCTAGCCCGGATGTGCCAACCGCCTGCGGTGGCTCTGTCGATCACGCTGTCGGTCCTGGCCGAGTCGGCGGACGCTTCGGCGGCTCTGGTGGTCCCTTCCTCCCCCGTGGGCGACCATGCCGACGTGGACGCGGTGCTCGCTTTTGCCAGGGAGTGCGACGTGGTCACCTTCGACCACGAGCAGGTGCCGGGCAAGGTCCTGGCCGCGCTCGAGAAGGAAGGCGTCATCCTGCATCCGTCGCGGGCTGCCCTGGTGTTCGCCCAGGACAAGCTCGCGATGCGCCGGCGGCTCACGGACATCGGGGTCGCCTGCCCGGCCTGGGCCCAGGTGCGCGACGCAGCCTCGCTGCAGGCTTTTGGCGACGAGGTGGGCTGGCCCGTGGTGGTCAAGACCCCCAGGGGCGGGTATGACGGCAAGGGGGTCCGCGTCGTCGGCTCACCCCGCGAGGTGGCCGACTGGCTGACCGAGGTCGCACGTGACTCTGGCCCTGATTCTCACGGCAGTGGTCTGCTCGCCGACGGGCTGCTGGCCGAGGAGAGGGTCGACTTCGTCCGGGAGCTCGCGGTGCTGATCGCCCGGAGCCCGTCGGGCCAGGCTGCGGCATGGCCGGTCGTGGAGACCGTGCAGACCGGTGGCATCTGCACCCAGGTCCTGGCGCCTGCCCCAGACCTCGACGCGGGGCTTGCGGCCGTGGCCACCGAAGCCGGCCTGCGGGTCGCCGGCGAGCTTGGCGTGGTCGGGGTGATGGCGGTGGAGATGTTCGAGGTCAGGGACCCTCGGACGGGCGACCCGGCATACCTGGTCAACGAGCTGGCGATGAGGCCGCACAACAGCGGTCACTGGAGCATTGACGGTGCGGTGACCAGCCAGTTCGAACAGCACCTGCGGGCGGTGCTGGACCTTCCGCTGGGGGATACCAGCCCGCGCGCGCCGTGGACTGTCATGAGCAATGTGCTGGGGGGCGACTTCCCGCAGCTCTATCCCACCTATCGCCATCTGCTGGCGCGCGATCCCGGGCTCAAGATTCACTTGTACGGTAAGAGCGTTCGACCGGGTCGCAAGATCGGGCACGTCAACGTCAGCGGCGCCGATCTCGACGACCTGAGGGTCCGGGCAGTGCATGCCACCGACTTTCTGCAGGGAGTGATCACGCAATGAGCGAGCCCGGGCCGTTCGGGGCCTCATCAGAGGGGGGTTCGACAGCGAAGGGACCTGCACTGGTGGGTCCGGTGGTTGAGGGTCCGGTCTTCGCAGGCTTGTGGGTGGTCGGGCTGGTGATGGGCAGTGACAGCGACTGGCCGGTCATGGAAGAGGCCGCCAGAGTGCTGGAGGAGTTCGGGATCGGCTACGAGGCCGATGTCATCTCGGCACACCGGATGCCCCAGGAGATGCTCGACTACGGGCTCGGCGCCGTCGACCGTGGCCTGCGGGTGATCATCGCGGGTGCCGGAGGCGCGGCTCACCTGCCGGGAATGCTGGCGTCGGTCACGCCGCTGCCGGTCATCGGTGTCCCGGTGCCGCTGGCGCACCTGGACGGGATGGACTCGCTGCTGTCCATCGTGCAGATGCCCGCGGGCGTGCCGGTGGCGGCGGTCTCGGTGGCAGGGGCTCGCAATGCGGGGCTGCTGGCGGCGCGGATTCTCGGCGCTGGGCCGGACGGCGACGCGACGGTCGTGCGCACGAGAATGATCGAGTTCCAGCGCGACCTACGTGACGAGGCGCACGCCAAGGGAGAGCGGCTGAGGGCCCGCCGTGCTCACCCGACCGGCTTCGGGATGCCCCGCGACTGATCCGGCGCCGGACGCGACCGGATCCGGTGACGGCGTCACAGCTTCGGGTACTCGATCATGGGGCAGGTGTCCATCACGACGTCCAGTCCGGCCCTGATAGCGCGCGCTGCCGCGTCCTGGTCGACAACCCCGAGCTGCAGCCAGAGGGTCTCGATGCCCAGCCGGTCCTTGTTGGCGATCGCCTCATCCACGACCGCGCCGACCCGATGTGAGTTGACGAAGCAGTCCACCACCGGGACAACCGTGCCGTCAGGGATCTGGGTGAGGGCTGCGTATCCCTGCTCACCCTCCACCGCCTCTGCCCTCGGGTGCACCGGGATGATGCGATGCCCGAGTGCCTCCTTCATCCACCGTGCCACGCCGTGCGCGGTCCGGTGGACGTCCGCGGACAGCCCGACCACGGCCCAGGTCCCAGGCGTGGTGAGAACTCGGCGGATGACGTCGGGGTCCGAGACATTGCCTGAGGCGACCGGGTTCATAGCCGCATAGTAGCCTCAGGGGAGCGCGGGCTGCCGCGTTGACTGCGGTGATCGTTGACGAGGGAGTAGTCCAGTGCGATTTGGTCTCTTCATTCCACAGGGCTGGCGGATGGATCTCGCCGGCATCGAGCCGGACCAGCACTGGGGGGTGATGGCGGGGTTGGCCGAGCGTGCCGAGATGACCCGACTGTGGGAGTCGGTATGGGTCTACGACCACTTCCACACCGTGCCGCTCCCGTCGCAGGAAGCCACCCACGAGGCCTGGACCCTGATGGCGGCGCTTGCGGCGGTCACCAGCCGGATCCGGCTGGGTCAGATGTGCAGCTGCATGAGCTACCGCAACCCTGCATACCTGGCGAAGGTCGCGGCGACGGTCGACATCATCTCCGAGGGGCGCCTCGAGATGGGCATCGGTGCCGGCTGGTACGAGCACGAATGGCGCGCCTTTGGCATCGACGGTGGGGACTTCCCCACAGCCGGGACCCGGATCGGCAGACTCGAGGAGGGCGTCCAGATCTTCCGCGACATGTGGACCAAGGGTTCGGCGACCCTGAACGGCAAGCATTACCAGGTCGACGGGGCGATCTGCGCTCCACGACCCCTTCAGGGGACGACCCAGCCCGGGTCCCGGCTCAACGGCATACCGATGTGGATCGCCGGCGGCGGCGAGAAGAAGACCCTGCGCGTCGCGGCGCAGTACGCGGACTACACCAACTTCTCTCCGGAGGTCTTCGAGCACAAGAGCGCGATCCTGGCGGCACACTGCTCGGATGTCGGGCGGGACTTTGCCGAGATCACCCGGTCGGCAAACATCAACGTGGTCATCGGCGAGACGGAGAAGGACGTCAGGGATCGTCTGGGCTGGATGCGCGACCACTACATCTCGGCAGGGGTCCCCGAGGCGAGGGTCGACCAGCAGATCGAGGCCGAGAAGGCCGGCATCGGAGTCGGCACCCCGGATCAGATCGTCGAGAAGCTCAGCGTTCTCAAAGCGCAGGGACTCGCCTACACGATTGCCTACTTCACCGAGGCGGCCTACGACACCTCCGGGATGCATCTCTTCGAGAACACGGTCATCCCCGAGCTGCGCTGACGCCGAGAGGACTCGGGGTGCGGATGTGCCCAAAATCCCATAAATTGCTGTCGTGACCACAGACAAAGGCGTCGACTTCCCCTTCTTCACCACTTCCGAGGACCACGAGGAGCTGCGGCAGGCTGTCCGCAACGTGGCCGAGGACAAGATCGCGCCGCATGCGGCTGAGGTCGACGAGACAGCCGCCTTCCCTCAGGTGGCCCTTGACGCGCTGGTCGCCTCGGACTTCCATGCCCCCCACGTCGCGGAGCAGTACGGCGGAGTGGGCGCGGACGCCCTGGCGACGTGCATCGTGATCGAAGAGGTCGCCCGGGTGTGCGCCTCCTCGTCCCTGATCCCCGCGGTGAACAAGCTGGGCTCGATGCCGGTAATCCTGGCCGGCTCCGAGGAGCTCAAGGAAAGGTACCTGCCACCCATGGCACGCGGTGAGGCGATGTTCTCCTACGGGCTGTCCGAGCGTGAGGCCGGCAGCGACACGGCCGCGATGAAGTGCCGGGCCAAGGCCGATGGCGATGACTGGGTGCTGAACGGGCAGAAGGCGTGGATCACCAACGCCGGTGTCTCCGAGTTCTACACGGTGCTGGCAGTGACCGACCTCGACGGCAAGCGGGGATCCAACGTGTCCGCGTTCGTCGTGGAGAAGTCTGATCCCGGGTTCACCTTCGGTGACCTGGAAAGGAAGATGGGTATCAAGGGATCGCCCACCCGCGAGCTCATCTTCGAGAGCTGCCGGATCCCCGGGGACCGGATGATCGGTGCGCCCGGTGAAGGACTCAAGATCGCGTTGGCCACCCTGGACCACACCCGGGTCACCATCGGCGCGCAGGCCGTCGGCATCGCCCAGGGCGCCCTGGACTTTGCGGTGGGTTACCTCAAGGAGCGCTCGCAGTTCGGCAAGCACATCTCCGAGTTCCAGGGGGTGCAGTTCATGCTGGCGGACATGGCGATGAAGCTTGAGGCCGCCCGGCAGATGGTCTACGTTGCCGCAGCCAAGTCCGAGCGAGGCGACAAGGACCTGTCCTTCTTCGGTGCGGCGGCGAAGTGTTTCGCCTCGGACGTGGCCATGGAGATCACCACCGATGCGGTCCAGCTGCTCGGCGGCGCCGGGTATGTCAAGGACTACCCGGTCGAGCGGATGATGCGAGATGCCAAGATCACCCAGATCTATGAAGGCACCAACCAGATCCAGCGCATCGTGATGGCACGTCAGCTCCTGAAGAGGTAACTGCCGGGGTTTCTCCCGTTGTCCGCAAGAGGTTACGCCGAGGCGAGGTTCGCCCGGGCGGGTGTGCTAAGACCCGCTGCCACCGGGGGCGACGGTCAGTGGCTCGTCGTTCTTGATCGAGTTGAACAGCTGCCGTGCTTTCTGGCTGTCCCACTTCACCGCGCTGCCGACATGGGTGCTCAGGGAAGGGTTGGAGATGGGGACGGTCAGTGACAGTCCCTGACCGCTGGAAACCGAGCGCATGGCCTGCAGGACCCGGGTGACATCGCGCAGCGAGGTGTCCTGCCCGACGGTCAGGCCAGCCCCCGCGCTGGTCGCGAACCCGTAGTACCGCCAGGGGATGAGCACCGTCGCGGGGCTGATCGCCTTGTGCATGATCGCCCCGAGGAACTCCCGCTGCCGCTGCGCACGGCCGATGTCGCCGAGCGGGTCGGAGTAGCGGGCACGCACGTAGCCGAGGGCTTTGGGCCCGTCGAGGGACTGGCACCCGGCCTTGAGGTTGATGCCGGCCTTCGGGTCGTCCATCGCCCGCTTGACGCAGATATCGACCCCGTTGAGGCTGTCGACGACAGAGGCGAAGCCGCCGAAGCCGATCTCGACGTAGCCGTCGACGCGCATGTTGGTGGCCTGCTCGATGGTCTCTATCAGCAGCCTGGGACCGCCCAGAGTGTAGGCCGCGTTGATCTTGTTCTTGCCGTGGCCGGGGATCGGCACGTAGCTGTCACGTGGCAGGGACACCATGGCGGGTTTGCCGTCGCCGGCCGGCACGTGGACCAGGATGATCGAGTCGGTGCGCTTGCCCTCGGCCGCCTTGGTCGAGCCGGTGTGCAGCTGCCGCTGCTGCTCGGCCGTCAGTCCCTCGCGGCTGTCGGAGCCCACCAGGACATAGTCATAGCCCTTGGACGCGGCCGGGCGCTCGCCGGCGGGAGTGGCGTTGATGCGTTGCACTCCGCCCCAGGAATGGAAGGGGACCCAGATCATGAAGGCGAGCCACCCGGCCACCAGCAGAGCCACGACGACCAGAAGCCGGCGCCGACGATCGTGGGTTCCGGACTGTGACCGCGGCGCGGGAGCGCGCGGTTTGCGGGCGCGCGAGCGGTTGCGGTCACGGGTGTCGACGACATCGACATCTTCGTGCTGGTCGCTATGACCCGGCATACGGCTGCTCCTGGCGCTCGGGGACAGTTTCGCTCTGATGCGGAAGCCCAACCTCGTCCAGAGCCAGCCGGCGGGCGAGCTTGGTGTAGCGCGCCTCGAGGTCGCGGAACCTCAGATACGTAGTCAGGGTGAAGCTGAGGAAGGCGACCACCAGCGCATACAGCACCATATCGGTGCCGCGTCCGACTCCCACTATCCTGGCGATCCGGTTCCAGACTGACGGGAAGAGAATGGACCACACGGCAAGGGCGGCGAACAGCATCAGACCGACTCGGCGAACGGCCTGGGTGCGGGCACCCCGGTGCCTGAGCAGGCGAACGGCGGTCAGGATGACGAAGCCGATGAGCACGAGCTGGATCAGGACGATCTTCATGAGTTCAGCCCTCCGGAGGCCGGATGCATCGTGGCAACAGCCGTGTCGAGAGCCGTCGTGGTCATCGCAGGATCAGCTCGGCCAGGATGTTGATCGAGTTCCAGAGAGACTGGCCCTTGGCCTTCGAGTAGTCGCTGTAGAGGATGTGGACGGGATGCTCCACATAGCTTGCCTTGGATGCGCCGATCTGGGCGACGAGCTCGCTGGCGTGGGCCATCCCGTTCTGAGTGATCCGAATCTGCTTCAGCACAGGGCGACTGATGGCGCGCAGACCGTTGTGGGCGTCGGTCAGCCGGGTGTGCGTGGTCATGTTGGTGTAGCCGACCGCAGCCCGTAGCACCAGCTTCTTGCCCAGGGTGGGGCTGCTGCGCTCATCCAAAAAACGTGAGCCGAAGACGACGTCGGCCTCACCGACCCGCAGCCGCTCGACCATGCCGATGGCGTCCGCGATCTGGTGCTGCCCGTCTGCGTCGAAGGTCACCACATACTTCATGGTGGGATCGGACAAGGCGTAGTCGAAGCCGGTTTGCAGGGCCGCTCCCTGCCCGAGGTTGAACGGGTGGCGTACGACCCGGGCCCCGGCGCTGGCTGCGAGCTCAGCCGAGTCGTCCATTGAGCCGTCGTCCACGCAGACGACCTGGTCGAAGGCGCCGCGCACCTGTGCGATCACGTCGGTGATGACTTGTTCCTCGTTGTACAGGGGAATGACCACCCAGGTGTCGTGCGCTCTGCTGTCGTGCGAGGTGCTGTCGTGCACTGTTCGCGAGTCATTCATTCGTGGGTTTCCCGGGCCGGGCCAGCACGTGCTCGCGCAGGTTGCGGACGCCCGTGTGCTGTTTGGTCCGCCATGCTCTGGGCAGCAGGGTGGCGGCGTTCAGACGTGAGGACAGGTGCAGCCGGGCGGTTCGGGCGGCCCGCCGCCAGCCGATCGCGTCGAACTCACGGGCCATGCCGGTGAAGAAGTCGTGCTCCTCGATGAACCGGGTTCCCTCCAGCGCGCGCCAGGACGAGTCGCTCTCGCGGTGCCGGCGGTACTGGAAGCAGACGGTGTTGTCGACCACGAGAGCGCCGCCGGCCTTGACCAGGTCCAGGGCCAGGGCGAGGTCCTGGACGACGTTGAGCCCCTCGCGGAAGTTCATCGCCACGAGCGCGTCCGACTTCCAGCAAACAGAGGGGAAGTAGAGCCAGTTGCCTCTCATCAGGCTGATGGCGAGGGGTTCACCACTGAGCAGCCGGCGGCCAGAGGTGCCTTTTGCGCCGTGCACCCGGGGGGCATAGACCCGCTTCATTCTGTCGACCAGGCCCATGGCGTGCTGGTTGTGCTCGTCGATCACCTCGACGCCCGGCTGGATGATCTGTGCCGTGGGAAACTGCTGGTGCGCCGCCACGACGGTCTCGATGTAGTTGTCCAGCATGACGTCGTCGGCGCCCATCACCACCGCGAGCTCGTGCCGCACAAAGGTGAGCGCCTTGCGGTAGTTGCCGTTGGCGCCGAGGTTCTGCTCGTTGCGCCGATAAGTGATCCGTGAGTCCTGGGCCGCGAGGGCACCGAAGTAGCCGGGGACGCTCTCGTCCGGGTAGCCGTCGTCGATGACGGTCAGCGTCCAGTCAGAGCTGGTCTGGCCAAGAACGCTCTCGACCGCCTGCTTCATCATGGCGACGTCGCCGTAGTAAGGAAAGAGAACGTCGACGGTCACTGGCAGTAGTCCTTTGCCGGGGGGAGAACGGGTCTGGGTGCGCTGAGTAGACTAACCGATGACGCTGCAGTGCCGACGGAAGCGCGCGTTGGACAGGCACGGTCGGGACCACGTCAGGAGATATCCGTGGACATCCAGAACCACTTCTACGGGCACACGGCTGCGCTCGCGGCGTACGCAGGCCTGCCCCGGCCGCGACACGTGGCGGGCCTGATCCAGCATGGCTGGACCACCGTCCCCCCCATCCCGGTCAACTTTGGGGACTTCCCGGGCGTCGAGAAGGACGGCAGGCGCAAGCTGTTCGTCTGGTCACACGGCTCGCGGGCCTGGGATCCGGCACACTCGGCACGGGCGAGCTTCGCGCTGGGCTCGCCGTGGGCATACCTCGTCTCGACCCGACCGGCTCGCAGGCAGCTTGCCGGCAGCCAGGCGAGTGGCACCCTGATCATGCCGCTGCACAGCACCCGGATCGTCGAGGTCAGGGGCGACCAGGGCAGCCTGGCTCAGGCATATCTGCGGGCCGAAGGCCCCTGCACCGTGTGCCTGCACTCCGAGGACATTCACAAGCCGGACATCGTGGACTCCTGGCTGGACGCCGGCCATCGGGTGGTGACGGCCGGGCCGCGACACGACCCGGACTTCCTCTCGCGGATTCTCGCGCTGGTGCTGGCGTCGGAGCGGGTGGTGTCCAACCGGTTGATGACGCCCGTGCTGTATGCCGCTTCGCTCGGTCGCGATGTGGCGGTGTACGGCGACCCGCTGTCGATCTCCGGCGCCGAGATCCACAGTCAGGACGCCATCCGTTCGCTGTGGCCCGAGCTGCACGGTGAGTCTCTCAACCGTGACGTGACGACCGACCTGGCGCGCAGTGAGCTGGGCTTCCACCATCTTCTCGGGCCGCAGGAGCTCCAGACCGCCCTCGGCTGGTCCGGTCGGTCCGGTCGGTCCGGTCGGTCCGCAGGACCCGCCCTGCAGTACTGGGCAGGTGCGCCGCTTCGCAAGGCGATGAACGTTCTTGGCCTGGGCAGGCGCGATCCCGGCTCGAGCGAGAAGCAGGTCGGTGCCAGCCCGATCACCTGGCTCAGGCACCCGATGTCGCACCTGCCGCGCCCGCTGCCAGCCCACTCCGCGGCTCTCGACCCGTTGCCGGTGCCCATCCCGGTGACCGCGGTCCAGGCCCATAGCGTCTAGCTCTGCTTCTCCATCAGGAACCAGGTCGAGTCGTCGAGCGGGGCCACGGGGTCGCGGTGGTAGGTGAACCCGTAGCCCACCAGCGCAAGCTCGGGGTGTGTATCCAGGATCTCGCCGGCGAAGTCGCGCTTGAACAGGGCGTGCTCGTGGCCGCGGTAGGACACCGCGACGGGACTGGGGTTGTAGTACTCGCAGACCATGACGTAGTGCGACGAGGCGGCCACCAGCTTGTCGTAGACGTCCGGCAGCGACTCCGGGGGGAGGTGGATCAGGACCCCTTTCGTGAAGGACAGGTCCCACTGGCGGGCGGGCGTGAAGTCCAACAGGGACGCGACCGCCACGGTGGCGCCGCCCCAGGCCTGGATCTCGGCGGCCGCGGTGGCGTTGATCTCGACACCGTGGAGCTCGACCTGAGGGCACAGATCGCGAAGCGCGCGCAGGTTGTTGCCGATGTTGGGCCCGAGCTCGATCGCCGACGTCACCCCGTGCATGTGTGACAGGATCTTGGCAAACAGCGCGCGGTTGCTGTCCAGCAGTGCGCCGTCACGGTTCCGGACGATGTAGTCGTTGCCGAACTCGCCGGCCCAGAGCTGTTCCTGGGGGGTCCGCTCGGAGAACGTCGCAGAAGTCATGGGCTCACCTTAGGACCCTGCTGGCCAGCTGCAATGTCGCGAGCCCGGCGACTGCAGCCGCCGCGACCCTGACCAGCGCGGCCGTGCCGGAGGCGGGCAGTACTCCGCCGAGCGTGCAGATGACCAGCCCCAGCCCGGTGGGCAACAGCAGTGCGATCTCGTTCCAGGACCCTGCTTGGACGTAACGACGCAACCATGCCGTGCCCAGCGCCAGCACCAGGTAGGTGGCCGGGAAGCCGACGGCCAGCAGCACCCAGTTCTCCCGTCCTGCCAGGTAGGCGCAGATAAGGCCGGCCAGCAGGCTGAGCGGAGTGACCAGCGAGAGCCAGAGCGAGTGGCCGGCGGCGAAGATAAGGTGCACGTTGGCCAGATAGGCCACTGACAGGACGCAGCCGAAGGCGATGATCGCCACCGCGGGCACGAGCTCAACTGGGCGAAAGCTCGAGGGCGCGACAAAACGCATGAGCCAGGGTGACAGCAGGGCGACCCCGCCGGAGATGAGGGCGGCCAGAGTCGCGATGTCGCGCGCGGTGTGCGCCAGCACCGCGCCCCGCTCGTGTTCGAGTGCCCGGTAGACGACGGGCGCCCAGGAGTTGTTCAGGGCCGAGGTGATGACGGCCGGTGAGCTGCCCACCAGGAGTGCCAGCTGGAGGCGGCCGGAGAGGGGGACGTCATACAGGCGGGCTGCCAGGAACACGAGGGCGCCGTTGGCCAGGTATAGGGCAACGAGGTGCGGGATGACGGGCAGCCCCATACGCAGGGCCGCGCGGGTGTCGCCGCGGTCTCGTTGCGGACGACCGCCTCGCAGGCACATGACGAGTCCCACGGCCGCCGCTGTGGCGTAGCCGGCGGTGAGTCCGGCCAGGTAGCGCTGGGGGGTGGCGTCCCGGGCCAGCAGGGTTAGCCCCAGCAGGGGCCCTCCCAGGGTCGCGGTCAGCGACAGGGAGACGAAGGCAACCGGGCGATCGAGCACCCTCAGCAGCGCCTGGGAGTTCTCGACCATGACGAAGAAGGCGCTGGAGGCCAGAGCCAGGAGAATGGCGTCGCGAAGCTGCGCCTGCACCACCGGGTCCTTCTCCTGCACCAGCGGTTCCCACAGCGGCGCGGTCAGGATGGCGATAGCCATGATCCCGGCCGTCATCAGCGACCCTCGAACGAGCAGGGCACGCGCACCGGCGACACCGGACCGCGCGAGGATGCCCTGCCGGGTGATGACCGACGGTATGCCGAGGCTCCCGGCCATCATGGCGACCCACATGACGGTGATGGCGATGGCTACGACGCCGTACGTGTCCTTGCCCAGCACCCGGGTGACGATGGGCACGACCGCGACATTGGCCAGGATCGGGGCAACCGTGCCCAGGGTGTAGATGGACCCACGCCCGAGAACCCCCTTGCTGGCGGCTGCTCCGGCGGATCCGGAGGGGGCGGGCGACTTGCTCATGGCCGGTCGCGATCAGGCGCCGACGAATCCGCGGATCAGATCGATCACGCGGTCGACGTCCAGGTCGGTGAGGTCGGCGAACATGGGCAGCGAGATCTCCTGCTGGTAGTAGTCCTCCGCGACCGGGCACATGCCGCGCTGGTAACCCAGGTCAGCGTAGACGGGATGCCGGTACACAGGCAGGTAGTTGACCTGCACTCCGACACCGCTGGCCCGGAGGTGCTCGAACAGGGCGCGTCGGCGACCGTCGAGGATCCGCAGCGGGTAGAGGTGCCACATCGGGTCGGCGCCCTCTCGGCAGGTTGGCAGTCGCAGCTCGTCGATGCCGGCCAGTCCCTGGTTGTACCTGGCCGTGATCGCGTCACGTCGAGCCTTGAAGGCGCAGAGTCGCCGAAGCTGGCTAGAGCCCAGCGCGCAGAGCACGTCTGGCAGGCGATAGTTCAGCCCGAAGGCGTGGACCTCCTGGTGCCAGGGGCCCTCGTCGGGGGAGCGCAGGACGGCTGGATCCCGGACCAGGCCGATGCCCCGGTACGACCGGGCGCGGTCGATGACGTCGTCCAGCAGGCTCACGACGGCGCCACCCTCGGCAGTGGTGAGGTTCTTGGTCGGGAAGAACGAGAAGGTGGTCACGTCTGCCAGGGACCCGACCGGGCGGCCGTCCAGGGAACCGCCGATGGAGTGCGCAGCGTCCTCGAGCAGCAGGGCGTCACCCCGATGAGCGACCTCGGCCAGCGCGGCTGCGTCGATCGGGTGCCCGGCGTAGTCGACCCCGGCGACGACCCGGGTGCGGCTGGTCATCGCCGCTGACACCGCTTGCGGGTCGAGGTTGCCGGTGTCCGCGCAGATGTCGGCGAACACGATGGTGGCACCCAGCACGGAGGCACAGCTCGCGGTCGCCACGAAGGTCAGCGCAGTGGTGATCACCTCGGCGCCGGGGCCGACCCCGAGGGCCGCGTACGCGACGTGCAGGGCGGCGGTCCCGGAGGTTACCGAGACGGCACCGGACGTGGCGGAGATGCGGGCCAGGTCATCTTCGAAAGCGGTCACCGCCGGGCCGGTGGTCAGCCAGTCGCCGCGCAGGACGCCGGCCACAGCCTCGATGTCGGACTCGTCGATGGACTGGTGCCCATAGGGGAGCAAGGCTCAGACGTCCGTTTCCAGGAGCTTGCTGATCTCCTCGAGGGTGAACCACTGGTCGTTGGTGTCGGAGGTGTAGTGGAAGCCGTCGGCCACCGGCTCGGCG
>ENA-OBLH01000280-OBLH01000280.1-metagenomes-genome-assembly--contig:-NODE-280-length-18134-cov-4.55689_pt1 | contig 18134 bp, 18 predicted proteins | sample MGYA00153382_OBLH01 | MGnify analysis MGYA00153382
ACTCATGCGATGTGCATCAGCGTCACTTATTCTGAATGGCCGTCGGTGGTCGCCCTGGCCGAACGTCACGCAAACATTTACGCCACGGCCGGCGTTCATCCCGATTACGAAGATATTGAAGAGCCGACAGTCGCCTCGTTGCTGGAACGCGCGCAGCACCCCAAAGTGCAGGCTATTGGCGAAACGGGACTCGACTATTACCGCTTGAAGGGTAATCTGGAGTGGCAACGCGAGCGCTTTCGCACCCATATTCGCGCCGCGCGTGAATGCGGCAAGCCGCTGGTGATTCACACCCGTAGCGCCTCTGAGGACACGCTGCGCATCATGCGTGAAGAGCGGGCAGAAGAGGTCGGCGGCGTGATGCACTGCTTCACGGAAACATGGGATGTGGCGAGCGCGTCCATCGACATGGGTTTCCACATTTCGTTCTCCGGCATTGTGAGCTTCAAGACGGCGGCGGACTTACGCGAAGTCGCCAGGAAAGTGCCGTTGGAGCGCATGTTGATCGAGACAGATTCGCCGTACTTGGCGCCCGTGCCCTATCGCGGTCGCCGTAACGAGCCGTCTTACGTGCCGCATGTCGCTGCGGCGATTGCTGCCGTTCGCGAGACCGATGCGGAAACGATTGGTCGAGTTACTGGTCAAAATTTCTTTTCCCTGTTTCGAGTTACTCCATGAATGTTTACCTCCGAGCCACATTTATCGTCGGCGCTGCGCTAATCGCTGTTGCTGGGACATCGGTTGCGTCCGCGCAAACCGCCGCGGACTTGATGAAGATGATCGAAATCGAGCGGCCTTCTGAGGTGCGCGCGCAGTTGCGTCGCGGTGTATCCCCGGATTCAGCTGATGAGCGTGGCGACAGCGCGCTGGTGGTTGCGTCGCGCTTGGGTCAGCTCGAAATCGCACAAATCTTGGTGGAGGGCGGGGCCAAGGTCAATTTGCGGAACAAGTGGGGCGATACGGCGCTCATGGTTGCGGCGGTCAATGGACGCGACAAGATCGTGCGCTACCTGCGTGGCAAAGGCGGCGAAATCAACAACAGTGGCTGGACCGCTCTGCACTACGCAGCTGTGAACGGGCACACTGACATCGCGAAATATTTACTGGATCAGGGTGCCAATCCGCTGGCTTCATCCCCCAATGGCGTCACGCCGTTGATGATGGCGGCCCGTGAAAATAAGACTGATGTGGTCAAAGTGTTGCTGGAGTATGGTGCTGATCCCGCGCAGAAAAACGATAAGGGCGAAACGGCGTACGACTGGGCGGTGCGCGAAGAGCACAAGCCAGCGATTGATTTACTAAAAAAGTTCGCTAGCGGAAAAGGCTAGCCGACGGCGACGCGTCAGAACTTGGACGCTGCGTCTGCTGCTGATGGCGTAGGGGCTGGCGCTTCTGCGGGCGGCACAACGAATGGCATAGTCAACGACGCGCTCATCTTTGGCGCCGCTGCGTTTGCGGTGGAGACCAATGCGCTGATGTCGGGCAAGCTGCCGACGATTCGGCGTGCGCCGTTAAATGCTTTTTGCCAATAGGCATTGTCGAGACTTACCACTTGCACCGCACCACCCTTGCTGGGAGCGTGGATGAAGCGGTTGTCGCCGATGTAGAGGCCCACATGCGAAAACTGGAAGCGTCGTGTGTTGAAAAACACGAGATCCCCCGGTTGCAAATTGTCCTTGCTGATTGACTCGCCGACCCGCGCCTGCTCGCGCGCGCTGCGCGGCAATGACAAGCCCGTAGCCTGCTGAAAAACGTAGCGAATCAGGCCACTGCAATCGAGGCCCTGATCGGGCGTGTTGCCGCCAAAACGGTAATCCACGCCAATCAACGACAGCGCATAGCTGGTGATGTCAGAGGCGGTGTCTTTCGCTTTGCCGCCAAAATCACGCAGACTTTTCTCGGCACGGAACATCGGCGTGGAGTCGTCCTTGGGCGCGGCGGCGGCGGGCATTAGCGCAATCATGGACACCACGGCGGTGACCGCCAACCCGGCGCAACGCCTGATCAGTCGAAGTCGCGAAGCGGAGGTATAAGCGGTTGGCGGCTGCATTCACTGATTTTAATGCACAGCACAGTGTTGGTGCAAAGCGATCTGTCGCGCTGCGTTAACATTCAAAGTTAGCTTTTGCTTCTCACAGCACCCACACACAGCCTATGTCAAACGCCAGTGCCACCCTTATCCAAGGCAGCTTAGTTGCCATCGTCACGCCTATGCAGGCGGACGGCAAACTGGATTTGGTTGCACTTAAACGTTTGATCGACTGGCATGTGGAGTCTGGCACCGCAGCCATCGTGATCGTTGGCACCACGGGCGAATCGCCGACGGTGGATGTTGACGAGCACGCTGAACTGATCAAAACCACCGTGGATCACGCCGCACGTCGTATCAAGGTAATTGCGGGTACGGGGGCGAATTCAACTCAGGAAGCCATCAACCTCAGTCGCTATGCGATGGGCGTGGGCGCGGACGCGACCTTGTCAGTGGTTCCGTATTACAACAAGCCGACGCAAGAAGGCCTGTATCAACACTTCAAGGCGATTGCCGAAGCGGTTGATATCCCGATGATTTTGTACAACGTGCCCGGTCGCACGGTGGCCGATATGGCAACCGATACCACGCTACGTCTGGCGGAGATTCCCGGCATTGTTGGTATCAAAGACGCGACCGGCGACATCGCGCGCGGCAGTTTTTTGATTCGCAAACTGCGGAACGTCCGCCCAACGTTCGCGGTCTACAGCGGCAATGATGATTCGGCGTTGGCGCTTATGGCGATGGGCAGTGATGGCGTGATTTCAGTGTCTGCGAACGTTGCCCCCAAAGCGGTTGCCGATATGTGTCGATTAGCGCTGGCCGGTGATTTTGTAAAAGCTCGCGCGATTAACGATCAATTGCTGCCGTTGCATTTCGATCTGTTTGTTGAAGCTAATCCGATTCCCGTGAAATGGGTGCTTGCTCGCATGGGGCGCTGTGGCGCGACGACGCGCTTGCCGATGACGCCGCTTTCGCCAAAATTTGAGCCCGTGTTGCTGCAAGCCATGCAACACGCGGCGCTACTGTAAAAATATTTTCAGGATCAGAACCTCGGTATGAATCAATTTAGAACTTCTGCGATTGCTGCTGCCATCGTTGCAATAGCGCTCACCGGTTGCAGCACGCTACAAGAATTGAGTCCGTTTGAATCAAAACGGGTGGAATATAAGTCCGCGCAGTCGGGTCCAGCGCTGGAGATTCCACCAGACCTGACGCCACCGAAATTTGATGATCGCTACAAGGCCGGCACGGCCACGTTGTCCGGCGTCAACGCAGCCAACCGCTCCGCAGTGCTGTCGGGCGCGGGCGGCGTGTTGCCAGCGGTGTCCGGCATGAAGATTGAGCGTGCGGGCACGGAGCGTTGGCTGGTAGTGCCCGGCACGGCCGAGGCGAACTTTCCGCGTATTCGCGAGTTCTGGTCAACCATGAACATGAATCTGGTGCTGGATGATTCGCGCATTGGCTTGATGGAAACCGACTGGCAGGAAAACCGCGCCCGCATCCCGCAAGACATTATTCGGCGCACCATTGGCAAGGTGCTCGACAGCGTTTACTCCAGCGGCACTCGCGACAAATACCGCACCCGCATCGAGCGCGGCACCAACAGCACCACGGAAATCTACATCAGCCATCGTGGCATGGAAGAGAACAACGTCGGCACTTCGAGTAACCCGATTTTCCGTTGGGACTTTCGCAAACCCGAGCCAGAGTACGAAGCTGAAATCCTGAACCGGATGATGCAGTACCTAGGCGCGCCGCGTGAAGAAGCCTCGCAAATCGTCAGAACCGCACTCGCTCCAGCAGCTGCTGCGGCGCGTGTTGATCAATCACAAATCGTCAAGGCGGGCAACGTCAGCACGCTGGCCATCAACGACAGTTTTGATCGCTCGTGGCGTCGTGTTGGTTTGGCGCTGGATCGCGTTGGCTTCACGGTGGTAGATCGCGATCGCACAGCGGGCACGTATTTCGTTCGCTATGCCGACCCGGACATGATCGCCAAAAACGAGCCAGGCATTCTCGACAAGTTGAAATTCTGGACGACCGATACCAAAGACACCGTGGAGCAATATCGCATCACGGTGAAAGAGGCGAGCGGCAAAACCACCGTCGCTGTGCTCGATAAATCTGGCAAAGCGGACGACACCCCCGTTGGCACCCGCATCGTGACATTGCTGCACGAGCAGTTGCGATAAGGCCTTAGGCAGCGGCCTCGTCATGCGCTTCGCTAGTCTGGGGAGCGGCAGCGAGGGCAACGCGCTCGTCGTTCAGTCGGGCGCTAGTACCATCATGATCGATTGTGGTTTCGGCATCAACGAAACCATTCGTCGTTGTGCGCGACTGGGTTTGGCTCCCGAGTGTATCGACGCCATCGTCATCACCCACGAACACGGCGACCATATCGGCGGTGCGCCGCGTTTTGCGCGCCGATTCAACATCCCGGTGTGGCTCACGTTCGGCACCTTGTCGGCCACCGAATCGCGTTGGGTTGGCTGCACGCTGCGCGGCTTTGATTCGCATGACGCGTTTTTGGTGGGCGACTTGGAAGTGCAACCGTTTCCGGTGCCGCATGACGCCCGCGAACCGGCGCAGATGACGGTGAATGACGGCACGCGCAGATTGGGCGTGTTGACTGACGTGGGCGAGACGACGGCACACATTGAGGCATCACTCGCCGACTGTGACGCGCTGTTTCTGGAAGCCAATCATTGCGAGGAATTGCTCGCGCAATCGGCGTACCCACCGAGTTTGAAAGCGCGGATTTCCGGGCGTTACGGTCACTTGTCGAATCGTGCTTCGGCCGATTTGCTGGCGCGGATTGCTGGGGATCGCCTGCAACGCGTCGTCGCCGCGCATTTGAGTCGGCAGAACAATCGTGCTGATTTAGCGCAAGCCGCGTTCGCGGGGGCGCTGGGTGGCGAGCTGCACGATATCTTTATTGCCTCGCAAGATGACGGTATCGGCTGGGTTTCGCTGGTTTGAACATGTTTTGCAGGAGCGGCGAGAGCCGCGAAAAGCGTTAGATGACGGAGATGTCTTCGCGGCTTTCGCCACTCCTACCAGATATAGCTTTTTCTTGAAATCATTGTTTTACTTGGGCTTAACTAGCAATTAACGCAATAGTCGATATATGCAATCTATTCAACTTAGCCCCCGTATCTACGCCGTTTCAGCCAAAAGCTATATCAAATTTTCATGAGAAGAGATCATCCCGCCGCGGTCCTGTTCGACATGGACGGTTTGCTGATCGACAGCGAACGCATAGCGCAGGATGTCACGCGCGAAGCAGCATTGCACTTGGGGCTCGCCCTGCCTGATCCAATCGCGCTGCGCATGATCGGGCTTGGCCGTGACGCGCTTGAACGCATGTTGGTGGCCGAGTTGGGCCCTGATTTCTTCTTCGAACGATTCCAGACTGAATGGGAGCTGCGTTACTACGAGCGCATTACCCGAGGTGTGCCGGTCAAAGCGGGCGTCGCGGAAGCTTTGGCGGCGCTGACTGCTGCTGGATTGCCCTGCGCGGTTGCTACCTCCACGCACACCGATTTTGCGCGCTACAAGCTGGAACAGGCGGGTTTACTGACGCATTTCGCGCTAGTCGTCGGACGCGACGCCGTGCCACACGGCAAACCGGCACCGGATTTGTACCTGCACGCGGCGAAGCAGTTGGGTGTTTCGGCGCACCGTTGCTGGGCGTTTGAAGATTCGCTGCCGGGGCTGACGGCGGCCGCGGCATCAGGCGCGCGAACGCACTGGGTGCCCGATCTGGCACAGATTGCTGCACATGAATTACCGCACGGCGTGGAAACAGTGGCCACCTTGCACGAGGTTTGTCGCTGGGTTGAACTGAAAAACTGACGCTGTAGGAGCGGCGAAAGCCGCAAACCCAACTTCTCTAGACCATCATCTTTCGCAGCTTTCGCCGCTCCTACGAGACCTTACCGGCACCTTTTTCAAAACCAACAGACGAAAAAAAGCCGGGCGATAAATCGACCGGCTTTTGATGGTGCGTTAACTGAAACCGGTTATGGTTTCTTCACGGCATCCTTGGCTGCGTCTTTGGCGGCTTCTACAGCTTTACCAGCGGCGTCCTTAGCCGCATCAACCGATTTGGTTGCTGCATCTTTAGCTGCATCGACGGTTTTGCCGGCTGCATCTTTCGCTGCGTCAACCGATTTAGCGGCTGCGTCTTTAGCTGCATCCATTGGAGCGGGTGCAGCAGCGGCAGGAGCCGGGGCTGGAGCAGCAGCGGGAGCCGGTGCAGCAGCTTTTGGTTCTTCTTTTTTGCCGCAAGCGACGAGGGTAAATGCAGCAAGCGCTGCGACCAGGAGGGTCTTTTTCATTTTGTGTTCCTTACAACGTGAATCGTTAACGAATGTGTGTGCCTTAAGGAGAATCTCCCTCAGTGGAGACCACCCGATGAGCGAAACCGGGATAGAAACTGAGTGAGGAGCGAAAGTATATCGAAATCACGAGGGCTGGAATTGCCCGAAATCAGAGACCGAACGCTTCCGGGAACACGCGCCGCCCGCCTTGTTGCCAAATCACTTCAAATGTCTGGGTATAACCTATTGATTTATAAGGATTCTGAAAATACAGCGAACCCGTTGATTGTACCGAATTGGGGCGAAAAAGAAGGTGTTGCTGGTCTGCAACAACGAAGTTTGAGGCCGGAAACGCACCTTCTGGAGCCGCCATGATCGCCATTTGATGGCCTAAAGTTTTGAGCATTTGCATCAATCGGGGCAACTCTGCGGTCACGATGTGCGTGTCAACAATCAGCATGCGAACACGCACGCGACGCTCCATCATCGCCACTTTTAACGCCTCACATCGCGCCTTGCTGCCCCAGTCTTGCAGCGCCAATGACTGATCAAAAACGTCGAGCGTGCGTTCCGTTGTGACGATCAACTCATCAAGTGCCGCCGACACATCGCGCCATGAAATTAGCGCGCGTTGATTTGCGTTGGCGTTATTTTCTGGGCTTTCCATTCCTCAATAATGCAGCCGTCATACGGCTTCGTCAAGAGGCTAGTTAACGCGTAGCCAACCGTCGCAATACCACGCGTAGAGAGCGTCAACAGTTTCTCCAGCCTGCTTCGCTGACACAAGCGTATGTCGCTCGTCCGCCAGCGCGCGCCAGAACACCGCGTCGCCTTTGATCACGAACGCCTCGCCATTGATGAACAAAAATTCATCGTCGTACAAACACATCGTCGCCGCGGCGAACGTGACGCCCTTGCTGATGGCCGCTTTACCAAACGCAGCACGCAACATCGGTTCATCTGGCGCGCCCGGCGTATCAAACACGATTTGCGGTTTGACGTCGGTGGCGAAACAACCGGCAAACTGCTTGATCGCACTGCGATCCATTTGCAGCTTTTCAATCGCGGCAAAAATTTCGCGCTGATAAATTTTTGGAACGCGCGCCGGGCTGGTCGTCGCCGTCAAATCGGGATCTTCAAGACGACCGTCCAACTCGCTCGTCGCACCGATCCAGTCGAGAAAGCCGTCAGCAATCTCCTGATGCGTCGGTGCGCGAAAACCGATGGAATAGGTCGTACAAAAGCCCTCGGTCTGCGTGGCTACACCGTCATGCGCCACGTGCGGCGGCAGATAAAGCAGGTCGCCCGCAGTCACATCAAAGGTCTCGCTGGGTTTCAGTTTCTTGAGGATTTTGAGTGGCGCATCAGGATCGAGTTCAAGATCCTTCTGCTCGGAAATTTTCCACTGTCGCGAGCCGATGCCTTGCAGCAGAAACACATCATACGAATCAAAGTGCGGCCCAACGCCGCCGCCCGGTGCGGCGAGCGAAATCATCACGTCGTCGAGCCGTGCGTACGGTAAAAAATTGAAGCGTCGCAACAACGCGTCAGCGGCCGGCACATGCAGGTTCAAGCCCTGCACCAGCAAACTCCAGTCGCGCGCGGGCAACGCGGCGAGGCGTTTTTTGGTGAACGGGCCGTTCTCCAGCGTCCACGCTTTGCCGTCACGCAGGATTAGTCGCGACTCGACGTCATCCGAGCAGGCGAGGGCTAACAGCGCTTTGCTGTCGATCAATTCTTCAAACGCAGGCAACGCGGCGCGCATCAACCGCCACTGCTTTTGCCAATGCTTGGCCATGAAGTCGCGGGGCGAAATGCCGCCTAAAAATGCATGTTGAGTAGCGGTCACGGGTGGCCCTGATTATTTTTATGATGATTAACGCGGGCAAGCAACGCAACGGCGGGCAAGCTGGCGAGAAGAATGAGTAACGATGGCAATGCCGCTTCGCCGAGGCGTTCGTCCTTAACCAAATTGTAGGTTTGCGTGGCAAGCGTGTCGAAGTTGAACGGACGCAGCGTGAGCGTCGCGGGCAGTTCCTTCAGTGTGTCGATGAACACCAGCAACGTCGCGGCAATCGTGCTGCGCTTGAGCGCGGGCCAATGCACGCGAGCAAATGCGTTCCAGCCGCTCACGCCTAACACGCGCGCGCTGTCGTCCAGATGCAGCGGCAGTCGCGTGTACGCCGCAGAAATGCTGCTCGACGCCACGCCATAAAAACGAATGCTCGACGCGTACACCAGCGCCAACACGCTGCCCGTCAAAAGCAATCCCGGATTGACGCCCCACAGCCGCTTGGTCGCCGCTATGATTTGATTGTCCATCCATGCCAACGGCAACAACACGCCGATTGCGAGCACCGCACCAGGCACCGCGTATCCGAACGACAGCAGCCGTTCAATACTCAGTGCCCACCGCTCGCGCAGCAAACGTGCTCTAGCATGAAGTAATAGTGACAAGCTCACGACCACCATCGCGGCCAACCCGCCAACGAGCAACGAATTGCCGGTCCATTTGAGAACGACTGCAACCGATACGGCGACCCACTCGCGCTCCAACAAGCGCAGCAACAGGATTGCGGGCAGCACGAAGCCAAGTATGAACGGCAACATGCACAATAGCGTTCGCCCCCATGCAGCAACCGGCGATAACGGCTGCCCCATTCGCGCCGCTGAGACATGCCGCGCGCGCGTGTTGGCGTAGCGCGCGCGACGGCGGCTGCGTCGTTCTAGCCAAACAAGCACGATGACGGCTGTTAGTAACAGAGCAGCCAGCTGCGCCGCCGCGACTAGATCGCCCATGTTTTGCCACGCGCGGTAAATGCCTGTGGTCAACGTTTCTACGCCGAAGTAGCTCACGGTGCCAAAGTCGGCAAGCGTTTCCATCAGTACCAGCAACGCGCCACCTGCGATGGCAGGTCGCGCCACCGGCAGCGCCGCGCGCCACCACGCGGCTCGCGGGTTCAGGCCCAAGGTGCGCGCCGCCTCGAACAACTCTGAGCCACGCTCGGCAAACGCCGTGCGCGCCAGCAAATACACATACGGATACAGCGTCAAACTGAACACCGTGATTGCTCCGGGCAGCGACACCAATTCAGGAAACCAGTAATCGCCCTTCACCCAGCCAAACACGGCTCGTAGCATCGTTTGAGGTGGTCCGCTGAACTGGAAGAAATCGGTGAGCGCGTAGGCGGCCACGTACGCAGGCATCGCCATCGGCAACAGCAATGCCCATGACAAAAGGTTGCGCAACGGAAAACGATAACGCTCGATCTGCCAAGCGCATGCAACACCGATGATGCTGGCGATGAGCGCGACCGACGCGCCCAGCACCACGGAGTTGCCAACGTAACCGGGCAACACGGTCGATGCGTAGTGCAGCCACAAGCCGCTCGCGTCGGCGGCAAACATTTGCGCGATCAGCGTGACAAACGGCAACGCGACTGCAATTAGCAGGAATGAATACGCCGCTACGGTAAATGGCCTGCGCAACGCGTGCTCTCTATAATTTGCTTCATGGACGCTTCTAAAAAATCGACTTTCCGGGATGAAGTGCAAGGCGCGTGGCGCGCAGCAACCGGAATGTACTTACAGGGACATGAGGATTCTGTTGCACGCGCAACGCCTTGGCACCACGCAACGCGGCAATTCGCCCGGAAATCGGATTTTTAGAAGTGCTCCAGTGAGGATTCTAGTTTCTAACGACGACGGCTATCTGGCACCGGGCATCATTGCGCTGGCTGAAGCGTTGTCGACGGTCGCAGAAATTACGGTGGTGGCCCCAAGCCGCAACCGCAGCGCCACCTCCAACTCGATCACGGTGGATCGCGCACTTCGTGTTGAGCGCGTTGACAACGGCTACTTTTATGTCGATGACGGCACGCCTGCCGATTGCGTGCATCTCGCGGTGACCGGACTCCTCGACTTTCGTCCTGATCTTGTAGTGTCGGGCATCAACGATGGCTCGAACCTTGGCGACGACACTATTTACTCCGGCACCGTCGCGGCTGCAATGGAGGGCTACTTGCTTGGCATCCCGTCCATAGCGGTGTCGTTGGCTGCGCGTCCGGTGACGCATTTCGCAACCGCTGCGCAGGTGGCGGTTGACTTGGTGAAGCGCTATCAACAGACCAGACCCACCGCGCCGTGGTTGCTTAATGTCAACGTGCCGGACGTGCCGTTCTCGCAGCTCAAAGGCGTGCGCACCGTGCGCCTAGGCAAGCGGCATCAGGCGGAACCAGTCGTCAAATCGGTGAATGAGCAGGGCGTGACTGAATATCGCGTGGGTCCGGTGGGCAAAGCCGCTGACGCTGGCCCCGACACCGACTTTGGCACCATTGCTGAAGGCTACGCATCGATCACCCCGCTGTCGATTGATCTCACCAAGTTTGACGCATTGCATTTAGTGAAAGCGTGGCTCGTTTGAGTTCGACGTTCGAGCGCGCCGCCGCCGGCATCGGCATGGCCTCCGAGCGCACGCGTTTGCGCATGGTGGCGCGATTGCGAGAGCAGGGTATTCGTGACGAGAACGTGCTCACGGCGATGTCGCAGGTGCCGCGTCATTTGTTTGTGGAAGAAGCGTTTGCCAGCCGCGCCTATGAAGATACCGCGTTGCCCATCGGCTTTGGCCAGACGATTTCGCAGCCGTTCGCCGTGGCTCGTTCGTGTGAACTGGCGCGGGGTGGCAGGAGCATCGGCCTGGCACTGGAGGTTGGCGGCGGCTGTGGCTATCAGGCCGCAGTGCTGGCGCGACTAGCACGCGAGGTTTACACGATTGAGCGCATCGGCGCGTTAGCCGCCAAAGCGCGGCAAACCTTGTCGAGCATCGGCGTGAGCAACGTTAAAGTGCGCAATGCCGATGGTCGTGAAGCGGCGTCAAATGTCGTGCAGTTCGATGCAATTCTGGTCGCAGCGGGCGGTGCCATCGTGCCGCCCAATTTGCTGGGCTTGCTGTCCGACGGCGGGCGCATGGTGATTCCGCTTGGCACGCCTGAACATCAGCGCCTGACGCTGGTCACACGCACAGGCGACAATTTTCAGCAACAGGCTTTTGACGAGGTCGTATTCGTACCTCTCAAATCTGGTCAAGAGTAATTAGAGAGATTCCGCGCATGCAATTACGCACCTTTTTGTTGGTACTTTCGGCGTTGACGCTTGCTGTCACCGCCGCTTGTACGACCAGCATCCCCGCCCCTGTCGTTGATCGCAACGCGCGCCCGACCGCTCCACTGCCGCAAGTTCCTGTTGCACCGCCCGTGGCCGTGACACCGATCAACCCGAACGTTCCGGGCAACACCGCCGGGTCGCAATTTCACGTCGTGCAGCGCGGCGAAACGCTGTACGGCATCGCGCGTGTTAACAACATTGACGTAAACGCGCTGTCGGCATGGAACAACATTGGCGCGGGGCAAACGTTACGCGACGGGCAGGTGTTGCGCCTGTCGCCGCCGTTGGGTTCCGCGCCCGCCATCGCGGGGTCGGGCACTACGATTACGACGATTCCTTCGGCCGGATTGATTCAAGGGCAACCGCTGCCAGCGGGGACGCCGCTGCCCGCTACCGCCGCGCCCAATTCGTCGCTGTCGCCTATCACTGGGCCTGCGGTGACCCCAGTTGAGGCTCCGCTCAAACGCGATCCGAAATCGCAGCGTTTGCCGTACAGCGATTCGGCGCTGGCCACTCTTCAGCGTGGCGATGCCCCCGCCGCGCCTGTTGTGCCCGATCCGCGTGCAGTTGCGCAGTCGGTCGTTGCTTCGTCCCCCACACCTGCCGCGACCTTCGTCTCGCCCGTCGCACCCATCAGCGTCATCGACGCCGACATCAAACCAGGCAGCGGGGTCGAGCGCGACGGCATTGCGTGGACGTGGCCGACGTCGGGCAAAGTGTCGAGCAAGTTCAACGAAAAAGCGCCGATGAAAGGCATCGACATCGCCGCCAACGCAGGCACCGCGGTGGTTGCAGCGGCGTCGGGCAAAGTGATCTACGTCGGCAAAGAGCCGCGCGGTTACGGCCAAATGATCGTGGTCAATCACGCCAAAGAGACGGTGAGCGTGTACTTTCACACCGACAAGGTTCAAGTGAAAGAGCAGCAACGCGTGTTGCTCGGCCAAAAGCTTGCCGAAGTAGCTGATGGTGCGGGCAACAAAATGCACTTCGAAGTGCGACGTCAAGGCAAACCGCTGGATCCGGTCGCGTTGATGCCGCGATAGCGTCGCTTTTGGTTATTAGCTTTTAGCTGAAAGCCCCGTTTAACGTGGCTTAGGCGCGTAAAAAGGCTAAAGTTGATATTCGACGATTTAGGCAATCAAGCCCACGTGAAATGGGCGTTTCAGCGAGAAGTTGTGCGCAAAATTGTTCGAAATCAGCGCGTCAAATGAACGCGATTCGATAAATCATCAGTGCGCCGAGCGCGCAACTGAACGCGCCGAGTGCGCCGGTGGCGCCTTGACGCAGCCAACCTAGCCCACGCGCGGCGGTGAGCCGCAGCGGGACGGCTATTGCGACCGGGTTTGGTGGTTCATCGGTTGAGTGAGTGATGCAATCGATATTACCAACAGTTCAACACAGCGCGTAGGCGCATCACTATCGCCAACCTTAGCAACAAATGCACCAATAAAAACGCCCGCAAGCAGCGGGCGTTTTTCGTGCGGCGTTACGTGCAGAGCCTAGTAATACCGGCTAGCCTGACGCCAAGGTGCGAGCGCGGCGAGGCCGTCGTCAGCGATGGTGCCGCTGGCCCGTTGTGACGGCGCTACTTCGTCGATAAAGGACTGCTGGCGACCCTGTGCGGCAAGGATGTCGTTCATCAAGCGCGGGTCACGTTTTGCGGTTTCCCACAGCTTGACGTCGGCGCGGGTTTGCCGTGCGACCTTTGCGTAATCAGCAAACCATGCCTGCGCGGCGCGAGTGCTGCGGATGACGAATTTGGCGAGCAGACCGAAAGTCACCAAGGCGACCACCGTGAGGGCGGCCCATTCCATTGCGAAACCGGTGCTGACCGAGTCAAGCGCACGTTCGGTGAAGGTGACTACGGCCATGATGGTGATGCCGAGCACGTAGGTGGGCAATTGCTTTGCCGAGAAGATGTTTGCAAACACGTTTTGCGTCGCTGCGGCGCGTTCGATGACGCGTTCAAGGCCACCGTGGGTGGGGAGGTGGGTGGAGGTGTGCGTTGACATGATGGTGTGTCCTTTCAGAATGTTGCGCGGTACAAATATTCGCGCAACACCTGCAATTTAGGGTATCCCCTGATAGATTGCAAATTGATATTTGTGATGTATTCCATTCTCAAAACGTATAGATGGCCGTGAAAAGCGATGAATTTTCGAACACTTGACCTGAATTTGCTGCGTGTTTTTGACGAAGTCATGGCCGCCAAGAACATCACGCGAGCCGCAGAAACGCTGGCGATGACACAACCGGCCGTGAGCAACGCGTTACGACGTTTGCGCGAGGCGCTGGATGACGAATTGGTGACCCGTTCTGGCTATGGCGTGACACCCACGCCCAGAGCGATTGCTCTATGGCCCGCTGTGCGCGAGGCGTTGGCGAGCCTGCAATCGAGCATTTCGCCGGACACGTTTGATCCGGCCACAGCCAAGCTTAGCTTCGTGCTCGCGATGGCCGATGCGACCGCCGCCGTGCTGATTCCGCCGCTGATTCGGCACTTGGAAGCCAGCGCGCCGCAAATCAACCTGCGCCTCGTGCCGCTGACCACGCGTGATCCGCGTGCCGTGTTGCTCGCGGGTGAAATCGATCTCGCTATCGGCTTCTTCCCGGCGGTGGTGGCCGGAATCGGCATGCAGACCATGCAAACCGGCGCGCCAGACAGCTTCGCGCACACCCAGCTTTACAGCGGCGAATACGTGTGCGTCATGCGCCGGGATCATCCGTTGGCGGTGAATCTGGCGACACAGCCGTTGACGCTGGATGCGTATTGCGCGGCCAAACATCTGCTGGTCAGCTTTTCGGGCCGACCATTTGGCTTCATTGACGAAGCGCTGGCTGCGGTCAATCGTAAGCGCAGAATTGTGCTCACGGTGAACCAGTTTTTCACCGCAGGTCGCGTGGTCGCCAGCTCCGATTTGCTCACCGTGTTGCCACTTCACTTCCTCGCCTCCACCGGCATCAGCGACGAATTCGCGGTGGTGAACTTACCGTTCGAGGTGCAGCCCGTGCATGTCGACATGGTGTGGCACCGCCGCATGCACACGGTCGCGGCACAGCTTTGGCTGCGCACGGCCCTCAGCGACGTGGCAAGGCATGCATTGCCCGCGATTTGAAGCAGTCGCGAGTCGGGCGAAAGTCAGACGCTACTACGCCTACGTGAAGTTGCCATGAAATCCAAGCGGCAACCAATACGGCAACCAAGCCCGTGCTACGGGGCCGTTGTTGATATGCAGGGCATCAAAAACGCTGACACAGGTGCGCTGTGATTTCGCATCAAATGCGCTGCCGACGATCCAGCCGTCAAGCTCGCGGCTGCTGCCCGGTCGCGCGACGACGATGTGTTCTTCCACCGTGAAATCGTCGCCGTAGTCAAATCGCGTCGTCTTGCCGCTCTCGACATTACGTACTTGAATGCCGTGAAAGATGGTGTCCGAAGTAGATGTTTTGCGCCATGATGTCGGCGTGAGCAGGAAGCGTGCGTTGCCGCCAATAAATCGCGGATCAAGTCGTGGAAATTCTTCGGGCACATCTTCGTACGAGGTGGTGGTTGCCTTGTTCGTGGCAAGGTTCAGTGTCACAATCCGCATACGCGCTGCTCCGCCCGAGACATGCTCGCCGCGCATGATCGCCACCGCAGCTCCTGTCAGGAAATTGTCGTCACGACTGCCAACGTAGTTCAATACAACTTCGCTGCCGTTTGCGCCTGTGCGCTCGCACGCATTGCCGACGTGAAACACCATCTCGTGCGGCAATTCAAACAGCTGCGCTTTGGAAACATCGTCCTTCGGCGCGACCCAAATACGCAGCGGCTCCGATTTGTGGATACGTGTGGCTTCAGTCGCGGTCTTGCCTTGCGCCATCTCATCGAAATGCAGCGTCACCGGCGGGATTGGCACGATGATGAAACGCTCGGTGATGGTCATATCGTGGCTCATGCCGCCAGCGGTTTTGCGATCAATCGGCAACTTTGCGATTTGCGTCTTTACGAGCTTGCCCTGCGCATCAATTTGATACGTGAAAAACGTGTTCCCGGCGTTGCCAAAATTCCACAGATTGCCCTGCGGATCAAGCTTCGGGTGCGCTGAAAATGGCATCTGTTCCCAACCGTCTTTCCAGGTGACGATGCCACGCGTCTCAAGCGTTCGCGGGTCCAGATCGTGCGCACTGCCACCCTCCCACATCGCCAGCACGCGCCCCGCATGCTCGATCGCATTGGTGTTCGCCGTGTTCATCGAATCAGGCCCGGTGATACGAAGCTCCGGCCTGATACCGGTGCCGAATGCGGGCACCAAAAAGCGGCCGGCAGCCTGCTCCGCCTTGAATTTCGAGGTGCGCACCAAGCGACCACGATGGCTCACCGCGTTGCCAGTGAAGGTGAATTGCTGCACCATACCGTCGCCGTCAAACCAGTGCTGATATCGCTCGCTTCCGCGCTCAAAGTTGGCCGGACCGTTACGATAAAACCGACCGCGCAGTTCGGCAGGCAGTTTGCCCTCGATGGTCAGGGCGTCGCAGTTCAAATCGCTCGCGGTACCGCGATAGGGCGTCAGCCGCCGATCTCGGGCGGCCGCTGCCGCAAACTCGGTTTTGAAAATGCGTGGCGTATTGGCGAACAACGAAGCAGATAACACCGCGCCGCCGCTGGCGAAAAGAAATTCACGACGTTTCATCATTGACGCCTAAAACTTGATGACGATGGGTTGTGTTGCCGTTGCGAACGCGACCTTGGTGTCGTTCCAGGTCGGCGCACTGAACATCGCAGGCTTACCGGACGAGGCGTACGGCTCGCTTGGAATGCCCATTGGGTTACTGTCTAATTTTCCGTTGCTATTCATGTCTTGAAACGCGGTAACCGCAACTTCTGCTGCGTCCAAATTGCACACGGGCACCGTCATCGTTTCTTTGTCCACCTTGATGGTTTGGCTCCACGCGGGCTTCTTGAAGAATGTCTCCGCGCTGCCATATGCGGCGATCATCAGCTCGCCCCCACCGCTCTTAAGGCCGACAAATTGAAGCGTGGGGCAGGCAATAGCAGTTTGAGCGTGCGCTTGCGTCATTGCACTAATGGAGGCGAAGAGGGCGGTGATGAGAAGAACGTGTTTCATCGGGATTCCTTGGGTGAGGGCGTTGATTTTTGTCGACGATTGAATTGTTCGTTCATCGGGTCGATGCGTCAGCGTTGATGCGACGAATGGCCGAATTGCGGCGCAAACCGTTACTCGCCGCGCGGTTGCGATTCACGCCAGAAATCGGTTAGTCGTCGCAACGTATGCGATCGCGCTGGGGCGGCTCGCTACACTGTTTCCATGCAAAACGTAAACACTTTGATGGATTTGTCCAGCGTAAGCTGGCGGGTGCAATTTCGCTACGTCATGCGGCATTGGTGGTCGATTGACCAAAGTGATCGCGGAGCGACGTGGATGTACCTGCTCGCCACGCTCATCTACAACTGCTTTTTTGCGGTGATCCTGACGTTTCTATTTATGTCCTTCAACCAGAAGGCGGTGCTGTGGAACACGTTTGTTGAAACGCTGTTGATTTCTAACTGCATCGGTTTTTCGATTCACCTCTTGCTTGAGTTGCTGCATCGACTTGCTCTGCCGTATGGCTTTGCAGGCCTTGTGCAGTGGAAGCGAACGGTCGCGCTGCTAACCGCCATGTTGACCGGCGTTTTTGTTGGCTACAGCATTGCCTTCGCGATTCTGGGCAAAAACTTTGCCGCTTTGCTGTCGAAGTATCCGCGCGCCGCACTGGGCTTATTGATGATCGCCTCCATCGGTTGCGTGATCTGGTTTCTGATCATGGACGGACAGTCGCGCCGTTTGCGCGCCGAGGCGGAGGCGGCGAAAAATAGCGAATCGCAACAACGATTAACGGCGCTTGCGCGCGACGCCGAGCTGCGCGCGCTGCAAGCGCAAATTGAGCCGCATTTTCTGTTCAATACACTCGCCAATGTGCAAGCGTTGATTGACTATGAGCCACAAAAAGCGAAGCTCATGCTTGATGCGTTCATTCAACATTTGCGAATGAGTCTGGATGTGTCACGGCAGTCGCATGCGACGCTTGCCACCGAGCTGGATTTCGTAAAAACGTACCTGCAATTGCTGGAAATCAGGATGGGCGGACGGCTGCGCTATCGGCTGGAATGTTCGCCCGAGGCGCGCGACATGCCGCTGGCGCCGTTGCTGCTGCAACCGCTGGTAGAAAACGCGGTCAAGTACGGCCTTGAACCCAAAATTGACGGTGGCGAAATCGTAGTCAGCGCCACGCGCGACGCTGATGGATTTGTGGTCAGTGTGCGTGATGACGGTGTGGGCATCGGGGCCGCGTCCATCGCGCAGGCGGGAGCGGGCACAGGCATGAAAAACGTGCGTGATCGCCTCGCTTCGCTCTATGGTGATCGCGCCACGCTAAACATATCAGCCATAGACAACCTGGGTGACGGTGAGCACGGCACCATCGCAACCATTCGCATCAGGGCACTCCTATAAATTCATTGTTCGGGCGAACTGCGGCGTTGCTCGGTGCTCGCAATCCTCATGTACCAGGGCGTACATTGCGGTTGCTGTGCGCCGTGCGCCTTGCATTTCATCCCGAAAAATGAATTTCTAGAA
>ENA-OBLH01000281-OBLH01000281.1-metagenomes-genome-assembly--contig:-NODE-281-length-18102-cov-2.85233_pt1 | contig 18102 bp, 15 predicted proteins | sample MGYA00153382_OBLH01 | MGnify analysis MGYA00153382
CGGCCTATGCTTCCCATCGGAGCATCATGCCATCCGGCCCCCGGTCGAGGCGACAACCGGGAACGTTGATGCCATCGCAGCGCGCCATTTTGGGCTGGCAAATACCGGGACCGATCGTCACGGACAGGCACTCGAGCATCTTTCTCAAAAGTGCGCTCTGACTTCGCTCAGGGTGGGATAGGAGTCTTGAGCGCCTTCTGTCGCCGCCGCCATCGACGCTACCAGTGCGGCTCGCCGGGCTGCTGTGACCACATCGTCTCCGCGGGCCAACGAGTCTGCTACCGCACCAGTGAAGGCGTCACCGCAACCGGTGGTGTCGACGACGTGGGTCGGCACTGCCGGAATCGGGGTGAGGACTGGGAAGTTCTCCGGGCCGCCCTGGATGACCATCGACCCACGTGCGCCCAAGGTCACCACCACGTCACGCATACCTCGAGCGGCGAATTCGAGCGCGGTGGCATCCCAGTCGATGGTGGGATCGGTTGACCCCAGCAGCTGGGCCGCCTCGTGCTCGTTGACCAGCAGCAGGTCCGCATCAGCCAGCATCTGGGCTGGAACCTTCCTGAAAGGCGAAAGATTGAGCAGCACTGTGGCGCCGGCCTGGTGGCCCAGTCGAGCCGCGGTCATGATGGTCTCGAGTGGACTTTCCAGGCACAGGCAGACGACCGCCGCTGCCGCTATGCGTTCGGCTTCCCGCTCGATATGGTGTGGCTCGAGTCGGCCATTGGCGCCAGGGAAGACGACAATGCTGTTTTCCCCTTGGGCGTCGACCTCGATGACAGCCACCCCCGTCGGAGTATCGGCGATCCTGACAATCGAGTCCGTGTCGACACCGTCGCGGTGGGCCGCCTGCACGAGCATGGTGCCGTGGGCATCGTCTCCCACTACGCCGATGAGCGACACCGCGCAACCGAGTCGCGACGCCGCCACGGCCTGGTTGGCGCCCTTGCCGCCAGGACGGGTCACGAAGTCGTGCCCGGCGACGGTCTCGCCCGCAGACGGCAGGCGGTCCGTCGTGATGGTGAGGTCCGCATTCAGCGAACCGACAACAACGACACCACTGGCCGGGGACATGGTTGGCTCCTCAAGGTGGGCGGGGGGTGCATGGCTTCGACAAACCGGCTGAAGGGATTCCCGGCCCCGTCCCAGAGTTCGGGTCAGAACGGGACTCCGCAGTGAAGGATCACGTTTGCGAAAGGCGTCGACTCCCCTGTGCGAACCACGAGCTGCGTCTGCGGCAACCGCGCCTTCAGCTCTTCGTGCGAGATGAGGCTGACGCTGTGCAGGCGTGCGGCGATCCATTCGTGGGCGGGCTGCGACTGGCTCTCCAGAGCCGCCTCCGCCCGGTCGACGACGATGGCGTCCAGGATCGCGTCGAGGACCTGCTCGAATCGCGGTATGCCGGCCACGAGGGTCAGGTCGACGATGGTGCAGCCTGAGACGCCGTATGGCAGCGGTAGTCCTGCATCGGCGATCACGATCTGGTGGGTGTGCCCGAGACGCGCCAGAGCACCGGCCAGACGCGCGTTGAGTATGCCGTGACGCAGCATCGTGGGCTCCTCCTGAGGTGCGCTGTGGTTAGGTGCTGAGCAGGTGCTGAGCAGGTGAAGCTGGATTGGGCGGACATGCGGGTGGTGGGCTGCCAGACCCGATGCAGACCCACCACCAGCCAACTGTCGTCAGCCCTTGAAAGTGGCCGCGTTGGCCGCCGTGATGACTGTGGTCTTGACCGGCACGTTCGCGTCAGCCTTGCCCGTAAGGGCCTTGACTGCCTGTTGCACGGCCAGCTTGCCGAGCTCGCTGGGCAGCTGGGCAACGGTGCAGTTCAGGGTGCCGGCCTTGACTGCCGCGACACCGTCGGCTGTCCCGTCGAAAGCACACAGCTTCACCGCCTTACCGGCCTTGGCGCCGAGCGCCTTGATGGCACCCAGTGCCATCTCGTCGTTCTGGGCGAAGATCCCCGCGACCCCGGGATGCGCCTGCACCAGGTTGGTCGTCACGTCCAGGCCCTGGGTGCGGTCGAAGTTCGCGGTTTGCGTGGCCACGATCTTGATGCCCGGGAAGGCCTTCATCCCTTCGGTGAAGCCCCTGCCGCGGTCACGAGCGGCGGACGTGCCGGCGGTGCCCTGCAGCACGATGATGTCGCCCTTGCCGCCAAGCTGCTTGCCGAGCTCGGCTGCCGCCTGCTTGCCACCGCCAATGTTGTCCGAGGCGATGAAGGATGCGACAGTGGCGCCGTTGACGGTGCGGTCGACGGCGATGACGGGGATCTTGGCCGTGTTCAAGGCTTTCACGGGTGCCCCGGCACCATCGGAGTCCACCGGGTTCACGATGACCGCCTGGACGTTCTGGGACTGGGCGTTGGCGAGCTGGTTCGCCTGCGTTGCCGCGTCGTTCTGGGCATCGACGACGTTGAGGGTGACGCCCTCGGCCTTGGCCTCAGCCACGGCGCCGTCCTTCAGGGAAACGAAGAAGGGGTTGTTCAGCGTCGAGACCGCGAGGGTGATCTTCTTCGCACTGGACCCGGTCGCACTGGTCGAGGGCGAGGTCCGGTTGCAGGCCGCCAGCGGGAGGATCGCCAGCCCGCTGACGAGCGCGACGGCGAGGGCGCGGTGAGGGGTGAGATGCATCAGATTCTCCAATGACGGGGTCACGCTGTGACCGTGGATAGTGCGGAAGTACGTAAGGGCCACGTTGGCCGGGATGGACTCAGGCTCGCTTTCGGCGCAGCACGTCGATGCCGACGGCCACTGCGATGACCAGACCGATGATGACCTGCTGCCAGAACGCGGAGACGTTGAGCAGGTTCAGGCCGTTACGGATGACGGCCAGGACGAGAGCACCGATCAGGGTGCCGGAGATCCTCCCGACGCCGCCGGCGAGACTTGCGCCGCCGATCACTACGGCGGCGATGGCGTCGAGCTCGTATCCTGTGGCCGCCTGGGGTTGGGCCGAAGCGAGTCGTCCGCTGAGCACCAGGCCTGCCACCGCGGCGAAGATGCCGGACAACGCATAGACGGTGACCAGGACTCGTTTGACCGGGATCCCGGACAGGCGGGCTGCCTCGAGGTTGCCCCCGACGGCATACATCGCTCTCCCGATCGACAGCCGGTTCAGGATGAACCAGCCGATGGCTCCCATCACGACGAGGACCACCACCGGCATCGGGATCGGGCCGACGCTGCCGCCCAGCCAGGTGACGACCGACGGGGTGGGGATCGGGATGCCGTTGGAGACGACGAGGGTCAGCCCTCGGGCGATGCTCAACATCGCCAGGGTGGCGATGAACGGGGGGAGCTTGCCGTATGCGGTGGCCGCCCCCGAGAGCATTCCCGCGCCCAGACCTGTCAGCAACCCGAAGAGGAGGGCTACCAGTGGCGGCATACCCCATGACTGGCCGGTGAAGGCCGCCACCATCGCGGAGAGGGCTGCGACGCTTCCGACGGACAGGTCAATGCCGGCGGTCACGATGACAAAGGTCTGGCCGAAAGCCAGGATGGCGACAACAGAAGCCTGGATGCCGACGTTCAGCAGGTTGTTCGGTGTCAGGAAGTCGGGCGTGGCGATGAACATGGCGACACAGAGCACCAGGAGGCCGACCAGAGCGCCGTTGTCGGAGATGAAGTCAGCGATCTTGGCCCGCGTTGACTTGATGTCGGCACCCGGTGCTTTCTGGGCTGTAGGTGTGGTTCCTTGAGTGTTAGACACGGTCGGACTCGACCTCCTTGACGGCGAGGGACATCACGGTGCGCTGGTCAGCGTCGGCTGCGGCGAGCACGCCGGCCACACGCCCGTCGGACATGACCAGGATGCGGTCGCTCATTCCGAGCACCTCGGGCAGTTCGCTCGAGACCATCACCACGGCTCCGCCGGCGGCCGTGATCTCGTTCATGAGCTGGTAGATCTCGACCTTGGCCCCGACGTCCACGCCACGCGTCGGCTCGTCGAGGATGAGGACCCTGGAGCCGGCCGAGATCCATCTCCCGAGGACGACCTTCTGCTGGTTGCCGCCGGAGAGCGCGCCGACTCGCTGGCCCAGGCTGCGCATCCGGACTGCGAGCCGTTTGGCGACCGCGCTGGCGCGCTCGGCCTGACCGCGGCGATCGACCAGCCCGTATCGGGCGCTCGACATGAGCGTCGCATACCCGAGGTTGTCCTCGACCGAAGCACCTAGCACCAGGCCAAACGCCTTGCGGTCCTCGGGAACGAGGCCCACGCCAGCGGCGATGGCCGCCGCGATGCGCCCCTTTGGTAGTGGTTTGCCTTCGACGGTGACCGTGCCGGTGTCGTAGGGATCGGCGCCTGCGATCGCTCGGACTACTTCGGTGCGACCGGCGCCGACGAGGCCCGCGATGCCCAGGACCTCTCCGGCGCGAACCTCGAAGGAGACATCCGTGAAGGAGCCCTTCCGGGTGAGGCCCTGGACCCTGAGCAGGGGCTGCTGGGGTGGGGTGGCGCGGCGAGGGAACTGCTCGTCGATGCTCCGGCCCACCATCAGACGGACGAGGTCCGGTTCAGGGGTCGTGGCGGGAACCTCCGCGACGAACTTGCCGTCACGGATGACGGTCACGCTGTCTCCGATCGCAGCGATCTCGTCAAGGTGATGCGAGATGAACACCATCCCGACGCCCTCCGAACGGAGCTGGCTGATCACGCCGAAAAGATGCTCGATCTCGTGTTTGGTGAGCGAGGCCGTCGGCTCGTCGAGGATGAGCAGGCGAGCCTTGAGACTGAGTGCCTTGGCGATCTCGACGAGCTGTTGTCGCGCGATGCCGAGTGCGCCGGCCGGCATGCGCGGATCGACGTGCAGCCCGACCGTCGTCAGCGCCTCGGTCGCCAGGCGGTACATCTCGCCCTTGTCGACAAGGCCGAATCGCTGGGGCAGCCGGCCCATCAGGATGTTCTCCGCGATGCTCAGGCTCGAGACGAGCTGCAGCTCTTGGTGGATCGTGGCGATGCCGAGCGCCTCCGACGCCTTCGTGTCCGGGATACGGGTGGGGGCACCGTCGACAATGATCTGACCGCTGCTCGGCTCATGGACACCTGCCACCATGTTGATGAGGGTGGACTTGCCGGCCCCGTTCTCGCCCAGGAGGACCTGAATCTTGCCCTTGTGAACGTTGACGGTGACGTCGTCCACGACGGTGATCGGACCGAAGCGTTTGGTCACGTGATCCAGGATGAGAATTGGCTGGTCACTCATCGGTGGTCCTGCCTTCCGCTGTGAGACGCAGGTGCGCCCTGGGACAGTCGGGTCGCTTCGAGAGGCAGTTTACGGGCCGGCGCCAGGGCTCGACGGGAGCCGCGCACGACGAGCCTGGTCGGCAGGCCGAACATTTCCAGCAGTGTTGCACACCCATCAGCGTCCTCTTGACTCGCTAACAAATTCTTGACGGACGCCGCGCCCGAAGAACTCTTCGTCCCGAACAGGGGACCATAGGTCGCTGCCGCGCCATGAAGTACGGGCGGTGGCATTCTGAGCACGATAGCGGTGCGTCTGGTCCGTGTAGTGCGGTCCTCACCTTGCCCTCGTTCGTCAACTGCTCCTGCCAGCCATGGAGCGTGGTCTAGGCGTCCGCGAGCGCTCATGAAGCTCGTCGCGCGCATAGCGCCGAACCAGCAGGGGAACGAAGGAGCGGACCTTGGCGCCGTCGAACTTGGCGCCGTCGAACTTGGCCGCGATCCGGTCCAGGCATTCGTTCACGTCATCCGGGTCGAGCTGGTCGGCGAACTCCTCACGCACCTGGTGAGCGACGTCCTGCAGGTCTGCGTTGATTGTGGGTCTATCTGAGCGGGGGTCAAGGGAGGTCGGACCTGCCATGCCTTCAACGTAGTCCGCCGAATCGGTGCTGACGCGGCGGACGTCTGAGTGGAGGCAACTGTGGCTCTTCTCACAGCCGCGATGTCGTGCGCCACCGAGATGAGTTCGTATGATGCCGCATCGGAAGTCTTTCTGCCAGTGCGCGATGTCTTCGACGTCTGTGATGAGCCGGAGAGGTCGGCATCGGGCGCAAGCGGTGACCTTGATCCATGATGGCCACGTGAGCACTCTTGAGCGCGCCTTGAACAGTCCGCGTGAGCGCACTCTTGTCGAGGTCTTGCGTTGGACTGCGGCCAGCTATCCCGAAGAGCCGGCGGTTGACGATGGGCACGTCGTCCTGACCTACCGCGACCTGATGTCGGCGGTGGGGGCTGTTGCCGGGCGGCTCGCGGCCGGCGGTGTGGCGCCGGGCGACCGCGTGGGAGTCCGGATGCCTTCGGGCTCTGTTGATCTGTATGTCGCGATTCTCGGCGTCCTTGCGGCGGGTGCGGCCTATGTGCCGGTCGACGCCGACGACCCGCAGGAGCGCGCCGACCTCGTCTTTGCGGCGGCGGGCGTCGCAGCGGTGCTCGGCGAGGACAACGATCTGCAGATCAGCGGGGATGTCCCGAGGTCGGCCTCACGAACACCCGGGGAACCATGTGAGCCACTGCCGGACGATGACGCCTGGATCATCTTCACGTCGGGCTCGACAGGTGCTCCGAAGGGTGTCGCGGTCACCCACCGCTCGGCCGCGGCGTTCGTGGACGCCGAGGCCCGGCTCTTTGTGAAGGACGCGCCCCTGGGACCCGGGGATCGCGTTCTGGCGGGTCTGTCCGTGGCCTTCGACGCATCGTGTGAGGAGATGTGGCTCGCCTGGAGGCACGGGGCCTGCCTGGTGCCTGCACCCCGGGCGCTGGTTCGCAGCGGCATGGACCTGGCGCCCTGGATGGTCGACCGGGCCATCTCGGTGGTCTCGACAGTGCCGACCCTGGCCTCGTTGTGGCCGCCGGACACCCTGAGCGCGGTTCGGCTGCTGATCTTCGGTGGCGAGGCTTGCCCACCGGAGCTCGTCGAGCGGCTGGCCGTGGGGGAGCGAGAGGTGTGGAACACCTACGGTCCCACCGAGGCAACCGTGGTGGCTTGTGCAGCCCGGCTGTATGCCGGCACGCCGGTACGGATCGGCGTCCCCCTGGACGGCTGGGACCTCGCCGTCGTCGACAAGGAGGGCAGCCGGGTCGTCGACGGCGAGGTCGGCGAGCTGATCATCGGAGGGGTCGGCCTGGCCCGATACCTCGACGAGAGGATGAGTGCGCAGCGCTTCGCGCCGATGCCGTCGCTGGGATGGGACCGTGCCTACCGCAGCGGCGACCTCGTGCGCGCCGAACCCGAGGGTCTGGTGTTCGTGGGTCGCGCTGACGACCAGGTCAAGGTCGGCGGGCGGCGGATCGAGCTCGGGGAGGTCGACGCCGCGCTCCTCGGGCTGGACGGCATTGCCGGTGCCGCGGCGGCCGTCCGGACAACCGCGGCGGGCAACCGGGTGCTGGTCGGCTACGTGACCTTGGCCCAGGGGGCTGTGCTGGACCGGCAGGCAGCGGTGAGCATCCTGCGTACCAGCCTGCCGGCTGCCCTGGTCCCCTTACTTGCCGTCGTGGACGACATCCCCACCCGGACCTCTGGCAAGGTCGACCGCGAGGGGCTGCCCTGGCCCCTGGCTTCGGTGCCGGCGGACGGTGCCGCGCCCTGGCCAGAGCTGACCGGAACCGCCGGCTGGCTTGCCGGACCGTGGTCCCGGGTGCTGGGGATGAGTGGCTCCGATGGCGGAACGGACTTCTTCGAGAACGGAGGCGGGAGCCTCTCCGCCGCACAGCTGGTTGCGGCCCTGCGCGAGCGCTACCCGCAGGTGGCGGTGGCCGACGTCTATGAGAACCCTCGACTTGGCCAGCTCGCCGAGCGACTCGACGAGCTGGTCCCTGTTGGTCCTTCGGCGCAACCCACCCGGAAGGTCGAGCCGCTGCCCGCTCGGGCTCAGCTGGTTCAACAGGCCGTCTCGCTGGCTCTGACCTTCGTCACCGGCGCCCGCTGGCTGACCTGGGTCGCAGCCGGCGCCAACCTCTTTGCGGTCGCCGGGGGCCCGGGGTGGCTTCCCGTCACGTCGTGGTGGTGGGTGCTGGCCGGATGGCTGCTGCTGGTCAGCCCGTGGGGCCGGATGGGTCTGACAGTGGGTGCCGCCCGCGTGCTGCTTCGTTCGGTCCGCCCTGGCAGGTATCCGCGGGGAGGCGGGATGCACCTGCGCCTGTGGGCTGCCGAAGCGGTCGCAGACGTGCTCGGGGCGACCAACCTGTCCGGTGCCCCGTGGATCGCGTTCTACGCGCGGGCGTTGGGCGCGTCGGTGGGCCCCGGCGTGGACCTGCATGCCGTCCCGCCGCTGACCGGGCTGATGAATCTGGGCGGGGGCGCCTCGGTGGCGCCGGAGGTCGACCTGTGCGGTCACTGGCTCGACGGGGACGTCCTGCACATCGGTCGGGTCAGGATCGACGCCGGTGCCAACGTGGGGTCGCGCAGCGTCCTGCTCCCGGGCGCCCGGGTCGGCCAGGACGCGGAGGTAGCCCCGGGCAGCGGGGTCGCCGGTTCCGCCGCAACTGGCCCCGCCATCGCCCGCCTCGGCGAGTCCGGTGGGTGCCGATCTATGTCATCACCTCAGCGGCGCTGGCCTGCCTGCCGCTGCTCTCGGCTGCTGCGGGACTGGCCGTGCTCTGGCCCGCGGTGCGGCAGACGGCCGGCCCGTCCGGCGCCATACCTGCGATCGCGTTGCTGGTGCTGCCGGCCACCTTCGTGGCGCTGGTGGTCCAGGCCAGCCTGACGCTGCTGTTCGTCCGGCTGTTCGGGCTGGGGCTGCACCCCGGCTTCCATCCGGTACGTAGCCGCGTGGGTTGGCAGGTCTGGGCCACGGAACGGCTGATGGACGAGGCTCGCACCTATCTGTATCCCTTGTATGCCAGCCTCATGACCCCGGGGTGGCTGCGCGCGCTGGGAGCAAAGGTGGGCCGTGGTGTCGAGGCCTCGACGGTGTTGATGCTGCCGGTCATGACGACAGTGGGAAGCCATGCCTTCCTGGCCGACGACACGCTGGTGGGATCGTACGAGCTTGCCGGCGGGTGGATGCGGATCGAGCGGGCGAAGGTCGGCAAGCGGGCCTTCCTCGGGAACTCGGGCATGGCCGGCCCGGGCCGGGTCGTACGCAAGAACAGCCTGGTCGCGGTCCTGTCCGCGGCGCCTCGCGGGGCCAAGGCAGGGACGTCGTGGCTGGGCAGCCCGGCCGTGCAGCTACGGCGCAGCGCGTCCTCGGGCGACCAGAGCCGGACCTTCTCCCCGCCGACCTCTGTCAAGGTCCGGCGCGGGCTGGTCGAGGTCTGCCGCCTCGTCCCCGTCGCCCTGTCTGCCAGCCTGGGCCTGGGCGTCGCCCTCTCGCTGGTCAGCGCCCTGCAGCGGTGGGGAGGACCGATGACGCTGCTGATCGCCGGACCGCTGCTCCTCGCCGTGGGGTTCCTGGCCGCGGCGGTCTCGGTGGCGGCGAAGTGGGCGCTGGTCGGTCGGCACCAAGCGGTCCAGTACCCCCTATGGAGCCCTTTCGTCTGGCGCAACGAGCTCGCCGATGCCTTCCTGGAGACGGTTGCCGTTCCCTGGTTCGTTCGCGGCAACCTGGCCACGCCCGCCTTCGTCCTCTGGTTGCGGTGCCTGGGTGCGCAGATCGGGCGGGGCGTGTGGTGCGAGTCGTACTGGCTGCCCGAGCCCGATCTGGTCCGGCTCGGCGACGGCGCGACGGTCAACCGCGGTTGCGTGCTGCAGACCCACCTGTTTCATGATCGGATCATGACCATGGACACGGTGACCCTTCAGCCGGGGGCGACCCTGGGCCCGCAGAGCGTCATCCTGCCGGCTGCCCGGCTGGGTGAGGGCGCCACAGTCGGCCCGTCCTCCCTGGTACTGCGAGGGGACGAGGTCCCTGCCGGATCGCGCTGGACCGGCAACCCGATCGCACCATGGAGATGAGCCAGCGCGCGCAACGGGGGCCGCACGACGTACAGGATCCGGATCCGTACCTGCCGGGCCACGGTGACCTGGCCTTCGAGGTGGAGTCCTACGAGATAAGGCTGGACTACCGCGTGTCGAGCAATCGTCTTGACGCCTGGGTGGAGATCGTGGCTGTGGCGAACCAGGTGATGACCTTGATCAGGCTGGACCTGCACGGTCTGGAGGTCAGCAAGGTTCGCGTCAACGGCAACCGCCCGGCCAGGTATTCGTCGCGTGGCGGGAAGCTGCGGATCCGCCTCGCCGCCGCGGTCGCGCGCGGCGACCACCTCGTGATTGTCGTGCGGTACGGCGGCCAGCCCGGTCCGGTGCCCAGCATCTGGGGCGACGTCGGGTGGGAGGAGCTGTCCGATGGCGTGATCGTGGCTGGCCAGCCTGGTGGGGCGCCGTCCTGGTTCCCGTGCAACGACCGTCCCGACAGCAAGGCGACCTACCGGATGAGCGTGACCACGGAGTCGGCATACGCAGTCCTGGCCAACGGGCTCCTTGTGGGCCGTCGACAGGGCGCCAGCCGGACGACCTGGACCTACGAGCAGTCGCAGCCCATGGCGACCTACCTTGCGACGGTGCAGATCGGTCGTTACGAGAGGCGCACGCTCGCCGGATCAGCAGTGCCGGTAGGGCTTCTCGCGCCGACGAAGCTGCAGAACGCTGCCATGGCTGCCATCGCCCTACAGCCGGCGATGCTGCGCGTGTTCGCCGACCTGTTTGGTCCCTACCCCTTCGACGAGTACACGGTCGTCGTCATCCCGGATGACCTGGAGATCCCCCTGGAGGCCCAGGGGCTGGCCGTCTTCGGCGCCAACCACATCGACGGGAGGCTGGGCCTCGAACGTCTGGTGGCCCACGAGCTGGCCCACCAGTGGTTCGGCAACAGCCTCACCCTGGGCCACCTGAGCGACATCTGGCTGCATGAGGGGTTCGCCTGTTACGCGGAGTGGCTGTGGTCCGAACGCTCCGGAGGGAGATCCGCCGACGCCCTTGCCCGTCGGCATCACCGGCGTCTGGCAGGCGCCGCCCAGGACCTGCTGCTGGCAGACCCCGGGCCCGCAGCGGTCTTCGACGACCGCGTCTACAAGCGCGGTGCACTCGCGTTGCACGCGTTGCGCCTGGCCCTGGGCGACGACGCCTTTTTCGCGATGATTCGCGCCTGGGCTAGCGAGCACCGGTTCGGCACGGTGAGCACGAAGCTCTTCGAGGAGCATGCTGCCCGGTACGGCAGAACAGGGGCTCTGCTGCGACGGTGGCTGCACGGGATGCCTCTCCCGGACCTACCCCCAGCCTGATCCGGGCACCTGCTGCAGATCGACCAGAACGGGCATCTGGGCAAGGACCGCGACGGCCGCCACGTGGTCGTCATCCACCGGGAGGTCGCTGATCTGCACGTGCCGGGGCTGCGGTTCGCCGGCGTGCCATGCGGTCAGGGCCGCGGGCAGGTGAGGAGCCGAGACCTCCAGGGCGGCGGGGTCGACGGCCAGGCCATACCCGGTGGCCTTGAGCACCGCCTCCTTGCGTGCCCAGTAGACGGCCCTGGCCCTGGCCTGCGCTGCCGGGGCGCAACGCTCGACTTCGGTGCGCTCCGCGTTGGTCAGGGCAACGCCGACGAAGCCTTCGAACCCGGTGGCAGCGGTTCTCTCGACGTCGACCCCGACCGGGCCGGCGTCCGTGGCAGCGACGATCACCTGGCGGCTCGTGCGGGAGAGGCTGACGTGCCAGCGGACAGCAGCGTGCGGCGCGACCACGACCGGTCTGCCGTGCGATCTGCCGCACCTGGGGCAGTGATAGCTCAGGCGCACCAGCTCAGGTGGGGTATCGGCCAGGCACCCGACCATCGTCTTGAGAAGCATCCGGGAGGTCAGGAAGGCGCGCCGGTCCTCCACCTTCCGAAGCCTGTCGAACCGGCCGCTCTCGGTCTCATCGAGCCAGACAGTGGGGGACACGTCGGCGCTGCCAGGCGACCAGGACACATGCACCGTCTCAGTCATCGCGCGAACCTCGATGCCGACGCGTCGTATTCCGGCACCTATTGTCTCCTCCCGACAGTGTGTTCATGACCCGTCCATTTGACGCAGGTGTTCCTGCCATGTCGTCGACGAGTGCTGCGAGTAGCATCAACAGTCTTCATCAGTCAGTATGGGAGCGCTGTGTGCCGTAGTCGTTGGATGCCTTGGTCGCCCGGCTGGACGTGCTGCTGGAGGACCTCGTGCCTGCGCGCGGCGACGCCGGCCTCTGGGCCTGGTCGCCGCGTTCGTCGATGCCGGCTTGGATGTCGCCCGGATCAACTGCGCCCATGACGACCCCGCTGCGTGGGCGCGGATGGCCGCGAGCGTCCGGGCAGCCGCTGACCGGGCGGGGCGTCAGGTGCTCGTGTCGATGGATCTGCTGGGGCCCAAGCTGCGCACCGGCCCCATCGTCGATGGCCTATCGGTGGGCCGGGCCCGCGTCACCCGGAACGAGAGCGGTCAGATCCTGGCTCCAGCCAGGATCTGACTCACTCACGTCGACCCCCTGGCCCAGTCGCCGCTGCGCACGCCCCCGGTAGGGCGCACGCCCCCGGCAGGGCGCACAACCCCGGCAGGGCGACCCACCCTCTCGGTTCAGGTCGATGGGGACTGGCTGGCTGCTCGAAGCCCTGGTGACGAAGTCACCTTTCACGACGCCCGCGGACGCAAGCGCACATTCATGCGGCGATGGACTTTTCCCGCTGTCGTGTTTGTCCTATATCGGCAAAAAAATTCACCGCTCCAGAGCGTGCTTTCGCAGCGGTCCCGACGAGCAGGGCCAGATATATCAAGGGCAAGGGGGTCTATTGACGGACGAGACTGCACCACACAACGCCGACTCGTCGCCGGCGGTCAAGGTGGGGATCAACGTCTTCGGCATGCTCAGCTCCGCGCTCGCCAGCATCTTCAGCCTTTCCACGTCAGGGCTTTTCACGTTCTACTTCTCCGCGCAGATGCCGCAGCTGCAGGTGTGGGCGGCGCGCCTGTTCCCGGCGAAGACGCAGGCCCTGTTCGGCAAAGTGTGGCGGATCACGGCGCAGAAGACCGGAGGGTACGTCGGTGCCCGCGTGGTCCTGGGCACGATCAACGCTGTCACGAGCGGCATCGTCTTCCTCGTGATCGGACTGCCCTACTGGTTGCCGCTGGCGCTGTGGACCGGGGTCGTCGCTCAGTCCGTACCGACCATCGGCACCTACATCGCCATCGTCCTCCCGGTCCTTGTCGGGCTGCTGAGCGCCCAGCCCTGGACCGGCGTCCTCGCGCTGGGGTGGGCGTTGCTCTACCAGCAGGTCGAGAACCTCACGATCGAGCCGAAGATCAGCGCGAAGGCGGTGAACGTCAACCTCGCCGTCTCCTTCGGCGCGGTTCTGCTCGGCGCCGCTCTGTTCGGCGTCGCGGGGGCGTTCCTTGCCGTCCCCGTCGTCGCGATGTTGCTGGCGCTGCTTGACATCTACGGGAAGCGCTACGACCTGGTCGCTGAGTCGCCCGGTCCCGACGAGCCGGCCGACGAGCCGGCCAACGAGCCCGTGGACAGGAGCAGCGCTTCGGCCGCCCCAAGCAGCAGCGGATGACAGCCCCGCGGACCCTGCCGATGGCGTCGGGAGCTGTCCGTCATGTCACAAGGCCGCGTCGGGTACGTCGCCCAACGCGCTAGTTCGGGCGCCGTACCGGGCTGCCAGGGGTCCGGCGCTCACGCCGTGGGCCACCAACGGACAGCAGGATGTCGAGGTTACCACCTGGACCAAGGGGGGCATCTGGGGCAAGCCGGACTCCAGCTCTTCGAGCGCCACCAGGGTGAACAACACGGACGCGAGACCGCGTGGGCCGAACCACTTCATGAACAACCAGGTGATCGGTCGCAGCCCGAGCCCGAGCAGCGACAGCGCGACGGGAAGCATCCCGCACCACGGTCAGGCCCAGCGCCGCGTAGCCGATGGCCGTCCAGGACGTCTGCCCGGTCAGCACCGGTTCGACCAACAGGGCGCCGAGCAGCGTTCAGACGAAGAACGACAAGAACAGGGCCACGGTCTCGCTGAACTTGACCGGACCGTCCAGGCGATACTTGGTCGCCTGCCCGAACAGCAGCCCGCCGAGGAACGCCGCGACGAACCCGTTGCTGCCGATGGCCAGCGCTCCGGTGTGGGCGAGCACGGCCAGAGTCAGCACGGCAACCTGCTCGGACACCGGTGAGGTCCAGCCGTGGGACCTGGCCTGGCTGACCAGCCAGCCTCCGCCCGAATCCACGGCGCAGCGAGCACGGCGATCGTCGCCACCAGCGCGGCCGCCGCCCAACCGATGCCGGCTCCATCAGGTAGGCCAGCACCGTCCCGAGCACCATGGTGAGCGGCAACCGATCAGCAGCAGCCGGCCGGGCAGGCTCATATCGCCCTCGACGTCGCGGAATGGTCGGGTTGCCGTTGTCGCCGGGCCGCGTCACTCTCCACGCCTGCGCGGCGGTGAGAGCCTGCCGCAGCGACTCGGTGACCCGCGGTGTCGGGGCGAATACGGAGTCCGACCCGATCGTGGTCAGGACCCCGGTGGTCTCCAGCCGGCGGTCATGCAGGACCGCGGGGTCGACACCGCTATGTGCCAAGAACCGCGGCGGGGCCGGCCACGGCCGCGGCTCGGTCTGCCCGTGGTGATGGTGCAGCGTCCCGCGACTCCTGACGGGGTTCCTGAGGTCGCCGACGTCCAGCGCGCCGTCGAGTGGGTTGACGCTGAGGCACTGTGACGCTCAGGTGCGATGACGCGGTCAGCATCTGTTCGGCGTCGCGACGACGTTTGACCGGGGGGGCGTAGCGTCCGAATGCGCAAAAGTGTTGGCCACCAGGCTCCGTCGGTCAGTGGTGGTCAGGCGCACGTGCTTCAGGAGTCGGAACTGGCTGGAATGCTCATGATCAAAGGTCCGAGCACCGAGAGCTGTGAAGGAATCTCATGGACAAGACAATCAGTCTGGACCAAGCGGTCGAGGATATTCAGGACGGAGCAACGATCATGCTGGGCGGCTTCCTGGGGGTGGGGGCACCGCTCAAGTCGATCGACAAGCTGGTGGAGATCGGCGTCAAGGACCTGACGATCATCTCTCTTGCCAGTGGCCATCCGGCTCAGGACTTCGACGTCGCGCTGCTGTTCAAGAACAAACAGGTGAAGAAGCTGATCACGAGCCACGCAGGCACCTGCCGGATTGCCCTGGACCAGTATGCGAACGGTGAGCTCGAGATCGAGTACTTTCCGTTGGGAAGCTTCGTCGAGAAGATTCGAGCCGGGGGTGCTGGTCTGGGCGGGGTGCTCACTCCAACTGGCCTGGGCACGCTCGCCGAGGAGGGCAAAGAGAAGCTCACGATCCAGGGAAAAGAATTCTTGCTCGAGCTGCCGCTCAGAGCCGACTTCGCGTTCATCAAGGGTTATCGGGGCGACGGATTCGGAAACATCCAGTATCGGGGCGTGGCGTTGAGCTCGAACCCTGTGATGGCGACGGCCGGTGACTTCACCGTTGCGGAGGTCAACGAGATCGTCGATGTGGGTTCTATCCAACCCGAGTCCGTCGGCACGCCGAGCGTGTTCGTCCATGCCGTGGTCCAGGGCCATCCGTTCGAGACCCACAAGAAGATCTACACGGATCTGTGGGTTCGTTCCAAGCAGCTCAAATAGTCGACTCACTCGAGCGCGGAGGCACAGAGGATGGACGCCAGAGAGATGATTGCACGCAGAGCGGCCACAGAGCTGAGGGACGGACAGGTGGTGAACCTGGGAATTGGCATGCCAACCGCGGTCGCCAACTACCTGCCCGCCGATGTCGTGCTCACCCTGCAGTCGGAGAACGGCTGCCTGTTGTTCGGGGCCACGCCCAGCCTGGGCGATGAGGATCCTGATGTTGCCAACGCCGGCGGGCAGCCGATCAAGCTGCTGCCTGGGGCATCGATCTTCGATCTGGCCACCTCTTTTGCCATCATTCGGGGCGGCCACGTGGACGTCTCGATCCTGGGAGCCCTGGAGGTGGACCAAGAGGGCAGCATTGCCAACTGGGCCCGGCCGCTGGCGCCCGGGAAGTTCGCGCCAGGCATGGGCGGAGCCATGGATCTGGTGTTCGGCGCCCGCAAGGTCGTGGTGACCGTTGAGCACTCCGGCAAGGCGGGCTCGAAGATACTGAAGAAGTGCCGTTTTCCGATCACCGGCAAGGGCGTGGTCGACGTCATCATCACCGAGAAGGCCGTATTCGAAGTGACCTGCGATGGGCTGGTGCTCGCTGAGATCGCCGGGGGTCTGGTTGTGGATGACATCCGGGCGATCACCGAGGCTGACTTCGTCGTGGCCGAGGACGTCCGGCCGTATCATCTGTCCAGCCCTTAGCTGACGTCGTCCAACCAGTCCGACCCTCGAAACCGTTCGGGCTCGCATTACCGGTCCGGGAGCGGCAGGATCGCAGTCATGTCCGACGACACGCGTGAGCTAGCGATATTCCCCCTCGGCTCCGTGCTGTTCCCGGGCATGCCGTGGCCGCTGCGGGTCTTCGAGCCGCGCTACGTCGCGATGCTGTCGTCAGTGCTCGGGGAGACGGAGCGCGAGTTCGGGGTGGTGCTGATCGAGCGCGGCTCCGAGGTGGGCGGTGGCGACGTGCGGTTCGGGGTGGGCACGGTGGCGCGGATCGTCTCGGTGGAGATCACCGAGGGGTCGATCGTGTTGCTCGCGACAGGTGCTGCACGGTTCGAGGTGGTGCGCTGGCTGGCCGATGACCCGTTCCCCCGGGCGCAGGTGCGCGAGCTGGACGGGTTGGAGCTCGATGCGCCCACCGTCTCTGCGCTCGCCGCGGCCGAGGCTCTGGTGCGGGCGACCATTGCCAGGGCGAGCGAGTTTGTCGAGCTGCCCTGGTCAGCCGACATTGCGTTGTCCGACGAGCCGGCCGAACGTATCTGGCAGGTTGCCGGCATCGCACCGCTCGGCTCGCTGGACCAGTTCGAGCTGCTGCGCTGCAGGACCGCCACGGAGCTGCTCGCCAGGCTGGTGGAGGAGACGCAGGCGGCGGACGCCGGTTTCACCGCCAGGTGGGCAGACGACCGGCCGGACGACGGCGAACTCCGTCAGTGACCGCTCAGCCGACCGCGTTCAGTGTCCGGCGGCCGGTGCCTCACTACGATGGTGGGGTGGACGAGACGGGCGCAGCGGTGAGGGCGACCGCACCCGTGCGCCCTGGCGCGCCGGCGGCGGGGAGGCACTGGTGGGCCGGTCACGAGGACGCCCTCCCCGACGGGCTGGAGTGGCTGTCGGCCCGTGAGCGCGCCCGGCTCGACGCCATGCGTTTCACCAAGCGGCGCAACGAGTACCTGCTGCGACGATGGGTGGGTAAGCGGACCGTGGCGGCCCGGGTCGGGCTTGACACGGACCGGGCCTCGCTCGCTCGGATCGAGTTGCTCAACTGGATGACCGGGGCCCCCTACGTCGCACTCGAAGGTGTGGTCGCACCGTGGGAGATCTCGCTGTCCGACCGGGCGGGGTGTGCCGTCGCCGTCATCGGTGCCTCCGGCTCGGGTGCCGGGGCGTTGGGCATCGATCTCGAGGTCGTCGAAGCACGCAGTGAGGGGTTCGTGACCGACTTCCTCACCCGAGCGGAGCAGGACTGGGTCAGGGGCCCGGCTGCGGCAGACCCCGGGCTCGGTCGGGACGCGGCCGCGAACCTGGTGTGGTCGGCAAAGGAGGCGGCGCTCAAGGTGCTGCGCCTGGGGCTTCGCGCGGACACCCGCTCGGTGGAGATCACCGTGGGGTCAGACCATCTCGGTGACGGGTGGGCACGGTTCACCGCAGCCCGCCATGGTGGCCCGGTGATGCCCGGGTGGTGGCGCCGAGACGGGGTCTACCTGCTCACCGTCGCCGCCCAGGACGACCTCGACCCGCCGACGGTTCTGCCAGGTGCCACGGACGTGGCCGTGGCGACGCCGGTGCACAGTTGGGTCGCCAGGCCGCTCGTCACCCCGGGGGAGTAGCCACGGGGGTCCGCTCGGGGGTGCGCGGACCGCCCCGCCCGAGCGCATCGACGACGTGCGGGCGGGGCGTCGACGCCGGGATGATGGGTCCGCCGACGAGACTCGCAGGGCGCGCTCGATGGTGGGGATGGCGTTGAGCTCGTCGGCGACGTCGTGCAGGTTCTGCGAGCGCACCTCCACCTCGAGCCTGGCGGCTCTGGCCCTGAGCGCGGCCGCCTGAGAGCCGCCT
>ENA-OBLH01000283-OBLH01000283.1-metagenomes-genome-assembly--contig:-NODE-283-length-18055-cov-4.82594_pt1 | contig 18055 bp, 17 predicted proteins | sample MGYA00153382_OBLH01 | MGnify analysis MGYA00153382
GGCGTTCCCTGGCCCGGTGCCCATACAAAACTGATCACGCTGTAACGCGCTTGCGGGTCAATGTAGAGCGCGTAACTTTGATAGCGTTCGGCGACGGGTTTTGCGTATTCTGGCGGCAGCCAGTCGTCGTGCGCGATCAGCGATTTGAGCGCCGATTCGCCTTCGTCGAGGACAGCGGGCTCGTCTGACGTGCGCGTAACCAGCGCATCCATCGTGTCGAGAAATTGTGTGAAGCGTTGCGTGTTCATGCTTCGATTGTAGGAGCGGCGAACCGAATTTGCGGGCGGCGAATGCCGCGCCTACATCGGTGGTGCCGTACCTTTCGGCCACAGCACCCACATCTGCGCGTTCTGTTTCATGCGGCCCGCTTGTTCGCCCGCAGCAAGTCCCGTGCCCCAATAAAAATCACCACGCACCACGCCGCGAATCGCGCCGCCAATATCCTGCGCGAACATCAAGCGGTTAAGCGGAACCAGCGCGTTCGGATACGTCGTTGCCAGATACACCATCGAGCCCGGCGGTATAAATCGCGTGTCCACCGCCATGGATCGCTCAGCAGTCAGCGGCACGCCGAGCGAGCCCAACGGCCCTGCGGCAGTGGCATCAATTTCGCGAAAGAAAACATAGCTCGCGTTCTCGTTCAATAACGCCTGCGCTTTATCCGGATTACGCGCAATCCAGCCCTTGATGCCCTGCATGCTGGCCTCTTCAAGCTTGAGTTCACCGCGCTCCACCAGCACGCGGCCAATGCCGCGATACGGATGTCCGTTTTGATCGGCGTAGCCGACGCGCATGCGCTTGCCGTCGGGCAATTCAATCAAGCCCGAGCCCTGAATTTGCAGAAAGAACGCCTCGACCACATCGTCCACCCACGCCAATGGTTTTAAGGTCGCAACCTCCGCTTCAATCTGCGCGCGATCAAAGTATGGCACGACGCGTTTGACCTGACCTGGCTGCGGCGAATCGACGATGCGACCGCGTACGCGCTTGCCTTTGAGTTCAGGATAAAGATCGCCCAAATCGACAACCAGCAGATCATCGGGCCGCGCATAAAGTGGCACGTTAAAGCGCGACGTTTTTGTGCGTGAACCGTGCAACAACGGTTCGTAATACCCCGTGATCAAACCTCGATCCTCGGCATCTGCGCGCGTGATTTGATACGGCACAAATTCGCGCTCGATAAACGCGCGCTGCTCGACCGTCGGTGCATTGAATGGATACCGTGCGCAGGCGCTTGTCCACTCCGGCTTGCTGCGCACGCCCTTGCAGTTTTCTGCGAAGGCTATTTTCACGTCACGCAGGTCATCGGCCAGCCAAGCGGGCAAATCCGCAAACGTAGCGGGCGTCCAGCGCGCCTTGGGTTCTGGCAACATCGCAGCGACGGCGGGCTTGATAGGCACTTGTGACGCCTGCAGCACCATCGGCACGCTGCTACAACCAGTCAGCATTCCAGCCACTAAAATCAAAGGGAGCAGCGTGCAAGTCGACGCGGCAACGCGGAAAGTATGAAACATGATCGAGAGCGGATTCTGGATATTTTTGGCCGAAGCTGGTGCCGTAGGCTGCCTGTTCGTCGGTCTCGTTTGGTGGGTGGTGCGCGGCACCGGCGAGCGTGATCGCAAGCTACGTGAAGCAGACGAAAAATTACGCAAAGAAGCGGAGGTCAAATCAACCAATCCTTAGGGCTTATCTGCAAAAAACTTGAACATTTGCCCTTAATGCAAAACGCGCTTCGCCGCCAATGTGAATTTAGGAATCGGCGCATCAAATTTCACGCCATCGTCGGCCACAAATTGATAGCTGCCGTGCATCGTACCGACGGCGGTTTTGAACTGTGATCCGCTGGTGTATTCGTAGCTTTCACCCGGCGCAATCTCTGGCTGCTCGCCGATCACGCCCGCGCCGCGCACCTCTTGCACTTTGCCGTGGCCATCGGTGATGATCCAATGCCGAGACAGCAATTGCACAGGCACCTCGCCCACGTTTTTGATGCTGATGTGATACGCGAAGGTGTAGACATCATGGGCCGGATCGCTTTGATCAGCCAAGTAAAATGGGGTTGGATCGATTGTGACGCTGTATCGGCTCATGGTACGTTCGCGTTAATTTGACTGATTCACACTAAGGTTCCATTGTCTCGCAACTCCCGCCCCTATCAAATCGCTCCGTCCCTCTTATCGGCCGATTTCGCGCGCTTGGGCGACGAGGTGCGCGCCGTGATTGCGGCGGGTGCGGACCTGATTCACTTCGACGTAATGGACAACCATTACGTTCCGAACCTCACCATCGGACCGATGGTGTGCGCCGCGATCAAACCACACGTGGGCAACACGCCGATTGATGTTCACCTGATGGTGAGGCCGGTGGACGCGATCATCCCCGAATTCGCTAAGGCAGGTGCCAACATCATCAGCTTTCACCCCGAGGCCAGCGAACACGTGGATCGCACCATCGCGCTAATTCGCGAATGCGGCTGCAAACCGGGGCTGGTGTTCAACCCGGCAACACCGTTGAGCTATCTGGACTACACGTTAGACAAGCTAGACCTGGTGCTCATCATGAGCGTCAATCCCGGTTTTGGCGGGCAAAAATTTATTGATGCCGTGCTGCCCAAAATCACCGAAGTACGTCGACGCATTGCCGCATCAGGTCGCGACGTAATGCTTGAAGTAGATGGCGGTGTGAAGGCCGACAACATCGCGAAAGTAGCGGCGGCGGGTGCAGATACTTTTGTGGCGGGTAGTGCGATTTATGGCGCGAAAGACTACGCGGCGGCGATTTCTGCGATGCGGGCGGAGCTGGCGACTGGCGATCTGTGCGCGGCGAACTAGCTTCCACATAGTCATGAAAAAGCTAGCGTTGGCGGCATGTGTGGTTTTGCTGATAATGAACTGGGGCAAAGTTTCAGCGTTGTGGCAACCCAAAGCGATGGCGGCGCCATTGACGCAAGGTGACGTGGTGCTCTATGCGACGTCGTGGTGTGGCTACTGCAATTTAGCCCGCGATCTGCTGCGCCGCGAAGGCGTCGCATTTGTTGAGCACGATATCGAAACTTCAGAATACGGAAAGAAAATGCATAAAGCGCTTGGTGGTGGCGGAATCCCGGTGCTCGAGATTCGCGACAAGGTGATTCGTGGTTACGACGAAGCGCGAATTATTTCAGCCGTCCGGGGCGGGTGAGCGCAGTGCTGCAAAACATCCGCGCCATCGCTATCGACCTTGACGGCACACTGCTTGACACCATCCCAGATCTCTGCGGCGCGGTCAACCGCGCGCTGGCCGACTTGAATTTTGCGCCACTGCCCATTGATCTGGTCAAAACGTTCGTTGGAAAAGGGCTCGGCGAACATATGCGCAAGTCGTTGCGTGCCGCGATGGGGCGCGAGGCCGATGACGCTGAAAAGGCGCACGCCATGGGTTTGTATCGTGCGCACTATGCCGCGCATATTGCCGATCACACCACGATTTATGCCGGTGTCGTCGCAGGACTCGACGCGTTCAAGGCGCGTGGTTTGCTGCTGTCGGTGGTGACCAACAAATGGACAAGCTACAGCGAAACCCTGCTCGCGCACTTCAAGCTCAATGCGTACTTCGAGCACATCGTTTGCGGTGACACCCTTATCAGTAACAAGCCCGATCCGGGCATGCTGTTTTATTCGGCGGGCCGATTTGGTGTGCATCCGCGTGAAATGTTGATGATCGGCGATTCGGGCAACGACAGTCGCGCAGCACAGGCTGCGGGCGTGCCCGTGGTGCTGATGACGTACGGCTACAGCGAAGGCGAAAATCTTGTCGATTTGCACGCAAACGCAATCGTGAGTACATTTACGGCTATTCCCGCTCTGCTCGATTCCTGAATCGGGCCAAAAAAAGCACAACATGTTCCTGTCAGTTCGCGCGGTACCCTTTGGGTGGCAAAGCTCTGGAGGTTGGTGGCGTTAGCCATTCAATCTAGCCCTTTGCGCCAGCTGCGGGCGCACTCACTCCTCGCTGGAGTGCCGCAGCCAAACCCCATCGCTGACTTTTCAAGACATGTTGCACCATGAACGAACAAGAATTCCTGAAGCTTGCACAGCAAGGCTTCACCCGTATCCCGCTCGTTGAGCAGACGCTCGCCGACCTCGACACACCGCTGTCGATTTACCTGAAACTCGCGAACGACCGCTACACCTTCCTGCTCGAATCAGTGGTCGGTGGCGAACGCTTTGGCCGCTACAGTTTCATCGGTTTGCGCACCCGCACCCGCATCGAGGTGCGTGGCCACGAGGTCACCCACATCACGCCACTCGGCCCCAACAAGCAAACGGTGGCCGACCCGCTTGACTACATCGCGGCCTATCAGGCGCAGTTCAAGGTGGCGACCATCGCTGGCCTGCCGCGCTTTTGCGGTGGGCTGACCGGGTACTTTGGATTCGAAACGGTGGGCTACATCGAGCCACGCGTCGGCAAGCTCTACGCTTCGAGCCCGAACGTAGATCAACTTGGCGTGCCCGACATTCTACTGTTGCTCACTGAAGAGCTCGCCGTCGTCGACAGTTTGTCCGGCACGATTTCGCTGATTGTTTACGCCGATCCGTCGAAACCCGATGCCTTTCAGCGCGCCAGTGAACGGCTAGCCGAGTTGCGCGCCAAATTGCGTGAGCCTGCGAAGCTGCCGCTGCAGCACGCGACCAACGTGGTGCAAGCGCAGTCGCAAATGGGCGAAGCGGCCTACATTGGTGCGGTGCAAATCTGCAAGGACTACATCGCTGCGGGCGATTGCATGCAGGTAGTGCCGTCGCAGCGCATGGTGATGGATTTTCCCGAGCCGCCGATTTCGCTGTACCGCGCCCTACGCACACTGAACCCGTCGCCGTACATGTTCTTCTATAACTTCGGTGACTTTCACGTCGTTGGCGCATCGCCGGAAATCCTGGTGCGCAAGGAGGGCGAGTCGGTGACCGTGCGTCCGATTGCGGGCACGCGCAAACGTGGCATGACGCGTGAGGAAGATGATGCGTTGGCCGCGGAACTGTTGGCCGACGAGAAGGAAGTTGCCGAGCATGTGATGCTCATTGACTTGGGGCGCAATGACGTGGGCCGTATCGCGAAGACGGGCACCGTCGTCGTCAAGGACAGAATGATCATTGAGCGCTACTCGCATGTGATGCACATCGTGAGCAACGTCGAAGGTATTCTGAAACCCGGCACCAACAACATCGACGTATTGCGCGCCACGTTTCCGGCGGGCACGTTGTCTGGCGCACCAAAGATTCGCGCGCTGGAAATCATTCATGAAGTGGAGCCCGTCAAGCGCAACATTTATGGCGGCGCGGTCGGTTATATGAGCTATCAGGGCGACATGGATATGTGCATCGCCATTCGCACTGCGGTGATTCAAAACGGCAAGCTTTACGCGCAAGCCGGTGCCGGTATCGTGCATGATTCGGAGCCGAAAAAAGAGTGGGAAGAGACGTTACAAAAAGCGCGCTCAGTGTTGCGCGCAGCGGAGATGGTGCAAAAGGGTCTGGACGGAGTAACAGCATGAGCAGCCTTCATAGGGTGCGCTCCGCGCACCAAAACTCCACTTACCGAACACTATTAGCTATGCATGCGGCTGGTGCGCATAGCGCACCCTATGTCTGCGAGGGGAATTCACAATGACCAAAATCATCGACCTACGCAGTGACACCGTAACCAGACCAAGTGCGGGGATGATTGCAGCCATGAGCGCCGCACCCGTGGGCGATGACGTGTGGGGCGACGACCCAACCGTCAATCGTTTGCAAGCGATGATGGCGGAAGCGACACGCAAAGAGGCGGCGCTATTTTTTCCGTCAGGCACGCAGAGCAATCTGGCTGGCCTGATGTCGCACTGCGAACGTGGCGACGAGTACATCGTCGGTCAAATGGCGCATACGTATCGCTGGGAAGGCGGCGGTGCTGCCGTGCTCGGCAGCATTCAGCCGCAGCCGATTGAGCAGGAGGCCGACGGAACGATGCCGCTGGCAAAGATCGCCGCAGCGATCAAGCCATTCGGATCGGGCCTCGGTACACATTTCGCACGCACGCGATTGCTGGCGCTGGAGAACACTTGGGGTGGCCGCGTGTTGCCGCAGACCTATGTTCTGGACGCGGCGGAACTTGCGCGAAGCAAGGGACTCAACGTGCATCTCGACGGTGCTCGCGCGTTCAATGCGGCGGTTGCCAGCGAGACGACGATTGCCGACATTCTTGCGCCGTTTGATTCTGCATCGCTGTGTATTTCCAAAGGACTCGGCGCACCAGTCGGCGCGATTCTCGTGGGCGAGCGCGCGTTCATTGAGCGCGCGCATCGCTGGAGGAAGATGCTTGGCGGGGGCATGCGGCAGGCGGGCTACGTTGCAGCGGCGTGCATTTACGCGCTGGAAAACAATGTTGAACGTCTGCACGACGATCACGAAAACGCGGTGGTGCTTGCGGCGGGTTTGCGTGACGTGGAGGAAATCACTGTGCTCACACAAGCCACCAACATCGTTTTCCTTAACATTCCAGAAGCACACACCAAACCGCTTGAAGCGTTTCTCAAGGACCGCGGCATGCTGATGCAGGCGGTTTACGCAGCGCGGCTGGTTACGCATCTTGATGTGTCACGTGCCGACATCGACAAGTTTGTCGTTGCCGTAAAAGACTATTTCAAGGGAGCGGCGAGATGATGCTGCTCATCGACAACTACGACAGCTTCACCTACAACCTTGCGCAGTATTTCGGCGAGTTGGGGCAAGAGGTGGAGGTCATCCGTAACGATGCGATTGATCTCGACGGCATCAAAGCGATGAATCCCGGGCGCATCGTGGTTTCACCGGGGCCTTGTACGCCGAACGAAGCAGGTGTTTCGGTGCCGCTGATCAAGGAGTTTGCAGGCAAGCTGCCGATTCTTGGCGTGTGCCTTGGCCATCAAAGCATAGGCGCGGCGTTCGGCGGCAACATCGTTCGTGCGAAACGTGTGATGCACGGCAAAACCTCCACGGTCACGCACAATCGTCAGGATTGCTTCGCTGAAATTCCGACGCCGTTTACCGTAGTCCGCTATCACTCGCTGGTGATAGATCGCGAGACCTTGCCGAAGGAACTGTCCATCACGGCCGAGAGTGACGATGGCGAAATCATGGGCGTGCGTCACAAGACGCTGCCGGTCTGGGGCGTGCAGTTTCACCCGGAGTCGATCATCACCGAACATGGTCATGATTTGTTGAAAAATTTCCTGAATCTGTAGGCCGCATCATGCCCATTTCCATTTCAGAAGCCATCCAGCGCACCGTTGATCATCGCGAAATTTTCGAAGATGAAATGCTTTCGCTGATGCGAAAACTCATGAACGGCGAGTTCACGTCAGCGCAAACGGCGGCTTTTTTGCTCGGTCTACGCGTCAAGAAGGAAACCATCGGCGAGATAGCGGCGGCCGCCAAAGTAATGCGAGAGCTGTCGACCAAAGTACCGGTCGAGAATGAGCCGAACTTGGTTGACATCGTCGGCACGGGCGGCGATTTGTCGCACACCTTCAATATCTCCACCGCGTCCATGTTCGTAGCGGCAGCAGCGGGCGCGAAGGTCGCGAAACATGGCAATCGTGGGGTGTCGTCAACGAGCGGTGCGGCGGACGTTTTGGAGGCCCTTGGCGTGAATATCATGCTGATTTCCAGCCAGATCGCGCAGTGCATTGAAGCGACCGGCATCGGCTTCATGTTTGCGCCGAACCATCACCTCGCGATGAAAGCGGTCGCGCCGATCCGCCGTGAACTCGGCGTAAAAACTATCTTCAATATTCTCGGCCCCTTGACCAATCCGGCCAGCGCGCCGAACACGATGATGGGGGTGTTTCACGCCGACCTCGTGGGCATTCAGGTGAGAGTCATGCAGCGGTTAGGGGCGGAGCATGTGATGGTCGTGCACGGTCGAGATTCGCTGGATGAAATTTCGTTGGGTGCTGGCACGCTGGTCGGCGAATTGAAAGACGGCAAGATCACCGAATACGAAATTCATCCCGAAGACTTTGGCTTCACCATGAGCGCGACGCGCAACCTGAAAGTAGACACACCGGATGCGTCGAAGGCGATGCTGCTCGCGGCGCTCGATGGAAGTCATGCGGCTGCCTCAAATGTTGTGATGTTGAATGCAGGTGCGGCGCTTTATACAGCCAATGTTGCACCCACTTTGCGTGAGGGCATTGACCTTGCGCGAGCAACGATTGCCAGCGGTGCTGCTCGCAAGAAAGTGGACGAGTTTGCAGCGTTTACGCAGACGTTCAGGACCAAGCCGTTTGTGGCGGGTGAGTGAGTTTCGGTGACAGCAAACTCACCTCAAATAGCAATCCGTTCTCCCAAATCACCACCCTCACCCTAGCCGCGGAGCACACTTGCGCCCTCGTGCGCTTGCGCTTGCGGGAGAAGGGACAAAACTATGAGCGACATCCTTAACAAAATCATCGCCACCAAGCACGACGAAATTGCCGAGCTGATGCGCGCGAAGCCGTTGTCGGTTGTGCGTGCTGAAGCGGAAGCACATCGCGATATTCGCGACTTCACTGGCGCGATTGAAGCGAAGATTGCAGCAGGCAAGAGCGCAGTGATCGCCGAGGTAAAAAAGGCCAGCCCCAGCAAGGGAATTCTGCGCGAGAACTTCGTGCCTGCCGAAATCGCAAAGAGCTATCAATCAGGCGGCGCAGCCTGCTTGTCCGTACTCACCGACTCGCCGTACTTTCAAGGCTCCGTCGAATATTTGAAGCAGGCTCGGGCAGCCTGCAACCTGCCCGTCATTCGCAAGGATTTCATCGTGGACGCATATCAGGTCTACGAAGCCCGCGCGATGGGAGCCGACTGCATTTTGCTAATCGTCGGGGCGCTGGAATTGCATCAGATGCAGGCGCTTGAGGCGTTGGCGCATGACCTTGGGATGGCGGTACTCGTGGAGTCCCATGACGCCGAAGAACTCGAAGCAGCGCTCACGTTGAAGACCTCGCTGATCGGTATCAACAATCGCGATCTGCGCACCTTTAATGTGTCGTTATCGACGACGACCGACCTGCTGAAAATGATGCCGCCGGGCAAACGAGTGATCACCGAAAGCGGCATCTTGTCGCGCGCAGACGTCGCTCATATGCGCAAGCATGATGTGCGCGCGTACTTGGTCGGGGAAGCGTTCATGCGCGCGCCCGATCCGGGCGTGGCACTGGCTGAACTATTTGCGGTGTGAGGCTTTTGCCGTCGTGCGAGTTTGCCGTGACAGGGTGAGCGCCGCCACAGCAGCCATCGACAACGCCAGCAAAATCAGCACTATCTGCGACATCGTGGGCACCGGCGTTGCTCCGACGGCCACATCTGCAACGTGTACGACCGCCAAGCTTTCGAAGCCGCCGATGGGGCTACCGGCCAGCGTCACGATGTTCAGATTCGACAGCGCTAATGTGGCTGGATTGACGGCGAATACTTGACCGGGAGTGTCGTTCGAAACGCCCCACACGAGGCCGGTGACCGGGTCGCCGTCGAGGCCGGCGTCTAGCGGCGTGATACCAATGGTGCCGAGTAACGTCGCCACGCCGTTGGTAATGTTGATGCAATAGAGTTTGCCGCGATCACTGTTGCCACCGATGCCGAACAAACCCGACGCACACTCGGCGCTCGGCGCGACTCCTGCGAGGCCAGACAGTGCCGGGCCGGTACCGCCAAGAGCGGTCGTCGCTGCGGTGAGCGGGTCGACGCGATACACCACGGCGTTCATCGCGAGGTACAACATGCCCGCCGTTGAGAAGGCCAGACCCGCGTTAGTTTGCAACTGTGACACGCCGTTTAACTGGCCTACCGCCGTACAAGCACCGGTCGTGGACAGGCATTTGACGAGCTGCGCAGTGGCCGGGTTGACGCCGAAAATTTCGCCCGCCGAATTGATGGCCAGCGCCTCAATTTTGCTGAACCCGGTCGCGCCGAGTTCGCTGGCCGCACCAGTCATCATGTCGATGCGGTACAGCTTGCGATCCACGTCGCTGCGCACTGAATAGCCGGTCGCTGCAGCCAAGGCCACTGACGATGCGACAAAAATCGCCGCGCAAACCAGTATCCGGGTAAACGTCCGTAGAATCAAAATGACATGCCAATACCAAAACCTTTGCAGAATTTTGACACGTCTTCGCCTCTGCTGCAAATCAATGCGGCTGGCGTGAGCAAGTGCTCACAGCCGATGCACGCCTTTTGTGTCGTCATTCAGAGACAGTTTCAAAGCGGCAAAAATAGATCGAACGCACAGGATGTGGGCATTGACTTAGTTCGCGAATCGCCATTTAAAAAGGGCTTAGTGGTCGATTTACCCGAAAGTCGACTTTGGACATAAAAGCGCGCCATGCCCACGTTAAACGGGCCTCTCCTAAAAAAGTTGATACTGATTTAACGCCCACCACACCGCGCAGCGAGCCAAGTGAGTACCCGCTATTCGCGCTCACCGCCTGTGCGGTTGCGTTGCCGATGATGTGTGCCTATCAGCAACCGCCCTTGCCCGCGTTTTTCAACCAAGCGCTGGCGTTGGCGATGTGGTCTGGCGTGTTGTGGCTGATCGCCGCGAGTGCCCGTGGCGCTTTGCTGCGCAGCAACAACGGTATCGCGCGGTCCGTTACTCCCGTGAGCATGTGGGCCGTATTGCTGACTGCAGTGGCGGTTCACGCGGCAGTCGGGTTAACGCCCGCCTTCATCGCCGCGCCAATCGCGCTGAATCTTGGCCTCGCGCTGTTGTTGACGGCAGCGATGACGTGGATCGCGCCCAACCCGGAGCGCCTGAAGCGTTGGTTGCGGGCGTTGTTGGTGGGCATTTTGATCGCCGCGCTGTTCAATGCATTGGTCGCGCTGGTGCAGTCGGTGGCGCCGAACTGGGCAGACGACGCCTTTATCGCGCGCTTGCCGCTACTGCAGGATCGAGTCGGCGGCAACCTGCGGCAACCTAATCAGCTTGCCACCTTGATGGTGTGGGGCCTGCTGGCGACGAGTTTTTTCTGGCGACGACAGCCGCTGCTGTGGATCGCGTTCAGCGCGCCGCTGCTCGCCACGTTGGTGGCCACCGGGTCGCGCACCGGCATCGTCAGCCTGCTGCTGATCGTGGTCGTCGCGCTGCTGCGCTCAAAGCGGGTGCGTGCTTGGCGGGTAAAAGGTTGGCTGGCGCTGCTGCTGGCGGCGCTGCCGCTGCTGTGGATCGCCGGGAGCATCTTCACCCGGAATACGGCGAACGTGGCGCTGACGTTGCGCCTTGCGTTGTGGCGCGACACGCTGGAGATCATCAGTCAGCATCCGTGGCTCGGCGTGGGTTGGGGGCAGCTCAATTTTGCGTGGACGTTGACACCGCTGGCGCATCGCGCCGCCGATGTGTTCGACCACGCGCATTCGCTGCCGCTGCATCTTGCCGCAGAGCTGGGACTGCCGATCGCGGCGCTGCTGTTGAGCCTGCTTACCGCGTTGTTGTGGCGCGTGCGCAGCGCGCTGCAAAGCGGTCACGGTGCGACCGCGGTGCTGTTGCTGGCGACCGTGTTGCTACACAGTTTTCTTGAATACCCGCTGTGGTTCAGCTACTTTTTACTGCCGTCGGCCTTCTTGTTGGCGTGGCTGGTAAGTTTTGTCAAAACGAGCACGGATGACGCCGTGACGTCAGCCGCAAAACCACGTCTGGCATGGCTCGGCGGCGCGTTCAGAGCTGCAGCCGTGTTGTCCTTCGCGAGCATGATTTACGGCTGCAATGAGTACCAAAAGGCGGTAAACATTCATCGCGCAGTCGGTCAATCCAGCGCCCTCACTCGCGCCATCAATACCGCGCAACAAAGCCCCCTGTATGGACACTTCGGCGATTACGCCGCGATCATGCTGGCGGGCGACTCGGCGACGTCCAGCCTATTCATTCGACCGATCCGCCACGTGCTCGACGAGCGTTTGCTGAGCGCCTACGCACGCATGCTGGCACGCACCGGTGAGCGTGATCGTGCGACGTTTGTGGTGGAGCGCGCGCGTGAATTTCCACCAGACGCCGCATTCGGCAATTTGCCATCGTTCACCGGGTCCGCACCTACGCTTAATTCGAGTGATTTTCGGCGGTAATGCCGAACGCCATCAAACCCGCCGGAACAACAAATCGCGAACTTCGTGGCCAAGCTTCAAACCGCGCAGCTCGAACTTGGTCTCAGGCCGCCATGCCGGTCGGAGTACGTACGCTTCCGCAGTTCTCGCAGCATTAGCAAACAGCGGCTCGGCTGACAACACTTCAAGCATTTGCTCGGCATAGGGCACCCAGTCGGTCGCCAGATGCAGATAACCGCCGATGGCCAGTCGCGATGCGACCAAGGCGATCAGCGGCGGCTTGATTAGGCGACGCTTGTTGTGCCGCGCTTTGTGCCACGGATCGGGGAAGTAAATGTGTACCCCCGAGAGCGATCCCGGCGCGATCATATGCGTCAGCACGTCAACCGCATCATGATCAATCACGCGCACATTGGTCAGCGATTGTTCATCGAGCAAATTACACAAATTACCAACGCCGGGCGGATGCACTTCCACCGCGATGAAATTGGTCTCGGGCTGCGCGGCTGCAATCACCGCCGTGGTGACGCCCATGCCGAAACCAATCTCGATCACCGTCGGCGCGTTACGTGCAAATGCAGCGGAGAAGTCGAGCGGTGCCTCGTCATAGGCAATGCCGTGGCGCGCGAACCCTTCGGTCAAACCGCGGGTCTGCTTCGCCGTCTGGCGACCGGCGCGAACGACAAAACTGCGGATCGCGCGATGCTTCAGGTCATCGCGCGATTTCTCTTCATCCACGGTCACGGCAACAGCACCGTCCAGCGCGGATCGCCGAGCTCGAGATTCAGAGACGCGTTCTTGCCACCCTCGGTGTAATCGACGATCAAGCGACGCGGTGCGCCCCACGACACACCGGCATCGGTCCACGGCGTACGCGGCGCAAACACCCGTTCACGCGCCGGACCACGCCGCTCGAAGCGCCACACCGACAAACGGTTCTCGCAGCCTTCGCTGCAAAAATCTACCGTCACAAAATAGCGTCCGTCAGTATTGAAGAACGGCTCGTTCGGCAGCTCCGTGGTGCTCGCCGACGTTGTGCCGCCACCACGCTGCACCAGCACAAAATCGAGCTTGTCGGCCTGCGCGCGGTACAGCACCACCGAGTCCGACGGCGCGTGATAACTATAAAAACTCACGTTCGGCCCGGCCTCGCCGAGCTTGTCCTCAAACATAAACGGCGGCTCACCGGGCACCGTTACCGCCAGCAAATTTCCCGCGCGTTTGACGATGACGCCCAAGCCCGTACCCGCGCGATCAATCTGCTGCGCCTCAATCTTTTTGCCACAGTCAGCAGGATCCGCCGTCTTCGCGCACAGCTTGGCAAACTGCTCAGCGTTGGGCGGCGGAATGGTCGAGACGGCTGAGCTGGATTGGGCGGCGCTTGTAGCGCACCAGAGTGCGCAGGCCACAGGGGCAAGACGGATGAAAAATCGCATGCCGCGATTTTCTCATCCTATGCGACCAACTTACCCAATCACCTTCGCGACTTGCGCTTTTAAAGCCGCATCGAGCAGCGCGATGGATTCGTTGAGGTGGGCGCGCACTTCAATCGCGTTGCCGCTTCTGGTGGCGGCTTTTCTCAGTTGCGCGAGTAGATCAACCGTATATTCACGCTGCAAACTTCTGGCGTCCGCGGGCGCACGCGGGCTTGGGCGGGCGACGGCTTCGGCGAGCAGGCGAACGTGTTCGCGTTGCAGATTGCGGCGCATCATGCTGATGGCAGTACCGCTGTTAAGTTCGCTCCAGATCGCCTTTTGCAGCGTACCGTACAGCTCTGCCACGCTCAAAGCGCGAGCGGGATCCGCGAGTGTTTCAGGGGCGGCGATCAAGCGACCGGCGACCGTGTCGCGCATCAATTGATTGAGCGTTGAGCGCTGCAATGCGAAGACGCGACCGGCTATCGATTGATCGATCGCTGCGACCTGCGGCACGCCGAGGTCGTCATCGAACAGCGAGTCGCTGCGCGAGTCAAAATCCGGCGTCAATTTGCCGAGAAATTCCGGCTTGAATTTGAAGGCATCGACACTGAACAAATTCTTCGCGAGAAGGTTCAACGCGCGGCGCTGCTTTTCAGAATCAACTGGCGTCAATGGTTGCCGACCGCTGCCAGCAACGTCGCGCAGCACATTCACACCCCCGACGTATTTGGCGGTCAGTTCGCTAACCTGGCCCATCAGCAAGAAGCCGCGCTGAAAGTTGCGACGCAGTTGCTCGTACTTGGTGCCCGCAGGCAGTTGCCGCGTCTGCACGCGATCCCATAATTCATGAATCACGGCGAAGCGTTTTTCATAAAAGCCGAGCGGGTCGCTGGAAAGATCGCTGCGATTGACGTCGGGGTCGATACCTTCGACGATGGGCATGAACCCGGCGTCTTCATCGGTCGCGTAGGCCAGCGCGGGCTCGTTTGAACGTGACAAGGTTTTTGCCAGTTCTGTCTGCTCGGTGGCAGGCGTGGTTTCTTTGTAACCGTACTCGACGGCCCAGATGTCGTAGGTGCCGACCGTGACCATCGAATACTGGCCTTGACGCTCGCCCTTGGTGGCGATATTGAGCGCGTTGTAATCCATGACCGATGACGACACGCCAAACTCTGCGCCGAATTTGGCGTCGGTCAATTGCGCGGGGGTGATCGAGGTGGAGCCCTTGAAATTGTGGCGCAACCCGAGCGTGTGGCCGACCTCGTGCGCGGTGATGTCCTTGATCGCGTCCATGATCCACGACTCTGCAGCGGCGGAGCCATATTCAAACTCGCCCCGCGCCACAAGCAAGTCCATGGCGAACGCGGCCTCAGTCAGTTTGCCGTCCGCGTAGGTGCACAGGTTTCCCGAGTTGCGAAACAAGCCGGCACCCACGGGACGCGGTGGATCTTCAGCCACGCGCGCGCTGTACAGCCGCGTGATGTCCTCGTTCATTTCGATGTCGGCATCGAGAATTTCACCGGTTCTCGGGTCGACCTTGCTAGGGCCGCGAGCGCCGAACGGAATGTTGTTGCCCGCAACCCAGCGCACCGATGCGAAACGCGTCGCCGACGTATCAAAGTCGTCGCCATCACCTTGTTGCTTGACCACAATCGCGTTCTTGAAACCGATCTTTTCGTACGCCTTGTTCCACTCCAGAATGCCCTCGGTCACCGCCTTGCGGTACGAGGTCGGGATGTTCTTGTCGAGCCAGTAGGTGATCGGCTGTTTCGGCTCTGACATAGCCGCCGACGGATCCTGCTTTTCAAGACGCCAGCGGTTGATGTAGCGTGTCCGCTGCTCGCGCTTGTCGGGGTTGGTGAAGTCGTTGACGTTAGTCGTGAAGTAGCCCACACGCGGGTCGGCCTCACGCGGGCGCATGGGCGTCGGCAGCTTCGAGAAGCCGTAGTAATAGCCCATGAACAACGAGCGTACATCCGGCAGCGTTGACGGAAAACGCGGTGGCGGCGCAGACGGATTGGGCGTCGGCGGCGGCAGCGATAGGCGGTTCAACTGGTAATGTCCGCGCACGTTGAATCCGGTCTCTGCCTCGCTGTTACGAACCTTCTCGATGCTTGAGTTCTTGGCGTCGAACGCGTATGGCTGGCGAAACGTTTGCTCAAGCTGTTGCGCCGCCATCGGGAAATCATTCAGGAACAGCGCATTGGCTTCGATCAGCACGCTTTTCTTCTCGGGATGCGCCGCACTGACCACAGTGGCCGTGCCAATCAGGCTGTCAGAAAAAGAGCGCTCAACGGCGTGACGAATCGGCGCGTCGTTGGCGGCGGTGTAGGCCACATTGCGCGCGATAAGCTGCACGCCAGTCGTACCGAATTTCTTGAAGCTGGCGTAATACTGGCCACGTCCTGCCGCCAGAAATCCGCCCATGTGGTTGCCGAACATGCCGGCGTCACCAATCGAATGCGTCACGTTGACCGAGAAGAAAAACGGTCGCTCCCACATCGCCTCGGGGATCTCGATCCACACTTTGTCGTCCTTGCGCCAGGTGGTGAAAAAGCCCGGCTCTTCCTTTGCGTCTTTGATCACGTCGGCGAAGGGCTTGGGCGGCGGTGGCGTGCCAGCGGCAGCCGCTGCGGGCCCGACGCTCGCCTTCGCTGCATCCGCGACGGCTTTCGCGCCGACGGCTGCTTTCGGATCGGTGACCTTCGCGGCGGCATCGGTGGCCGCAGCGGCGACGGCGGTTGCGGCGGCAGTGGCCGTCGTCGGTGTTGCGGTCGGCGCAACCGTGGCGCAGGACGCGAGAGACAGCGTACCGATGGCCATCACTGCCAGCGGCAGTGAGCGGAGACGAAATTGCATGACAATCCTAAAGAAATCGGACATCAGCTTTTAACTGCAACCCATATTTAACTTGGGCATAGGCAGCAATTATTGCGTAAGTCGACTTTATGCAATATCAACGTCTATGCCCAATGAATACTGGCGTTTACAGAAAAGCTGAATGAAAAACGATAGCGTAAACAACGAGTGTAGAGGCAACCCGCGAGCCGACGCCGCAGGCTGAGACGAAGCGCGGAAATTTGCGCATGAGTAGCGATTATTTTCGCGATTGCCGCTTCGCCGGGGCCGCACCGCTGCGCTTCAACCATGCATCCAACTCGGTGTTGAACTTCTTCGTTTCTGCCAGCAACCACTCTACAAAAGCGCGCACCTCGGAGCGTGCGCGTGCCCGCTCGGACACGACGAGATAGCACCCGGCACCGGTCGCCACCGCAATGTCAATCGGTCGCACGAGGTCGCCCGACATGTAAACGTCCGCGCCGTACGTGCGCCCCAACGCCACGCCCTGCCCGCTTTGCGCGGCAAGAAACGTTTGCATGATGAAGTCAAATTTGAGCTGTGAACGACCCTTCACTTCCGGCTGGCCCAGCGTCTCAAAAAAACCCGGCCAGGTGGAGCGCATCTCGGCCGGGCCGCCCGCTGCCCCTTCGATCAGCGTATGCGCGGAGAGATCGCTCAGACTTTTAAGCTTCGGTGACACGCGCAGATAACTCGGACTCACTAGGGGAAAAAGCACCTCGTCAATCAGCAGCATCGCATCCGGCGGCGCAGCCTCCGCACGCAGGTAGCGCACGGCCACATCAACGTCCTCCGTTTCAAGATCAAACAACCGATCCGTCGCCCCGATATCAAGGTCGGCATTCGGTCGCAGCGCTCGAAACCCCTGCAAACGCGGGATGAGCCACAGCGACGCAAACGACGCAAACGTCGTCACCGACACACGCGGTGAATTCACGTCACGGCGCAGCCGATCCACGCCGTTGTCGAGATCAGCTAGCACCCGTTGCACCAGCGGCAAAAATTCGCGCCCCGCAGGCGTCAACGCAATCTCGCGCGCCTTGCGAACGAAGAGTGAAACACCTAATTCCTCCTCCACGCCCTGCACTTGGCGGCTGACCGCCGACTGCGTCAAGGAGAGCTCGTTGGCAGCCTGCGTCAGGCTCAGACACCGCGCTGCTGCTTCAAAGCCGCGCATTCCTGCGAGCGTGAGCGGACGGCTTCTTGGAGATAAATGAGGGCTTTGCATGCGCTTTGTGCAGACTCGACTGCAATCAATTCGTTCGACAGAAGGGAATTATCACTCTTAAATAGAGCCCAAGAAACACATTTCGTTTCTTTTTTAGCCCGCAAGGAGCACAGCCATGAACAGTATCCAATTTCCCTTTGCCACCCAAGACTGGACCCTCGGTAAGAACCGGGCGCTGGCATTGCAGGCAGCCCAGGTGAAATCGGTCGAGGCACTATCGGGCTCGCTTTGGGTCACCGTATCGGGAAGCTCGCAAGACTTTTTCGTGCAAAGCGGCGACTACATCACAATCCCCTGCTCACACGGTCAGGTGGTCATCGAGCCGCTCGGCGTCGACGCCGTAGTACGCATCGGCCAACAAGCCGAAGCCATGACTTGGGAGGAGCAAAAGCAATCGTTCTCACACGCCGTTTACGTTTCAATCGTATGTCCGATAGTGCGCGGCCTGCGCAAAGCAGCAGACTGGCTTGACCCGTCGCCCCATGGCT
>ENA-OBLH01000284-OBLH01000284.1-metagenomes-genome-assembly--contig:-NODE-284-length-18023-cov-5.24249_pt1 | contig 18023 bp, 12 predicted proteins | sample MGYA00153382_OBLH01 | MGnify analysis MGYA00153382
GTAGGTCAGCGTCAAACTAATCCCCCATTGAAAACCCTCAACCGTAACGTTGAGGGTTTTTTTTGCTAAATCGATAACATATACTTTCGGCGTACGAACTTCACAAGATTTAGGATAATCATGGAAACCACTCAACGAAATATTCGCGACGAAATCGAGCAGGCGATCGCTAGTAACTCGGTTGTGTTGTTCATGAAGGGTGACCCGCGATTCCCTCAGTGCGGATTTAGCGCAGCTGCTGTCAAAATGCTCGCTGATGTAGGGGTTACCGATTACGTTTACGTGAACGTGCTTGAAGACGCGCAAATTCGCGAGGCCATCAAAGCATTTTCATCTTGGCCTACGATCCCACAACTCTACATTAACCAAGAATTTGTAGGCGGCGCAGATATAATGCGCGAGCTTCACGAGTCTGGAGAACTGTCACTCCTCGTCAGTAGCTAGTCCAACCGTGTACCCTGCGCATGGCCGGTCGAAACGTCTGCCCGGACAGCGTCGGCAACTCCCGAGACAGCCTTCAAAGCCGCCAAACAAGCGTCGAGCTTCGTGCGGGAGCGGATAAGGACCGTAAACGCTAACGTGGCAACCGGTCCAGCCGAGCCTCTGCTTGACAGGCTTGTAACGGCAATCACGTTTGTCCCGGTGTCCGATACAGCGCGCGCGCAATCCGCTAGCAGCCCATTTCGATCCATGGATTGCACACGCAACTCAGAGGGCAGCGGTCGTGCAATACGCGTGGCCCACATAGGCGCAAAGACATCATTCGATGCACGCCCCTCGCTCCGACGTGGGCAGGCGATGCGATGGATCCTGACTCCTGAAAACGAGCCTACCGCCAAAATTGCATCATCAGGAATAGGCATGCAAACCTCGCAATATTGAACTCCCGCGACCGGCCGCCCATCCAGTAATAGTCGACTACGCGCGTCGGCAGAATTGGTGAGCCGCAAAAGCTGTTCTGCGCCCGAGCCAAGCAGCTGGGACGCTACTGCGAACGCAGATAGCTCGCCATATCCAATTCGGCGCCAAAGATCTTCACGAGTGGATACGCCGAATGAATGCGGAAATATCTGCATATTCCCGTAAAACAACGTGTCATCAGTTTCCGCTATACCCGCAGCGTCGGCTAGTAATCTACGGCCTAGTATGGCAGCATCATCCTGCGCCGATTCACGCATCCAATGCCTTAGTTTCGTGCGACTCCGAGGAGACCTGAGAGCGGCCTCCCATGCAGGCAACGCCACTATTTCGTCACCAGCTATAACCTCGACAATATCGCCGGATGACAACTCGACGCGCGCGTCGCACAACCGCCCGTTCACTCTAACCGCAGTCGCACGCAAGGCCAAATCGGAATGAATGGCGAATGCAAAATCCAACCCAGACGCATGTCTAGGCAACGAAAAACGCTGCCCTTTCGGCGAGAATACGGCAATTGAAGTAAGTTCTACCAATTCACGTAAAACACGCGTGAAATTGCCAGGATGATCACCAGAAATTGCCATTGCCGCGAAATCATCGATATCAACGCCGTCATCCAAGAGCAATCCTTCAGTATGTCTGGTGATGCGTGGAAAGAAAAGAAAAAACTCTGCCACAAGTGCTTGTCCACTTAGCAATACTTTCGACGAAACAACCCCTTCGTTGGTCAGACACACGAAACTAGCTGGAAGGTATTGGAAATGGCGATGCAAACGGGCAATTCGACCATGCGCATCCTCAATGGACTCAGCAAAGTCGAAGATCGTTGGAATCGCGAATAGTGCACGGCAGGCACGATCTGCACGCAACGACCCGAACGCACGAACAATCAATTCATTTGTTACGCGTTCGCTCGCGAACGACAAGTCGAAGGAATCAGCCCAGTCAATATCGTGGAGGTTTGGCGCGAGCCGCCGCTTGTCAACCCACGACTTGTAGACCGCCCACTTCGCGAGAATCGCACAACGCCAAGGAAAACGCCATCGCAGCGACAGCGCTTCCAGTTCCGTCGCGATTTGTTGAAATCCAACATACCTTGCCAGAGGCGCGTAAACGAGAGCTGTCTCAACCGCCACACGGCGTTGCTTTTCGCGGCTGACAGGGCCGAGAGTACGCATATTGTGTAGTCTGTCGCACAGCTTCACGGCGAAAACCCGCCAGTCGCGCCCGCCTGCGCCGACCAGCTTGCGCAGGGTATCTTCCTTGGATGCGGTGTTCGCGCCGACGGACGCTTTGATGGAGTCCAGCTTTGAGACGCCGTCGACAATATGAGCTACAACATCACCGAAATCCGCGCGAATAGAAGAAAGCGGCGTGTCGGAATCTTCGACGACATCGTGCAACAGGGCAGCACAAAGTGCGTCAGCGTCGGCGCCAAGCAAATCAAATAGAATCTCTGCTACAGCGAGCGGATGTGTATCGTAAGGTTCGCCGGATTGACGAGTCTGCCCAGAGTGCGCGGTTTTGGCGAGCGCCCAAGCGGACTGCACGCGCCATAGATCATTTGCAGTCAGACTGCGTGCGATCTTGTCAAAAAATTGAGCGCTAGTCGGGGCAAGCCCCATAGCGCCTCAAAGGCCGATCTTCTTAAGCACCGATCGATTTACCTTGCCGCCCGCGATTTCGCGCAACGCCACAACAATTGGTTTGTCACGTTTAGCATCATCAACCAGTGCCTGATGGCCAGCTACTAACTGCCGCGCACGTACAGCCGCAGCAAGTGATAACTCAAATCGATTTCCAATTTGCCCAAGGCAGTCTTCAACGGTAATACGAGCCACAATAATTTCCTTGACCACAAACAAAACCTTCAGGAACTCTGAAGCCTGAAAACAACCCCTAAAACAACGGAGCACGCAACACTATAGCGAAAGATAACATAGTTGGGCGATCTGTACGTCCGCATATTAGCGGCGCGTCACGCAACCAGGTTCAGCGAATGCTTTAGTGCGTAGCGCACTCTTGCTGTATGCTCATTTACATAGATTTAAGAGCAATTTTGTCCGCCATTTGACCTGACTTCGATGCGCAATTGCACCTTCGCCGAGAGCACCTTCAACCAAACCAAACCCCGTTGCTGTCTCGCGCGCATAGTTGTCGTTGCGCATAGTTGTCGTTGAGCTCGTGGATAGAGTGCGAAACTTGAGTCTCAGTGCGCAGTCATCATATTCGCCGAAAAGGCCGTTCTGAGTTATGTCCGTCGTCGCCAATCGAGCGCTGCCGCAAGGCTACAAACTCCACAACTATAGAATAGATCGCGCTATCAGTCGCGGAGGATTTTCTATCGTTTACCGCGCGGTCGACGATAACGGCACCGTGGTGGCGATCAAAGAGTACCTACCGAGTGGCCTTGTGCTGCGATCAGAGGGATCGCGCGTACACGCTAGCTCCATCGAGAACCTCGATTCTTTCCGGTTCGGCATGAAGTGCTTTTTCGACGAAGGCAAATCATTGGCAACGATTAATCATCCTAATGTAGTTCGTGTGCTCAACTTTTTTAGAGCGAACGAGACTGTTTACATGGTGATGAAGTACGAGCGAGGGCGAACTTTGCAGCAGTACATTCAAGGCAATCAAGGCATGTTGCCGGAAGGCTTGATTCGCCATGTCTTTTCGCGGTTGCTCACAGGCTTACGCGAGGTGCATTCACGTCGTTTGTTGCACCTCGACATCAAACCGGCAAATATTTATATTAGAACCGACGGTTCGCCTGTTCTGCTTGATTTCGGAGCTGCGCGACAGGTGTTGGCTTCGCGCGGTAGCCGTGTAACACCTATGTACACGCCGGGATTTGCAGCGCCTGAACAGTACAGGGAGGGTGACTCAGACCGCCTGGGTCCGTGGACGGATTTGTACGGCGTGGGAGCCTCGTTGTTTGCGTGTTTCGCAGCATTTGCGCCGCAAGCAGCTGATAGCCGTCAAAAGGAAGATCACTACGTATCCGCTAACAAGCTATGGCTTGGGAAGTATTCTCCCCGCCTTTTAATCTTGGTAGACCAATGTCTAAAGCTTGACCCCTTGCAGCGCCCACAATCGGTGTACCAAGTGCAAAAAATGCTGTTGGCTGCGCCTGAACCAGCTAAGCTCACCCTGCTGGCGAGAATATCTCAGCGCTTAGGTTTGATCGCGCGAAGTTAGTAATTGTGTCTAGTGGAAGCAAAAACCTTTGTCGGCTGCATAGATTTTTCCCGCGTAACTGAAGCCTGAAACTAACTAGCATGGAATTCTCAATTTTTCAGGAAACACGCAGAGGCGGACGCAAGGTCAATCAGGATAGGGTCGGTTATATCTACACGCGAGACGCCTTATTTGTCGTCGTAGCTGACGGTATGGGCGGGCACGTAGGCGGTGAGATCGCTGCGCACATAACGGTGCGTCTACTCCTCGAAAGATTCGAGCAAGAGGCCAAGCCGGTTCTCGCGTCACCAGTTATGTTTTTGCAGAACGCGCTGAAAGCAGCACATAGCGCGCTCGCCGACTATGCGCAGCGTTTCCGTTTGGTCGATACGCCGAGAACTACTTGCGTAGCTTGCGTGATTCAGGATGATGCCGCCTATTGGGCACATGCTGGTGATTCTCGGCTCTATCACGTGCGACGTGGGTCTCTCTCTGCCCGAACTCGCGACCACTCAAAGGTGCAATATTTGCTTGACAATGGAGTCATCAATATTGCCGAAGCGGGGAAACACCCAGACCGCAATAAAGTGTTCAGTTGCCTCGGCGGCGCGTTTGAGCCAACTGTAGATTTTTCGCCTCGCGTCCCACTGCAGCCTAACGACTTGTTGATGTTGTGTACTGATGGGTTGTGGAGCGCATACGACGATGGTGAGTTGGTCGCTCGCATGGGACACGCTGAGTTGAGTAAATCAACTCCAGAAATATTGAATGACGCAGAAAGTCGTGCAGGCGCTGACTGTGACAATCTCAGCATCATTGCGGTGCGGTGGGCGGGGAGTAACGGAGAGTGGTCTGATACCTTCAGCACAACGCATACCGAAACATTGGCTATGGGCGAGTTCAGTACGCAGATGGATCGAACCATCACGCTCGTTGAGCCCACTACTGGGCGACGAGCGCTAAGCGACTCCGAAATCGAACTGGCGATCAAGGAAATACAGGAGACGTTAAATCGCCATGGAAGCACTTGAACGCATCGTGTTTCTGGATACCGAGACGACAGGCCTCGATCCACGACTCGGTCACCGCATTATCGAAGTCGCAGCTGTAGAGGCGGTTGGCAGAAAAACTACTGGTAAGTCAATCCACTTTTACATCGACCCCGAGCGCGAGATTGACGCAGGAGCCACTGCAGTTCACGGGTTTACGTGGGACGACTTGCGAGGCAAGACGAAATTTGCTGCAATCGTTGATCCACTAATGCGGTTTCTTGCTGGCGCGCGGGTGATTATCCATAACGCCCCTTTCGACGTTTCCTTTCTAGACGGCGAGTTGGCTCGGCTTCGGCAACCCGGCGTTGCCAAACGGGATTTTTCAGTTGATGACTCGTTGGCATTGGCGCGTCGGAGATACCCCGGAAAGCGCAATTCTTTGGACTCGTTGTGTGATCGACTCGGCGTAGATAATTCACAACGTAATTTACACGGTGCATTGCTCGATGCACGTTTGTTGGCCGACGTTTATTTTGCGATGACGAGAGAGCAGGGTTCGCTTCAAATCGCCGAGCCAGAAACCGATCGTCAGCCAATTATCGTTGGAACCATAAACAATGAGCTACGCGAACCAGTGGAATTGCTTTCGGTCGATGTGCCCTATGATTTTCGAGCGGCGCATGCCCACTATGTCATAAACCTGAATGAACAGTCGGGACAATCACGTATTTGGTAGTACACGGTCGCTAAGTCCTAGATTGACCGCACCGACACCCCATCAGCTCTTGCGGCTACGCAATAATCGGCCCGACGCAGAGCGAAAATGCAATTGTTTACTGCTCCCGTCATTTGATTGAGTGCGGTTTCTAGCGCTAGGAGAGCGGTTAACCGCAGCCCAGTTTCATCAATGATTGGAGCTTCCATTGTGAGTCGTAACACCCGTACGAACCGAGAGCTCGCGATCGAGCGCCACAGTTCGACAGAGCATCAATTTCGTGTGGCCATTGGAGTGACTTCAACAGGGGAGGGAGCTTGCCAAGCCTATCGACGCGCTTCGGCTAGTCCACGATACATAAGAATAAACTGGCTGCGGTAGCGATTATCTTCTCATGGGTAACGCCGCGCCGGTGCCAAGATTAACATTCGGCCAGTTCAGACTTCGTTGGCTCCGTCGATGTAAATGGCGCGTTATGACAAGGAATTGGGTCGAGTGCCGCAATTCCAACGTGATGCCATTCAGATGCACCGCGCTTAAACGCTGCAACTGCCCCCAGAATGCAGGAGGCGATATCCGTAAGAAGAGCGTAAAAATGTTGACCGTACTGTCGCTGACAACACTAAGCACCGAGCACAGAGCCCGGTGGCACATCCATGAGGGCTTCTTGCACTACGGTAAGTTTGAGCGCACGACCATTAGTAGTTTGAGTATTGCTAAAGCGCTCGTAGCCGACGTCAACGCGGCGACTAAAATTTGTGAAGTTGTCTCGCGCCACCTACCGTTTGACATAGCCATGCTGAAAACGTTACGACTCGTCACCGTCAGGAAAATATTTTGGATTATTTAACCCGCATCTTGAATGCGAAGGTTTACGACGTTGCTAAAGAAACCTCGTTAGTTCACGCTCAATTGCTCTCAGCTCGCGTTGGTAATAAAGTGCTCATCAAGCGCGAAGACGAGCAGCCAGTGTTCTCATTCAAGTTACGCGGCGCTTACAACAAGATGGTTCACCTGTCGCCGAGTCAACTGGCCGCTGGCGTGGTTGCAGCTAGCAGCGGCAACCACGCGCAGGGTGTTGCGCTGGCGGCGCAGAAGCTGGGCGTAAGCGCAACTATCGTTATGCCCAGCACTACCCCATCCATAAAAATTGACGCTGTCCGGGCACGTGGAGCTAAGGTCATCCTGCATGGCGAATCGTATTCTGACGCCTACGAATACGCTCAGGAGGTTGTAAGAGCTGAAAAAAAAGCGTTTGTTCATCCCTACGATGATCCCGATGTAATCGCTGGTCAGGGCACGATCGGTATGGAAATTTTGCGTCAGTATCACGGAGATATTGACGCTATCTTCGTAGCGATTGGTGGTGGCGGGCTCATTTCAGGTATTGCAGCCTACGTAAAGGCGGTACGACCCAAGATCAAAATAATCGCTGTTCAGGCGGCTGATCAGGCAACGATGGTGGAATCTCTGAAGGCGGGGCATCGCGTTAAACTCAAAACGCTCGGTCTCTTTTCGGACGCTACAGCAGTTAAAGAAGTGGGCACCGAAACGTTCAGGCTTTGTCAGCAATACGTTGATGACACGGTGTTAGTAACGAACGACGAAATCTGCGCGGCGATCAAGGACGTTTACACAGATTGCCGCTCCATCCTTGAGCCCGCAGGAGCCGCAGCGATCGCGGGACTCAAAAAGTATGCGGCTAAGCATCGGTCTCGCGACAAAACTTTTGTCGCCGTAGCCTGCGGTTCGAACATGAACTTCGACAGGTTGCGCTTCATCGCTGAAAGGGCCGTTATTGGCGAGTCGCGAGAAGCCGTTCTCGCAGTAACGCTGTCGGAAAGGCCCGGAAGCTTCCGGGCTTTTTGTGACGTGCTAGGGCTCCGATCAGTTACTGAATTTAATTACCGTTACGCTGGCGGCGCGGACGCGCACGTATTTGTGGGCGTCGAAATTGCGCAAAAGAGAGAAGTCAGTGAACTTGTCAAAGAGTTCAAGCGTGCAGGAATCGGAGCGGTTGATCTCACGGAAAACGAAATGGCCAAGCTGCACGTGCGCCATCTGGTGGGTGGACACGCCCCCGGGGCGCAGGGCGAGCGCATGTTCCGTTTTGACTTTCCCGAGCGTCCGGGCGCATTGGCGCAGTTCTTGCGCTCTATGAACAACAGTTGGAATATCACGTTGTTTCACTACCGCAATCACGGGGCAGACGTAGGACGCGTGTTGGCGGGCATTCAGGTACCGACAGGCGATCAACGACAGTTTGCTGACTTTTTGCGGCAGGTTGCTGATGCTGGATATTCTTGGGTAGAAGAAACGGATAACGTCGCTTACAAGCTTTTCTTGGGCCTTAAAGCAGGTTAGGCAAACCCATCACTGGTGGTTACTACATCGAATAGGCTAATAGGGTTTACGCAGATGCGAATCGTTGTAGCGTCCCGACAGGACGCCGAAAAGTCGTAGAAAATTCAGGGGATACGATGCAAAGTGAGTTAAGCCATGGCAAACTGCAAGACAATGTTCTTTGCTTATCAATATGGTCGTGAATTTGACTGCGCCTGACGCGACCCCGTCCGATGTGGACGGGCTTAAAGTCATGGTGATTGACGATAGCAACACCATTCGTCGCAGTGCCGAGATATTTCTGCTTCAGGCGGGATGTCACGTCATCCTTGCGGAGGATGGGTTTGATGCGCTTGCCAAGATCGCAGATCATCGTCCGGATGTGATTTTTGTCGATATTATGATGCCACGTCTCGATGGATATTTGACTTGCGCCCTCATCAAGAAAAACGCGAAGTTCAAGTCCACGCCAGTTGTAATGTTGTCGTCAAAAGACGGGTTGTTTGATCGCGCCCGTGGACGAATGGTGGGCTCCGATCAATATTTGACCAAACCATTTACTAAAGAAAGTTTGATTTCAGCGGTTGCGTCCTTCGCCGACCAACGAGCAAATTAGGCAGGAAAGAAACACTATGTCCGTAAAAAAAGTTCTGGTCGTGGATGACTCCCCCACCGAACGCCACGCGATTTCCGAGATACTGCGGAAGGCTGGCTACGAGGTCAACACCTGCGATAGCGGCGAAGAGGCTGTTGTCCAGTCCAAAATGTTGCTGCCTGATCTCATCCTGATGGATGTGGTCATGCCCGGCCTGAATGGGTTTCAGGCGACGCGTGTTATTGCGCGCGATGACATCACGAAACACATCCCCGTTATTATTTGCACAACAAAAAGTCAAGAAACTGACAAGATATGGGGCCTTCGTCAAGGCGCACGGGACTACGTTGTTAAGCCAATATTGGCGAGCGATTTGCTCGAGAAAATTGGCCGACTCGAATAGTGCGCGAATAATGCGGAACTTCCGAAGCCATCTCCAGCGAAAACCAAACGTGAGTTCACTCTTTGTGGGTCGTCGCATAGTTTTGTCCGCAATGAATATTGTTGCCGGAGGGTTCAGTGGCGCGTGACCGCAATCGACTGCGTGACTTTCAGCAAGCGCTGGCTCAACGTCTACGTTTGGCGGCGGAACTGCCGCAGCGCCAATCACGCTTAGCAGTGCAGGTCGGTGAGCGTGGTTACTTGTTGAACCTTGATGATATTTCGGAGGTTGCACCGATAGGACAGGTGACGCCCGTGCCGCTTACTCAGCCTTGGTTTTTGGGCGTGACTAACGTGCGTGGAACGTTGTATGCGGTTAGTGATTTCGCCGCTTGGTTGGGATTGCACTTCACGTCGGATATTGGTGCGCGACGACTTATCCTGCTCGGGCAACGTCTGGGCAAACACCGAGCCGGATTGGTCGTAACGCGTGTTGTTGGTTTACGATTGTTAGATGAAATGAAGCCGCACGAAGCCGCACTTCGTCGGACTTGGGAGTATGCGTCTTGGCTTGATCGGGACGGTGTCGGCTGGATTGAAGTAGATCTTGAGCGGCTCGCGTCGGACGCCGAGTTTTTGCAAGTTGTTCGCTAAGAATTATTAAAGGGTTGGGGCTATGAAGCTGAAATTGGGGAAAGTCTTCAAGGGCAAGGGATCCAGCAATGTTGGGGACATCCCGACGGTCGTAGCTGCGCCTTTAGCGGGTGATACCGGTATGGCTAGCGCGTACGATCCGACGCGAGCGGTTTCGGTTGTTGAGCAACTTCGTGCTGCTGCTCGCGGCAGCAAAGCTGTAAGGCAACTTCCGCTTATCGGACACTTAAGCACGGCGAAGCAGTTTCAGTATCTCGGCGCGGCACTGGTCACGTCATTTGTATTGATGTTGATCCTGTTTGGCTTGTACGCTATTGAAGCGCGAAAAAATTCAGCTCAGGTTGCCGCCGCCACAGAAATGCAAATGCTTGCGCAGCGTCTGGCGCGCGGCGGCGCACAGTCTGAAATGGGTGGCGCGACCGGTTTTGACGTTTTGCAATCGAGCCGAGAGCAGTTTCGCGGCAATCTCAAAGCGCTTTCTACCGGCGGTGATTATCGCGGCGTGACGGTGAGCGAGCCGCAGTCTGAAAGCGTTCGCAGTGCAGTGTCAGAACTGGAAAAACGGTGGATTTTAGTTGACGGCAAAGTAGACGAATTGGTCTCTGCACGAGGCATTCTCACCTCGCTATCTCAAGCCGTTAGTAACGTGAATCAGGGCAATCAGGGCTTGCTTGAGCTGGCTGAGCAATTGGCTACACAGCTTTCGAACGGCAGCGGACGCGAGTTTGCGCTGTCAAACAATCTAGTGATGCTTACACAGCGAATTGCTAAGAACGCAAACGCCCTGATTGGTGACGAAGTTGACTCAGACGTGGCGTTCCTCCTCGGTAAAGACACGGCCACGTTCCGCGACATTGTGAACGGACTTTTGCAAGGTAGCGAAGCGTTGCGCGTTAGCGCTATTCGGGACGGCGAGGCGCGCCAGACACTTACTGAACTCGGTTCACGATTCCAAGAGACCGAGCGCCGCCTGGTTGAAGTACTGCGTGCGATGCCGCGCTTGTTGGCTGGCAAACAGGCGGCAAAGATTATCGCAACCGAAGCTGAACCGCTTATGGCAGGCGCGAAGTCGTTGTCGACAGCGTATGAGGGCGCGGGAAATACCGCGAACTTTGCACTCTATCTCGCGGCAGTGCTCGGGTTGCTATCTTTGTTACTCGGTGCTGCTCTGGGCTATTTGTTCTTGAACGAAGCGCGTGTTCGAGCCGCTGAAAACGAGCGTGAGAACCAGCGTAACCAAGAAGCTATTTTGCGACTGCTCAACGAAATGGGCACCTTGGCTGACGGTGACTTGACCGTCAAAGCGAGCGTGACGGAAGATGTGACGGGGGCAATCGCTGACTCCATTAACTTCACGGTGGACGAGCTTCGCAAGGTGGTTTCGGACATTAACGCCACGACAGGTGAAGTTGCTGGCGCTACGCAAGCCGCACAGGCAATATCGCAACGTCTGTACCAAGCCTCGCAACGTCAATCTGGCGAGATTCAACGCTCCAGCGCGCTGGTGTTACAGATGGCGCAGTCGATCAACGAAGTCTCTGAATCGGCGACCCAAGGCGCGAAAGTGGCGCAACAATCGCTGAGCGCCGCTGAGCTCGGTTCGACCGCTGTGCAAAACCAGATTTCCGGCATGAACGAAATTCGCGCCCAAATTCAGGAGAGCTCGAAGCGGATCAAGCGGCTTGGCGAAAGCTCGCAGGAAATTGGCGAGATTGTGGAGCTGATTTCCGACATTACCGAACAAACCAACGTTCTGGCGCTCAACGCTGCTATCCAAGCGGCGTCCGCAGGTGAAGCCGGTCGCGGATTTACGGTGGTTGCTGAAGAGGTGCAGCGATTGGCTGAGCGCTCAGGCGAAGCTACCAAGCAGATCGAAGCGCTGGTGCGTGCGATTCAAGCGGACACCCAAGACGCTGTGAACGCTATGGAAAAGACGACGCAAGGTGTGGTCGAGGGCACACGCCTCTCGGACGCCGCTGGTCAAGCGCTGTCTGAGATCAGCCGCGTATCTAGAGATTTGGCTGGACTCGTGGGTAATATTTCTGCGCAAACGCAGACGCAGTCAACTTCGGTATCCGAGGTGACTCGCGGCATGCAAGACATTCTCGCGGTGACGGAAGAGACGTCCCGAGGTACGCAGCAAACCAACGTTTCTATTGAAGAATTGGGACGATTGGCACAAACGCTCCGCGGCTCCGTCGCGGGCTTCAAGGTGTAACCAGGCGGGAGTGGTAACACTGTGGCTATTGACATACCGCTCGAACTCGATAGCGGCCCCATCACCTGGGTAAAGGCGGAAATTGACAGCGCGCTGCTTCGCGCGCTGTCAAATATCGAAAAGTTGCGATCCGATCCGACGTCTGCCTTGCAAACGTCGATTCGGAATGATCTGCATCAAGTGTCGGGCGCCTTCGAACTGGTTGGCATCGAGGGCCTAGCGGTGCTTGTGCAAGAGTTTGAAAAGCACTTTTCGCCTGATGCAGCGCTGGTTCCCGCAGAGGCGCTAGACCTGGTTGATCGCGGTTGTCGACGGTTGTTGTCGCATCTTAAGGAGATGGCCAGCGGTTCGCCACCCGTACCTCTCAAGTTTATTTCTGAGTATTTGGCACTGGGCAAGTTGCGGCGCTCGAAGTACGGTCCGGCTGATCTCTTTTTCCCCGACTTATCGCGTCGTCCGGTAAAGCTCGTCGATGCGGAACCGCCTGAACCGTCACGTATGCCAGCGTTTCTGTTGCGACAACGCCGCGCTTTTCAGCAAGGTCTGTTGTTGTGGTTGCGCGGCAGCGAGAACGGTCTCGATCAGATGCGGAACGCGGTCTCGCAGATTGAGGCGGCCTACCCGCTTCCTTCGCAGCGGTCGTTTTGGTGGGCCACACACGCCCTGTTGGAGGCTGCGCATGGCGGGCTGCTCGAGTCATCTACGGCGCTCAAGCAACTGATGGCGCGCGTCGATTTGCAGGTGCGAAGATTTGTAGAAGGCTCCACGCGCGTTGCGGATCGCCTGCGGCGAGAGGTGCTCTACCACGTGGCTCGCGCCCAGACCGGAAATCCTTTGGTGGACAGCGTGAAGGCGCTGTACGAGCTTGAAGTATTGGTGCCGAAGCGAATTCCGAGAGAAATCGATGTCGTCGCATTGCAACCTGCGATTGATGCGCTGGGCGCCATTCTGACGAGATGCAAGGACGCTTGGTCGAGTCTCAGCGCAGGCCGCAGCAACGCGTTGGCGCGCCTTCGCGAATCTGTGGCCGGTCTGCCTGCCGCATGTGACGCATTGCACATGCCAGATTTTTCGAATCTGGGACGCAGCATCACCAACGCTGCCACGTCTGTTACTGAGTCCAAGTCGATCAGCGACGATCTTTCTATTGAATTTGCGACCAGCCTCATTCTTATTGAGACGGCGTTGGAACACATTGCCGCGCTCCCGGTGTCGTTCCGCACGCAGGTGGATCGCGCCGTTCAGCGTCTGTCTTACGCGACATCAAATGCGCCGATTCCAGCTGAGTTGCGCGCCGAGATGGAAGCGAATTCGTTGACGCGACTGGCGCAAGAGAAACAAACCATTTCGCAAGTTGCGCGCGAAATTCGCAGCAATATGCGTCTTGTGGAGCAAGCGCTGGATACTGTTTTCCGTGACCGTACCGCGGTTGACGAACTCAAACCTGTGCCAGCATTGTTAGGCCAAGTGTCCGGCGCTATGCGCATGTTGGGCTGGAACGAAGCCAACGAACTATTGACCAAAACGTCGGATAGCTTGATTGACTTGGTTCGTCGAGATGAGACACTGAGCACACAAGAAATTGATTCACTTGCCGATGTGCTGGCTGGCTTGAGCTTCTATGTTGACGTGCGGGAGCGCCGCGATCAGGATGCCGACGCCATTCTTGCTGGACTCACACGTCGCTTCAGGGGTGAGGCTGAACTAGAAGTTGCGGATGGCGAGGAGAGCGTCGAAGCGTCGATCGCCGAACGTCAACGTCTGCTGCGACCGCTCGCGCGTGCTATCAGCGACGAACCGGGTAGCGCTAAATTGCGCGACACATTACGCTCTACGCTTCAAGGCGTGCGACAAGATGCTGAACTGTTGTCTGACCCAAGTCTTTCGGAGGCATCGAATGAGGCGTTGCGCCTTCTGGACAATGGAAGTACGCCAACAGCGGCGCTGACCGCCGCCGTTGCAGCAGTTGTTGGTGGCAACACACGGTTGCCGCCGACGTCAATGGAAACCTCGCGGCTGGTGGACTCCCGGCAAGAAGAGCAGGACATCGCGCTGCTAGAAATTTTTGTAGAAGAAGCGGTCGAAGTCGTCGCATCGGTTCGCGCTCAGCACGCAGAGCTGTCTGTCCATCATGATCGCCGCGATCTGCTGGTCGACACCCGTCGTGCCTTTCATACGCTGAAGGGCAGTGGACGTATGGTCGGGCAGACCGATTTGGCGGAGGTGGCGTGGCGCGTCGAAAACGTACTGAACAACGCGCTCGAAACTGACCGTCCCGTCAACGAGCCAGAAATCAAATTGATTGGCGCCGCAGCCGAACAATTTGCGGTGTGGGTAGAGGAATTGCGCACCAAGCATTACGTTCAACTCGACGTGTCTGTACTCGACGACCTGATTGCAAACTGCGCTCGACGCAGCAGTGGCGGCGCATCCAAACCGACGACTGATGCTGCTGCAAAGACCGTGGTTCCTGAAGCGCTACCGACCATCGTTGTCCCTAGCGTTGCTTCCGTCGTCGACCTTGATATGGTTGAACTCAGTGGTGCAGAATTGGACGTGCTTCTCGCTGATGCGGTTGCTGCGTTGCCGGTCAATGAGCACGTTGACCTTCCGATGGACATTTTGATGTTGCAAGGCGCGCCTGTTGGCGTTGTTTCATCGGACGCCATCGATCCATCAGACGCGGAGGAGTTCGCGTTTGAATTGAATGCGCCGGGTAGTGACGATGTCAAGGTGCTCGGTGTGTCAGTGTCGCGAGCCTTGTTCTCGATATTGACTGACGAAACACGCGTTCATCTGCAAACGCTCGACTATGAGTTGACGCTGATGCAATTCGACAGCGCGCAGTCACCGAGCGATTCCATGGTGCGCGCCAGCCACACGTTGTGCGGCATTCACCGGACAGCGGGTTTCGTCGAGATCGGCGACTTTGCGGGCCTGGTCGAGACGGTGTTGATGGCGATTCGTCGCGCCGGTCGGGCATCGTCAGTGGGCAGCGTGCTCGCTTCTGCGATCCAGTCGCTGCGGACCGCGACGCTGCGCTTACAAGCGCAATCGCCGATGTCGCAGGAGGAGCATACCCACTTCGAACGCTCGCGGAAGCAGTTGCACGCGATCATTGCTGAGACGGGTAACACCGATCTAGGGGTCGAAGTCGAATTGTTGGAGCAAACGCACGCCGAAGAGCGGGCGCTTGAAGTGCCGACTGAAACGGTGGTTGCCGATGTTGTAACACCGCTTGCTGCGGCCTTAGCGTTGCCGACGTTTGCTCCTCCGATTGAGGACACAATTGAGTTGGTGGATGTTTCAACGAGCGACGTTGCCGAGGCATTTGTAGAGCCTTCGCCTGCCGTTTCGACCGCGCACATTGAGGCGTTGCCTGTGCTGCAAGAAGCAGCGGTTGCGGAGGCGACGCCTTTAGTTGAAGCACCTCAACCCATTGCCGACCTGGTTGCGCCAGAGACGATGGTTGTCGATTTGCCGCTGGAATTGGCAGCACCTGCCGAACCACTAGCTCAGTTGCTAATCCCCGCTTCTGCGCCGGGCGTTTCGGCTCAGGAGACTCCTGCGGTCGCGGCGGAAATTGCGACCGTACCTGTTGCTTTGCCGCCCGTTGTGGAAACCCCAGCGGTATCGGTAGCTACTGTCGCTGCCGCAGCAACCGCTGCGGTCATAGCGAGTGTCACCGTCGCGAATGTGCCGCCGCCTGTTGTAGCGCCAGTCGTCGCTCCGCGAGTCTCGCCGCCGCCCCCGATGGAGTCCCGTCCAATCGTGCGCAGCGCTGAGGATCCGCTCGCTGACGTCCGCGATGACATCGATGACCAAGTGTTGCCGATTTTCATTGAAGAAGCGCAGGAACTGTTCCCGACCGCGAGCGCGCAGGTCAACGCTTGGCGTAATGACGTACGTAATCCGGCTCACTCCGACGGTCTCAAACGGACGTTGCACACCCTGAAAGGTAGCGCTCGGATGGCCGGTGCTATGCGCCTGGGTGAACTGGCGCATAGCCTTGAGACGCGATTACTAGATGTTGCTGACGTCCCCGCACCGTCTACGTTTGATAGCTTTGACGAGTATTTGGATGACATCGCCTTTTTGCTGGAACGCCTGACGCGCGGCGAAAAAGATGTGGTCTTGCCACGGTTCGCCGCGGCGGCGCTTGCTCCAGCAGAAACGATGGAGTCAGAGCTTGACCTCGCTGACGCGGGCCAACTTGCAGCACCTACGGAGTCTGCGGTTGCTGCGTCAACGGAGGTAGCAACGCCCGACGCAAGTGGCTCAGTTGTAGCCGCTCCGCGCTCTCTTACCGAGATTGCCCGCAGCTTGGCCATTCGTCCGACGGTTGTTGCTGCACCACTGGTTGCCGACGTCGGTGCTGCGTTCCTGCGTGTTCGCAGCGACTCCGTCGAGCAATTGGCTGACGAAGCCGGTGAGATTTCTATCCACCGTTCGCGGATTGAGGCCGAAATGCGCAACCTCAAGGCGGGCTTGCTCGACTTGACGGCATCCGTTGTTCGCTTGCGCGGTCAGTTGCGCGAAATTGAAATTCAGGGCGAATCGCAGATTCAGTCGCGCTTGGATCAAGAGTCCGAGTTCGATCCGCTGGAATTTGACCGCTACACCCGATTCCAGGAGTTGACGCGCGGCTTGGCCGAAGGCGTGAACGACGTGGCCACGGTGCAGCAAAGTTTGCTGAAAAATCTGGCCGATGCCGACATCGCGCTGCTCACGCAAACGCGCCTGTCGCGCTCGGTACAGTTGCGTCTGCAAACGCTGCGCACGGTGCCGTTCTCGAACGTGTCGGATCGTCTGTATCGCGTGTTGCGGCAGACCGCGAAAGAACTCGGCAAGCGCGCCAACCTAGATATTCAGGGCGGTCGCATAGAAATTGACCGCAGCGTGCTGGAGCGTTTGGCGCCGGTGCTGGAGCACCTGGTTCGCAATGCTTTGGCGCACGGTATCGAGTCCGAGCAGTCGCGTCTGGCCATCGGCAAACCGGGCATCGGTGAGCTGATCTTGAGCGCGCGTCAGCAGGGTAATGAGGTCGCTATCTCACTGGTCGATGACGGCGGCGGTATTCCGCTGAACAAAGTCCGCAATCGCGCCGCAGCATCAGGCTTGATTGCTGCGGGAGACAATACGACTGATGGTCAATTGGTCGAGTTCATCTTCCAGCCGGGGTTCTCGACAGCCGAGCAGGTAACGGCCGTGGCTGGCCGCGGTATCGGTATGGACGTCGTCCGTAGCGAAGTCGCAGCACTCGGCGGTCGCGTAGAGGTTCACACCACGCAGGGCATGAGTACGTCGTTCACGCTGTCGGTGCCACTCACGTTAGCTGTGACTCAAGTACTGTTGGTCGGTGTTGGCAAAGCGATTTTCGGCGTCCCGTCGTCGCTGATTGCGCAGGTGCGTCAAGTGCCTGCCAGGGAACGCGCGGCGGCTGTTGCGTCGGGCAAGCTTAATCATGAAGGTAGCGAGATAGATTTCCGTTCGCTCGGAAACCTGATGCGCATCAGCCATGACGTCGATGCACAGCGCAACGCGCCGGTGATCGTATTGCGTGCTGGTGATTCGATGGCAGCGGTCGAAGTTGATCGCATCATCAGCAACCAAGAGGTCGTGGCCAAACCGTATGGGCCACAACTGGCGCGTGTGCCAGGTCTGGCGGGGTTGACTGTGCTCGCCAACGGCACCATTGCGCTGCTGGTGAATCCGCTTAATTTGATTTCGGCGCGTGAAACAGAAGCCCCGCGCCGTTCTGTGACTCCGCTGCCGGTTGTGACTGCGGGTGATGCGAGCACCACGGTTATTGCTGAGGCCGCACCGTTTGCGCAGGTAGCAATCACGCCAGCGGCGATCGTTGCGCCAACGCCAGAAGTCGTCCTACCCGAGCCTGTGCTGGAAATAACAAATATTGTCGTTCCAGAGCCAGTAGTTGAGGCTCCTGCGGTCGTGGTCGAAACGTTGCCCGAAGTCGCGCCAGCGGTTCCGGTAGTGGCAATCGCGCCACTGGCGGGAAGGCATCCA
>ENA-OBLH01000285-OBLH01000285.1-metagenomes-genome-assembly--contig:-NODE-285-length-17963-cov-5.16406_pt1 | contig 17963 bp, 22 predicted proteins | sample MGYA00153382_OBLH01 | MGnify analysis MGYA00153382
ATGATCTCGACATGATCTATATTTCTGGTCCTCGACACGGTGGCCCGACGGTAGTGGCCAGCACCTATCTTGAAGGCAGCTACAGCGAGGTCTACCCGAAGATCAGCCAGGACGAAGCGGGGCTCAAGGCGCTGTTTAAGCAGTTCTCGTTTCCCGGCGGAATCCCCAGTCATGCCTCGCCCGAGTGCCCCGGCTCAATTCACGAGGGCGGTGAGCTTGGCTATTCGCTGAGTCACGCTTTCGGTGCGGTGTTCGACAATCCCGAGCTCATTGTCGCCTGCGTGATTGGTGATGGCGAGGCGGAAACCGGGCCGCTGGCCACGGCCTGACATTCCAACAAATTGCTCGACGCTGCCACCGATGGCGGCAATTAAGCGCAAAGCGCGCAAATCGTCCGCTCGCAAAATTGATGTGAATCAATACTCCGCAGTGGAAACTTCATAGCATTAAGCATTCTTAGTCTGCACAGTATGAACGCTTCCTCAACAGACGCACCAAGCACGCGACAACAGCATTAGTGCTGATTGGGTGGCTGTTCGCGCTGGCTTCAGGAATCGCTAATGCCTGCTTACTGGAGCAGGCGCGCGGCACTCACGTTCACGCGCACTCACACGCTGCCGGTATCGAGGAATCGCCGCACGCGCACGCGGTTACTCAGCCGTCTGAGCAGGCCAACGACACTGAGGGCGACGGTGATCAATCTCCCGCAGTTAAGGCGCTTTGCCTTGACGCTTGCGGCGAACGCACGCATTTTCTACCCAAGCAAGGTTCGCCGTTGGATCAGCCTGATCTTCCTCCGCTGACTGTCGTCGCTGTCGTCTGGATCGCAAGTCAGCCCATCGCGGCAGCGGTTCGTGTGGAACCTGACAAGGATGCCGACCGCTTCGGCATTCCCATACGACTTCGATACTCGCGACTGACGCTATAGCCGTCACCTGATGCGGCGGCGGGTGCCATGCACTTGGTCAGCGGCATCCATCCCGCTGCGAATTGCAGTCTGTACCCGGATCTCTGGGTCGGCTTCACATCCCACGTCTGCGCGTGCGCCGAAACTAATGCATTTCAATATCACAACGATCCATAAGCAATGCGCGCTTTGATCAAGGCGACCCTACTCTCATCAGTATCTGTACGCTAACGCACAGACTGGCAATTCGATCAGGAAGATGATGCGTGTCACGGTCAGCTGGGATTGACCGTTGCTCTCAATTAGCCCACTGAACAAAGGAGTCTCACCGTGAGTCATCACTTGGATCAAAACGCCCAAGCCTGCATCGACAATTGCAACGTCTGCGCCAACGCGTGCGGCAATTGTTTTTCGCAAATGGTTGGCAAGGAAAGCGTCAATGCCTGTCCGGCATGTTGTATTGAATGCGCAGCGATCTGCCGCTTGTGCGCTGACGCGATCGCGCGCAACAGCCCATTTGCCAGACAGCTTTGCACGTTATGCGCGGACATTTGCGACTGGTGCGCAAAGGAGTGTGGCGCACACGACATGGATCACTGCAAGCGCTGCGCAGAGGCTTGCATCAAGTGCGCGGCAGCATGCCGCCAGATGACCGTGTGATCGAGCCGCCAGCAAGAGCGCCCTCCCAGCTTGCAAGTCCGGCGTCACAACTCGGTGAGCCCGCGTCCGCAGAGCCCGCGCCAGCCGAAGACGAGGCCAGCCCGCGCGGCCTGCGCAGCTGGCTGGTGATCGCCCTGGCCATCGCGCTGGTGTTGGCCGCCGCACTCTATTTGCTGCGTAACGTGCTGCTGGGCACACCCACCCCGGTTTATACCGCTCCGCAGGCCGAGCTGGTGCAGACCGTGGTCGCCAGCGGTCGGGTGGTCTCGCCGCAGCGCGTCACGGTCGCGCTGCAAGGCTCGGGCCGGGTGCTGCGCGTGGCGGTGGCTGAGGGCCAAACGGTGCAGCGCGGGCAACTGCTGGTCGAGCTGGACAACAGCGACGCCCGTGCCAGTCTGGCCCAAGCCAGCGCCACGGTGGCCCAAGCTCAGGCACGCGTGCGCCAATTGCGCGAGCTGAGTCAACCGCTGGCCACACAAGCCTTGGCGCAGGCTCAGGCCACGGCACTGCAAACGCGCAACGTGCTGTCGCGCGACCGTGCCCTGTTGGCGCAAGGTTTCCATCAGTCAAACGGCACTCGAAGACGCGCAGCGCGCCGCAGACGTGGCCAGCAGCCAAGTGGCCAGCGCCCAGGCGCAAGTGCAAACCAACGCCCCCAGTGGCAGCGACACCGCGCTGGCCCAGGCCGCACTGGCCCAAGCGGTCGCCGGACAGCTGTTGGCCAGCGTCAAGCTCGCGCAAGGGCAGGTGCTGGCACCCAGCAGCGGTGTGTTGATCTCGCGTGACGTGGAGGTGGGTGACATCGTGCAACCCGGCAAGGCGCTGATGGTGCTGGCCACCACCGGACAGACTCAGGTGCTGGTGCAGATTGACGAGAAGAACCTGTCGAAGATCGCGTTGGGGCAAAGGGCCCTAGGCTCGGCCGATGCCTTTGCCAACCAGCGTTTTGATGCCGTGGTGGCCTATATCAACCCCGGTGTGGATGCCGCACGCGGCTCGGTGGAAGTCAAGATGGCGCTGTCGCGGCCGCCTGCATATCTGCGCCAGGACATGACCGTCTCGATCGACATCGAAACCGCTCGACGCACCGCCGCCGTGGTGCTGCCCACCAGCACGCTGGAAGACGCCGCAAGCGACAAACCATGGGTGCTGGTGGTGCGCGACAAACGCGTTGTCAAGCAGTTCGTCACGCTCGGCCTGCGCGGCGACACGCAGGTGGAGGTGCTCGGCGGCATCGCTGCGGGCGAAGGCGTGGTGCCGGTTTCCAAAACTGGCGTGAAAGTTGGCCAGCGCGTGCGCGCCCGCGTCACGCCTGAGCCGCCACCCACGCAGGCCAAAGCCAAAGTTGGACAACCGTTGCGTTGAAGCCGTGAACCTATGAATCGCCTTTTGCCTTTTGAGTGGGTTCTAGCTACGCGGTTCTTGCGCGAGGGCCTGCTGCAAACCCTCTTTACCATCGCCGGTGTGGCGTTGGGCGTGTCGGTGATCGTGTTCATGTCAGCCTTGTTGACGGGCCTACAGGGCAGCATCTTCAAGACGCTGCTGGACTTTCAGGCGCAAATCGTCATCAAGTCGCCCGACGAAGCGCCGCGCAGCCTGCGGCAAGAGCCGGGTACCAAGTACGCCACGCGGGTGCAGCCGCGCGCCCAGCGCCCGCGCTCGCTGGACCAGTGGCAGAAGGTACGGGACACGACGCTAGCCATTCCAGGCGTGTTGGTGGTGGCCCCCGTGATCGAGGACTCGGCCTTCATCGTCCGTGGCGACGCCAACATCGGTGTGGGCGTGCGCGGTGTCGAGCCCGAAAGCTATTTGCGACTGATTGCGTTGAAAGAAAAGATGATCGCCGGCCGTGCTGAATTGAGCAGCACCGACGTGCTGATCGGCAGCGACCTGGCCAACGATCTCGGCCTGACCGTTGGCGACAAACTGACCTTGAAAGCCGCCTTGGGTTCGTCCGTCGTGCTGTTCGTGGCGGGTATCTTCGACTTCGGCAATCAGGGCCAGAACAAGGGTGCGGTGTATGTGGCGCTGCGCACCGCGCAAAGCCTGCTCGGTTTGCCCGGTGCCGTGACCAGCCTGTGGGTCAAGGTGGTAGCGCCGTTCGATGCTGAAACCACGGCGCAGCAAATTGCCGCGCAACCCGGCATCCAGGTTGAAAGCTGGATCGAAACCAATGCCGAATTCTTCAAGGCGCTGTCGGGCCAGACGCTTAGCTTCTTCATGATCCGGCTGTTCGTGGGCCTGACGGCGGCGCTGGGCATTGCCAGCGTGCTGGTCGTTTCAGTGGTGCAAAAGTCAAAGGAGATTGGCATCCTGCGTGCCACCGGTACCACGCGCCGCCAGATACTGGGCGTGTTCTTGCTGCAAGGCGCGGTGCTGGGTTTGCTGGGTTCGATGCTCGGGTCGTTGATGGGCTGGGGGTTCTTGATCGCGTGGCGCGGGTTTGCCGTCAACGATGAAGGGGTGCCGTTCTTCACGCTGGAAGCCGGGCCGGTTCTGTACCTGGTCGTGGCGCTGGGGGCGACCGCTGTGGGGGTGCTGTCGGCGCTGTTCCCGGCGCAGCGTGCGGGCAGGCTGGACCCCGCGGTGGCAATACGTGGCTGAGGTGCTAGCCCCGGCGACAGTGGAGGCCACCCTGCGGCTGGAAGGCATTCACAAGTCGTATGGCAGCGGCACCCGGCACGAAACCGAGGTATTGCACGGTATCGACCTGAGCCTGGCACGCGGCGAGTTCGCCGCCTTGATCGGACCTTCGGGTTCGGGCAAGAGCACCCTGCTCAACATCATCGGCCTGCTGGACAAACCCAGCACCGGCAAGCTCTTTCTGACTGGTCAAGAAGCCCAAAACCTGGCTGGTAAAGCCTTGACGCTGCTGCGTGCCCAGGCGATCGGCTTTGTGTTCCAGTTCCACAACCTGCTTCCCGCGTTCACTGCAGTCGAGAACGTCATGTTGCCGCTGCTGGCGGCACGCGGCCGGCCCGATGCGGCGATGCGCAAGCGGGCAGAAGAGCTGATCGATCAGGTGGGCTTGAAGCCTTGGGGCCAGCACCTGACCAACGACTTGTCAGGCGGCCAGCAGCAGCGCGTGGCGATTGCCCGCGCCCTCGTGATGCATCCCGCGCTGGTGCTGGCCGACGAGCCCACTGGCAATCTGGACACGCAGTCGGCCAACAGCGTGTTTGACTTGCTGCGCGAAGTCAGCAGCGGCGGCACCACCTTCCTGATCGTCACCCACGACCCGCGCCTGGCCGCCCGCTGCGACCGCCTGATCGAGCTGGTGGACGGGCGTGTTGAGAGCGACAAGGCCACCATGGCAACGCGGCCAGGCGATGATGGCAAGCCAGCGGGCTCAGCCTGAAGGCCACGTCACATGCCGTGTCGGTCAGCGCCGGCGCCGACCTGGCTCGCAGGAGCCAGAACAGGTCTTGACCAAGCCTTCATGCCAACGACCTCCGTCTCATGTCGGCGCGGGCAAATGCCCGCTGCGCACCAGCTTCTTGTTGACAAATTCCTGGATGCCCATGCTGCCCAGCTCCCGGCCGTAGCCCGAATTCTTGACGCCGCCAAAGGGCAGGTCGGCGTCTGCCCAGTCGATGTTGTTTACGAACATCATTCCGGTGTCGATCTGGCTCGCCACGCGCTTGCCGCGCGCTTCGTCCTCGGTCCACACCGATCCGGCCAGGCCGAAGTCGGAATCGTTGGCCAGTGCTATCGCTTCTTCTTCGGTCTTCACGCGGAAGAACGACACCACCGGGCCGAAGAACTCGTCACGGAACGCGGGGTTGCCCGGAGCGATGTCGGTGAGGATGGTGGCCTGCATGAACCAGCCAGGCCGATCAATGCGCTTGCCGCCCATCAGCAGCTTGGCACCGCCCTTCACGGCGGCATCTACCTGCGCCAGCAACTGCACCAGCGCGGCCTCGGTGGACAAGGGGCCGAGTGTGGTGGCCTCCAGCATCGGGTCGCCTGGCTCCAAGGCCTCGAGTGCGGTCTTGAATTTCGCCAGAAACCGGTCGGCCACCGCCTCCATAACGATGAAGCGTTTTGCCGCACAGCAGGTCTGGCCGGCGTTGTACATGCGGCCCCACACGGCCCAGGGCAGCGTCTTGTCCAAGTCCGCGTCGTCTAGCACGATGAAGGCGTCGCTGCCACCGAGTTCCATCACTGACTTCTTCATGTTCTGTCCGGCGCGGGCTGCCACCAAACGCCCTGCATCCACACTGCCCGTCAACGCCACGCCCTTGATGCGCGGGTCGTCGATGACGCGCTCGGACTGCTCGTGCGAGATCAGCAGGTTGGTGTAGGCGCCGGGCGGGGCGCCCGCGTCGAGCAGCAACTTTTCGAACGCGATGGCGCATTGCGGCACACAACCCGCATGTTTGACCACAAGCACATTACCCGCCATCAACTGCGCGCCGGTCACGCGGGCCAGTTGGTAGTACGGAAAGTTCCAGGGCTCGACGCAGAACAGCACGCCCAAGGGTGAGCTTTCCATGTGTGCTTCACCCAGCTTGGGGTGCAGCTTGAGGGGTGCCAGAAAGCTCTCGGCGTGGTGGGCGTAGTAAGCCAGGATGTCGCCGCTGTATTTAACCTCGCCGCGTGCCTCGTTGATGCGCTTGCCCATTTCCAGCGTTTCGAGTTTGGCGAAATCGTCCACATGCGCGTGTAAGAGTGCCGCAGCTTTGTTCAGAACAACTGCGCGTTCCGCGTAACTCCTGTGCTTCCAGATCTTGTAACAGTGCTGCGCGCCAGCAAGAGATTGCTCCAGCTGCGCTGGCGTCAGGTGCTCAAAGCTCTTGCGCAACTTGCCGTCATTGGGGTTGATGCTTTGGTAGGCCATGGGAGGTAGTCCTTCGGTGTTCGTGGTTCAGGCCGCCAGGGCGGGATAGTCCGTGTAGCCCTTGGCGCCGGGCACGTAGAAGGTGGCCTCGTCCGGTGCGTTGAGCGGGGCGTCTTTGCGCATGCGCGCCACCAAGTCGGGGTTGGCCAGGAACGGCCGCCCGAAGGCGATCAAATCACCTCGCTGGTCGAGCAAGGCCTGTTCGGCGCTGGCGTGATCAAAGCCCCCCGACAAGATGAAGAGGCCGTCGAAGCCATCGCGCAGCTTGAGCTTGAAGTCGGCGGGCACTGGAGGCGCACCCATTGAGGAGTGATCGACCAGGTGCACGTACAGGAGGCCCAGTGCAGACAGCGAATGGACCAGCGTCAGGTACTGCGCCTGCACCTCGGGGAACTCGCCGGTGCCGTTGAACACACCGTAGGGCGACAGCCGTATGCCCACCCGGTCGCGGCCAATGGCGGCCACCGTGGCACGCGCGATCTCCAGCGCCAGGCGGTTGCGGCGTTCGTTGCTGCCGCCGTAGCCGTCTGTGCGCAGGTTGACCAGCGGGTTGAGGAACTGCTCGACCAGGTAGCCGTTGGCGCCATGCAACTCGACGCCGTCGAAGCCTGCGTTGATCGCGAGCTTCGCGGCGGCCACGTGTTCGTCGACGGCGTGTGCGAGGTCGTCGTCAGTCATCGCACGGGGCGGGCTGTGCGGCCGCATGCCCAGCGTGTCGGTGTACATCTCGCCCGGGCACACGGCGGCGCCAGGCCCGAGCACCTCGGCACCGGCCGGCAGGTTGGCGACATGCGCCACGCGGCCGCAGTGCATGAACTGCACGAAGATCTTGCCGCCCTTGGCGTGCACGGCCGTCGTGGTGGCCTTCCATGCCTGCGCCTGCGCTGTGTCGTACAGCCCGGGGATGCGTGGGTAACCCAGGCCGTTGGGACTGGGCGAGGTGCCCTCGGTGATGATCAGGCCAGCGGTCGCACGCTGGCCGTAGTACGTGGCCATCAGTGCATTCGGCGTGTGCTGGGGTGTGGCCCGGCTGCGTGTCAACGGCGCCATCACCATGCGGTTGGCGAGTTGCAGCGAGCGGGCAGAGAATTTGTCGAAGAGCATCGAGTGAACTCAAGCCGATGGCAGTAGCACAGCGTCGATCACGTGAATCAGCCCGTTGGAGGCCGCGACGTCGGTCTTGGTGACGTTGACATCACCGTTGAGCTTGACGCCATCCTTCGTGCTGACCTTGAGGTCGGCACCATTCAGCGTGGTTGCGGACTTGCCGTCTAGCTTCACAACGTCGGCCGCCGCGACCTTGCCGGCCAGCACGTGATACTTGAGGATCGCGGTCAGTTTCGGGATGTCCTTGAGTAGGCCGTCAAGGGTGCCTGCGGGCAGCTTGGCAAATGCATCGTCAGTCGGCGCAAAAACGGTGAATGGGCCGGCACCTTTGAGGGTGTCAATGAGGCCTGCTGCTGTTAGGGCTTTGGCCAGCGTCTTGAAATGGCCGTCGGCAACGGCAACATCGATCAAGGTATTCATAAAGTTTTCTTTCAGTTGAGTTGATGCCGCACCCCGATTGCGGAGTGCCCTGCACGACGGGATGTCTGCAGGATTTGTGGCGAGAGCCGAATCTACTGCTGCGAATTCGGTCGGTCTGTGCGTTGAAGCGCATAGCGAGCCCCAGCCTTTACGCCAGCTTCGCTATGTGCGCCAACGCACCGAGCGCTGCGGCGCATCCACCTAATATCGCGCCATGGGCTCTGCCGTTGCGGGCCCTGCTGGAGGTGCTTTGCGATGGACCCGTTGATGCCCGTTTGGCAGCTCGCCCTGGTGGCTTTGGCCAGCTCGGCGGCGTGCAGTTTTTTGGTTTGGGCCGTGAGCATGGTGCGGCACAACGTGGCCCTAGCAGACCGCGTTTGGTCGGTGTCGATCATGGTCTCGGCTGCGGTGTTTGTGCTCGGCCTGCCGCCACTTAGCCACACGGCAGGGGCCATGCTCTTGCTGGGCGCTGCCTGGGCCTTGCGCTTGAGCCTGTTCATTACCTGGCGCAGTTGGGGCCAGCCTGAAGAGCGGCGCTACGCACAAATGCGCCAGCGCAATGAGCCGCACTTTGAATGGAAAAGCCTGTATCTGGTGTTCGGCTTGCAAGCAATGCTGGCCTGGCTGGTGGCGATGCCGTTCCTGGCCGCTGCGGCCGCGTCCGGCCCGGCCACCGCCTGGTCTGGGTTGCATAGCCTGGGACTGGCGGTGGCACTCTTTGGCCTGCTGTTCGAGGCGCTGGCCGACGCGCAAATGGCGGCCTTCAAAGCCAGGGCACCGAAGGCAGACGAGGTCATGAACCACGGGCTGTGGCGCTACTCACGCCACCCCAACTACTTTGGTGAAAGCTGCTTGTGGTGGGGCATCGCTTTATTGGCGCTGGCGGGCGGCGGCGCGTGGTGGGCCTTGCTGTCGACGGTGCTGGTCACGTTTTTGCTGTTGAAGGTCTCGGGCGTGAACTTGCAAGACCAGCATCTGCAGTCGCGAGGCCCCGCCTATGTGGACTATGTGCGCCGCACCTCGGCCTTCCTGCCACGTTGGCCCAAGGCTGCGGCTTAGGTCTAAACGGTGCGCCGCGTCAATCAGCAAGCACGACGTGTTGACGGGGGTCGTCTTGTTTTCGGTGCAAAAACGAGTGGTAGAAAAGCGAGGCGTCGCGAGGGGGCGGCTCATGGTTGGTGTTGCCCACCGAACCCATTCGCAGTCTTGCAGTTATTACTGAAAGGAATCCGCACGATGCGCGGTGAAACAAAAAAACAACGCAATGGAGATGTACCGGACTCGCGACTTCTGACTGTCGACATCGCGGTATGTGCCACAGCGCACAGACACGCCATTCAAAGAGACGCAATCTGCGCCGTATCCGCTCGCTGATCGGAGCGAGTGCGGCATCTTCCCTTTTACTCACCAAACAAGAAAAGAAAATCACCATGCAAACTGAAATTCTAAAAGTTACCGGAATGTCCTGCGGCGGCTGCGTTGGCACCATTGAGGCCGCGCTAAAGGCCGTCACGGGTGTCGCCAATGCGAAGGTGTCGCTCGCCAATCACGAGGCCACCGTGCAATTTAGCGAAAGGCAGACCTCTCACGAACAATTGCAGTCAGCCATTGAGAAAGCGGGGTACGGCGTAGAGATAGTGGGCCTCGCTCCGGCAGCTCCTGCCAAAGGCGGTTGTTGCGGCTAACCTGTGACGACCACACATGCGGTCGCGAACGGAAGCACAGGCTCGCTCGACGGTGACAGCAAGCGAATCAGCCGATTTTTCAGAGTCAACTACTGGATGAAAAGCGTGTTGGCACCTGCTGTAACGATGGAAGGATCGCAACCTCAGGCGCATGGCCTGCGAGCCCAGGCAGTGCGCATCGCGGCGGCTCGCGGCCTCAGCCTTTTCGCATGGTTTGTGCCTGCTTTGGCGACCGGGCCACGACCCACGGTTGTATTGCTGCACGGCTGGTGCGGCAACGCGAGCAACCTGCTGCCTGCCGCGCAGGCGCTGCATCAGGCGGGCTTTGCCGTGCTGCTGATGGAGTCGCGCAATCATGGCCGAAGCGATTGTGACGATCACAGTTCGCTTCCGCGTTTTGCCGAGGATTTGGAGAGCGCCATTGATTGGTTGAAAACGCTTGCCCGTGTGGACCCCACGCGAATCGTGGCACTTGGCCATTCCGTCGGCGCTGCTGCGGTGTTGCTGTCAGCGTCTCGTCGTCAAGACTTGGCGGCGGTGGTGAGCATCGCCGCATTCGCGCATCCAGAACAACTCATGCGTCGCTGGTTTGCTTTGCGCTACGTCCCCTACTGGCCGCTCGCCTGGTTGATTAATCGTTCGCTTGAACGAGTGATAGGTGCGAGTTTTGACGACATCGCGCCGGTCAATACTGTAACTAGGGTGACGTGCCCAGTGCTTCTGGTTCACGGTCGGCAAGACAGCGTCGTGCCGGTCGCGGACGCATACCGAATCAGCAAGCGCGGCAATGAGCTAAACGTCACGCTGATCGAATGCGACGGCACGCACGAAGCGTTCGAGGATGTTGACCGCATCACGCGCAGCATTCTCGACTTTATCGAAAGCGCGGTGTGCGCACGCTCTGCGATGGTGCCGCGTACGCTCTCCCCAATCCGCTTTACCGTGGCAAAAAGTGCAACAGCTTTGTGCTAAAAGCGCTATTTAATAAGGGCAACAGCCATATTTGGCCGAATATCGACTAAACGCATAAATGGCTGTTGACCCCATGTAAAACGGCACTTTACAAAAAAAGTCACTGACCGTCGGCAACGCCGGGGGTTCACCTCATTTAGTTATCGCCGCGGATTTTCTGCTTGGACAACATCTTAAAGGATCGGAATCAGGCCAGCATGAACAGGTCAAAGTCCAACGCCCGCTGTGGCCGCGAGCGTACGGATGCGCTTTTCGAATCGGTTACCTTTGTTGCTGCCTATGCTATTGCAGAACGATGCAGCACGTGTGCGTTGTGCTTCGGTCAACGCACGCGCACTCAACGTCAGCCGCCTTGTCCATCTGCGAACGTCAGTGATCCAGCACAAGCGGCGCGCGCTCCACCGGCGCACTTTCACCAGATCAGTGGCAGTCCCAAAAAACGTATCCTGCTTGACTACGTTTGGCACGATACATTGCAGCGTCTGCATGTTTGAGCAATGTCTCTGGCGTCGCGCTATCGCCCTCGCTGATAGCGATACCGATACTGGGTCGAACCGCGACGCGGCGCTCGCCAATGACCAGTTCTGCTGATACCGCTTGCATCAAAGATTCAGCCAGCTTCGCGAGTTTGTTGCGGCTATTCATACCCGTCAACAGGCAGGCGAATTCGTCGCCGCCCAGTCGGCCGACCGCTACACCCTGAGGAACCGTGTCGCGCAAGCGCCGCGCGGTCGTTTGCAACATCGCGTCTCCTACGTGGTGGCCGTGCTGGTCATTAACCGGCTTGAGTCCATCCAGATCAAGGTACAGCACGGCAACGGGGCCTTGATGAATCAATGCCGCTGCAAGCGCATGTTTGAGGTGTCACATCAGAAATGTGCGGTTGGGTAACGACGTCAGCGCATCGTGAAGCGCAACGTGTCGGGATATGCGTTCCTGCATCTGACTCTTGGCGAGCGCCGCCTGCGCAAACGCAAGGGCTGCTCGTGTATCGACCAACTCCTGTTGCACCGGCGTCAGTTCAGGTTGGCAGAGTGGAAACATTGCACGCAATTGAGTCAGCGCCTCAGCGCATTCGAACATCACCGTGCGAGCACTATTGGCTCCGGGCAAGTCATTGCGCCAGTAGGATTGGCTCGACATGAGCGCGACCGTGCCCGCAATGCGCTCGTTAACAGCGGCAAACAACGCGGTCCACTGCGCCAGCTCAATCGGGTTCGACGACAGATCCACCCCCGCGACATTTGCATCGGCGCTCACAGCGATTTCGTTCGCGTTCATCGGCATCTGACGAAGCGCATCGCTATCACCACGGATGGATGGCGCGGCATTCGCCGCCGATTCGTTATTGCGAGGAACCGTTTGGTTGCTCGTGATTAATGGCGTGACGATTGCGGACGTAGACGCAAACGTCGGGACGGTGAGCGCTGCGTAATTCATGTTGGTCACCTATTCAAACTGCGTTGCTACGCAACAACTCACTTTTAATCCGTAAATCGCGCGCTGTATGTACGGCAACGTACACAAGCAGCAAGTAATTGAAAGGTGTGCTCAGGCGCTTCGGATTGGGGGTTCGAATGCCGTGGGTATGCGCAGCGTTGCGGACGCTTCAGCGACGGGAATTCTGGCCTGATCGCTGCACGCCGTCAGCCAAAGCAGCGTGAATAGAAAAATCAGCAGGTAGAGGCCCGTCGTCTGAAGTTTTTCCACCCGCTGGGTATTTATACCGACTCCGACAATAGCGATCCGACCACAATCGCAAGCGCCAGTGCCGTCGCCAGTGCGGGCTGATAACCCCACCGACTACTGTGGTCCCACGCCGGATGTGTAACGATGACCAACGCCAATAAAAAGAGCACGATCAATGTTGCTAGATTCATAGGTCAATACCCCGTTAGCGGATTGTGGAAGGTGAGTTTTTGGCTGAGATCAACGTGCAACGCTACAGCTCAACGCCCGGCAACAATTGATCGTAGAGTTGCCGATTAGCACGATAGCAACTGCACGCGGCCTTCTCCAGACCTTTGCGGTCAAGCACTGTCAGCTCGCCTCGACGATAACTGACCAGTCCGCTGCGTTGCATCGCCACCGCTGCGGTGGTGATACCCACTCGACGCACCCCCAGCATGTACGCCAGAAATTCGTGTGTGAGCTGAAACGTGTCGGCGCGCGCGCGATCCTGACTCATTAGTAGCCATCGCGCGAGACGTGGGCCGACGAGATGAAAGCGTACGCATGCGGCAGAAGCGGCCAGTTGCGCATTCTGAACGTAAAAATGCTTACCCATGATGCGGCGCACGGCGGTTGAAGCGTCGATCTCGCGTTTAAAGGCTGAGGCGCGCATACGCAGTGCCGAGCCCGCCCCTTGCACCACTGCGTGCGAAGGCGCGATGTTGACGCCCACGGTTAGTTGCGCGCCTAACATACCCTCGCGTCCCACCATGCCAACCTCCAAACCCAACTTCCCATCGGTCTGCGCGATCAGGGAGATGAAGCTGTCCATCGGAAAATAGACGAATGAAGTGGCCGCACCCGGCTCGGCTAGCACTTCGCCCAGAGTGAGTTCGACGGTGTCGCAAAGTGCGGTTAATCGCATGCGATCCTTGCGCGGTAACAACGCGAGCAGATGATTGGATGTCGCTTTTGGCTTCAGTTTCAAATCGCCGTTGCGGTGCGTGGCTGTTAGCGAGCGTGTCTTCTGCGGCAACGGCAAAATGGGCTCATATTTCGCGGGCAGGTCGCGTTCCGACTTTGAGTTTTTGTTGGTGAAATTGGTCATGTAACAGACGCTAACTGTGGCGACCGCCGTTGTCTGTGCCCCACCGCACATATGAAGCAACTAAACGCGTTTTACGACCAGTTCGTGCATGCACGTAGACCAGTACGTCGCGACGTTGGATGGTGTGCCCGCTTTCCTAGGTGCGTTACCGTCGAAGTCTGACGCAAGCTGGGCAGCGTCGCGTTTAGTCTGCACATAGTCCGGAAGTCTCTGGCACACCTAGCTCTCCCTCTAAGGAAATTTATGAAAACTTCAAAGTCACTCATCGCCACCGCTGTAACAGCGACTTCCATCGGCGTGATCGGATTCGTCTATGCGCAGTCTGGTTCAAACGCCGGAAGCACCAACAACTCCACTACCACCCGTGGCAGCGTCGACACGCCCGCGACCACTGGCAACACTACCGCACCGATGGCGCAATCGCCGATGACTGCGCCTACTGGCAACACGCCGATGAACGCAACGACGCAGACCTCACCGCCCAGCACAACGGGCAGCATGACCGGCTCGGGCACGACACCGCCTGCCGCTGGCAATTCGGGCACGATGACTGACGGAGGCATGACCGAGCGCGCGCCGAGATCTGACTTGAACTAAGCAGTTTGTTGTCGTGGCACAGGTTGACTCGCCAGAGGACGCGCGTCCCTCGGCGCTTCCCCAAAGCAACCGAGTAGCGAGAGTTTCCATGGCGAAAATTGCTCGCTACCTTGGCGTGGTGGTGGCGTCGTTGCTGGCAGGGATCGTGCTGGCGATGGGTTGGACTGCCTATCGTCACGCTGTGCCCAGCGCGGAATCGTTGGTCGTCGCAACGTTTGCAAATGACGCATCTACCGCGCCGACGGCGTTCGATGACGACGAAGTGTCGAGCGACATGCGCGCGTTATCGCAGTGGATCGCGGTATCCGCGAATAACAATAGATTGGCGTATCTGATCGTCGACAAGCGCGCGGCTGTGATTTACGTGTTTTCGCCCGAGGGCACATTCGTTGCGTCCAGCGCTGTGCTCCTCGGCGCAGCGTCTGGTGACAAGACCGTGCCCGACATTGGCGAACGAACCGTAGCGCAAGTGATGCCGCATGAGCGCATCACGCCTGCCGGACGATTTGTCGGCGAACGTGGACGCAACACTCGAGGCGAGGATGTGGTGTGGATCGATTACACAGCCGGTATCTCAATGCATAGGGTTTTGACCACCAATACCTCCGAAAATCGGCTTCTCAGGCTGGCCAGTCCCGACACCAAAGACAACCGCATTTCGTACGGTTGCATCAACGTCCCAGACGTTTTTTTCAATCGCTTCATAGAGCCGATGTTCGCTAAAAACCGCGCTTTGGTTTACGTGCTCCCGGAAGTCAAAACCGCACGGCAGGTGTCCGGATCGTAAAACCGCATGGCACCAAATCCAGTCGGCAGAGATCGTCCCTCCGCCGCCAATCGATTGCGACTCGATATCAGTTGTGACCGCGCTGCGCCGATCATGATCGATACGACGTAGGCATTCACCAACAAGTAGTCGCGACTTTTAGCTACAGCTGAATCCAAGACGCAAACGTATATCTGCATGTACGCAGAGCATTCAATCCCTTGCCTTGCAACAGCACACCGGGCAGACGATTTCGTTAGCTCACGCACTGACAACATCACACCGAGTTTTACGAGAAATAGTTTGCGCACGGTGCGACGCTTCGGCGATTGCGGAATGGGCAATGCCCCTGACGAAACATTCGCCTCACGCAGCCGCGCGCAATGGTCGATGACCACTGACCTGCTGTGCGCCGCCGTTGCCGGAACGATCATGCTTGCGGGTGGCGTTCCAGCGTATGCCGCGCCGATAGACTTGTCGCGTCTTGCACCTGACTTTGCATTCATTCAGCACGCTCGCGCACCTTCGACTGACGACATCGCTGGGCTTAGGCTGGCAAATAGGTGAACCGCTGCAACTAATCGTCGGCAACGTTGCCGTTTACCTAGAGACGTCCGTGGGGCGCTGGAGCACGGCGGGCGAGCGAGGTCGCGACGTGGCCTGGATCACGCAAGTGGGATTGACGGCCGCTTTGCGATTGCAACCGCACGGTCAGTCGTGGTTTGCGGAATTGGGGGTGGGCGCGAACTATCTTGGGCCGATTTGCCGGACTGATAAGAAGCGATTCAGCACCGCTTTTAACTTTGGTGACCATGTCGGTGTCGGATGGAAATTTGGCGAAGGCGAGCGGCAAGAATTGGCGTTGCGTTTGCAACACTTCTCGAACGCGGGCAGTCGTCAGCCTAATGCAGGTGAGAACTTTTGGCCGTTGCGATATACGCGATCGTGATGAAGAACAGCAACGAAAGCGCTACCGTCATTTACCTAAAAATCTCTCACAGCTTTATTGAGAAAGCCCGTAGCAATTGGGCATTAGCTCAATTTGTGCCTGTAGTTGACTATCACAATAAATTGGAACTATGCCCGATTGAATAGGGGTTTCAGCTTAAAGCTGATGAGTTTTAATCGTCGTACGTACGGTGAGCGATCATCTCTGTCGCTGTCCTTCAAGTGCAACGCGTAGTTGCGCAAACCCCCGGTGCATAAGCGTCTTGACGGTGCCGAGCGGCTTCTGCCAATGATCGGCTATTTCCTGATGCGTGTAGCCACGAAAGAAGGCGAGGCTGATCGCCTGACGCTCGTTCGGTGGCAGTTGCATCAACGCGGTGTGAACGGCGCTACCCGTCTCGAATTGATGAATCAACTGCTCTGGCTCAGCGCTCTGAATCGCTTCATGCGAACGATAGATGTCCGGGTCTTCAACGCATTCGGCGGCATCGACGCGGCGCAATGCATCAAGCGCGCGTGACCGGCAAATCGTCAACAACCACGTGATGACTTTGCCGCGATTCACGTCAAAACGATTGGCCTCGCGCCACGCCTGAAACAACGCGTCTTCGGTAACCTCTTCCGCAAGGCCGGGATCACGCACAATGCGCAGCGCAAACGTATGCAGACGCCTGACCGTCATGTCATAGAGTTGACCGAGCGCAACCTCATCCTTGTTCGCCATGCGCGCCACGAGTGAGGCAACGACGCGATCACGCTCGCCCGCACGTTGCACTGATCCCCCCGCAGGTGTCGCATCGAATGCATCGAATGTTCCTGCGTTGGACGCGTAGGACTGGCTTGGCGCGATGGTTGACGGGGCCGCCCGCAGGAGCTTACTCCTGAACATTAAACCGCCCTCCTGCTTGCACCATTGGGGTTTGCAACGCACCTCGGGCGTTGCAAAACGGGTAACCAACACATTCAATTCTCCTGAAACCTTTTGAGAGAGCACAACGCTCTTCAAATATTACGGAACGGTAAATCGCCGAACCGTGCGATACCGAACATAGCCGACAATATTTTCAGCGTTTGAATTCGCCGTGCGTTTAGGCACCAGACGACAGCGTTTGGCGGTCCGTCGTGGCCTTGCACGCGCGTGACTGAGGTGCGCTTTGTGACCACGCGGGCTGCTCATCGTCCTACGCGACTTTGAGTGCCCAAAGCAATGACTCCACAGACCATGTCACCTATGGTCGGGGTAGCGAGTGCGGTGCCCGTCGGGTGCCGAGCCACGCTGAATCCAAGCCACGGAGCCCTCATGAAGAATCACATCACTCAACAAGAATTGAAGCCAGATAGCCCACTGCCACTCGCGATAGCTGTGCATGAAGGCGTGATCGTAGGCACCGATGCCGCAGACGTAAGGACGAGCACGGCAAAGGCAACCGGAGACCGCGCGAATGACCCAATTATTCCTTTCGACTGCCTCGCCAACAGCGCACGAGTCGCTGAAATAAATCAACCCGCTTGAGTGCGCTATCGCACAGACCCACTTAAATCAGCGCTTTAACTTACGCACTGAGCTGATGCGTGTTTTCACACGTTTTATATCAAATCATTTCCCCATCTTTTAACGGAGACATATATGAACTACGAAGAACGCGACACCTACGGAATGTACGCAGCTGGAATGGCCGACGCGCCGACCTCACCCGAACATCATGGACCCGGCCCGAGACTCATGGGTGCCGACACGTTGATGGGCAACGACGTCTACAACCTTGGCGGCGATGATCTGGGCGATGTCAAAGAAATCATGCTCGACATGCACAGTGGTCGCGTGACCTACGCAGTGCTGTCATTCGGCGGCTTCCTCGGCATGGGCGAAAAGCTTTTCGCGGTGCCGTGGAGTGCGCTCAAATTGGATACCGTCAATAAACGTTTCACCCTCGACATCGACAAGAGCCGTCTCGAAAACGCGCCCGGATTCGATAAAGATGATTGGCCCGATATGGCCGACGCCACTTGGGCAAAAGGCATTCACAGCTACTACGGCACGCAACCCTATCCTGACGAAATCGGCCTGTAACAGACCGTAGGCGAAACCATCTGTCGACGCATTCAAACAATTCGTCTAGCGTCGACAGAAGTTTTTTCATTTATCGGAAGGAATTTTATGAAACTGACCGACACAACCCACACCGAAAAACTTCCGCCGCTGCAATCCGAAACCGACGCGATTGCCGACAAAAAACACGATGACGCGCACACCGCGAACGCGATCAAAACCAAAGCGCCAG
>ENA-OBLH01000287-OBLH01000287.1-metagenomes-genome-assembly--contig:-NODE-287-length-17868-cov-6.52254_pt1 | contig 17868 bp, 18 predicted proteins | sample MGYA00153382_OBLH01 | MGnify analysis MGYA00153382
GCAAGGCGATCCGCAAGGAACGCGCCGCTGCGGTCGAGGGGCTGGAGATCGTCCATCTGTCGGGCAACGACCTGACCGAAAAACATTGGGACGCGTTCTGGTATTTCTATCAGGACACCGGCAGCCGCAAATGGGGACGGCCCTATCTGACGCGCAGCTTCTTTTCGATGCTGAGCGAACGTATGCCCGACAAAGTGCTGCTGATGCTGGCCTTACGCGATGGCCAGCCGATAGCAGGCGCGCTCAACCTGATCGGTGCGGATACGCTCTACGGCCGCTATTGGGGCTGCCGCGAGGACGTGCCGTTCCTGCATTTCGAGCTGTGTTATTATCAGGCGATCGACGCCGCCATCGCGCGCGGCCTGTCGCGGGTCGAGGCCGGCGCGCAGGGCGAACACAAGCTCGCGCGTGGTTATGTGCCGGTCCCGACATGGTCGGCGCATTATATCCCCGATGCGGGGTTCCGCTCGGCCATCGCGGATTTCGTCGCGCGCGAACGTCGCGCGGTCGAGGAGAATATGGCGTTTCTGGGCGAAATGACGCCCTTTAAGAAGGGCTAGGCCGCCCGCCGCATCGTCGCGCCAAGCCACGCGCGTGCCGCACGCTGCGCTTCGGCGATTTCGCGGGCGGTCATGTCCCAAGCGATCTCCGCGCGGCTGCCATGGCCACGTTCGTCACCGGCGAGTGCCGCCAGATTGAACCATTTATGCGCCTGCACCAGATCGATCTCGATCCCGTCGGTGCCCGCCGAATAGGCCAGCCCCAGATCGTAATATGCGTCCGCATCGCCCGCTGCTGCGTCGGCCATGCGGCTTTCGATCAGGAACATTGCGCTCTTCAGGCTACTTGCCATCGTCCGAACCCCTTTGCACCGCCCCATCGAACGAGGCGTCAAGCGGAGTTGTCGCCGCAATGGTTCAAACAAATGGTTAACGCGAAATGTAACTTTTTTAAGGACGTTGTCAGCGGGCGGTAACCGCGAGGTTGTCGATGAGCCGCGTTGTCCCGATCCGCGCCGCAGCCAGAAGCCGCGTTCCTGCCGGGTTCGACCGCAACTCGTCATCGACCAGTTCGAAATAATCAACCGCAAATCCGGCCTTTTCAAGCGCCGCGACCCCGCGCGCCAGTGCCTCGACCGTATCGCCGCCACCGCCGATGGCCGTTGCCGCTTCACCCAGCGCACGCGGCAGCATCCGAGCGGCCAGCCGCTCCTCGTCGGTCAAATAAATATTACGCGATGACAGCGCGAGTCCGTCCGCATCGCGCTGCGTCGGCAGGCCGACCACTTCGACCGGCAAATCCAGATCGACCGTCATGCGCCGCACGACTGCCAGTTGCTGCCAGTCCTTTTCCCCGAACACCGCGATATCGGGCTGCACCTGCGTAAACAATTTCGCCACAACGGTGGAAACCCCGTCGAAATGCCCCGGCCGCGCCGCGCCGCACAAGCCATCGCCTAGCCCTGCCACCTGAACCTTGGTGGCAAAGCCGTCCGGGTACATTGTCGCCACTTCGGGTGCCCAGAGCACTGCCGCGCCTGCATCTTTGAGCATCGCCGCGTCCGCTGCCTCGCGGCGCGGATAACGCGACAAGTCCTCGTTCGGGCCGAATTGCGCCGGGTTTACAAAAATTGACGCAACGACGTTGTCCGCCCGTGTCTTCGCCTCGGCAACCAGCGCCATATGCCCGGCATGGAGCGCGCCCATCGTCGGCACCAGCGCGACGGTACCCGCGATATCGGCACGCCATGCGCGCAGGTCGGAAAGTTCGCGGATCGTTTGCACAGCTACTAGGCCTCTACTATGGCGCGGGCGCGGCCTTTGGCAGACAGGGGCGCGCAAGATCAAGTCGTATCCAAACAGCATGGGGGCCGCTGACCGAAGTGATGAATTCGACCCGCGCGCACCGTATCGTTTTTGCCAATGAAAAGGGCGGCACAGGCAAGTCGACGACGGCTGTCCATGTTGCGGTCGCGCTGGCGGCGGCGGGGCACAAGGTGGCCGCGCTCGATCTCGACACGCGGCAAAAAACGATGGCGCGCTACCTCGACAACCGTGCCGCGACCGGGCGGCGACGCACGCTCGACCTGCCGACCGCGACCCATGGCGTGCTGTCGCTGCTGACCCCAGCGGGTCTGGATCAGGAAGTCGCACGGCTCGGCCACGGTGCAGAGTTTATCGTTATCGATACTCCCGGCCGCGACGATCCGCTCGCCCGCGCGGCGATTGCACTGGCCGACACGCTGGTGACACCGATGAACGACAGCTTCGTCGATCTGGACCTGATCGGACAAGTCGATGCCGAGACATTCAAGGTCAAGAAACCGAGCTTTTACGCTGAACTAATCTGGGATTTGCGGAAAGTGCGCGCCAAGGCCGATGGCAGTACGATCGACTGGGTGGTCCTCCGCAACCGCCTTCAGCATCTCGACGCGCATAATATGCGGCGCGTGGGGGCGGCGCTGAACGAATTGTCGAAACGCGTGGGGTTCCGGGTCATCCCGGGGCTTGGCGAGCGGGTCATCTACCGCGAGTTGTTTCCGCAGGGGCTGACGTTGCTCGACATCGATTCGATCGAACGTGTCGGCCTTAGCCATATCGCCGCGCGGCAGGAATTGCGCGAGATGGTCGCGGGACTGGCGTTACCCGATGCATCGGCGCAGGTGCGGATGGCCCTGTAAGGAGGACGACATGATCAAGATGCTGTTCTTCCTCGCGCTGCTGGCCGTGATCGGCTGGATGGCGATGCGTTTCATGAATGCCGCACCCAAAATGCCGCGTGCCGAAGCGGCCAAGCTGCTCGGCCTTGATCCGGCAGCGGACAGCGAGGCGGTGCTCGACGCCCACCGACGCCTGATCGCCAAGGTCCACCCCGACGCGGGTGGCAGCGCCGAACTCGCCGCGCGGATCAATCAGGCGCGCGACACAATGCTGAAGTCATAACGGAACAGGGCGGCGAACCGACCGTTGACCGGCACTCTTTCAAACCGAGGACTTTCATGACCCACAGCTTCAACCCGACGGCGCTGCGCGAATACGACATCCGCGGGATCGTCGGCCAGACCCTCGGCGCCGACGACGCCCATGCCATCGGGCGCGGCTTCGGCACGCGGGTGCGGCGCAACGGCGGCACGCGCGTCGCGGTCGGCTATGACGGGCGAGTGTCGTCGGTCGAGCTAGAAGCGGCGCTGGTGCGCGGCCTGACCGAGACAGGCATCGACGTCGTGCGCGTGGGTCTCGGCCCCACGCCAATGCTGTACTATGCCGAAGCGACGCTCGAGGTCGACGGCGGCGTGCAGATAACCGGCAGCCATAATCCCGCCGAGTATAATGGCTTCAAGATGGTACTCGCTCATGCCCCGTTTTTTGGCAGCGACATTCAGGATCTCGCGCGGCTCGCCGAAGGGGCGGACTGGGAAGAGGGCGAAGGCACGGTCAGCAACTATGTCATCATCGACGATTATGTCGCGCGATTGGTCGAGGGCTATGACGCCGGAGCGTTCCGCATTGGCTGGGACGCGGGCAATGGCGCCGCCGGCGAAGTCATCGATAAGCTCGTCAAACTGCTGCCGGGCACGCATATGACGATTTTTACCGAAATCGACGGTGCGTTTCCCAATCATCATCCCGATCCTACCGAGGAAAAGAACCTCGCCGACCTCAAGCGCCTCGTTATCGACAACAATCTCGATTTCGGACTGGCTTTCGACGGCGATGGCGACCGCATCGGTGCCGTGGATGGCAAAGGCCGCGTCGTCTGGGGAGACCAGATTTTGAGCATCCTCGCCCAGCCGCTGCTCGCCGCGCTCCCCGGCGCGACGGTGATCGCCGACGTCAAGGCGTCGCAGATGCTTTACGACCGCATCGCCGAACTCGGCGGCGAACCGGTGATGTGGAAGACCGGCCATAGTCTGGTGAAAACCAAGATGAAGGAAACCGGCGCGCCGCTCGCGGGCGAAATGTCGGGGCACATCTTCTTTGCGAAGGATTATTACGGGTTCTACGGCTTCGACGACGCGCAGTTCGCCGCAATCCAGCTGATCCGCGCCATTGCCTCGCAAGGCGGGTCGCTGACCGCGCTCAGGGACGCAATGCCCGCGCTCGTCAACACCCCCGAAATGCGGTTTCAGGTCGACGAAAGCCGCAAGTTCGCGGTCGTCGATGAAGTACTCGACCGGCTCGAGGCCGAGGGCGCGACGGTGGACCGCACCGATGGCGCGCGGGTCAACACCCCCGACGGGTGGTGGTTGCTGCGTGCATCGAACACGCAGGACGTGCTGGTCGCGCGGGCGGAGTCGACCGATCAGGCCGGGCTAGACCGCTTGCTTGCGATGATCGACGCCCAGCTCGCGGCGTCAGGGCTGGAGCGCGGTCCTCAAGCGGGGCATTGAAGGCTGGCGGTCAAGCCGCCGCCCGCTTTCTCGCTTCGGCCGTAACGGAACGCCCAGCGCTCCGGTCCAGCGGCCCTGGCCGGTCCCATGCCCCTTCGGGCCGGATCAGCTCATAAGGTGAGTGCCCCAACCCGATCGGATGTGCCGCCGGGGCAATCGCGCCTTCCATCTCGACATAGTCGACATCGGAAAAACTGAAGACCGGTCGTCCCGAAACGGGACGGAATCCGAAGCGCGACCAGAACGGGACCAGATCGGCGCGCGCGTGGCCATAAATGTGCGTGAATCCTTTTTGCCGGACATAATCGATGGCTGCGCGGACCAGCCGAAACGCCAGGCTCGACTTGCGGAATTCATGGCGTACCGCCAGCCGTTCGAGCTTGGAAAAGCCCCCAAAGAAGCGGATGCGGATGCACCCGGCGGGTTCGCCGCCGATCTCGCCAATGATGTGCGCCGCGCAGAAATCATTGCCGTCGAATTCTTCGTCATAGGGGCAGGCCTGTTCGTGCATGTAGGTCGCAGCGCGGATGGCAAAGACCTTCATGACGTCCTCGATGGTCCGCGATACGCGCGTGATCGTCTCGGGCAGCTTTGCTTTGGTGTCGCCGTCCCGACCCTTCCCAGGTTCGTCGCCACCCCCGGGTGTTGGCGCACGGCGAAAGACAACAAGAACATCCTCGTCGGCTTGCGGAAAATAGTCGATGGCGCGTTCGAAACCGAGCGAAGCAAACAATCGCGCCGCCGGGGCGGTGGCAGCACTGGTAAACAACGGGACGCCGCCCGGCGCAATTTCTTCGAAATGCGCGGCAATTGCGGCAATTGCGGGAATGAAGTTGCCCGGCGAATAGACGCACCACATGTAGAGCGCGACCGGGGTTTCGCCCGCGTGGCACAGCATGGCAGTATCAGGGTTGCGCCGGTCGAGATGTCCCTTTGTCAACGCTTCCAACCCATTGGCACGCAGGGGCAGATAGGCGACAAATCCTGGTTCGCCGCCATCTTCGCGTTCGGCAAGGCGCACGATTTCCGGGTTATGCGCCAGCACCCGCATCAGCGCGCTGTCGTCTGCGGTCACGCCGACCGCATGGCGCAATTTGCGCGCGAGGAAGCGGGCCTCTTCGACCGACACCGCGCGCGAGCGGGTCATACTACGGTTTCCTCGCTTTTGGACTAATTTAGCGAACCGATCCGTGAAGGCGACAGTCTTGTAGCTAGAAGGTGTTTGGGCTAAACTATCCATTGATTGCATGTCATCACCTGCATGTTCGGATTTATTGCTCTTGTCCGGGGAATTACTAATGGTCAGAGGCGGGCCGCGCGTTAACCAAATTGTGACGTCCCCTGTTCACGATTCTGCACAGGGCAAAGCATTGTCGCAAAAGCGAAAACTCAAACTTGACCGACTGTCTTGGGACAATCTGCGATTGCTCCTCGCGCTTGCCGAAGCCGGCAGTTTTCGCTCTGCGGCGGTTGTCGGGGGGGTCTCGCTCAATACCATCCGGTCGAAGGTCGATCGCCTCGAACGCCAGTTCGGCACGCAATTGCTGGTCCGCAGCGTCGAGGGAACCCGGCTGACGCAGGAGGGACATGAACTGGTTGCGATCGCGCGCCAGATGGCGGCTCTCGGCAATAGCGCGCGCCGCATCCAGCGCGCCGGGGTCGAACGCCCGCTCAGCACCGTCAAGATCACTGTGACCGAGGGGCTGGGCACCTTCTGGCTGGTCCCGCGTCTGGTCGAATTCCGCGAAGCCCACCCCGATGTGCGGGTACAACTCAATTGCGACATGCAAGTACCCGATGTGCTTTTCCGCGACGTAGATATCGCGGTGCAGCTCACCCGGCCGACCAGCCCCGATCTGATCGTCCAGCGCATCGGCACGATGCACCTGATGCCGTTCGCAGCCGAAAGCTATTTGCGCCAGTACGGAACGCCGACATCTGTTGCAGATGCCGCCGACCACCGGCTGGTCTGGCAGGAGGCCGATCAGGTCGCTACCGAGGCATTGCCGCTGTTCGTCGATGCCGCGCTCGCCAACAACATGATTGCGGTGCAGACCAACACCAGTTCGGCGCATTATTGGGCTGTCGCCAAGGGGGCGGGGATCGGCTTTTTGCCGACCTATGCCCGCGCGCTCAGCCGATCGACCCGCCCGCTCGACATCGGCGTCCACCTGCGCCGCGACATGTATCTGGTCCACCATCCTGATGCGGTGCGCTTCCCCGAAGTGCGTCAGGCGCTCGATTGGCTGCGCGCCTCGTTCGACAAGACCAAATTTCCGTGGTTCGCCGACGAATTTATCCATCCCGACGAATTCGAGGACCGGTTTACCGACAGCGTCGTCGTCAATCTGTTCGAGGGGTTCATTTCCCCGCAATAGGCGCTAGAGCAGGTGCGTGATCGTCGCGCTCACCCTGTCAGCCATCGCCATGACGTTGATCGTGGGCGTCCGCTATCTGATTGCCAGCGGGGCTTTCGCATGGGCGACGAAGCGACGACACCCGCAGCTCTACACCGGGCTCGACAAACAGATCGCCATGGAAATCCGCTGGTCGCTGATGAGTGCTGCGATCTACGGCGTGCCTGCCGGGATCGTCGCTTGGGGCTGGCAGAACCGCAGTTGGACCCTGATTTACGACGACGTCAGCGCTTATCCCCTCTGGTATCTGCCGCTGTCAGTGCTGCTTTACCTGTTCGCGCACGACACATGGTTCTACTGGACGCACCGCTGGATGCACACGCCGCGCCTGTTCAAGGCGGCGCATGCCGTGCACCACGCAAGCCGCCCGCCAACCGCTTGGGCCGCGATGAGTTTCCACCCATGGGAGGCGCTGACCGGGGCCATTGTCATTCCAGCACTCGTGTTTATGATTCCAATCCATGTCGGGGCGCTGGGGGCAGTGCTGTCGGTCATGACGGTGATGGGGGTGACCAACCACATGGGGTGGGAGGTATTCCCCCGTGCCGTGGTTAACGGGCCATTAGGAAACTGGCTGATAACCGCGACGCATCACCAGCGGCACCATGCGGAATACCGGGGGAATTATGGGCTATATTTCAGGTTTTGGGACCGTATCTGCGGCACCGACAAGGGGCTGGGCAGCTTTGGCGCGGGTAGCGCTGGGGGCGCCGCTGATCTGGGCCTCGCTGGCGGGAGCCGACGCACCGGGTAGCGTCACTGTCGATGTCACCGCGCTGCGGTCGGCCAAGGGCCAGATTCTGCTGTGCATGACCGCCAATCCGGCAATGCTGTCGAAATGCGACAAGGATCCGGTTTCGCGCAAACTGGCAGTGCCCGTCGCGCAGGCGCGCTCGATCCGCTTCGATGGCCTGCCGTCGGGCACCTATGCCATCGCGCTGATCCACGACGAAAACAGCAATAACAAGCTCGACACGAGCTTTGGCTTGCCGCGCGAAGGCTTTGGTTTCTCGCGCAACCCCGTCATCCGCTTCGGCCCGCCCAAATTCGCCGAAGCGCAATTTACGGTCGCGTCGGGCACGGTCGGGGAAGCGATTCGCGTCAAATATATGCTGTGATCGCCCGCGCAGTCACAGTCCGCCCGCTATAAACCAAACGCAATACCGATGCGGCCCCCTGCTGATCCCTTGACGGTCGAGCCCGCGACGCCTGCTGTGATGTAGGTTCTCTCGCCGACCTGCCCCGCGACCGAGAGCGAGAATCCCTGCTGGCCGCGATAGGTCGCCAGATTGAAATTGATCGACACTTTGCTGTCGGGCACGATCACAGCGCCGCCCATCGCCATCGCCGCCGCAATGCCGCCCTCGGCCTCGCGCCGGTTGGTGTCGATGGTCGCACCGAAGCCGCCGATGACGCTTTCAAGCGAGGTCAGCCGCGCGCTCTGCGCGGTGTTGAGCACATCCATGCCGTTGAGGCGGTTGTCCTGCGCGGCATTGGCGGCGATGGCCGTGTTGGCTGCGGTCACGGCCGTTGCGGCGGCGGTCTGTGCAGCGCTGGCATTGGTGTTCGCGGTATTTGCTGTCGTCACCGCCGTATTGGCATTGGTCAATGCCGTGTTCGCCGCTGTCTGGGCAGCAGCCGCATTGGTAACGGCGGTGCTGACGGTCGTCTGTGCGGTCGCGGCATTGGCGAGTGCGGTGTTGGCCGTCGTCTGCGCCGCTGCGGCATTCCCGCCGCCCCCCGCCGAGGCAATCGCCGCCGTCAACTGGCTGACGTTGACCGCATCGGTCGCTGCCGTTCCCGCCGCCACATTGACAATGCGGCGTTCCGAACCTGCGACACCGACTGAAACGGTGTTCGCTTGGCTCGCAACCGACCCCGCGCCGAGTGCGACGCTGTTGGTGGCACTTGCCCGCGAATCGACGCCAAGGGCCAGCGCGGACGCCCCTTCCGCGCGCACATTGGTGCCGATGGCGATGCTGTTGCCGCCATTTGCATAGGTAGCATCGGCGGCGTTGGGGGCACTGCCGGTGAGCACGCTGGCAGAACTGCCAATCGCGATATTGCCGTGCGTGGTGCCGTTGACGCCCAGCGATTGCGCGCCTGCACCGATCATGATGTCGCCATTGCCCTGCGCGTTGCTGCTGGTGCCGATGGCGGTGCTGCCGACACCGATTGCTTGCGCCCGCGCGCCGGTTGCGGTGGCATTGAGACCGACGGCAACGGCTCTTGCGCCAATAGCTGTGCCTTCGGTTCCAGCAGCCACGGCACCGAGACCGAGTGCCGAGCTTTCCGCGCCGCTCGCCGTCGTCGCCAGCCCGACAGCGACGCTCGACGATCCACTCGCTATGCTGCGCGATCCGAAGACCGCGCTCTGGAATCCGCTGGCATTGGCCTGCAAGCCGACCGCAATGCCTTCCAGACCCGGCGCGCGGCTGGAATTGCCGATGGCGATCGCGCCACCGATGGTGGCCCGACTGTCGAACCCAAGCGCCACAGACCCTTGTCCGCCAGCGATGCTGTCGCGCCCAATCGAAACAGCCCGAAAGGCAGCATTGCTCGCGGCACCCACCGCGACGCCGGAAGGCGATGCCGCAGCGCTATTACCAACGGCGGTGGCGAAACCGCCTTGGTTGAACACATCGGCTGTCTGGGCACCCCGACCGATGGCCGTACTATCGTTTCCCGAGGCGACGGCACCATTGCCGCAAGCAAGCGAATTAGCGCCTGTCGCTGTCGCGCCGCCGCTCACCGAGGCCGCGTTATTACCGCTGTTCGTGCCGTTCAGGTCGCAGGTGTCGCCTGCGCGGGCGGGGCTGGCGAGCGCAAATGCCGCAACGCTGACGCCGCCAAGCATGACCATTTTAATTGCTGCATAGTTCATCGCACATCTCCCTGAGTTGTCGGTGCGGGTTGACATCGGGGGGATGGGCATGTCGTCATCCACATGGATGATGCGGAGCCGAATTTGACGCGGACAACGCCAGTAAATGCTCGTTTCAACGCGCCGTTCGATGCGCTGGTCGGCGATATTTACGAATGCGTCCTCAATGCGACACGCTGGCCCGCCACGCTGGGGCGTGTCTGTGCCACCATCGGCGGCGACGCGGGCTGGGTCGCCGTGCACGTCCCGAACCGGGTCAGCTCGACATATCAGATCGAAACCGGCACTCATCCCGAATGGCAGCGTAAATTACGCGAGGACTATGTCGGATCGTCGCCGTTCATCGGCATGACGCATTATGTCCGCGTCGGCGATATCCTGACGGTCGGCGATGTCGTCGATTATGACGAGTTTACCGCCGGGCGCTTCTTTCGCGAATGGGCGTCGCCGCAGGGCTGGCCCGACCTGATCTTTGCCGTGCTCGCGCGCGAGACCGACCGGTTCAGTTTTCTCGGCGTGTGCCTGCCCGCGCGCGCCACAGCCGAAAACAAGCGCATCGCCGCCTATTTCGCGCCGCATCTCGACCGGGCGCTTCGCATCCTCGACCTGCTGCAACAGCGCGACCGCGAACTGAGCGATGCCACCTCGGCACTCAACGCGATGTCGACCGGTGTGGTGCTGGTCGACGCGAATATGGGCGTGCGTGGGATCAATCGCGCAGCAGAATATTTACTGTCCGGCGGCCTCGACGGCGAATGGCCAGCCGACGGATCGCGCAAACTCACCGGGTTGCGCGCGCAGGGTCTGACACCTGCGGTCACAGCCTGCGCGGCGGGATCGGCAGACCCCGGCGGCATTACGCTGATGGTCGAGGGTGCGGGCGGGCGGACCTTGGCGGTGCACATCGTTCCTTTGCCCCGCCCGACGCACATGCTGGCAGACCGCGCTGTGGCCGCGCTGTTCGTCACCGACCCCGATATGCCGATGCTCGCCCCCGCCAATTCGGTGGTCGAACGCTATGGCCTGACCCCGTCTGAGCTGCGCGTCGCGCTCGCGCTGTTCGAGGGCAAGACGCCAGCGGCCATTGCGGCTGGCCAAGGTGTGTCGCTCGCGACCGTTCGTACGCATCTCCGCCGCCTGTACGAAAAAACCGAAACGGGCGGCCAGGCCGCACTGGTCGCCACCCTCGGCGCGGCCATGCGGAGCGTATAAGCGGGACTGGCGTCGTCATCGATGCAACCGCGCCCCGTTGCGCGGTGCACCATAAACGTTATCGGGGCATTGATGATGTTTGCCCGCCTGATTCTGTTTGCCGCACTGTCGCTGCTGCTGTCGGCTAATCATGTGCAGGCGAACGAGCGTGCGCCCGACCGGCTGACCGTCATGCTCGGCGCGGCGGTGCTGCCCGATTACGACGGGTCGAACGACTATCTCGCGCTGCCTGCCACGGCGGTCTTTGCCCGGGTGCGCGGCCACAGCATATCGCTGCGCGGGACCAATATCAGCGTCAACTTCGTCCCCGAACGGCGCAACCAGCGGTTCCACTGGGACGCGGGACCGCTGTTCAACCTGCGCCTCGACCGCGCCGAGACGCCGCGCGATCCCGTCGTGGCGCTGTTGCGAAAGCGGAAAGTCGCGGCCGAGGGCGGCGGCTTTGTCGGCTTTACCAAGACCGGGGTGCTGACCTCGCCCTATGACTCGCTATCGATCCGCGTGCAGGCGGTGTTCGATCTGGGCAATGTCCATCGCGGCGCGGTCGTCTCGACAGGTTTCGACTATCTGATGCCGATTTCGACCAAGACCGTGCTCGGCCTGTCGGGCTCGGTCGATTTCACCGATGGTCGTTATGCCCGCTATTATTTCGGTCTCGGCCCGCGTGCGAGTGCCGCGAGCGGCCTGCCCGAGTTCCGCCCGAAGCCCGGCTGGAAGGGCGGCACGCTGACCTTGCTCGCCGGGACCGCGCTGACGGGCGATCTGCGGAAAGGGCTGATGCTGGGTACGGTCGTCAGCTACAGCCGGTTGCGCGGCGACTATGCCGCCTCGCCGCTGGTGACGACGCGCGGCAACCCCAACCAGATCTCGATCATGGCCGGCCTCGCCTACACCTTCTGAGGGTGCGGCGCACCGCCGTTGCCAGCGGCGGCACGCTGTCCTATCGTGGCAGCATTCCCCGGGGGGCTGCACCTGAGCAGCTGAGATTGAGCTGAGGCTCTGACCCGCGAACCTGATCCCGTTAGCACGGGCGGAGGGAGGGAGCGGTGACAGGTAACCACCGCGCTCTTTCCGTCCAGAGGAGAGCGCATATGGCCGATTATTCAGCACCGTCCCCCAAGGTCACTACCGGCCCCATTCGCGGCAGCCGCAAAATCCATGTGGGGCCGCTCGGTGTCGCCATGCGCGCGATCCATCTCGAGCCGTCGTGCGGTGAAGCCCCGCTCAACGTCTACGACACCAGCGGGCCGTACACCGATCCGGCGGTGCAGATCGACATATCGAAGGGTCTAAGCGAACTCCGCGCGAACTGGATCCGCGGGCGCGGCGATGTCGAGGAAGTCGCCCAGCGCGAAGTCCGTCCCGAGGACAATGGCCAGCTCGGCCCCGACCGCAGCGGCGGCGTCGACCCCTTCCCCAATGTCCGCAAGACGGTGCTGCGCGCCAAACCCGGCGCGAACGTCAGCCAGATGCAATATGCCCGTCGCGGCATCATCACACCCGAAATGGAATATGTCGCGATCCGCGAGAACATCGGCCGCGACGCCATTGCCGGCCACATCCGCGACGGCGAGGACTTCGGCGCCGAAATCCCCGATCATGTGACGCCGGAGTTTGTCCGTTCGGAGGTCGCAAGAGGCCGCGCGATCATCCCGTCGAACATCAACCACCCCGAATCCGAACCGATGGCGATCGGCCGCAATTTCCTCGTCAAGATCAATGCCAACATAGGAAACTCGGCGGTTGCCAGCGACGTCGCGACCGAAGTCGACAAGATGGTCTGGTCGATTCGCTGGGGCGCGGACACGGTGATGGACCTGTCGACCGGCCGCAACATCCACGACACCCGCGAATGGATCGTCCGCAATTCGCCCGTCCCGATCGGCACTGTCCCCATTTATCAGGCGCTCGAAAAGGTCGGCGGCGTCGCCGAGGATCTGACCTGGGACATTTTCCGCGACACCCTCATTGAGCAGGCCGAACAGGGCGTCGATTATTTCACGATCCACGCCGGCGTCCGCCTGCCTTACGTCCCGCTCGCGGCGAAGCGCGTGACCGGCATCGTGTCGCGCGGGGGCAGCATCATGGCGAAATGGTGCCTGGCGCACCACAAGGAGAGCTTCCTCTACGAACGCTTCGACGAGATCACCGAGATCATGAAGGCGTACGACGTCGCTTACTCGCTCGGCGACGGCCTGCGCCCCGGCAGCATCGCCGACGCGAACGACGAAGCGCAGTTCGCCGAACTCTATACGCTCGGCGAACTCACCAAGCGCGCTTGGGCGCAGGACGTTCAGGTGATGATCGAGGGACCGGGTCACGTCCCGATGCACAAGATCAAGGTCAACATGGAAAAGCAGCTGGAGTCCTGCGGCGAGGCACCTTTCTATACATTGGGCCCGCTCACCACCGACATCGCGCCCGGCTACGACCATATCACCAGCGGCATCGGCGCGGCGATGATCGGCTGGTACGGCTGCGCGATGCTGTGTTACGTCACGCCCAAGGAGCACCTCGGCCTGCCCGACCGCGACGACGTCAAGGTCGGCGTGATCACCTACAAACTCGCCGCCCACGCGGCCGATCTGGCCAAGGGCCACCCCGCCGCCAAACTGCGCGACGACGCCCTGTCCCGCGCGCGCTTCGAATTCCGCTGGCGCGACCAGTTCAACCTGTCGCTCGACCCCGACACGGCGGAGCAATATCATGACCAGACTTTGCCAGCGGAGGGCGCAAAGACCGCGCACTTCTGCAGCATGTGCGGCCCGAAATTCTGCTCGATGAAGATCAGCCAGGAAGTCCGCGAATTCGCCAAGCTCCAGAACCAGGAGGCCGAGAGCTTCATCGCCGCCGACGAGGCCGAAGCGGGCATGGCCAAGATGAGCGAAGTCTACGAAGAGACCGGGCGCGAACTCTACATGGGCGCAGGCGACCGCGAGCACGACTGAAGTGTCAGCCACCGCTTGACAACAGTGGCGTAAGCCATTAGCTTACACCCATGATCCGCTCCTATCGAAGCAAAGCCCTGCGCCGCTTGTCGGAACAGGGCGACGCTTCGAAGCTGAGCGTGCCGAACGTGCGGCGGGTCGAAACCATTCTCGCACGGCTCGACGGTGCCATGGCTCCGGAGGATTTGAACCTTCCCGGCTATCGCTTCCACGGGCTGAAGGGGAAAGACAAGGGCCGCTACGCAGTCGATGCGTCGGGGAATTGGCGGATCACATTTGCCTGGGACGGTCGCCATGCGATCGACGTCGATCTGGAGGATTACCACTGATGAGCAACCCACTGACCAAGGGGCTTCGTCCCGTCCATCCCGGCGAAATGCTGCGCGAGGACATCTTGCCTGCCGTGGGTCGCCCCAAGACGGAGATTGCGCGCCTGCTCGGTATCTCGCGCCAGACGCTGTACGATATCCTGAATGAAAAGCAGCCAGTCACCCCCGGCATGGCGCTGCGTCTCGGCAAGATGTTCGGCAACACGCCGGAAAGCTGGACGAATATGCAGCGCAATTATGACCTGAAGATCGCCGAACGCGACCTGGGCGATGCCCTCGATGCCATCCCGCTTTTGAAGGCCGCATGACCGACGCCGCCCCGGACGCAGCAGCGGAAATCGACGCGAAGATCGCCGCGCTTGGCGACTGGCGGGGCGCGACGCTCGGCACGCTGCGCGCGCTGATCCGGCAGGCCATTCCCGACATCGAGGAATCGATCAAATGGCGCAAACCCAGCAACCCTGCGGGCGTGCCGATTTGGTCGGTGGTGGACGCGGACGGCAATCCGCGCATCCTGTGCACGGGCGAAGTCTATAAGGACTTGGGGCATGCTGACCTTCATGGACGGCGCCAAACTGCCCGACCCGACCGGCGTGTTCAACGCCAGCCTCGACGGCGGAACGCGGCGGGCGATCGACTTGCGCGAGGGGGAGATGGTGGACGAGGCGGCGTTTGTGGCGATGGTGGGGGCAACTCGGTGAACCAACTACGACGCGTTTCAGCGATCGTCGTCGTCAAGATCATCGGTGTCGATCGGACCGGTCGGACGCTTGAATCCATACTGTTCGAGTAGTCCAGCAAAGAAAGACTCACGCTCGGATATAAAATCATAGAAGTCTTGCTTTGTTTTTTCTGGCTTCTGCAAAATCGCAAAACACGCGTCGTTGATTCCGTGCGCTCGGTAGATTTCTTTCGCCATATCGATCGAACTCAAAGTGTTGATGGCATCAGTTAATTGCTCCCTCGGGTCCGAATTAAGCCACCGTCCATTGGTGCCTTCAGATACGTACATGATATTGAGAGCAAGATTTGCAGAGTCAGTGGACTTCTGCCATCCGGTTAGATGCTGGACCCACCTAGATGGCCAGATATGGTGTTTCGCCGACGGGATTTTTTCCGATCCTACCCCAACGGGTTTACATGTAAGAGGGTCTTTCAACCCTCGGCTGTTCAAGAGCGCACGGAAGAGCTTGCCGATAGCTCCATCGGGATCCGCGCTTCTAATGTTGTTGATATATGTTTCAGTGAGCCACTCTGGCATGGCCTTATCGCCTTCGACGATCCACCGAACAATATCTTGCTTATCCCTCGCCTGCTTATCATGAGTGCTCTGCTGGTAACGTCGCCCCAAAACTGCACCGACAAACCACCGCACTAGTTTCTGCTCTGCGGCAGACCGTGCTCCGTGATCCAATTCCATGTCGCCAATGGCCTTCCAGACGTAGGCCAAAGGTGTGAAAATAACCGGATAAACTAAAAGATCAGGAGATGCATCCAGACCCAGACCAATTCGCTGGTTGATAAATATCGCAGTGTCATTCAGTAGCTCGACGCTAGAATCAGCATATTGCCTATAATTACCGAGCGTTATTGTTTTAGGAAGTGAAGCTTTTTTCGTATCCTGTCCATCAAACAAAGCGACAGTTTGCAAAAGCATGTCACCGGTAGCATCGATTTTAGCGTAAAAGGGATATAACTCTCTGTAAGCCGACACGTCGTCGTTCAGACTGACTTTTTGAGGAAATAAAACGGAGACCACAAGCTCGAACGGTGTTAGCATTTTGCCAGTCGAGTTAAGAGTGGAAAAAATCCTTGAAATTGCCTCGATCGGCGTAGCGCCTGCAATCGTTGTGATTGGAATATTCGCATCCGAACTCGGGCGAAAGTTCCTACCAATCACAAATCGAGCAAACCTTTCCTCGTCAGGATAGGCTTTGCAGTAGTCAGACAGAGCCTGCTCCAGCTCATCGTCGTTGAAGAGAAGTCCCGTCCAAAGCAGTTTATTGCTCAGGAGCTTGCCCTTTGGGTTCAAGGAAGCTTTCAGCCGCTTACAATAACCATCATCTGCATCAAGGTCGTTTAGAAATGCTTTGATCGCATCCCGATCTTCTAAATCGACTTTTTGCTCTCTTATAAGCGAAAATATCCGTTTTAGATCAATGAAATAGTGATTAGCTCCTCTACCGAAAAATAGTTCTAGGCCAGCCGTGATACGTTGTTGCCCATCTAGGACGAGTTCCTCCGGTGGCACAGCCGCAGCACCCTCCTCAGACCCTTTGAAATCCCTCGGCGCTAGATCGACCGTAGGATTGGCTTGCAAGAATAAGAACGATCCAATGGGAAAGCCTTGGCGCAAGCTATCCAACAGCAACATGACTTGGCTTGGTTTCCACTTCCAATCTCGTTGGAAAGCTGGAAGCTTCAGCCGTCCCTCATAAGCCTTGCGGATAATTGTAAGATAGGCTTCGACGCTTGCAGCCACGGTAAGTCCCCTAATTGCCTTCGCATTACCGTTAGAAATGCGGATTGCAAACGCACGAGCTCCAGAGCTCAATAGCGCTGATCCAGCCCACGGAACGCTTGAACCTGTAGGCGTTCCGCTAGGAAAGCGACGGGTGAGCAAATTTGAGTTTTGACCAACCGGCAATGCCAAAAACCTCTGTCCTACACGTTCACATTATGTTCTAATCCGGTTCATGCACAACGACTCGCCCCAATCCGCCAATTCCCTCGCCACCGCCGGGGCGCTGCCCCGCAGTGAGCTCGACACGCTCGGCGACACCACGGCCTACAACCCCGACGACTATCGCTGGGTGCCCGTCCGACGACAGGCGCGGTATGATGGGTGGACCGAGGAGAAGCAGCGCCGCTTTATCGAGGTGCTGGCCGATACCGGGCTGGTCGGCACTGCCGCGAAAGCCGTTGGGCTGACGCGCGAGAGTGCGTACCGGCTGCGGCGGGCGGCGGGGGCGGAGGCCTTTGCCGCGGCCTGGGACGCGGCACGCCACCATGCCGGCGGGCTGATCGAGGACATTGCCTTCGAACGCGCGATCGAAGGGGTGGCGGTGCCGGTGCTCAACGAACACGGCGAGCAGATCGCGACGCGCACCCGCTACGACAACCGGCTGCTCGTCTTTCTGCTACGCCGCCTGCGCGCCGACCGCTATGGCGGCGACCCGCGCGGAGTACCGCCGCCGGGTGCCGCCGACACCGCGCCGCCGACGCTCGCGCTCAGCCTTCGCGCGCTCGAACCCGCGCTCCCCGCCCCGCCCGAGGAGCTGCTGGGCGAGGAACTGCCGCACGAACTCGAAATCGCCGATCTCGCCAATGGCGCGTTGCCGCTATGGCTTCAGGAACAGCACGTCGAGCCGGACATGAGCGACGGGATGAACAGGCGCGAGCGCCGGTACTTCAACGAGCATCTCGAAACGCTCAAACACGAGCACGCGGGGCTGCCCCTCGCCGCGAAGCCCCCCGCCAAGCCGCGCCGCAAGCGGTTTCAGGTGTGACCTTTGTGACCTTTGGCGCAAATCCGCCATTCCCGGCAAGCTGGTCCCGGTCGGTTAGGACATCCGGATGCTTGCAATATTGCCTGTCGGCGAGCTGCCGGAAAACCGGTTTATGGGGGACCGTATGGTGGGCGTGGCAAGGATTGAACTTGCGACCCCTGCGATGTCAACACAGTGCT
>ENA-OBLH01000288-OBLH01000288.1-metagenomes-genome-assembly--contig:-NODE-288-length-17842-cov-6.16596_pt1 | contig 17842 bp, 13 predicted proteins | sample MGYA00153382_OBLH01 | MGnify analysis MGYA00153382
TGCAGCGCTGGGCGGCCCCCCCGCCGCGTCGATCAGCCCGATAAAGCTCCGCCCGTTGCGGTTATCGACGAATGTTAGCCGCGCGCCATCGGGCGACCAGCGGATGCAACCGATACTCCCCGCTGCGCGCGCGAGGCGAGTAGCTTTGCCCTCCGCCCATAGCCACAGCTCGCCTCGCCGGGTGAACGCGAGGCGCTTGCCACCAGGCGCAAACACCGGCGAATGTCCTTCGCCGATAACCACCGGTGCGCCCTGCCCGAGCGCCACGAACACCTGCTGGCGCGGCGGCACTGGCTTGCCCGCCGGATTGGACAAGTCCTCCTCGTCGGGAAATTCGCCGTCGCCGCCGCGCACGAAGGCGACCGCGTCGCCGTCGTCGCTCAGCGTGGCATCGTAGAGCGACAGGCCGTCGTCGGTCGTCGATGCAGTGACCGTGCGCGGCGGCTGGCCCGGGCGCGCGACTTTCAGGCTGCGCTTTCCGGCCGCATTTTCGATCCACGTAAAGACGGCAGCATCACGCGCGCCGGTCAGGCCACTGGCGACCGGCAGCGCGAGCGTATCGGCCAGCGTTTCCGCCGCCGCCGGTGCCGCGATGAGAAGCGCGAGCGAGAGGAACCATCGCATGGGGCGCATCTTGGCGGGCCGGTTGTCCTGCGGCAAGCAGCGCGCGCTGCCATATGCAATCCGGTTATGGGCGAGCGAAGCGACACTATCGCCGCCGATTGCCGTCGGCCCCGAAACGGTTAGGCTGCGGCTATGATACGATGCTTCCTCCCCCTCCCCCTCGTTCTCGTCGCAGTTCCGCTTCACGCCGCTACTTCGGCGCTCCAGCTTCAAGTCGAGGCGCGGCTCGCCGAAATGGGTCCTGGCACGCGCTTCGGGCTTGTCGTCACCGATGCCGAGGGGCGCGAACTCGTGGCGATTGCGCCGACCGACCGCTTCATTCCGGCGTCGAACACCAAGATGTTCACCATCGCCGCCGCCCTGGCGACGTTGCCCGCCATCGACCAGCCCGACACGGCGGGTGGAACCAGCGTGCGGCTCGAAGGACGCGATGTCGTGCTGACCGGCAACGGCGATGCACGGCTGTCGAGCGCCGCCGACTGCGCGACCGATTGTCTGGCAACGCTCGCCGATGCGGTGGCGAAGAAGACGCGCCGGGTGCGCGACATCACCGGCGATGCGACTGCGTTCGCCGACCGGCGCTGGAGTCACGGCATGAGCTGGAACAATGTCGCGGAACGCTCGGGCACCGGGGTCGCGGCGCTGTCGCTCGACAGCAACCAGCTCCCGCTCGTCGCCACGCCGGGCGACGTCGGAAAGCCGCCTCGTGTCACGGCGTCGCCCTATCTGACGATCGACAATCGCGCGGTGACGGTCGCGAGTGGCCCGACAACGCTCGATGTCGAGCGACTGCCGTTCGAGCGCAGTGTGCGGCTGACCGGTCAGATCGCGGTCGGGACTGCGCCTGATACGACCTATCTCGGTATCGACGACCCCGCGCATTATGCGGCGTGGCGGCTGTCGCAGATGCTGGGCGAACGCCGCGTCAAGATATCGGGGACGCTGCGTTCAGTTTACCGGATCGAGGGCGACCCGCTGCCGCGCGACACGGGTGCGCCGCTGGCGCGTGTCACCGCGCCGCCGCTGCTCGAGGATTTCAAGGTCGTCAACAAGGTCAGCCAGAATCTGCATGCCGAACTGCTGCTGCGCCGCGTCGGTGCGGCGGGCGGTGACGTTTCGGTCGGTGGCGGGTTGAAAGCAGTCGAAGTCATGCTGACCGGCGCAGGCGTGCCGCGCACCGGCTATGACTTCTCCGACGGGTCGGGGATGTCGACCTATAACCGCGTGGCACCCCGCGCGATGATCGCGTTTCTGCGCTGGACGACGACGCAGCCGTGGAGCGCGCAGTTCCGCGCGACATTGCCCATCGGCGGCGTCGATGGCACGATTGCGCGGCGGTTCATCGGCACGCCGCTGGCGGGGAAGGTTTTTGCCAAGACCGGCGGACTGAACGCAACCAATGCGCTGTCAGGCTGGATGACCGCCAAAAGCGGGCGCGAGCTGACCTTCGCGTTCTTTGCAAACGACGTGCCTGCTGGGCAGCGCGCCACTCCGGCGATGGACGCGGTGCTCAATCTGGTGGCGGCAGCGAACTGACGAGATCGCCGGTCGCAACCCGCAAGTCCGCAATGCCGCTGTCGCTGTGACGCGACGGGTGGACGCGGTTGGCCAGCAACGTCCAGGCAATGCCGCAGTCGAAATCCACCCATAGCCCGGTGCCGGTGAAGCCGGTGTGGCCGATAGTCTCGGCGGAACACGCAGTGCCGCCGTGCCAGCCGTCGAAGCGAACTTCCCAGCCGCAGGTCCGGTGATCGCGGAGCGGCGTCCGGATCGCGTCCAGCATCGCCGCGCTCGCCCCGCTGCCGTCGAGCAGTCCTTGCGCGAAGTCGAGGACTCCATCGACTGTGCCGAACAGCCCGGCATGACCCGCCGCACCGCCGAGCGCGAAGGCGTTCTCGTCATGAACCTCGCCTTTCAAGACGCGTCCGCGCCACGAACAATATTCGGTAGCCACGGCGGGACCGGGCGGCGGGCCGTAGCTCAGCCCCCGCCCCACCGCCCAGTCCGACAGCGGCGCGCCGGTCAACCGCTCGATAGCGATGCCGAGCAGGACATAGTTGATGTCCGAATAGACCGGCGGGCCATGCTGCCACGAGCGCTGGAGCACGAAGGCACGCAGCCGCGCCGGGTCGTCGCCATAGGTGTAGATCGGCTCAACAGCGGGAAGATGGGTGTTGTGGGCAAGGCAATCGCGGAAGGTCAGCCGCCGCTCCGCCGCGCCCGAAATATCGTATTGCCGCAGGTCGGGGATCGCGTCGGTCAACGGGCGGTCGAGGTCGAGGCGGCCCTCGTCTGCAAGCCGCAGGATCATCGTGGTGGTTGCGATAACCTTGGTCAGTGAAGCGAGGTCGAACCAGTGGTCGCGGGTCAAAACTTCCGGTTCGGGAACCAGCGCGGCATGTCCTGCAAGCCGGACCTCGCGCGCGCCCTCGGCCGTAACAATGCCAAGCATTGCGCCGGGAATGCGCCCCGTTTCGACCGCTGCCAGCGCAGGGGCGAATGCGGCGTCGATCACGCCATATCGTCCGCGCGCGGCTTTACGTTTGCGACGAACGGCAACAGCAACAGTGCGCCCAGACTCAACCCGCCCGCCAGCAGAAAAAACGCATCATAGCCGATGGCCGTCGTCATCGACCCTGACGCCCCCGCCAGCAGCCGCGCGAGCAGGAACGCGAACCCCGACAGGAACGCATATTGTGCCGCCGGATGGCGCGGATTGACGAGCATCGACAAGTAAACGACGAACACCGCGCCTGCCATGCCATTGCCGAACTGGTCGGCAGCGGTCGCGATATACAGCACCGTTTCGCCGACCGGCTGATGCGCAAGCCAGACGAAGCCAAAATTGCCGAGCGCCGCGAACAGCGTCCCGACGACCAGCGCGCGCCACAGCGGCCATTTGACCGCGAGCAATCCGCCGATACCGACGCCTGCCATGCTCGCGGCCAGCGCGACCGCGCCGTCGGCGACCCCGATCTGGGTCAGCGTATAGCCCAGCCCCTTGATAAGCGGCTTCGACAGGGTCAGGGCCAGCACATCGCCCATCCGATAAAGCGACACGAACGCCAGCACGACCAGCGCCGGATAACCGAAGCGCCAGAACACATCGACATAGGGACCAAGTGCGGGCGAGGTACGGAGCGGGTCGTCCGGTCCCGCACGCCGGATGCGCGGTAGCGCGAGCGCCATCAGCACGAAGGGCAACATGCAAATGCCGAGCACCCAGGGGGTCACATTGCTCGCAGCGCCGATCCCCGCCGACTGTGCCGCGCCTAGCACCACCCAGCCTATCGCCGCGACGACAAGCGCGACGCCGCCAAGGATCACCGCCGAAACGCCGATCCCGCCGGTAAGCGCAGGAAACCGCTTCCCGCCGCGCCCCTCTTCGCGTCCCATCGCCGCAAGCAGCGGAAACGGCAGGAAGGCGACCGACGCGATGAGCAAATACGCCCAGTGCCATCCCGCACGATCCGCGACGATCAGCGCGCCACTGCCTGCTGCGACCATCGCCGAGCGGTATCCCCACAGATTCGCGGCGACGATCGGTCCCTGTGTCTCCTGCGTCGGCGCGAGTTCGATCCGCCACGCATCGGCAGCGATTTCCAGCGTCGTCGTCCAGAACGCCAACAGCACCGCAAACAGCGCCGTCACGCCAAGGCTCTTGTCATCTGCCGTCGCCGCCATCGCCAGCAATGACGTGCAAATGCCGAGCGCCGAGAGCATAATCCATCCACGCCGTCGCCCGAAAAAGCCCGAAAACCCCGGCACGTCGATGCGGTCGCACAGCGGTGCCCACAGGAATTTGAATGTGGGGAGCAACGTCACCCAGGCAAAGAAGCCGATGACGACGAGGCCGACCCCATGTTCGGTCAGCCGCAGCGCGAGGACGGTCGAGAACATGTAAAACGGCAGACCCGCCGCAAAGCCGAGCAAACCATAGAGCGCCATTGTCGCCGCAGCAGGTCGTGCCGGTCCCGCAAGGTCCGCCGCATTCGCCATATATTGTCCCCAAATCCCGAAACCGCACGCTGCGCGCTGGTCCGAAGCAGGTCAATCGGGTGTTGCACCTGCGCCACGCTTGTGCGCCAATCGTGCCGTGAATGCCGTCAGGTTATACGTTGGCGACAAGTAACTATGGTGCACCGCCACCGTTGTGTCATTTACTCGGGAAAGTCCGGTACCAACCGGTTTGGGGGAATCTAACATGCTACGCGCGGCACTGATCAAGACCATTCTCATCTCGGGGACGATGCTGGCGGGCGCGCTGCCCACGTTCGCGCTCGCGCAAACCAGCAGCACCGGCGCGACCGAGGAAAAGGAAATCGTCGTCACCGGTTCGCTCATCAAGCGCAATCCGAACGACAGCGCGCTACCGCTGACGATTATTTCGAACGAGGATATCACCCGCGAGGGCATCAACAGCCCCGAACAGCTGATCTCGCTGCTCAGCACGAACGGCAACGGTGCCGACAATCTGGCATCGAATTCGGACGTCGTTGGCGGCGCGCAGCGCGGTACCAACGGCCTGTCATCGGCAAACTTGCGCGGGCAGGGGTCGGCATCGACCCTAGTGCTGCTCAACGGACGACGCGTTGCGGCGCACGGCCTGCAGGGGTCGGCGGTCGATGTGAACCAGATTCCGTTCGCCGCCATCGAACGCGTCGAAATCCTGAAGGACGGCGCATCGGCGATCTATGGCACCGATGCCATCGGCGGCGTGCTAAACTTCATCACGAAAAAGAATTTCAAAGGGATCACCGCCAACGCCTTCACCGATTTCACCACGCGTGGCGGCGGCAACATCTACCGGCTGTCGTTGACCGCAGGTTATGGCGATCTGGAGGAACAGGGTTTCAACATCATGGGTGCGGTCAGCCGCAGCGTGAACGATATCCTGCGCGGATCGGACCGCGCCTTCGTCAATACCAACCAGCCATCGCGCGGCCTGTCGGTCGATACGCGTGGCACGCCGATTGCGACGATGTTTCCCAATGGGGTCAACGCGCTGTTCGCACCGACGGGATCGCTGCTAAGCGGGGTCACGCTCGTCGAGCCGGGAACGACCAATGCGGCGGCCAGTGCGGGATTGAACTATCTCGACCTGCCGGGCGGTGCCGGGTGCGCGTCGGTCGATGGCGGTTTGGCGTATGACGAACAATTGTGGGCGAACGCGAATGCGCGCCTTGCCTGTGCATGGGACACCGGTCGCGCGGCTGTGCTGCAGCAGCCAATCAACACGCTGACTTATTATGGCCGCGCGACGGCCAAATTCGGCGACCACGAAATTTATGCCGAACTGACCGGATCGAACGCGAAGTCGTCGAAGATTTTCTCCAACAACCAATATTCGGGCAATGCCACAACATTGCCGCTCTATTACCCGCGCAACGCGCTGACGGCGCCGGTCTACGATGACATCTACAACCGTCTCGTGGCGGTATTCCCGCAGATTTCGGTCAACAACGGCAAACCGATTGCGTATCGCTGGCGCTGTATCGCGTGCGGCAACCGCGAATATGCGACGACGACGAACACTATCCGCGTGGCGCTGGGTGCCGAAGGACCGTTGTTCGCAGGGTGGGATTACCGTGCAGGTGGATCATATGCCAAGAGCGACTCGTCGTCGCTGCTCGGCACCGGCTATCACTATCGGGGCATTTTTTCATCGACGCTGGCGGCGCAGCAGTCGGGCGTCGTTGGGGCCGTTTCGGGCGGGCTTGATCCGCGCGCGCCGACCGCACCGGGCGCGACCGCGCCGGGGATCGTCGGGCTGCTCAACAGCGGCATCCTCAACCCGTTCTCCGTCAGTCAGACCGCAGCAGGACTTGCCGGTCTGAACGCGCTCTCGGCGCAGGGGACCACGCTCTACGGCGGCAAATACGAAGTTTATCAGGCCGATGTGGCGATCACGGGTTCGCTGTTCGAGCTGCCCGGCGGCACGGTCAAAGTTGCCATCGGTGCCGATTACCGGCGCGAGCGGTATAGCTTCAACGGCTCGGCAGCTGCGGCGCTTACCCAGCCCGAAATTTTCAACGTCGCGTTCGACAACATCAACGCGCTGACGCCCAAGACACGCGACGTGAAAGCGATCTACGGTGAAGTCCTCATCCCGGTGTTCGAACCGCTCGAGATCACCGTCGCGGCGCGTTATGACAGCTACACAGGCTTTGGGGGCACGTTCAATCCCAAGATTTCGGCCAAGTTCAAGCCGATCGACTGGCTGATGTTCCGCGGTTCCTACAACACTGGATTCCGCGTGCCGTCGTTCAACCAGATCTTCAACGGCGTGACCCAGTCGTCCAACCCCGGCAATACACTCGTCGATCCGACCACCTGCGCGACCGGCGTGGTCAACCCGCTGATTGCCGGATGTACCGCGATCACGCCCGACTCGCTGTCTGGCGGGAACCTCAACCTCGGGCCGGAAACGTCGAGACAGTATAGCATCGGTGTCGTGTTCCAGCCCGCGCGCCGGTTCAGCGCTTCGTTCGATTTCTGGTCGATCTCGGTCGATAACACCATCGGTGCGCTGACCGTTCCGCAGTTGCTTGCCAACCAGGCATTGTTCCCCGACCGCATCGGACGGCAGAACGGCGTCATTACCTTGCTCGATCTGCGCTCCGACAACATCGGGTCGCGGCGGACGCAGGGGCTCGAAGTCATGCTGCGCGGCGGATTCGACGCGTTCGGTGGCGTGGTCACTGCTGGGCTCGACGGCACCTATCTGCTGAAGAAAACCGAGCGGTTCCTTGCGAACTCGCCCTTCGGGCCGAGCCTGATCGGGGTGTTCACCTATACCGGCGATCTCGGCCTCAAGTGGAAGCACAATGCCTTCCTCACCTATACGAATGACAATGTTACGCTGAGCGTCTCGCAAATCTACCGCGACGGCTATCTGAACAATGCGACGATCCCGGGCAGTTCGACGCGGCCCGATTTCAATGTGCGGGTGAGTCCCTATGTCACTTACAATCTGTCGGCGGGGGTCCGCATCCAGAAGAACCTCAGCCTGACGCTGGGCGTCCGCAACGTGTTCGACAAGGATCCGCCGTTCGCAATTACCTATGACAGCAACACCGGTGCGGGCAGTTCATGGGAACCGCGCGTCGCCGACCCGCGCGGGCGCAGCATCACGGTAAGTGCCGAGGTGAAGTTCTAGACGTTCGTGATTGCAGGGTGATCGGTCTCGTTCCCCCGCCAAGGCGGGGGAACAACCCAATTAGCCGCCGAACGCCCTGCGATACCCCTCGACCATTGCCCGCACATCGACGCGCGCTTTCAAGCGCGCGGCAAGCAGCGCGGTGCCGCTGATCTTGCGCTGCACGAACAGCGTATCGACCGGCGGGATATGCCACGCCTCGCGGTCCTCCGCGATTTCGATCCCTTGATCGCGGAGCACCGAGACAAAGGCACGGTCGCCGAAATCGAATGGGCCGGGCTTGTTCATTTCGGCCATCACCACGTCGATCATGCGGTCGATGGCGGCGCGGTGGCGGGTTGCGGTCAAATCGTTGAGAAACCCCGCCGCCACTGCCGCCGCACGCGCCGAATCACGGTCATTGTTGAGACCCGCCATCAGCAGTGCATGATATCCCCGCGCCGTCGCCGGATCGATATCGCGGACTGCGCCGAAATCGAGCAGCACCAGCTTGCCGGTATCGCGCTGATATCGGAAATTGGCGAAATTGGGATCGGTTTGCATCAGGCCGAATTCGAACATCTCGCGCAAGACCAGCTCGATCAGGCTGTGCATCACCCGGTCACGCTCTTCCTGCGGCGCATCGACCAGGCTCTCGATGGAACTACCTGCGACAAAGCTCATCGCCAGCACGCGGTCGCCCGAAAACTCCGGGTCGAGCACCGGCACGATGAACTCCGGCGCATCGGCAAGCAGATCGGCAAAGCGGGCCATCTGTTCGCCTTCACGGACGTAGTCGGCCTCTTCGTGCAGCTGGCGTTTTGCTTCGATCAGCAATGGCGCGATATCGATGGCCTTGGGCAACAGTCCGGAAATTCGCAGCAGCGTCGCGACATTGTCGACATCCGCATCAATGCTTTCGCGCACGCCGGGATATTGCACCTTCACCGCCAGCTCGCGCCCGTCGTGGGTCAGCGCCTTGTGCACCTGTCCGATGGAGGCTGCCGCGATCGGACTTGCGCCGAAGCGCGTGAACCGCCGCCGCCAGTCCTTGCCCCATTGCGCGGCGAGCACCGTCTGCAACTGCGCGGGCGGCATGTGATAGGCCTGGTTCCGCAGCCGAGACAGGATATCGGTCAATTCCTTCGGCAAGATATCGCCCGTATCCATCGAGATCATCTGGCCGAGCTTCATCGCCGCACCGCGCAAGTTGGACAGCTGGTCGGTAACGCGGGTAACATTAGCGGGCGTCAGGAGCAGGTCGCTCATCTGCGGCCGCTCGCCCGCTGCCAGCCGCCGCGCACCCTCAGCGACAACACCACCGGCGACCCCGCCCGCCATCCGCCCGAATGCCCCTAATCGCGACAACCGCCCGCTGGGGACCGCGCGGCCCTTGCCGTCGAAATCTGAGGCCAAAACACCGCTCCCGAAACCGACGAGACGTCCGGGAACAGGACCACCGTCTATGTTTGCGGATATGGCGCGCGACCAAGCAGAAACAAGCGCCGCCGGACTTATCGGCGGGGGATCAACGTCCCTTCCATTCCGGACGGCGCTTCTCGGCAAAGGCACGCGGCCCCTCCTGCGCGTCGTCGCTCATATAAGTGTATTCGGACGCAGAGCGGGCGGCCTGCAGCGCAGCGGCGCGGCCCATTTCGGTCGCCAGCATCACGGTATCGCGCCCTGCCTTCACCGAGAGCGGCGCGCCGTCGAGGATTTCGTTAGCAAGCTCCAGTGCGGTATCCATCAGCGCGTCGGGTTCGGCGACCCGGTTGACGAGGCCAATTTCGTAGGCGCGCTGCGCGGTGATCGGTTTGCCGGTCAGGATGATCTCCATCATGATGCGCTGCGGGATCATATGGATCAGCGGCGCGGCCCAAGGGGAACTGCGACCGACCTTCACCTCGGTGATGGCGAATTTCGCAGTCGAGCTGGCAACGCACAGATCGCACGCCTGCGCGATCATCCAGCCGCCCGCAAAAGCCACACCGTTGACGGCGGCAATCGTCGGTTTGGAGATTTCGATGCTGTCATAGGGCAGCGGGAAGAAATCGCGCGGCGGCACCTGCATTCCGTCCGCGACCATCGCTTTCAGGTCGCCGCCCGCACAAAAGGCCTTGTCACCCGCGCCGGTCAGGATAGCAACGCGCAGGGCTGTGTTACGCTCGAACCGCTCCCATGCCGCGCGCAATCCGTCGCGGACTTCGGCACTCAGCGCATTGCGCGTGTCGGGCCGGTTGAGCGTGATGACCGCGATACCGTCGGCTCGCGCGTCGAAGAGTACTGCATCGCTCATTCGATATTCCATTCAGCGGATGATAACTGCTGGCCTTTGATGAGTGAAAAACACACGCGCAGTAACCTTGTCGATCCATTCCCGGAGCTGAGGTGGTAGGCTTCGCGCTGCAGTCAGACAACCGGAGCATTCACATATGTCGGTAAGTCGAATCATCCGGCATGTATTTCTGCGCGCGCATCGCCTAGCCGATGCGGCATGAGCGCAGAAAAACAGCAAACCAAAAGTGGCCCCCTAGCCGGCATCCGCGTTGTCGATCTGACCAGCATGGTGATGGGGCCGTACGCGACGCAGATCATGGCGGACATGGGTGCCGATGTTATCAAGATCGAACCGCCGCAGGGTGACGACACCCGCAATATCTCGGTCGGCCCTACGCCGGGGCTTGCGGGCGTGTTCGTCAACGTCAACCGCGGCAAGCGCAGCGTCGTCCTCGATCTGAAGAGCGAGGCGGGCAAGGCGGCGCTCCGCGAACTCATCGTGCGCGCCGATGTCTTCATCCATTCGATGCGCGCCAAAGCCATCGACCGGCTGGGCTTCGACTATGCGTCGGTTGCCGCGATCAACCCGTCGATCGTCTATACTAATTGCTATGGTTATGGGCGGCGCGGCCCGGATGCCGACAAGCCCGCTTATGACGATACCATTCAGGCGGAATGCGGCCTCCCCGCAGTCCAGGAAATGCTGACCGGGGAGGCAAGCTTCGTCGGCACGATCATGGCCGATAAGGTTTCGGGGATAACGGCGCTCTATGCGACCGTCATGGCATTGTTCCACCGCGAACGGACTGGCGAGGGTCAGGAGGTCGAGGTTGGCATGTTCGAGACAATGGCCTCGTTCATGCTGGTCGAACACGCAAACGGCGCATTGTTCCAGCCACCGCTCGGCCCCGCGCATTACCCGCGTGTCGTCGCGCGCAACCGCAAGCCTTACCGGACACAGGACGGCCATGTTGCGGCACTAATCTATAACGACAAGCACTGGGCGCTGTTCGTCGATGCGGTGAAACCGTCATGGGCGGGGCCGGAACTGGCGAGACTCGAACAGCGGGCGCAACAGACCGAGCGACTGTACGGCTTGCTCGGCGAGACTTTCCTTGAGCGCACGACGCAAGAGTGGCTCGACCTGCTCGGTTCGCTGGGCATTCCCGCTGCACCGTTGCGGACGCCCGATGAATTGCTAACCAATCCGCATCTCGAGGCAGTCGGGTTCTTCGAAACCGTCGACTCGCTGCAAGGGCCGATCCGTTTTCCCGGCGTCCCGACCTGGTTTTCGAAGACGCCGGGCAAGGTCCACGGGCCGACCCCGTCTTTGGGCGAGCACACTGGCGAAATACTTGACGAAATCGGACTTGGGAATGGCGCGAAATGACGCCGCAAAACTTGGCGGCGCTAAAGATAAAGCAAGTTGCGCTCGACCATTTTCTGGTCGCAAGCGGTAATACCAAGCTTTGCGATATCATGTGGCTGAAATCCGAAATCGCGGCAGTCGAGGCGGCCCAAAAATGACGAAGGCGCTATGACCAGAACCCTGACCCATCTCGAACGCCTAGAAGCCGAGAGCATCCACATCATGCGCGAGGTGGTGGCCGAGGCCGAAAAGCCGGTGATGCTCTATAGCGTCGGCAAGGATTCTGCGGTGATGCTGCATCTCGCGCGCAAGGCCTTCTATCCCTCGCCGCCGCCCTTCCCGCTGCTCCACGTCGATACGACCTGGAAGTTCAAGGCGATGTACGACCTGCGCGAAAAGGCCGCGCGCGATGCGGGCATGGAGTTGCTCGTTTACAAAAATCCCGAGGCTATCGAGCGCGGGATCAACCCGTTCGATCACGGACCGCTCCACACCGATATGTGGAAGACCGAAGGGTTGAAGCAGGCGCTCGACAAATACGGGCTCGACGTGGCGTTCGGTGGCGCGCGGCGCGACGAGGAAAAGAGCCGCGCCAAGGAGCGTATCTTCAGCTTCCGCAACCAGCGGCACGGCTGGGATCCCAAGAACCAGCGGCCCGAACTCTGGAACCTTTACAACGCCCGTAAGGCGAAGGGGGAGGGCATTCGCGTCTTCCCGATCTCGAACTGGACCGAGCTCGACATCTGGCAGTACATCCACCTCGAGAACATCGAGATAGTCCCGCTGTATTTCAGCGCGCCGCGTCCGACCTATGTGCACGAGGGCCAGTTGTTCATGGCCGACGATATCGAGCGGCTTGAACGCGTGATGGGCAAGAAGCCCGAAATCGTCGAGCGTTCGATCCGATTTCGTACGCTCGGGTGCTTCCCGCTGACGGGTGCTGTCGAAAGCACGGCTTCGACTTTGCCCGAAGTTATTCAGGAAATGCTTTTGACGACGACGAGCGAACGGCAGGGCCGAGTGATCGATCACGATCAGGCGGCGAGCATGGAGAAGAAGAAGCAGAGGGGGTATTTTTGACCCGCCACGGAATGCGAAGCGTTCCGAAGGGTCAACCCCGGCGAAAGCCGGGGTCAGGCTGGGTCGGAGCCAAGAAGAAGCCTAGCCTCGGCTTTCGCCGGGGTGACAAGGAAATTGAGACATGACCGACGTCATCTACAAAACCGACGATCTGATCGCGTCGGACATCGACGCCTATCTGGAGGTCCACCAGCACAAGAGCTTGTTGCGCTTCATTACCTGCGGCAGCGTCGACGACGGCAAGTCCACACTGATCGGCCGCTTGCTCTACGATTCGAAGATGATCTTCGAGGACCAGTTGGCGACGCTTGAGGCCGACAGCAAGCGGATGGGGACGCAGGGGCAGGAGATCGATTTCGCGCTGCTCGTCGATGGCCTTGCCGCCGAGCGCGAACAGGGCATCACCATCGATGTCGCCTACCGCTTCTTCGCGACCGAAAAGCGGAAGTTCATCGTCGCCGATTGCCCGGGGCATGAGCAGTACACCCGCAATATGGTCACCGGCGCCTCGACCGCCGACCTCGCGGTCATCCTGATCGACGCGCGCAAGGGCGTGCTCATCCAGACGCGGCGGCACAGCTATCTCGCCAAGCTGCTCGGCATCCGCAACATCGTGCTCGCGGTCAACAAGATGGACCTCATTGGCTACGACCAAGCGAAGTACGACGCCATCGTCGCCGACTACACTGCGTTTGCGACCAGCATCGGCATCACTGATTTCATCGCGATGCCGATTTCGGGGTTTAAGGGCGATAACATCACCGAAAACTCCGCGAACACGCCATGGTATGCGGGCAAGCCGTTGATGGCGCATCTGGAAACCGTCGCGCTCGACAACGAGGCCGACCAGACCAAGCCGCTGCGGATGGCGGTGCAATGGGTCAACCGGCCCAACCTCGATTTTCGGGGCTTTTCCGGCCAGATCGCGACCGGTACCGTCCGTCCCGGCGACGCGATCCGCGTGCTGCCGTCGGGCAAGACCTCGACGATCAGCAAGATTGTGACCCTTGGCGGTGAGCTGGACGAGGCGGTCGCAGGACAATCAGTCACCTTGTGCTTTGACGATGACGTCGATTGTTCGCGCGGCGACGTGATCGCCACCGCCGACAGTCCGCCCGAAGTCTCCGACCAGTTCGAATCCACGATTGTCTGGCTTGCCGATGAATCGCTTATCCCCGGCCGCGCCTACTGGCTGAAACTCGGCACGCAGATGGTGTCGGCGACGGTGCAGGCTCCCAAATACACCGTCAATGTGAATACGATGGAGCACATGGCAGCGAAAACGCTCGACCTGAACGCCATCGGCGTTGCCGAAATCGCGACCGATAAGCCCATCGTGTTTGAGGCCTTTAGCGACAATCACACGCTGGGTGGCTTCATCCTGATCGACAAGATCACCAATCGCACAGTCGGCGCGGGGATGTTGCATTTCAGCCTGCGTCGCGCGCAGAATGTGCATTGGCAGGCGACCGATATCGGCCGTGACGCCCATGCGAGCCTCAAGAACCAGCGCCCGCGCGTGCTGTGGTTCACCGGCCTCAGCGGCTCGGGCAAATCGACCATCGCCAACGAGGTCGAAAAGTCGCTCAACCTGATGAACCGCCACACCTTCCTGCTCGACGGCGACAACGTTCGCCACGAGCTCAACAAGGATCTGGGCTTCACCGAGACCGACCGCATCGAGAATATCCGCCGCGTCGGCGAGGTTGCCAAGCTGATGGCGGACGCGGGGCTGATCGTGTTGACCGCGTTCATCAGCCCGTTCCGCGCCGAACGCGATATGGTGCGCTCGATGCTTCCCGAGGGTGAATTCGTCGAGATTTTCGTCGATACGCCGCTGGAGGTCGCTGAGGCCCGCGACGTGAAGGGGCTGTACAAAAAGGCGCGCGCCGGACAGCTCAAGAATTTCACTGGCATCGACAGCCCCTATGAGCCGCCGAGGAACGCCGAAATCCGGGTCAACACCGTCGAGATGACGCCCGCCGAGGCTGCCGAGCACATCGTCCGCCAGATCATGCCACTCAAATGAGCACCCTGACCGACGCCGAACTCGCCGCGCATCTGGCCGAAGTCGCGGGCAAGCTGCTCCTGCAAGTCCGCGCCTGCGGCACGATGACGGGAATATCGCTCGGCAAAGCCGGAGACAACACCGCCAACCAGTATCTCATCCACGCGATTGCCGAACAACGTCCCGGTGACGGGCTGTTGTCGGAAGAGAGCAAGGACACCGACGCGCGGCTGTCGAAATCGCGCGTGTGGATCATCGATCCGGTCGACGGCACCCGCGAGTATGGCGAGGCACGCACCGACTGGGCCGTGCATGTCGCGCTCGCCGTCGACGGTGTGGCGACCATTGGCGCGGTCGCCCTGCCCGGCCTCGACCTCGTCCTCCGCAGCGACCGCCCTGCTCCCCTGCCTGCACTGCACACGCCGCCGCGGATGGTCGTCAGCCGCACCCGTCCCGCTGCCGAAGCCTTGGCGGTTGCCGACGCCATCGGTGCCGAACTTGTGCCAATGGGCAGCGCGGGCGCAAAAGCCATGGCTATCGTGCGCGGCGAGGCCGAAATCTACCTCCACACCGGTGGGCAATATGAATGGGACAGCTGCGCGCCCGTCGCGGTCGCCGCCGCGCACGGGCTCCACGTCAGCTGTGCCGACGGATCGCCGCTGATTTATAACCGGCGCGACACTTATATGCCCGACCTGCTGATCTGCCGCCCCGAATGGACGGCACGAGTGCTCGAAACCTTCCCCCGCTGACGCGACCTTTGGTGGCAATACACTGCGGGTTCTGCTTAGGGACCACCGCATGACAGGACCGCTTCACGGATTACGCATCGTCGAACTCGCCGGGATCGGCCCCGGCCCGTTTTGCGGCATGATGCTCGCCGACCACGGCGCAGAAGTCATCCGCATCGACCGGCCCGGCGGCACGCGCGGCGGCATTGCGGGCGATGCCAGCCTCGATCCGCTGCAACGCTCACGCAAATCTATCGGCGTCGACCTGAAGCACCCTGACGGCATCGCCGTGGTGCGCGATCTGTGTCGCGGTGCCGATGGCCTGATCGAAGGGTTTCGCCCCGGCGTTATGGAGCGACTGGGTCTTGGCCCCGATGTGCTGCTTGCCGATAATCCGCGTCTCGTGTTCGGACGTATGACCGGCTGGGGACAGACTGGCCCCTATGCCAAGGTCGCAGGGCACGACATCAATTACATCGCGCTGGCGGGCGCACTCCATGCCTATGGCCGTGCAGGCGAAAAGCCGACGCCGCCGATCAACATGGTCGGCGATTTCGGTGGCGGCGGGATGCTGCTGGCGTTCGGCATGGTCTCGGCGATCCTGTCGGCGCAGAAGACCGGCACAGGACAGGTCATCGATTGCGCGATGGTCGATGGCAGCGCGCTGTTGATGAGCATGATCTGGGGGTTCCGCGCGCAGGGCATCTGGCGCGACGAACGCGGGGTCAATCTGCTCGATACCGGCGCGCATTTCTACGACACTTATGAATGCAGCGATGGCGAATTCGTATCAGTGGGCGCGATCGAGCCGCAATTCTATGCCGAATTGCGGCGGCTAGCAGGCTTCACCGACGATCCCGATTTCGACGCGCAAATGGACCCACGCGGCTGGGGTCCGCTCTCGACCAAACTGACGGCGCTGTTCAAGACCAAGTCCCGCGACGACTGGTGCAACATCCTTGAAATGTCCGACGCCTGTTTCGCGCCGGTGCTGTCGATGGCCGAAGCACCGACCCATCCACACAATGCCGCACGACGCACCTTCGACACGGTTGGTGCTGCGATGCAGCCGATGCCCGCACCCCGCTATTCGGCGACACCGACCGCTGATCCGGTTGCGGCGGGCGCAACCGGGGCGGATGGCGAGGCCTTGCTGACGGATTTGGGCTATGATGCAGCACGCATCGCCACGCTGCGACAGGCTGGCGCGCTCGGCTAGCGTATCGCAGTGGCGGTAGAATGGCACGGTCGGCCACCGGCACGTTCGCGGGCGGCCAGTATGCGAGGCGCAGCGCGGGGGGGTTCAGCGAGGGGTGGTTTGTGAAATCTTAGATTTGAGCTTGCGATGAAGAATCCGATGGCAGTTTGCACAGACACATTGGAGGTCTGACAGCTTACTCTTGTGGTCGGGGGCCATGTCGGCAACGGCAACCTCGTTGTGGTGAACTTCGATGCACGCTTCGCCATCCACGTCTTCAAACAGTTCTATGGGATCGAGATTACACCTTTCGCAAAAAAGCCTGCCATGCTGGTCTCGAAACTGGCGGCGTTTAGCCGTCCCCATGTCGGCGCGTCGTTCTCTCTTTAGGTGCGTTACCAAGCGGGGGTTGCCCTCGGCCCATTCGCGATCTTCGTCGGATAGCCCATCGACTGCGTTTGCGTTCCGACTTTTCGACGATGCCGATTTTGCGGTCCTCGCGGCCCAACATTTCTCAACAAAAACCGAGGTAGCTAGTCTGACTGCACTGTCCGCGACTCCATCGAGAGGAGTTACCAAGTGCCATTGTCGCTTCGACGGCAGCCCGTTGAAACTCAGGTTTATCGGTCGAAGACCCGTTAGTTTCGCAAACTCATCATCGCGCACCGCATCGGAAAATCTATTTTTGTGAAGCCAAGCCTGCCTGATCAAGAAGCGGTGGCCCTGCTCGTCAATTGCAACTCCGCTTAGCGGGTTTTCGGAACCAGAGAATTTTGGCTGGTTGATCTGAACGGCGGCATGTTCCGAGTCTCGCAGCCAGAAATCGAGCTTGAGATTATCGCCATTAGACTGCAGCCGCTTAAAGCTGAGATCGCCGACACGCCAAACTGCACCGTCACTCTTAGCTTTGCTTGTTAACAGACCATGCCAGCCGTGGAACGCCGTCTTGATGGCGACATGGTCCGATAGGAGACGGAGCGTCATGGGTTCTAAATCGTGCAAATCGTCAAGCCCCTTTAGACTGATCTAACTTATAATCAGTCAACCCGGCAAATGCCCCGCCCGAACGTTCGTTAATGGCCGCGCATAACTCGGATCGCTCCGGTCCCGCGCCGACACCCCGTTCGCCGCGATGTTGATCCCGGCTTAAGGGGTTGCCGCACGCCGAGTGACGGCCTCTTCGGCAGTCTTGCCGGTCCTGCGGAACCAATGCCCCTTACGCGGCGGCGATCCCGATTTCAGCACCCCTGTCCGGAACCGCCGCGCGGCGAAGCGGACGATCAGGAACACCCATAGCCCCTGCCAGACGAGCGCGAGCAGATGCGGCCAGAGCACCCCGTCCTGCGCGGCGCGCGCGATCATTGTCAGCGGCGAGGTCAGCGGGAAGAGGGCGGCGAGCAAACCCATCGGCTTGTCG
>ENA-OBLH01000289-OBLH01000289.1-metagenomes-genome-assembly--contig:-NODE-289-length-17797-cov-2.56341_pt1 | contig 17797 bp, 9 predicted proteins | sample MGYA00153382_OBLH01 | MGnify analysis MGYA00153382
AGCGCCTCCGTGATCCCAACTACCGGCCGGCGGAAGCTGCCCCGGACGCATCCCTCACCGCTGCGGAAAAGACGGATGTCACGCGCAACCGCCGCGAGTTCACGGCCCTGATCCGCACCGCGACTTTCCAATTCCTGCGGCCGCTGGCGGAAGGCCGGTATGCCGCAGCGGCCAGTGCCCTGCTTCCCCCGGAATCCCCGCCCGGCGCTCCCCCGCCATGGTCCCCCGAATCTCTCGCGACCCTCATGGAGAGTTATTATGGGGGCCACCAACGACTCACGCTCGACCCTGAGGCCCGCAATGCGCGGCATACGTACATCAAGATCTCGGAAGACAATCAATCGTGGCAAATCGACCAGGTCCTGGTGGATCCGGAAGCGCACAATGACTGGCAAGCGACCTTCCGCGTGGACCTTGCAGCCGCCCGTGCGGCAGGGCGCCCGGTGTTGTTTTTCGAAGGGCTGAATCCACTCCCGGAAGCGGCATAACCGGATCCATTTCCCGGCTGGTTTTGGCAGGTTGATGCCGCTACCGCACTTGGCCTTTGGAGCGGATTTGCTCCAGCAGAGCCGTGAGGTCCTTCACCTTGTCCGGCATTTCGGCATAGAGATTTCTCTTTTGGCCGAGGTCGGTGCTCAGGTCGTAAAGTTCGCCCGGCAGATCGTTTTTCAGGTAGCCATTTTCCCGGTCAAACCACTCCGGCACCTTGCTGTGGGCTCCGCTCCGGGCGGCAATGAAAAGCCATTGGTCGTGTCTTACGGCGTAGGCCTCCTTGTTCGTGTTGTGGACGATGCTCCGACGCGGACCAGGAGCATTTCCTTTCCACACCGGCAGCATGTTGTAGCTGTCCGCCGCGCTACCGGCAGGAACGTCCGCCCCGGCAACCGCGGCGAGGGTGGCCATGAGATCCACTTGGCTGGTGAGGGCATCGCTTACGGTGCCGGGCTGCACCACTCCGGGCCATTTGACGATGAAGGGCACGCGGTGACCACCTTCGTAAAGATCGCGCTTCACACCGCGCAAGGGGCCGGAACTGCGATGACCGGAGTTACGGATGCGGTCATAAGCATAATGTTCCGCGCCATTGTCAGCTGAAAAAATGACGAGAGTGTTGCCGGCAAAGCCGTGGTCCGCCAAAGCTTGCAGGATCTGGCCTGCATGGTGGTCGGTTTGCACCATGAAGTCACCAAAACCACCGGCCTTGGATTTGCCGGCAAACTCATCAGTGGGCACGATGGGCGCGTGGGGGGAGTTGAATGGCACGTAGAGAAAGAACGGTCCGTCCTGGCCACGCTGGTCGCTGATCCATTTCACCGTTTGATCCCTGAGGCGCGGCACGACAGCGTAAAAAACCCAGCCGGGAGTCATGGGACCGGGCCGGGCTTCCCAGTCACCCTCCTTGGTTTTGGCCGTGATTTTCAGGGACCCGGAAGGCTCGGTGATCACATGATCATTCTCGAACCACGCGTAGGGCGGAAAGTTCGGGACATCGTCACCGAAGTAGTAGTCGAAGCCATGAGAACAGGGGCCGCCGGAAAGGGGTTTGCTCCAGTCGAAGTCGGCTGAGGCGAAGATTTTAGTCCCGCCTGTCCCGGCCAGCGCGGGCTTGACTCCGGGCTTCTGAATGTCGCTCCAATTCCAACCGAGATGCCATTTACCGATGCAGGCGGTGCGATAACCTCTGCTTTTCAGCAACTCCGGCAACGTGACTTCGGCATCGTCCAGGATGGGTTTACCGAAAGAGTTGACAATGCCGTGGAACTTCCGCCAGTGGAACCGTCCCGTAAGCAACGCATAACGGCTGGGGGTGCAGACGCCTGAGGAACTGTGCGCATCGGTGAAGCGCATGCCTTGAGCGGCAAGGGCGTCAAGATGCGGTGTGGGGATCTTCGAGGCCGGAGAATTGGCGGCAAGGTCTCCGTAACCCATGTCATCGGCATAAAGAATCACAATGTTCGGCAGCACCGCCTGGGCAGGGGTGTCCAGCGCCGCTAGAAGTATCAGTAGAGGAAGGAGGAATTTCATGGGGATGGCAGGGTCGGAGAATAGGGGAAGCAGGTTTTCGCCATCAAGGTCAGCCGTTGGCGCGCCGCCAGATGCAGCGACGAAAGAGGGATATAGATCGATGTTGATTCCGGGCGGGCCTTGAGAGGGGAATGGACCGCGTGGTGGGAGACAAAGGCGAAGAAGGGTCTGGCTTTGTGTTCCGTCATGAAGGCGCAGGCGGCGTCCGTGATTGATTCAATTTTCTTCGGGTTTTCCGGGCGGGTTTGGCCTTGGGCCTTTCCCCGCTTGCGGCCACTGGCGGATTCGTTGTCCGGGTCTGCTTCGCCGGTGGCAATGAGGTCCGGTGGGCTGACATCGAAACCCTGTTGTTGCGGCCCGGTACCTTTGTCCGCGCTGCCGAGGTGCCACTTGCCAAAGTGGCCGCTGACATAACCCTGGGCTTTCAGGGCCTCGGCCATGGTGACAAACTCAGGCCTCAGGTGCGGGGTGTTGGGCACAGGATTGAGGCGGAATTCCTGCTTCGGCCCACGGTCTGTGGAACCGACGGCATAAACGCCATGGCGCCCGCCGTATTTGCCGGAGAGGAGGCAGGCGCGGCTGGGCGCGCAGTTGCCGGCTGCGGCATAGGCTTGGGGAAATATCATACCTTCCCGCTTCATCCGATCCAGGTTGGGGGTCTCGATGAAACCATCATCGTTATTATAGGCGACATCCTTCCAGCCGAGATCGTCCGCAAAGATGAGGACGATATTGGGCTGGTCTGCGGCCCCGGCAGAACCAGCGAAGCAGATCATAAATACTGTCAGGATCAGGGTGGTTTTCATGCGGAATGGAGTGCGCTTTTATCGGGTTATCATTCCGGATGGGCCTGCTGGCCTCCGGCCTTGCGGGGAAATTATTGATCAGGACCACTCAGTGACTTCTTCGCGAGAGCCGGGCCATGGTCCGGCGGCAACGATTGATGCCAGGCCAGGACGGCGGCGGAGCGACGGGCCATGACGTCAGGATGGCGGCCCGCGAGGTTGTTGGTTTCGGCGCGGTCCTTGGCGAGGTTGTAGAGCTGGGGGTTGCTGCCGTCGTAGGCGCAGAGGAGTTTCCAATCGCCTTCGCGGATGGCGAGATCGGGCAACTTCTCCGTGACGCCAGGGGAAGGCGACCAGGTGGGCCGGTCGGGCGGCCGGCGCCAACAGATCGGGACCCCGCGGGAGGCGGCGCTTTCGCCGAGGAGGACGGCGGCGAGGTTTTCTCCATCAAAAGTGACGCCTGCGGGAGCAGGAACCCCGACAATGGCCAGCAGGGAGGGCACCAGATCGAAGGCGGCGAAGACCGAGGATTCGTTATGATGGCCGGCTTTGGACGGGCTGATGAGGCCCGGGCCCCAGACGATCAGGGGGGAGCGGATCCCGCCTTCAAAGAGGGTGGTCTTGGCGCCGCGGAAGGGGCCGGCGGAACCGGCCCCGGGCTCAGGGCCGTTGTCGGAACAGACGAGGATAATGGTGTTGTCACGCAGGGCCGGAGTATGGCGGATGTGGTCGAAGAGCCGGCCCAACTGACGGTCCATTTCCTGCAGCACGGCATGATAGAGGCCGCGTTTGCCATCAGCCCATTTATCCACGGGCGGCCAGAGCGGCCCATGCACATCATCGGGCCAAAGGTTGATGTAGAAGGGCTGATTGGCCTGTAGGGCTTGATTGATGAAAGGCAGGGCTTTGGCGATAAAGCCGCCGGTGATTTCAGAGCGCGGCATCCAGGTGACTGGCGAACCGAGACGTTCGGCATCGGCCCAGACCCTGCCGGGCTTGGAATCACCGGGCTTCCGGGTGAGCGGCAGGAGTTTGGGCCCCATGCCCTCGAAGTTGGTGAGGGATTCATCAAAGCCGTAGGCGGTGATCGGCGGGGCATCATCGACATCGCGCTGGCCGCCGAGGTGCCACTTGCCGAAATGGCCGGTGGCGTAGCCGCTCTGCTGGAGGACGCGGGCAAGGGTGGGCGCAGAGGGGTCAAGCCATTGGGCGACGCCCCGTTTTTCGTTGGCGGCACGGTTATTCAAAAAGGACGTGATGCGCCAGCGCTGGGGATACTGGCCAGTGGTGAAGGCACAGCGGGAAGGGGAACAAATCGGGGAGTTGACGTAAAACTGGGAAAAGCGCAGGCCTTCGGCGGCGAGCCGGTCCACGTGGGGCGTGGAGGCTTCCTTGTTGCCGAAGCAGGAAAAATCGCCCCAGTCCATGTCATCAATGAAGACCATGATGATATTGGGCCGGGCCGCTGTGGCCGCGGCGGATTCGGATGCCCACGGGAAAACCATCAAGAGGAAAACAAGGAGCGGTTTCATGGTCATGGAATCGGAATGCGGGAAAGAAGGCAGGCAAGGCGGGAACGGCCTGCAGTAAAATAGCGCAATTGTCGGGGAAGTGTGTCCGCATCTGCGGATTTTCTCACCACCGGTGCCCGTGACGGAGCCGCGGGGGCGACAGCCGCGGGCTTGCGGCAGCAAGCTGGGTGGCTTCAGGCCAGGCGATTTTTCCCGCCGGCCCCGGGATCAGAGCTTCGGCTCCTTCAGCCGGTAAGTCAGCCTCCCCCATGGTTTTCCGGAGGGGTAAGCGGCTTCCACCTGTTCCAGGGTCATCAGGAGCCAGAGCTGCCTTTCACTGGTGCCGTTTTTGGTGAAGACGACATCGTCCGCGATGTAAACGCAGGAGTGGACCACATTGATTTCCTGGGGAGGTCAGGATCTGGCTGCCGGGCCGTGCGGCATGGGAAGCCCGATTCAAAAGGCGTCCTGGGGTGGGTGGGCGACTTTCTCTTATTAAGACTTGATGGGGCGGGCTGAATTTTTGTAATCCGGGTCATGCCCGCCTGATTTGGCAGTAGAAATGGCGGTTTCATCTTAATTCATATGAAAAATCGGCTTCACACATAAGGGGAACGGTGGCCAAGGTACTGGCTGGCAGCAGCATGGCGGCGTTGGCGCAGCAGCGTTATTTCTTTACGGGACCTTATGGTGCCGGAGGCACTTGGATTCTTTATGAAGTCGTCGTGACCGGCGCGGGCGCCAGCCCGGGAGCGCCGGGGGTGGCGAATAACTTCGCCGGACGGAACCAGGATGTGGCTCACGCCGATGAACAGGCCAAGACATCCGGCGGCACCGGACTGATGGTAACCAATGGAGCACTTGCGGGGCACTTGGTGGCCATCTCAAACCGGGACGAAAACTCGTTTGTCTGCGCTGCCGCTTCTGCTTCACCCGGGGGCACCTCCAACGTGTGGATCGGCCTGACCGATGCCGGCAGCGAAACCGGAGGTTACAACGCTGCGGATCCGGGCTTGAACCGCGGGGGAAATCCGACCGCCACCGGGGGAAAATGGTATTGGCGTGGCACCGGTGCGGGCGCTGGATCCGAGGATGTGCTGGAAGCCACTCAATTTGCCGCCTGGGCCGGAGCGGAACCGAACAATGCTGCCAGTGCTGAACACGCCGCCGAGATGCGCACCGATGGTCTCTGGAATGACAACAACGGTGCCGCCCAAAATCGACGGTATGTGATCGAATGGGATACCCAGGAACTGGCGCCGGTGGCCGGAGCCAAACAGTTGCCCCTGTATCTGACCTACCCGTCCGGGGCCGCTGGAAAATACAATCTCTACTATGTGGGCCTGACTCCCTGCCGGGCCGACTCGACGCCGTTGGATGTGCACACCAAGTATTTCAACTTTGCGGTCGCCAAGGAGGAGGCGGAGAACTGGGCGGCCGGGGCCACCGGGGTAAGCGGATTGACCGGGGTGACCACCAAGGGCCACCTCATGGCGATCACCAGCACTGCGGAGAATTCGCTGGCGCTGCGCCTGCATCTTTACGGTGGGAACACCAGCACAGCGGTTGGCGTGGCCGCCAATTTCATGCTCGGCTGCTCGGATTCCCCAACCTACGGAGGAACCGAGTCGGGCTTCAGTCCCACCTCCGGCTGGGTGTGGACCGGGACGGCGGAACCCTTTGCCTTCCAGCAATTCCTCAACCGGCCTTTTGCGGCGACCGCCACCCAGCCAGATAATGGTGGTGGAGTGGAGAGCGCGGTGGAATTGCTCGGCACCGGCACATGGAATGACTATAACGGCGGACTCAGCTACAATTCAGCTTCCGCGGCCACCGCCTACTGGCGCCGGGCCGTCATGGAATGGGAGATTCAATCCGATACTCCGATTGCCGGGGCTGGCAAGCTGGCTCCGATCCTGAGCGGGACCCGCACGTTCACCAACGCGGAAACCACCTCCCTGTGGACAGTCCGGGAATTCCGCAACTCGGTCAGCGCCAGCCACATCGGCATTGCCGGTCTATGGGTCGCGGATCATGCCGAGGATCCTCTGAAAGCTCCGCCTGCCAACACTTCTGCCATCCTCGAAGGCACACGGGAAGTGCTCAATCTCAACGATCAAAATGGCGCGATCAGTGGCGGGGGAGTCAACCAGCTCCGGGACAACGGGAACGGACGGGGCGGTTCCGGGGTGTTTTATCCTGACCTTCCTTATATCGGGGATATCGCCAATGCCCAGACCGCCAACGGGGACGACAATATCGTGTTCGATGGACGGGTGAAAGTCACTCTCACCGCGAATCTGCCCTACACCTTCAACGTGCACAGTGATGATGGGTTTGTTCTCAAACTCAGCCATCCGACGAATGGGGTGCGCATCACCAGCACCGGAGGGACCGGTGGCGTTGATCCCGGAGATGCGGGACCGAACTCGGCTTCCATCTTCTTCCCGGTAGGGACCGGGGATTCCAACTGCCGCGGCACTTTTGTTGTCGATGCTACGGGGGATTACACCCTGGAGTATGTTGGCTTCGAGGGTTCTGGTGGCTCTTACATCGAAGTCAGCATGGCCCAGGGCACTCATCAGTGGGACTGGGAAGCCAAATGGACCTTGGTCGGGGGCGTTCAGCCGCAGTCGGCCGGGACCACCGGGACCATCGGTTATTCCGCGGATGGCCGGGATTACAATTTCCTTCCTTTCAACACCCCGCTGTTCCCCCAGGGACCTGCTGCACGCATCAATGCCCCCGCCCCCACTGATGGTTTCTGGCAGTGGAATTTTGTGCAGAGCCTTGCCATCGCGGCCGGCAGCAGCCCGACTCCGCTTTCCGAGGGCTGCATCAATCCGGGGTTCCCATTTGCCTTGAATGCTCTCGCGGCAGGCGGCGCGGCGACGGTGGACCAAACGAACTTCATCAATGCCACGGATTCGTCCAACATTGGACGCCGTGGTTATTTCCAGCCGGATGATCAGATCCCCGGTTCCAACTTCGGAGCGGATGACAATAATTATGTCACTGCTGCCCGGACGCTCTGGACGGTGCCCGCCGCGGGTCTTTACACCGTGATGATCCGGGCCGACGACGTCGCGGCCATGCGCATCCGGGGGGCCACATGGAATGGCCGGGTTACCGGCTTCAATGGCTATGTCGACACTTACGATGCGTCGACTATCTGGCACCACCTCGGCAGTGGTGATTGCAATATCCGCGCCGTGGTGAACATCCCGGCGGCGGGGTCTTATGAACTGGAATTTGTCCATTATGAGAGCACCGGCGGCTCGAACATGGAGGTTTTCTACGCTCCGGGCGTGAACTTCCTGGAACAGGATACCACCTGGTCCCTGATCGGCAATCCGTCCGGTCTTACTCCGCTGCTGCCAGTGGTGATCAACAATAGCACTGCTTCCAATGGCTCCACCTGGGGCCTTCACATGGCCAAGGATCCAAATACCCAGATGATCTCCGTGGCCAGCGTGATCGCGACCCTCGAAGATACCGGTGGATTCGCGGTGCACTCGCGGGCCCAGACTCCTGTGCTGAACCTCTTCGAGCCGGACTTTGGTGGACCGGCGGGTTACTTCGGAGGCAACATCCCAGTGCCAGGCGAGGAACCCGGAACCAACGACGAGGACTTTGCGGTGCATGCCCGCAGCCGTATTCAGATCAGCCAAGCCGGTGTATACACTTTCGCGGTCCGTTTTTATGACATGACTTTGGTGCGCATCAAGGCCGTCGGGACCGCCACATGGCTGATTTGGTCAGGGGTAAACAACGATTTCAGCTTCGACCCGGTTGATCGGACGACCGTCGGCTACCCAGCCGTGAATACCGGCACTGGCCTCAGTCAACTGGGCCGATGCCAGATTTCCCTCACACCGGGACTCTATGACATTGAAGTCCTCACGGCGGAGCGGAACAACGACTTCCATGTCGAAATGTATGCCGTCCGGGGTGATCAGCTGGGGATCGTCCGTGCCCCTGCCGGCGGCCCTGAATTCATCAATCAAACGGCTCCGTTGGCCATTCCTTATGTGCAGCAAGGGCAGGCATGGCGGCTCGTCGGCCACGTCTCCTCCGGCAGCTATGCGCAGCCAGGCATGGATAGCGCCGGATGGAGTGCCTTGGTAACCCCAGGCCTGAACTCCACCACCCGTCCCGCCGGATTGGGAACTGGTCTTGCCGGATACGAAGCATGGCTGGATGGCGGCGCCGCCTCGAATGGCTATTCCCAGAACGGAAAAACCACTGATACGAAAGTCAACATGGCGGTCATCAACTGGAATGACCCTGGTTTTGGCGGTCCCGGCAGCGTGCCCAACGACGAGTTCTTCTTCCTGAACAATGCAGGCCTGAACACCAATGCCAGCAACATCGAGGACAACTTCCAGTGCGCCCGCTTCATGGGTAATCTGGTGATCCCCGTGGACGGGAGCTATGAACTTGGTTGGCAGGGCGATGACGGTGGCTATTTCGAACTGGTCAATCCCACTTCGATCTATCCCGGCTTCACCGGTTTCACCCGGCTCACCGCGGAAGGCGTGAACCAGGCCATCATCACCAATTCCTCTGAAACCAGCCCGGGCGCCGGGGATGGCACTCCCAATGCCCGGATTGAAATGGGCGGCGGTGGGGGCAATACCCGCACCATGGGAGAGATCTTCCTCAAAGCCGGCACTTACCCGGTCCGGGTCTTCTGGTTTGAAGGAACCGGCGGCTCCTACTTCGAGATTCTCGCCAGCCCCTTCCCGGCGCAGGCCGGCCTCGTCAGCCTCCTTGCCAGGAATGGAGCCAATGCCGCCGTGGCCGATCAGAGTGGACTGGCTATTGTCAGTCAAACCTCGTTGATCACTGACCTGACCATGAACGCCAGCCGCGAGGTGAGTCTCAGCTTCACCACCGTCCCCGGCAGCACTTACACCGTGCAGACCAGTCTGTCCCTCGGGCAGACGGATGCGTGGAGTGCGGCTCCGGGCACCTCCACCGTAGTGGCGACCGGCACTTCCCTGACCTACGTTTCACCCAGCTTGCCAGCCGGGGACCCCAAACGCTTCTGGCGCGTCATCCACGACTAGCGCAAGTGCAGGGGCCGCATCCTGCCGGCGCTGAAATCCAAGGCCCGTGCCCCTCCCGGGACACGGGCCTTTTTGCGGCTGGGCCGGGAGCCGCCGGGGGGACCCGTGCCGGTTATTTCGTTTTCCGGCCGGGTTTGGGGAAGACGTTGACACGGTGCGCCCATTTTTCCCACTGGGTGGACAGGGCGTCCACCTTGTCAGGGTGGATGGTGGCCAGGTCTTTCAGTTCAGTGCCGTCCTCCTTCAAATTGTACAGTTCCCATTTTTGCCGCTGGAGCCCGCTGGCGGGCGAAACGCTGCGGCCGACCAATTTCCAATCCCCGTCCCGCACGGAGGCGTTGTCCTCGTGTTCGAGGAAGATCGGGGATTTCCGCCCGGGCATTTTTCCATCGAAGGCGGGGGCTAGGGAGATGCCATCACCCGGGAAGATGGGTGGCACCCGTGACGTCCACCACCGTAGCCATGATGTCGATCAGCTGCGCGGGTTGGCGGAACCAATCGCGGCCGGGCTGGATGCGGGCTGGCCAGTGGGCAATGAAGGGCGTGTTGCTGCCCCCTTCGTGGGCGAAGTGTTTGTAAAGGCGGTAGGGCGTGGCGGACGCATTGGCCCAGGCCTTGCCGTAGTTGAGTTGAATCAGGGGGGTTTCGCCCCCACGGTCCTTGAGAGGATCGCCATTGCCCAGCAGCGATCCTTCTGCGCACGCCCCGTTATCCGATAGGAAAAGGATGAGGGTATTGTCGAAAGAATCATGCTTTTTCAGGGTGGTGAGGAGGTCTCCAATCTTCTGATCCACCCGGTCAATCATGGCCGCGTAGGCGGCCATGCGGAGATCGCATGCTTCGCGGGTGGTTTCATCCAGGCTGTCCCAGGCGGGAACTTCGGGATCAGCCGGTGAAATCGACCAATGGTCAGGAATCAGTCCGGACGCCCGCTGGCGCTCGAACCGTGCGGCGCGCAGTTTTTCCCAGCCAGCCCGGTATTTGCCGCGGTATTTCGCGATTTCCTCGTCGTGTGCATGGATCGGCCAGTGGGGGGCGGTGTAAGCTAGATAGAGGAGGAAGGGCTGGTCTTTTTGCGGACTGGCCCGGTGTCCGTCGATAAAGCGGATGGCATGATCGGTGAAGGCATCGGTGGTGTAGAATTTCCGGTCGGTGGTGCTCTCCGGCGTGGGGTCGGGAGTGTTGCCATCATACATAATGCGTTCGCCGAAGGGCTGGAAGTAATGGGTGGCTCCATGGAGGCAGCCATAGTAGCGGTCAAACCCACGCTGGAGCGGCCAGTCGGCCTGGTCCGACCCGGCGAGGTGCCACTTGCCGGCCATGAAAGTGGCATAACCGGCGGATTGGGCGACCTGGGCCAGGGTCACGCAGGAGTCATTGAGATTGCCGGCATAGGCGGGCGGCACGTCCTTCGCGCCGGGGCCTTGTTCGCTGGTCATATGACCGATGCCCGCCTGGTGGGGGTGCAGGCCGGTGACAAGGGTGGCCCGGGTGGGACAGCAGCGGGAAGAGTTGTAGAACTGGGAAAAACGCAGGCCGTTTTTCGCGAGGGCATCGAGGTTCGGAGTCGCGATCTCGCCGCCATAGGGGCCGATGTCGGAATAGCCCATGTCATCGACCATGATGAGGACGATGTTTGGTGTGGAGGCAGCCGGCAGCAGGTTCCCGGAACAAAGGAAGCAAAGGGCGGAGCAGAAAGAGAGCTTCATGATGTGATATGAGGTCAGGAGGCCACGGGGCCACGGGGCGTAATGGAATCATTCGGCATCAGGATCCGGGAGGCGGCCCCGGTCATTGGTGCTTTCGATCCACTGGGTGACCGCGCCGCGGAGTTTGGTCAGGGCTACCTGGTGTTCCGGGGAGGTGGACAGGGCGAGATTGTTGATCTGATGGGGATCGGACTGGAGATCATAGAGTTCCTCCTCCGGCATGCTGGGCTGACAGAGGATTTCCTGCACGGGGTTGAGTTTGACTTCCTGGTGGAGTTGCTGGATCAGATTCCACGCCGGGTATTGTTTCGCTTTGTAGGAGTTAGGGGAGAAGAAGGGTTTTTCCGGAGTGAAATTTTTGATATAGCGGTAGCGGTCATCGCGGACGGCGCGGTGGCGCATCACGGTCTCATCCATCCGGTCGCGGGCGGAGAAGACAAGGTCGCGGGGAGCTTCGGCCTGCGGTCCGAGGAAGATGCGGCCCTGCATGGTGGCTGGCTTGACCACTCCGGCCCAGGAAAGGGTGGAGGCGGTCAGGTCGATACTGGCGATGAGCCGTGGATCTTCCGTGCCGGGGGTGAACCCGGTGGGCGTGGCGAGGGCTGATGGCCAGCGGATGATGAGGGGAACATGCACGCCCTCCTCATAGAGAAATTGTTTGCCGCGGATGTGGGCCTGCCCGTTGTCGCCCATCAGGACGACGATGGTGTTATCAGCGAGACCGTCAGCTTGGAGTTGTGCGAGCACCCGGCCCACTTTGCGGTCCAGATCACGGGCGGAGTCCAAATAAGCAGCCCAGTCCTGACGGACCACGGGATGGTCCGGATAGTAGGGTGGCAGCACGACCTTCGCAGGATCGGCCTCCGGCGGGGCGCGGAAGTCACGATGGGTTTCGTTGAAGTTGACCTGTGCATAGAAGGGTTGATGGGACTTGAGATCGGCCCAGTCGCGGGTGTCGAAGGCCGGGGCTTGCTGGATGAAGTTCCAATCGGTTTTGCCCGTGCCTTTCACTCCGGCGGATTCGGGGAATTTGACGATATTGCCGGTGAAGTAACCCGCTTCGCGGAGCCGGTCGGGCAGGATGCGCACGCCTTCGGGCAGCCGAGCTTTGTTTTTGGTGCGGTGCTGATGCGCCCCGATGGTGGTGGCATACATGCCGGTGATCAGGGCGCTGCGGCTGGGCGAACAAACGGGAGCGCTGGTATAGGCGCGGGTGTAGCGCACGCCTTCCCGGGCGAGTTGGTCAATCACAGGGGTGTGTGCCTGCGGCGTGCCGGCCTGGCTGAAGGCCTCCGGGCCGATATCCTCGGCGAGAAGCCACAGGATGTTGGGCTTGGTTTCGGCGGATTGGACGAGGGGCGGGAGCATGCCCAGCAATGTCAGGAAAAGAATGGACCATGGAGGAAATACGTGATTTTTCATATCAAACGGGCGGAGGATGTCGCCTGGTTCCTGCATCCCCTCATGGTTTCGCGGGGATGGCTTCAGGGGCTTTTCCGGCCTGACGTTGGGCGCGGCGTTCCGGATTTTTACCGGCTTTGGGGCCGGGTTGGGATTCGGTGGGAAAATTTTTGGCGAGTTCCTTTTTCAGACCGGCGTGCTCCGTTTTGGAGGCGAGGTTGGTCCACTCGTAGCGGTCGGTGCTGTGGTCGTAGAGTTCCTCCCCGCCATCTGCATAACGGATGTAACGCCAGCGGGCGGTGCGGACCGCGTGGTTGTTCCAGCCGAAGGTGGTGACCGCGGCGTGGTCCCATGGGGCGGCTGGATTGGCGAGGAGGGGTTTAATGTTATGGCCTTCCAACCAGGTTGGTTTAGCGAGACCCGCCAGATCGCAGAGCGTGGGATAGACGCTCATGAAGTCGACGGGACTTGCGCAGGTGCCGCCGGGTTGGGTGAGTCCGGGGACCACCCAGATGAAGGGTGCCCGGGTGGACTCCTCCCACAGGCTGAATTTCCGCCAGTGTTCCTTCTCGCCGAGGTTCCAGCCGTGGTCGCCCCAGAAGCAGATGATCGTGCTGTTGCGGTACGGGGATTTTTCCAGGGCATCCAACACGCGGCCGATCTGCCCGTCCAGATAGGAAATGGAGGCGAGGTAGGCCTGGACGGCTTCCTTCCAGCGGCCGGAGGCGAGGACGGCAGCATGATCACCGGCCGGTTTGGCCATCCTGACTCCGGCGGGCGGCACATCGTCGAGATCGCCGGTCAGGGTGGGCGGCAACTGGATGTCGGCGAGGGGATGCAGGTCGTAGTATTTCTGCGGAACATTCCACGGCATATGCGGCTTGTGGAAACCGAGAGTGAGGAAAAAGGGCTGGTCGTGTTTCCGGCTGAGTTGGTCGATGCCATAGGTGGCAATGGCGGTGTCAGGCACGGCTTCATCACCGCCTTGCAGAATGCCGAACCGGATGCCGCCGATGCTGCGGTCGTCGACCTTGGCACGTTCGGGCTGCTCTTTTCCGGTGCTGGTCCATTGGGACTTCCAGCCGAGGCCACCGTGCCAGAGCTTCCCCTGTCCGAAGGTTTCATATCCTGCGTTTTTGAATTGAGTGACGAGCGATTCCTCCGGCATGATCGCTTTTTCGTAGGGCTGGCCGTTGTCGTAGATGCCGGTGGTGCCCGGGCGACGGCCGCCAAGGAGAGCGGCCCGGGAGGGATTGCAGACCGGGGCGGCGCAGTGGGCGTTGGTGAAAGTGACGCCCATTTTGGCGAGGCGGTCAATGTTCGGGGTCTTCGTCTGGGCATTGCGGCCCAGATGACCTATCCAATGATTCAGATCATCCACGGCGATGAAGAGGACGTTGGGCTTCATGGCTTCTGCGGCCGGGGACAGGCTGCCGGAAAGAGTGAGGAAGGAGAGGAAAAGGAATCGGATTTTCATGGGAAGATCAGTCCAGGTTGCCGGACGGGTTTTGAGGGGGGATTCGGCCGGCAGCACTGGCCGGTGAGGGCCATGTGACAGCCTTTCATGGCCGCCCGGAAGAAGGAGGGATGATTCCCTTTAATAACCCAAAGTCGTCAGCCATTGCCCTGCGTGTGATACGTATTTCCGGAGAGAAAGGGGGCGCCTTCCGGCAGGGCGGATGAGTAATCGCCTTCGGTTGGAGGATATCCGGGCCCTTACCTCAACCAGATGGCTTGGCCACTGAGTTGGGCCATGAGGGCGGCAAGGGCAGCGGCGATGAGGACGACGACGAGGAAGAGCGTCCACCGGTTGGCCGATTTTTGAGCTTCGCGATCCTGATCGTCCACGTCGTAGTCCGCCTCATCATCTGCATACGGAGCGGTGGACTGGCCTGCGGCTTCCATGAAACCGAGGGGGGCGCCTTCCGGAGGGGCATCAGGGTGATAAAGGAGGGCGAAATCGTCATCGTTGGCCGCCGCGGGCCAGATTGGATAGGTGGAATTGAGAGGTTGAGGGGCGTCCTGGGCGGAAGGAGGGGAAGCAGAGGAGGATCCGAAGAGGGCTTCCGCAAAACCAAGCATGGGAGCTTCGGCTTCCGTTGAATCCGGGGCGGGACACAACGCTTGGAAGTTGGGCGAAGCGGCATGAGCCAGAGCGCTGGAAGGCCGTATGGTGAGGCCCGGGATCGTGGAGGTTTCGTGCCGGGGTTTGGATTTCGCTTTGCGGGCGGGGGCCGGTGCTCCCGGCGAGACGAGGCGTTGTTGGAAACGATCGACAAAATCCTGGCAACCCGGGAGGGCGGGACCACGCGCGCTGATAGCCGCATAGAGGAGGGGCTTCAGGTTTTCTTTGACCTGAGCCGAACCTCCCAGCAGCCACGTGGCGAGGAGAGCAAAGTCCCGGGCGGAGGGAGGCAGGAAGTCAGCAGAATGGCCTGCCGGACGGGACGCTTCTCCTGTTAGCGCGGGATCGCGGGGGAGGAGACGCTCAAGCTGAAAGCGGTCAGGCTGGGTAAAATCGAGCGCGATGGGCCAGGTGCGCAGCTTGAGGGTGAACGGCGGCCATCCGGTGAGGGGAAGCCGGGCGAGTTGCTGGGTCGAAGGGAGATTTTCTTCGCCGCCGGGGCCGGTAAATTGGATAGGGATGAGACGGGGCGAGCGCCAGTGAAGGGGAAGATTCCGGGATTCGGCGGCCCATGCGGCAGCGGCAATTTGAGCCAGGATCAGGTGGACTTCGGCGGGATCGAGCGGCCCCCTGATACGCCGGAGCGCATCCAGGGTGAATTTGCCAGGGAGTTCTTCCACCAGAAGCGGAGTGGGGCCTTCGGGGTGGAAAGCCAACGGGGCGAGGAGGTGGGAATCCCGGTTGGAACGGAGGGCAGACCAGGCTTTTTCGAGATCGGGCAGGAGGAGGTTGGCGGGCAGGAGATTGGGCGGAGGCAGGAGCTGGACGTTGACAGGCCGGCGCGTGGCGCGCTCGGTGCCGCGGTAACGGTAAGGATCGGCAGCGTCCGGGGCGCGGCTGTCGAGGGTAAAGTCGTTGCTGAGGATTTCGGCGGATTCGGCACCGTCGGGAAGATGGGGGGCGAGGGGCAGGCGGGGGCGGTAGGCCGGGGGAAGGACTTCCGGGCGCGCCGTGAGTTCGGAGGCGAGTTCCCTGGCACAGCGCTCGGTGAGGGTCCGGAGTTGTTCGAGCGTCCTGGGGTGATGGGGCTGGGTGGCCTGGAAAATGGTATTGAGGAGGAAACCCAGTTCGGGAGGGAGGTTTTGTGCGGTGCTGGAAGCCGGAAAATTGGAAAACCCGGAGGGGCGCTCCTCCACCATCGTGCCGGTCAGCATGTAGAGCAGGAGCCGGCCGGTTTCGTGGATGGCCCGGGCTTCCACGAATTGTGGTTCCGTGCTGACGGGAACGATGCCGGAGAGGCCGAGGTCGCTGATTTTGACGGTGAGATCGTCCGGATGGGAGCCTGCCAGGGTGAGGCCGGAATGGAAGATTTCGACCCCGGCGAGGAGGCGGGGGTGGCTGGCGAGGGCGGCGAGTCCTTCCACGAGTTGGCCGATGACGAGCAGGGCGAGCCAGGGTGGCAAAGGATGACAGCGGGCCAGCCAGGCGTCGAGGCGCTCGCCGTCGAGAAATTCGGAGATGTGATAGTTGGAACCTTCATCTTCGCCGCCTTCGATGATGCCCAGCAGGTGGCGATGGCGGAGGGGGGCGGCGAGTTGCACCAGATTTTGGAAACTGGCCGCATCGCGGGAGCGCTCGGGCGGGGCGATGGAGACGTGGAGTTCCACAAACTGGCGTTGTTTGTTATCGAAGGCCAGGCAGGCGACTTCGTCCATGCCCCGCCAGACTTCGACGGTGGCTCCATGCCGGTCCTGACAGATGGTGTAGTGGCGGAAAGTCTGGAGGGCGGACATGGGGCGGGGCAGCGGGAGTCGGGAATCAATCGTCGACGGAGATTAGCATAGGACGGCGGGGAGATGAGGGAAGTTTTCAGTTTTAAGTTTTATGTTCCGGCAGTGTGGTTGGGTTGTGATTACAGATGAACTTTTGGAACAGGTGGCGGCAGCGGGAGTCGCCGCACGGCACCGGCTGCTGGGAGAGCGGAATGCCGGGGGATGGTGGGAGGGGGAACTTTCCCCGAGTGCCCTTTCCACGGCGGTGGCGGTGTTGGCGCTGGGTTCGCGGGAGGAGGGAAATCCCGGAGAGACGAAACGTTTGACCTTGATCCGGGCAGGACTGGAGTGGTTGGCGGGGACCCAACTGGCCAATGGAGGCTGGGGTGATACGGTGAGGAGCAGGGCGAATGTAGCGACGACTTTGTTGGTTTGGGCAGCGTTGGGGCTGGGACCGCGGGTTTTGAAGCACACGAAGGAGGGCCAGAGGGATTTTGAGGAAGCGGTGGCGCGGGCGGAGGGATGGATTTTCAAGGAAGCGGGGGGGCTGGGGCCCGGGGCGTTGAAGGCGGCTTTGGGGCGGCGGTATGGAAAGGACAAAACGTTCGCGGTGCCGATCCTGATGGCATGTGCGGTGGGCGGGCGGCTGGGGGCGGCACCGGGATGTTGGAGGGAGGTGCCGGCGTTGCCTTTTGAACTGGCGGCGTTTCCCCGCCGGTGGTTTGCGGCGCTGCGCTTGCCGGTGGTGAGTTACGCGTTGCCCGCCTTGATTGCGATTGGCCAAGTCCGGCATTTTCATGCACCTGGATGGGGGCCTTGGTCGTGGGTGAGGCAATCGGCGGTGGGGACGACCCGGCGGTTGCTGCGGGAGATCCAGCCAGAGGGTGGCGGATTTTTAGAGGCCACGCCGTTGACTGGGTTTGTGACGATGGCGCTGTGCTCGGCGGGCGCGGGGGACGGGGAAGTGGTGCGTGAAGCGGTGGCATTTTTGGAGCGGTCGGTCCGGGAGGATGGGAGCTGGCCTATTGATACGAATTTGGCGACTTGGGGCACGACTTTGTCGGTCAAGGCGTTGGGAAAAGATTTTCCCGCGGACGAGCGGGAAGCGGTGCGCGGGTGGCTGTTGGGGCAGCAGTTCAAGGTAAAGCACGCCTATTGTTTATCGGCACCAGGGGGATGGGCGTGGACGGATCTGCCGGGAGGCGTGCCGGATGCGGATGATACCGCCGGAGCGCTTTTGGCGCTGCGGGAGTTACCGGGCATGGCAGAGGTTCCGGCGGCGGAAGCCGGGGTGCGTTGGCTGGCGGGACTGCAAAATGAGGACGGAGGCATTCCTACTTTTTGCAAGGGGTGGGGAGCCCTGCCCTTTGACCGGAGCGCGGCCGACTTGACGGCCC
>ENA-OBLH01000290-OBLH01000290.1-metagenomes-genome-assembly--contig:-NODE-290-length-17758-cov-5.27927_pt1 | contig 17758 bp, 15 predicted proteins | sample MGYA00153382_OBLH01 | MGnify analysis MGYA00153382
GCGGCGGCGGTGGTGGTTACGGCGGCGGCGGTTCCGGCGGCGGTGGCGGCTACGGTGGTGGTGGCGGCGGCGGTGGACGCGGCAGCTACTAAGCTAGTCTAGAACTACGCGAGAAAAGCCAGGTCTTACCACCTGGCTTTTTTGTTTTTTGCGTTTTCAGGATTGAGTTATTTATGTCCGCTAATTCACGTACGTCGTTACTGAGACGACACCTTTTTGTCGCTGCGCTTGTCGCGGGTTTGCTCACTGCAAACACCGTCGCCACCGCACAAACTGCGACTGTAGCAACGAAATCATCCGCCACCAACGGCAGCGCTCGCAGCGTCGTCGTGGCCGAGGGCCTCAGCAACGCGTGGGCGCTGGCTTTTTTGCCTGGCGATCCTGCCGGACCCATGCTGGTGACTGAGCGCGCGGGACGGATGCGCATTGTTGGCAAAGACGGCAAGGTTGGTCCGGCATTGACGGGCGTACCTGCGGTGCATGCAATCAATCAGGGCGGGTTGCTGGATGTAGTGGCCTCGCCCGACTTTCAGCGTGACCGCACCATTTATTTCTCGTTTGCGCAACCAGTGTCGGGCGGCGCGCGCACGGTCGTGGCCAGCGCGCAATTGGCCGCGGGCGATAGCAAACTTGACAACGTAAAAATCATCTTCGCGCAGGCAGACGTGGTCGGCGGCGGTCTTCATTTCGGCTCGCGCATTGCTATCGCCCGCGACGGCAGCTTGTTCATCACCACGGGTGACCGCTACAGCGAAAAAGACAAAGCACAATCGCTGGAAACGCATCTCGGCAAAGTGATTCACATCAACGTTGACGGCAGTATTCCCAAAGACAATCCGTTCACCAGCAATGCCACCGCGCGCAAAGAAATCTGGAGTTACGGGCATCGTAATTTGCAGGGCGCGGCAATTCATCCGGTCAGCGGCAAGCTGTGGACGAACGAGCACGGTCCGCGCGGCGGCGACGAGCTAAACGTGCCGCTTGCAGGCAAAAACTACGGCTGGCCGGTGATCGGTTACGGCATCGATTACTCGGGCTTGCGCATGCACGACAGCACCGCCAAAGCGGGCATGGAGCAACCGATCCATTATTGGGTGCCGTCGATTGCGCCCTCAGGCATGGCGTTCTATTCGGCAGATCGTTTTCCGCAGTGGAAAAATTCGCTATTCATCGGCGCGTTGGCGGGGCAACATTTGGCGCGGCTTACGCTCGACGGCGAACGAGTGGTGGCGGAGGAGCGATTGCTGCTCGATTTGAAGGCTCGCATCCGCGATGTGCGTCAGGGGCCGGACGGCTATGTTTACGTGCTTACCGACGATGCGAACGGCAAAATTTTGCGGGTATCACCGAACTGATCAGCGCGGCAAAGTGAGCGGATCGATTCGCGGCGTTTGTAACTCGTCGCGCGTTGCTAGCGCCGGAAACAAGCGCAGCCACAACGCCGCTACGATCAACGTGCCCACGCCGCCGACCACGACCGAACCGACCGGTCCTAGCCACGCCGCCGTAGCGCCCGATTCAAACTCGCCGAGTTGATTGCTGGCTCCAATAAACACCGAGTTGACGGCGCTGACCCGGCCCCGCATGTCGTTCGGCGTTTCCAGTTGCACCAGCGTTTGTCGGATCACCACGCTCACCATGTCGGCCGCGCCGGTGACCACTAGCGCCGCGCAAGACAAGACAAAGCTCGTCGACAAGCCAAACACTACAGTGGCTGCTCCAAATACCGCGACGGCAATCATCAATTTCGGGCCGACTTTTCGACTCACTGGCCACCGCGTCAATGCGATGGACATCACCAGTGCACCCAACGCTGGCGCGCTACGCAACATGCCTAAACCCCATGCGCCGACATGCAGAATGTCTTTGGCGAACATCGGCAACAGCGCAGTCGCTCCGCCCAACAGCACGGCAAACAAATCGAGCGTGACCGCCCCGAGCACCGGCTTGTGATTGATAATGAAGCCCACGCCTGCGAGGAGCGATTTCATTGTGGGTCGAGAGTACGGCGTCAGCGCTCGCTCGTAGCGAATGAACAGCGCCAAGATCATGCCCAACGCGAACAGAAACACGCAGGTTGCGTACACCATCGCCGCGCCCGCCACGTAAATCACGCCACCCAGCGCCGGGCCTGCGATGACGGCGGCCTGCAAGCCCGACGCGCTAAACGCCATCGCGCGCGGCAGCAACGGCGCAGGCACCAAAAGCGCGATTAACGCCTGCTGCGCGGGCATCTGAAACGCTCGCGCCAACCCTAGCAACACCGACACGCCGAGCAATAACTCGCGTGACAACCAGCCGCTACGGTGAGCGCCGCCCGCTAACGCAAATTCATAACTCGCAAAGCACAACATCGTCGCCACGACCAATTGCAACGCGAGACACGCCGCCACTATGCGCGCACGATTGACGCGATCTGCCACGTAGCCCGCGACCAACGTGAGCAGCAACGCGGGCACAAATTGATACAGGCCGACGAGCCCCAGATCCCAAGCGCTGCCGGTCAACTCATACATTTGCCAACCGACGGCCACCATCAACATTTGATTGGCAGCGGTGCCCGCGAGACGGGTCAACCAAAATTGCACAAACGTGCGCTGCTTCAGCAGCGAGGAAAAACTGGGCTCAGACATGTCACGGCAGCATAGCAGTCGATGCCGTCACCAAGCTGCGAGCGGACCAAAAACAGGCTCTGCGCCTACAGACTTCGCGCGTAGTTGCGATAGGCTTACCACCATAATGCCACACGGAAAATCCGCCTCACTAACGGTCGCCACCTACAACATCCACAAGGGCTTTTCGCACTTTAATCGACGCATGGTCGTGCATGACATGCGGGATCGCTTGCGAATGATGGGCGCGGATATTTTGTTCTTGCAGGAAGTGGTGGGACACAACGCCAGACACGTTGAGAATCATGAGTCGTGGCCAGATACGCCGCAGCATGAGTTTCTAGCCGAAGCGCAATGGCCAGCAGCGGCCTATGCCAAGAATTCGATTTATGTCGATGGCCATCACGGTAACGCGATACTGTCACGCTACCCGATGATTCGTTGCGATCATGAAGACATCTCCACCAACCGCATCGAAAAGCGCGGGCTGTTACACGCCGAGATTGACGTGCCGGGTTGGGGTGAGAATTTGCATTGCGTGTGCGTGCATTTGGGCTTGTTCGGACGCTCGCGACGCAAGCAGGTGGACTTGGTCTGCGCGCGCATTGAAGCGCTGGTGCCGGAAGGCGCGCCACTGGTGTTGGCGGGCGATTTCAATGATTGGGGGCATCGCGTAGGCGACCCTTTAAAAGCGCTTGGTGTGCATGAAGTGTTCGAGACCATGAAGGGCCGTCCGGCGCGAAGCTTCCCGGCGCGATTGCCGATTCTGCGACTGGATCGAATTTATGTGCGTGGCTTTTCCGTACACAGCGTGGATGTGCATCGTGGCGCAGACTGGGCACGCCTGTCGGACCACGCGCCGCTGGCCGCACATCTGGTGCGCGAATGAACGAATATCACGCAGGAAATCGGGTTCAGCTTTTGCAATGCGGAGCCGAATATTTCCCGGCGCTTGAGCGGGCAATGGATGCTGCTGTTCACGAGATACGGTTAGAGACCTACATCTTTGCCGATGATGATACGGGGCGTCGCATTGTCGATGCAATGACGCGCGCGGTGCGTCGCGGTGTTGACGTGCAGGTGACCTATGACGGTTTTGGCTCGTCTGACTTTGTGGGGGAGCTCGACAACGTGATGCGGCAAGCGGGCATCAAGGTCGCTGTGTTCCGACCGGATGCCGGATGGAATCGATTCCGCCGCTCACGCCTGCGTCGTCTGCATCGCAAGCTCATGACGGTGGATGGTCGCACAGCGTTTGTCGGCGGCATCAACATCATTGATGACCTGAACATGCCACCACCGAAGCAGCCACGCTTCGATTATGCCGTTCAAGTTGAAGGCCCGTTGCTCGCTCCGATTCATGACGCGATGTGCGAGCTTTGGGCGAGCTTGTCCTCCTCGGCGCGCGGCAAATGGGAAGCGACAGCTTCGCCTTGCCCACCAGTGTCCGGCGTGACCGGCGATCATCATGCGTGGTTTGGTTTTCGTGACAATGTCTCGCATCGCCGCGATATCGAACGCGAGTATTTGATCGCGATTCTGGCCGCGAAAGAAGAGGTGCTCATCGCCAACGCGTACTTTTTTCCGGGACGGCGATTTCGGCGTGCGCTCCTGCGTGCGCGCCGTCGCGGCGTACGCGTGCGGCTGTTGTTGCAGGGGCGACAGGAATATATGTTGCAGCATTACGCGACACGTGCGCTGTACGGCATGTTGCTTGAGGCAGGCGTGGAACTGTACGAATATACGCCGAGCTTTTTGCATGCCAAAGTGGCCGTGGTGGATGGCACTTGGGCGACTGTCGGTTCCTCAAATATCGACCCGTTCAGCCTGTTGCTGGCGCGCGAGGCGAACGTGTTCGTGCGCAACGCGGCGTTTGCGACCGAGCTTCGCGACAGCCTCAATCAGGCCATTGAGACCGATTCAACGATCATCCATGGTCAGCGCTGGAGCGGGCGGCCACTGCTTGATCGGGTGTTGACGTGGACGCTGTACGGTGTGGCGCGCGGCATGATGTCGTTGTTGGGGTACGGTCGCCACTGATGCGTTAACGAGCTTCCACTGATAGATTTGCTGTATGCAAACGTTCATTGGAGGAAACAGCATTACGCTGCTGCGCAACGGCACGGAGTATTTTCCGGCGCTGATTGCGGCCATTGAACAGGCGACTAGCGCCGTTTACATCGAGACGTACATCTTCGCCGAAGACGTATCGGGCCTGCTCGTGGCCGACGCGCTGATCGCCGCTGCGCGGCGCGGGCTTGATGTCCGGGTCGTGGTGGACGCCTTCGGCACCCGCCCTTATCTGACCAACGCGTTGGTGCAACGATTGCGTGTGGCGGGCGTGCTGCTGGTGCTGTACCGGCAAGACGTTTTTCCTGCGACTTGGGGGCGCGCCCGCTTGCGTCGGTTGCACCGCAAATTGGTGGTGGTTGATAGCTGCTGTGCGTTCGTCGGTGGCATCAACATCATTGACGACATGAACACGCCCGGGCAAACGCCGCCGCGAATCGACTTTGCGGTGCAGGTTGAGGGCCCGATTTTGTTGCCGATTGCCTCTGCGGTGATGCGCTTGTGGCGCGTGCTCCGGCTGGTTCAGCTTGATCCCCCGCTGCTCCCGACGTTGGAGCTGGTGCCGGTGGTTCAGCCTTGCGGCGCGATCAAGGCGAAGTTTGTGGTGCGCGACAACCTGCTTTTTCGTCGGCAAATCGAGCTGACATATCTGGCGGCGCTGCGCGTCGCACGCACCGAAGTAGTGATTGCCAACGCGTACTTTTTGCCCGGTATCCGTTTTCGCCGTGCGCTGATCGACGCGGTGGCGCGCGGCGCAAAAGTAACGCTGATCCTGCAGGCGCGGGTGGAGTTTCGCTTGTTGCGCTATGCCACGCGTGCGCTGTACGGGCAATTGCTTGCCGGTGGCGTGCATATCGTGGAATATGAGCGCAGCTTCTTGCATGCCAAAGTCGCCGTGGTGGACGGTCGTTGGGCGACGGTCGGATCGTCCAACATCGACCCCTTCAGTCTGCTCTCCGCGCGTGAGGCGAATGTTTTTATACGCGACGTTGAATTTGCGGGCGAATTGCGGCGCGAACTGGCAGCGCTCGAACACAACGGTGGGCACCGCGTGGACAGCGAAACGTGGGCACGCCGGGGTTTGACGGTGCGAATCATGAACTGGTGCGCCTACGGCTTGGCCCGCGCGATGACCGGATTGCTTGGCGCGAGCTCGTCGCGCTGGTAGCTTCCTATAATCAACTGAATATGGCTGACCTTCCTCACTCCGAGCACGACACCACACCCGTCGAGCGTGATTTGCGCGTAGCGCGGTTAGTCGGGTTCAGTCTGCGTGATCGTGAACTTCTGACACTGTTTTTGCGCCGCCCACCGCGTGCGGGCGTCAGCCTGACTGTGATGAGCGAAGACAGCGATAACAACGAAGCGGCCGATTTGCTCATCGCCAACACCGCCGCCATCGAGGCGACCGATTCGTTGCGCGAGTGGGGCAGCGAGCGGCCTGCCATCGGCATCGTGGAGCGTTTCGAGCGCGACGCAACGTATTACCAAATTGCGCAGGACGGACAGATGCTGTTCGCGCTGGCACAGGCGATCAACCGTATCCGCGCCGGATGGACGCCGCCGCGTCCGGTAGTTGCCGATGCACAGTCGCCTGAACCGCATGAGGAGCAATACGTTTCGGATGCAGCGCGCGCTGCGGCTGAGCCCGAAAGTAATGCCGCCACCGCCGAAGCGCGTTCGACCGTTGCGGTGTCTGAGTTCGCGTTGTCGAACCTCGCCGTAACCGCTCCCAACGCCGCCGTGGCGCTGCCCCTTGCGGCTGCCGTCATTCCCGCAATGGCCGTCAACAAAGGCTTGCCGTGGCAGCGAGCGTTGGACATCTTGGTTATCGATGATTCACACTTTTCGCGTGAAGCTATATCCGCGGCGCTGGTGAAAGTGGGCTTCTCGGTCAACACCGCCGAGAACGGCGCGGATGGATTGAAGCTCGCGTCAGAAAAATTGTTTGATGTTGCGCTTGTCGACTTCGAAATGCCTGGCATGCAAGGCCCAGAAGTGTTGCGCAAACTGCGCGCGCTCGGCCCCAAAGCACCCACGCTGCTGATCATGTTGACCTCGCGTACCGGCGCGGTGGATCGTTTGCGTGCGAAATTTGCGGGCTGTGATGCCTACATGACCAAGCCCACACGCATGCAGGAATTTTTGAAAATTTTGCGGGATTTCGCGGTCGCCGGGAAGCTCACGCGCTCGTGAGGCGCGCCAGCTCTGACACGGTCAGCACGCCTGTGTTGACGGCTGCTGGTGCCCCCGTCCCGCCAGCTTCGCCAACGACGTCGCGCGCCCAAGCCGCAGCGCTATTGCTGCCCTACCTTGCACAACACAAAGCGCGCATCGCCGTCGCACTGACCTGTTTGCTGTTGGCGAAAGTCGCCAACGTGAGCGTGCCGATCGTGCTCAAGTGGGTGGTTGACCGCATGAGCGTTGAGAAGGCAATGCTGGCCGTGCCTATCGCGCTGCTGGTCGCATACGGCCTCGCACGGCTGTCGGTGACGCTGTTCACTGAACTGCGCGAATTTTTCTTCGCCAAAGTGACGCAGCGTACGGTGCGTCGCATCGCGCTGGAGACGTTCGAGCACTTGCATCGACTCTCGCTACGCTTCCATCTGGCGCGGCAAACCGGTGGCCTGACCCGCGACATCGAGCGCGGCACGCGCGGCATCTCGTCGCTCATCAGTTACCTGCTGTTTTCGATCTTGCCGACGCTGATCGAGCTCGCGTTGGTCGCCAGCATCCTCGCGTGGAACTACGACTGGACGTTCGTCACCATCACATTGGTCACGTTGATTGGCTACATCATTTATACGATCAGCGTCACTGAATGGCGCACTGTTTTTCGTAAAGAAATGAACGAGCTGGACTCGAAGGCGAACAGCAAAGCCATCGACAGTTTGATCAATTACGAGACGGTGAAGTACTTCGGCAACGAGCGCTTCGAGGCGGATCGTTACGACAAAAGTTTGCAAAACTGGGAGCGTGCAGCGGTGCGTTCGCAGACCTCGTTATCGCTGTTAAATCTTGGCCAGAGCCTATTCATCGCGGCGGGCGCAAGCCTTGTTATGTGGCGCGCGATTGATGGCGTGATCACTGGCAAAATGACCGTGGGCGACTTGGTGTTGGTCAACGCATTCTTGATTCAGCTTTACGCACCACTCAATTTTCTCGGCGTGATTTATCGCGAGATTCGTCAATCGTTCGCCGACATGGCGCGCATGTTCGGGCTGATGAATGAGCATCAGGAGGTGGCAGATCGGCCCCACGCCGCGACACTCGGCTCGGACAAACCGGTCGCGGGCGAGGTGGTGTTCGAGGATGTTCGCTTTGCCTACGAATCGGATCGCATCATTCTGCAAGGCGTCGATTTTCATGTGCCCGCCGGACAAACGTTCGCCGTGGTGGGTCCGAGCGGCGGCGGCAAAAGCACGCTGGCGCGACTGCTGTTTCGCTTTTATGACGTGACCAGTGGCGTGATTCGCGTGGACGGCAAGGACGTGCGCGATTACACCCAATCGAGTCTGCGCGCCGCCATAGGCATCGTGCCGCAAGACACCGTGTTGTTCAACGACACGCTCGAATTCAATTTGCGTTACGGCTTTCCGACCGCGAGTGATGAGCAGCTCAACGCGGTGATTCGCGCGGCGCGGCTTGATCAGTTCATCGCAAACCTGCCGCAGGGTCTGCAAACACCAGTCGGTGAGCGCGGCCTCAAATTGTCCGGTGGCGAAAAGCAGCGCGTCGCCATCGCGCGCGCATTGCTTAAGAACCCGGCGATTCTGGTGTTTGACGAAGCCACGTCCGCACTCGATTCCGAGAGCGAAAAAGCGATTCAGGCCGAAATCCGCGCCGTCAGTACGGACCGCACCACGCTGATCATCGCGCATCGTTTGTCCACCATTGTCGACGCCGATTGCATCCTGGTGATAGACGCAGGCCGCATCGTCGAGCGTGGCACGCATGCCGAGCTGCTCGTTGCGCAGGGGCTCTACGCAAGGCTGTGGGCGATTCAGGCGGAGAACGCCGGATAACGTATCGCGATAGTCTTTCGACAATTAGCAGTGAGTTTCTGCAATCAGCTTTTCGCTGAAGTGCACATCTAAATTGGGCTTACTGGCTTAAAACGTGATAAGTCGACTAACTACGATAAGTTGTTCTGAGCCCCAATAAAATAGGCATTGCAGCGCAAAGCTATAAATAAAATTGAGCGACAAATTCGAAGAAACTGAAGAAAATTGTCAATCGAACACACGTACAGTCGCGAACATTTGCGTTTGTAATTTGTCAAAAAATTACGCTCTAGTTCACCGCGAAGTTACATGCATTACCCTCCCGTTCGTTGTATCTCCCGAGATTATTTATCATGACCGTCTCTCTCATGCGGTGGCTCCGTGCTGCCGCGTTCGCGCTTATCGTTTTCAGCAGCGCGACCTTCGCACAAACAGCCGTAAATTCCGCGTTCGATATTGGCCCGAAAGCTGAAGGCATCAGCGAATACACGCTGAAAGCTAACGGCCTGCGCGTGCTGCTGTTCCCTGATGCGTCGAACCCGAAGGTGACGGTCAACATCACTTATCTCGTCGGTTCGCGGCACGAGGGTTACGGCGAAACGGGCATGGCGCATTTGCTGGAGCACATGCTGTTCAAATCCACGCCAAAGTATCCGCGGCTGTGGCAGGACATGGCCAATCGCGGCTTCATCAATAACGGCACGACGTGGCTGGATCGTACGAACTATTACGAGAGTTTCGCGGCGTCAGAGGCCAACCTGCAGTGGGCCATCGAAATGGAGGCCGACCGCATGGTCAATTCCAATATTCTGCGCGAAGAGCTGGATACCGAAATGACCGTGGTGCGGAACGAGTTCGAGATGGGCGAAAACCGTCCCCAAGGAACGCTCTCGTCGAAGGTGTACGCGGCAGCGTTTGCTTGGCACAACTACGGTAACTCCACCATCGGCAATCGATCTGACATCGAAAACGTCGGCATCGAAAATCTGCGCGCTTTCTATCGCACTTACTATCAACCGGACAATGCGGTGCTGCTGATCGCGGGCAAATTTGATCGCGATAAAACGTTGGCGCTGATCGCGGAAAATTTCGGAAAAATAGCAAAACCGACCCGCAAATTACCCAAGTTGTGGACAGCGGAACCGACTCAGGACGGCGAGCGCGAAGTGACGGTTCGTCGCGTCGGCGACAGTCAGTTTTTATTGTCTGCGTATCGCACGCCCGCTGCCGCACATCCCGATTCGGCTGCGCTGCAAATGTTCATGAACTTGATGACGGTGGAGCCGTCTGGCCGTTTGTATCAAGCGCTGGTGAAAGCGAAGTTGGCGGTCGGCGTTGACGTTGATAGTGACCTGATGTTCGATCCGAGTCTGCTCGGCTTTTGGGTGAGCTTGAACAAGGCGCAGTCGATGGACAAAGCCCGCAACGTGCTGCTCAACACCATCGAATCGGCGGGCGACAAACCGTTCACTGAGACGGAACTGACGCGCGTAAAACTGCAAGTCGCCAAGGCTTACGATCAAACGTTGTCTGACTCTGGGCGCTTTGCCGTCGCGCTGTCCGAGGCGGTGGCCGTGGGTGATTGGCGCTTCTATTTTTATCAGCGCGATCGTTTGGCGGCGGTCACTTTGGCAGACGTTTCGCGCGTGGCCAAGACCTACTTCAAAGCGCAAAACCGCACGCTCGGGCGCTTCATCCCGACTGACAAACCGGATCGTGCAGACATGCCCGCGCGGCCCGAGCTGGCAACGCTGCTGGCCGACTTCAAAGGCGATGCCAGCATGGCCGAGGGCGAGGTATTCGAGCCCACGCCCGCGAATCTGGAGCAACGGGTTGAGCGCTTCAAATTGGCCAATGGCATGAAGGTGGCGCTGCTGTCCAAAAGGACGCGCGGCAGTACGGTTCAAGTCGCGATGCGTATTGGTTATGGCGACGAAAAAGCGCTCGCTGGAAAAACGGCGGTAGATGAGCTGACGACATCCATTTTGATGCGCGGCGCGAAGGGGTTGACGCGCGAGCAAATTCGCGACCGCATGGACGCGCTGCGAGCGAGCGGCGGTATGGGTCTGGGCGGCGGATCGTTTCAGACCAAGCGACAATATGTCGACGATATGCTGCAATTTATCGGGCAGGTGTACGCGGGCGCGAGCTTCCCCGCCGACGAGTTGGAGCTAGTGCGCAAAGAAATCGTCACTGGCCTCGAAGAGTCCGCCAAAGACCCGGACAGCGTGGCGCAACTAGCCATGTCGCGACACTTTTCGCATTACCCGTCGGGCGACTGGCGGTATGTGCCGACGCTCGCCGAACACATCGCACAAATCAAAGCTGTGACACGCGATCAGGTGGTGCGCTATGCCGCAGCGATGCGCGGCTTGAACAACGCCGAGATTGCGATTGTGGGGGACTTTGATGTGATCTCGGCGAAGACGGCGCTCGTCAAAGCGTTTGCTGCAAGCAAGCGGCCCGCGCCGTACGTGCGAGTCAATCGCGAATACAAACCGGTCGCGGTTAAGCATGAACGGCTGGCCACGCCAGACAAAGAAAACGCGACCTTCATGACTCGCATCGCCTTTCCTCTGTCGGACAAAACGAGCGACTATCCCGCGTTGATGCTGGCCGATTTCATCGTCGGCGGGTCTGGCGGTGCGCGGCTTTTTTTGCGGGTCCGCGAGAAAGAGGGTTTGAGTTACGACGTGTTCAGTTTTTTGAGTGTGCCGGTGTTTTCAAACAACGCCACGTGGACGTTTGGTTTCATCGCGAATCCGCAAAACGCAGCGAAAGCAGAGGCATCACTCAAGGACGAATTGAACCTGTTGCTCGGTGGTGCGTTGACCACGGAGGAGTTTGCGCTGCAACGGCAATCGCTGCTCGATCAACGTGCGGTTGCGCGGTCACAGGACGCGACGCTCGCCGCGCAACTGGTAACGTTGGCCGATGCAGATCGCACCTTCGCTACGGTCGACGAATGGGAAGCAAAAATCCGCACGTTGAAAAAGTCCGACTTCGATGCGGTCATAAAGAAATACATCAAACCGCAAGAACTGTCCTCGTTCACAGCGGGCGATTTCAGCAAAATCAAATGAGGCGGCGGTATTGATCACGGAAATGCTGTGAGAATGGCAACGTAAAATACAACGTTGTCTCAAAAGGGCGCTATTACCCGCGAGCGCCCTTTTATTTTGACCTCAATGCTTGATCCCCGCCGCGAACGCCAGATTCTCATCGTGCTCACGCTGATGAGCTTCACCAACATTCTCGATTTCATGATCATGATGCCGCTGGCGTCACATCTGATTCGTGAGTTCGGCATCAGCACGGCAGAGTTTGGACTGCTTGTTTCCGCCTACGCGTTCGCCGCTGCTACCTCCTCGCTGCTGATGGCTTCCATAGCGGATCGTTTTGATCGCAAACGTGCGCTGTTGTTTGTCTACGTCGGCCTGATCGTTGGCACGCTCGGATGCGCGCTAGCCCCGACGTACGCCACGTTACTCGTCGCGCGAATCGTCGCCGGGTTGTTTGGTGGTGTACAGGGCTCGATTGCGTTTTCCATCGTTGGCGACATGGTGCCGGACGAGCGGCGCGGTCGCGCGATGGGCATGGTCATGCTGTCGTTCTCGCTGTCGGCCGTGCTTGGCGTACCGTTGTCCATTTATGTGGCGGGCCACGGCGGCTGGCATATTCCGTTTTTTGCATTAGCCGCCGCGTGCGGTGTCCTGTTCGTCGTCGCCGCGCGTCTTGTGCCGTCGATGCGCGGCCACATTCGCGTGGGCGCGCCGGTGAGTTTGTGGCAGGGCTACGCCGAATTGTTTCGTGTGCCCAATCATTGGTGGGCGTTCGCAACTACGGCACTGCTTACACTCTCAGGCATGATGGTGATCCCCTACATCGCACCGTCGCGGGTGGCCAACGAAGGCATGACCGAATTGCAACTGTCGCTGTTCTATCTTGTCGGCGGTGCGATCACGCTGTTCACGCGTCCGCTGTTCGGCAGCCTGTCAGATCGCTATTCGCGAGCGAAGGTTTACTACTGGCTGGTGTTGCTTTCGATCATTCCAATGGTGTTGATCACGCATACTCTGGGCGTGAGTTTGCCGCTGCAACTGGCGGTCTCAGCGCTGTTCTTCATTTTCGTCAGCGGTCGTTTTGTGCCGTCCACCGCACTCGTGTCCTCCGCGAGCACGCCGCAATTGCGTGGCCGCCTGATGTCGTTTAATTCAGCGGTGCAAAACCTCTTCACCGGGCTTGCCGCGTTGATCGGCGGGGCCATGCTCACCTCAACGGGCAGCGGCCCCATCACGGGCTACGAAGCGGTGGGTTATCTCTCCTGCATCATCGCGCTCGCCTCCGCATGGACAGCCTTCAAAGTTCGTGCAGTGTCATGAGGCTCGCCGTCGAAAAGCTTGCGGCAGAACGCGGTGGTCGCAACGTTTTCGCAGGCCTTTCGTTCGTGGTTGAATCGGGTACGTTGCTGCGGGTGACAGGCGCAAATGGTGCGGGGAAAACGACGTTGCTGCGCATTCTTGCTGGGCTGGCTGCGGCGTCGGAAGGTGGCGCTGCGTGGCATCGTGCAGGCGCCGTCGCTCCGTCGGCAGAGGCTGCGTGTTTTGTGGGACACGCCAATGCGTTTAATGATGCGCTTACCGTGCGGGAAAATCTCACCTACGCAGCTGCACTGGCAGCCATCGATGCGCCATCGCTGGAAATTGAATCTGCGCTTGATGCCTTCGCTGTTAAGTCAATGATCAATCGCAGCTTCGGTACGTTGTCACAGGGCCAGCGCAAGCGCTGCTCATTGGCGCGCCTGCTGTTGGATTCGAACTCAGGCGGGCGTGGCCGTCGTGCGTGGCTGCTGGATGAGCCGTTCGTAGCCCTTGATGCGGATACGCAAGTTCAACTCGCTGCCATCATAAGTGCGGAGCTTGCGGCGGGTGGTCTGGTGATCTACACATCGCATCAAGCGGTGGAAATTGACGCAGCAAACACGCAGGAGATCGCGCTGTGAGCCTTGCGCGCGCGACCGCCGCTGTTTTCCGTCGCGAGGTACAGCTGTTCGCGCGTCGCAAAAGTGATTGGGCGAATCCATTGATGTTCTTTTTGATCGTCTGCACGCTGTTTCCGTTCGCGGTAGGCAGCGAATCGGAAAAGCTCAAGCTGATCGGCATCGGCGTCATCTTCGTCGGTGCGCTGCTCGCAGCGATGCTCTCGCTACCCCGACTGTTCGACGAGGACGCCCGCGACGGATCGCTCGAATTGATGCTCACCTCACCCGAACCGCTCGCCGCATTGATCCTCGCCCGCGTCGCCGCGCTATCGCTCGCGTTAGGCGTTGCGCTCGCCGCGGTCACGCCTGTATTCGCTCTGTTCTATTCGCTGCCGTTTGACGTGGCGGCCATGCTCGCGCTCAACGTGCTGATGGCAGTGCCCACGTTGCTGCTGGTGGGCTCGATTGCGGCGGCGCTGCTGGTGTCCGCTCGCGGTGGCGCGATCCTCACCGCCGTACTGGTGTTGCCGCTGACCATCCCGACACTCATCTTCGGTGCGGGCGCGGCGCTCAAGGTGTTTTACGGCGAATCGCCTGCCGCCGAGCTTGCGCTTCAGGCCGCTTTCATGCTGCTTGCACTAGCATTGTGTCCGCTCGCAGCCGCCGCTGCATTGAAAATCAGCACCGATTAGTACCCATCCGCCGTGGCCCGCTCCGAATCACAATCAAACGACAAATTTGCAGGCCGCTGGTTCTGGCGCTACGCCTCGCCCGCCGCGTTCTTTCCGCTTGCCAGCAAGCTTGAAAAATGGTGCTGGACGCTTGCAATCACGCTTGCTGCAATAGGCCTCTACATGGGCTTCTTCGTTGCCCCCACTGACGCGCAGCAAGGCGAGGTCTACCGCGTCATCTTCATTCACGTTCCCGCTGCGTGGATGGCGATGGTGATCTACCTCGCAATGGCGTTTTGGTCCGCAACCGGCCTGGTGCTCGGCACCCGCCTTTCGTTCATGATGAGCCACGCGCTGGCCCCGACCGGCGCGATCATGGCGGTCGTTGCGCTGGCCACCGGCGCGTTGTGGGGCCGCCCGACTTGGGGCACCTACTGGGTGTGGGACGCGCGGCTGACGTCGACCCTGATCCTGTTCTTTCTCTATGTCGGCTACATGGCGCTGGCCGCCTCGTTCGACGACAAAAAGAAGGGTGACCGTGCCGCAGCGCTCATCGCGCTGGTCGGCGCGATCAACGTACCGATCATTTACTTCAGCGTGCAATGGTGGAACACGTTGCATCAGGGCTCAAGCGTGCGCCCCGGCAGCTCGTCGATGGCCAGCACGATGCTGACCGCGATGATGATCATGACTTTCGCGTTCTGGTTCTATTGCATCGCCACCGCGATGCATCGTCTGCGCACCGACATTATCGAGCGCGAACGCAATGCGGCGTGGATGAAAGAGGCAAGCCTTTGATCTGGGAATCGTGGAGCGCGTTTTGGGATATGGGCGGGCGCGGATTCTTTGTCTGGAGCAGCTACGGTGTGCTCGCGCTTGCTGTCATCGCGGAACTTGTCACCCTGAAGCGTGCTCGAACCAGCGCGCTCAAAGCATTGCACGAAGACCATGACCACTAAACAAAAGCGTCTCGCACTCATCCTCGGCGGCCTTAGCATCATCGCTGTTGCCGTCGCGTTGGTGCTCACTGCGTTCAATCAGAACCTCGTGTTTTTTTTCACGCCGTCACAGATTACCGCCAAAGAAGCGCCGACGGGCCGCACCTTCCGCCTTGGTGGCATGGTCGAGTCGGGCAGCGTCAAGCGCGACGGCATCAACGTCAGTTTTCGCGTGACCGATACGGCGCAGATCGTTCCAGTGACATATTCCGGCATCCTCCCCGATCTGTTTAAAGAAGGTAAGGGCGTAGTGGCACAAGGCACGCTGGGTGACGACGGCGTGTTCCGCGCCAAGGAAGTTCTCGCCAAGCATGACGAAAATTACATGCCACCTGAGGCTGCAACGGCGGTGGAGCGTGCACAAAAAGCACGTGACATGGCGACCAAGACGTTGAAACAGTAACTCGCTGTGAACAAAAAGCTCCTGCTCCCCATCGCTTTCTTCGCCCTCGCAGCCGTCCTCTATTTCGGCCTGTACCGCGACCCGCGCGAGGTGCCGTCGCCATTGATCGGCAAGCCCGCGCCGGCGTTCACGCTGGCACAACTCGGTAACCCAGCCACCAACTTCTCGCCCGCCGACATGAAGGGCAAAGTCTGGCTGCTCAACGTCTGGGCAAGCTGGTGCCCGAACTGCAAAGACGAACATCCCGACTTGCTCGAACTCAAGCGCAAAGGGACCGTGCCGATCATCGGGCTCAACTACAAGGACAAGCGCGAACTTGGCCTTGATGTGCTGAAAAAAACCGGGGATCCGTTCGAGTTGTCCGCCTTTGACCCCGACGGCAAGGCCGCGCTGGACTGGGGCGTTTACGGCGCGCCGGAAACCTTCCTGATTGACCGCGAAGGCATCATTCGCGCCAAGCACGTCGGGCCTATTTCAGCGGAAGTGGTTGCCGCCAAGTTTGTGCCGTTCCTGAAATAAGAGAGACATTCCGAGCTCGCGCGTTCGGATTCAACGCAAGCGTCCGTATAGCTTTTAGCTTAAACCTAAGTTTCATGCGGGGTAGGCATGATTTATAGCTATAGTCGAGTTATTCAATAAACGCCGCCTATCCCTCATTCAATATGGGCTAGAGTGCAAAGCTGATGCAGGTGCCCAATGTTTGGCAGCGCAGCGACTCTGGGCTAACATTCGCTCCGGTAAATAGTTTAAGCCTAAAGCATTATGTCCTTACCCATTGCTGATTATCGGTCTCAGTTCGTGCTGCCGGACGGCGTGATTTACCTCGACGGCAATTCGCTGGGCGTGCTTCCCAAAGCTGCGATTGCGGCTGTGAAAAAAACAGTGGAAGAGGAATGGGGCAACGGCCTGATCCGCTCCTGGAACACGGCCGACTGGGTCAACGCGCCACGTCGCTGCGGCGACAAGATCGCGCGCTTGATTGGGGCGAGCGCGGGTGAGGTGATCGCCTGTGATTCGACCTCGGTGAATTTGTTCAAGGTGTTGCTCACGGCGTTGACTTTGCAGGCGAAGTCGCCCGAACGCAACATCATCATCTCCGACATCGACAACTTCCCCACCGATCTCTACATCGCGCAGGGGCTGCGCGATTTGCTTGGGTCACGCAAGCTGGAGCTTCAGTTCGTCAAACGCGCGGAAATGGAAGCAACCATTTCTGCGTTCGGTGCGCGTGCCGCGATGGTGATGCTTACGCAAGTAGATTACCGCACCGGCGAGCGCTACGACATGCAGGTGATCACGGCGCTGGTGCAGTCGAAAGGCGCGCTAATGCTGTGGGATCTGGCGCATTCGACCTGTGCGTTTCCGGTGGAACTCAATGCCTGCAATGCCGACCTCGCGGTGGGATGCGGTTACAAATACGTGAACGGCGGGCCGGGCGCACCGGCGTTCGTTTTCGCGGCAAAACGTCATCTTGACACGCTCGATGCCGCGGGCACCAGCGCACCGATTTCTGGCTGGTTTGCGCACGAAGCGCCGTTTGCATTTAACCCGCTGTTCAAGGTGACGCGAGGCATTGAACGCTTCACGGTAGGCACGCCACCGATCCTTCAATTTGCTGCGCTGGAGGCAGCGCTCAATATGTGGTTAACCGTGGATTTGCACGCGTTGCGTGTCGCGTCGGTAGTGTTGACCGAACGCTTCATCGCTGAGGTGGAGTCGCAATGTGCAGGCTTCGACCTCACGCTCGCGACGCCGCGCGATGCGGATGTTCGTGGCTCGCAAGTGTCGTTCCGACATGCCGAGGGCTACGCCATCATGCAGGCGCTCATCGCACGAGGCGTGATCGGCGACTTCCGTGCGCCGGATATTTTGCGCTTTGGATTTACGCCGTTGTACGTCACGGAGGATGATGTGGTTGGCGCGGCGTCGCACTTGCGAGATGTGCTGAAGTTGTGTGAATATGGACGCGCGGAGTTTCGGGCGCGAAGCAAAGTCACTTAGAGACCGCTCGGTTGGGTC
>ENA-OBLH01000291-OBLH01000291.1-metagenomes-genome-assembly--contig:-NODE-291-length-17729-cov-5.36732_pt1 | contig 17729 bp, 12 predicted proteins | sample MGYA00153382_OBLH01 | MGnify analysis MGYA00153382
GACGTGCCCCTTCCCGCCGGTCGAGCGCGCAAATCACTGAGCACTACACCCCCGATATGCTGGTCGGGCGGCAAGTCGCCGCAGTCGTTAACTTTCCCCCGCGCCAGATCGGCAAGTTCATGTCCGAAGTGCTGACGCTCGGCTTTCCCGACGCGGACGGCCATGTCGTGCTGTTCGCGCCGGACAAACCCGTGCCCGACGGGTTACGGTTGTTCTGATGGCCGTGCGCCGCGCCATCGTTATCGGCGGCGGCATCGCGGGCCTAGCGGCGGCAATTGCTCTGCGAAAGGCCGATTACGAGGTGACGATCCTCGAACAGGCCGCCGAATTGCTGCCAATGGGCGCAGCGCTTTCGCTGTGGAGCAACGCCATGGCCGCGCTCGACTGGCTGGACGCGGGCGATACTGTCGCGACCGCTGCCGCGCCGATCCAAAGCCTCGGTGCGCGCGACCAGCCTGGTCGTTCGATTCTTTACGTCGATATAGCGCGCGCTTCTGCGCCGGGGCAGCCTATTCCGCGCCTGCCGACCCGCACCGTTCTGCAATCGAGCCTGTTGGCGGCGGCATCTGGTATCGATATCCGCCTCGGCGCGCAGATCGAGGGCGTCGACCAGAGCGGCGCGTCGGCCACCGTCCGCATCGCAAATGCGCCGCCAGAATCTGCCGACCTCGTCATTGTGGCGGATGGCATCGCATCGGAAACCGCCACTGCCCTGATCGGCACTGCGCCGCGCCATGCTGGCTATGGCGGTGTGCTGGCGATCGGCGATGCCGCGAGGGGTGCCTGTGAGACCGGCACGGCGGTCGAATATTGGGGAAGCGGCGAGCGGTTCGGCCTGTTCGATCTGGGGCAGGACCGCAGCTATTGGTTCTTCATGAGGAACGAGGCGTCGTCTGCCGAAAGCCACGCCTTGACGATGGCGGATATTACGCGGCGGTTGCCGGACTGGCCTGCGCCGCTCGCGCTGGCCGTCGGCGCGACCTCGCCTGACCGGCTCATCCCCTTTTCGATCCATGCGAAACCGCCCCCAAAACGTCTGGGGCAGGGCCGCATCATCTGTGTAGGCGATGCGGCGCACGCGATGGAGCCCAATTTGGGGCAGGGCGGCTGTCAGGCGCTGGAGGATGCAGTGGCACTCGGCGTCGCCGCGCAACACCGGTCGCCCGATGCCGTGCTGTCGCTGTTCGAGCGTCTCCGCCTTCGCCGGATCCGTCAGTTCGTCGATCTGTCGCACAGCGCCGCTTTCCTCGCCCAGTCGCGCAACCATGCCGTCGTCGACGCGGGGCGAACCCTGATGCGCGGTATTCCGCAGCGGCTTAGCGAATGGCGCATCGGCAGCCTGCATAAAATGCCGGACTATGCGGCTATGGCTGTTCAGGCCTAATAGGTGCAACTCTTGGCGCGCAACGGCGTTACGCCAGCTTAACGAACGAGCGGAGACCGGATCATGCGTGCTTTCCTCACCACGGCGTCTCTGGCCGCCACTTTTGCGCTGGTCGGTGGCTGTATTCCTGCCGGCACTGGCGCGCCACGCGCGGGGCAGGGGGCGGCGATGGCCTTGCTCAAGGATGCGGGAGGCACCGACATGGGGCGCGTCACGATCAATCCGGCCAGCACGGGTAAATTGCGCGTCACGCTCGATGCCATGGCGATGTCGCCGGGGACGCGCGCCTTCCATATTCACACCACCGGGCGCTGCGACGGTCCCGGCTTTACGACGGCAGGCGGGCACTGGAACCCCGCGATGAAACAACATGGCCGCGACAACCCGATGGGCGCGCACGCGGGCGATATGCCGAACCTGACGATCGGGGCCGACGGGCGCGGGCGGGTAAGCGCGGACATCGACGGCGATCTGGCGGGTCTGCTCGATGCCGATGGCGCCGCGGTCATCGTCCATGCGTCTCCCGATGATTACCGCACCGACCCGACGGGCAATGCGGGTGCGCGCATCGCGTGCGGGGTCGTTACGGTCGGGGCGGTGATGTAGGTCGAACTGACGGCAGTCACCCCCTCCCTGCTTGCCCGACAGGCCATTGTCGCTTTAGGGTCGTGGCAGGGGGATTTGCATGACCGACGCCGCAACTGCCGACATCGCTACCGACACCACAACCGAAACGCTCGATCCGAAGCGCGACCGGCTCGTCATCGTCGCCTCGTCGCTGGGCACGGTGTTCGAATGGTATGATTTCTTCCTCTACGGCATCCTAGCCGCGCTGCTCGGGCGGCTGTTCTTCCCCTCGGACAATGCCACGGCCGCGACGCTTGCCAGCCTTGCCGCGTTCGGCGCGGGCTTCGGGGTCCGCCCCCTCGGCGCACTGGTGTTCGGCTATTTCGGCGACCTGATCGGGCGCAAATATACCTTCCTCGTGACGATCACCCTGATGGGCGGCGCGACCGCGATGATCGGCTTTCTGCCGACCTATGCGACGGCGGGCATCTGGGCACCGATCGGGCTGGTCGGGCTTCGGCTGTTGCAGGGGCTGGCGCTGGGCGGCGAATATGGCGGGGCAGCGATCTATGTCGCCGAGCACGCGCCCGACAACAAGCGTGGCCAGTACACCAGCTGGATTCAGGTCTCGGTCGTCGGCGGCTTTCTGCTCTGCCTGTTCATGGTGCTGAGCTGCCGTGCAGCGATGTCACCCGCGGACTTCGAGGCCTGGGGCTGGCGCATCCCCTTCCTCGCCTCGCTGCTGATGCTCGCGATCTCGCTCTATATCCGCATGAAACTGAGCGAGAGTCCGGTATTCAAGGCGATGAAAGCAGCAGGGACAACGTCGCGCAACCCGATCTTGGATTCGATCCGCGAACCGGGAAACTTCGGGCGGGTCATGGTCGCGCTGTTCGGCGTCGCGGCGGGACTCAGCGTCGTTTATTACACCTCGCAGTTCGGAACCCTGTATTTCCTCCAGGGAACCGCGCGCATCGGCGAGACCGAGGCACTGACCTATATGGCGGTTGGTGCCCTGCTTGCGGCACCGCTCTATGTCGGGTTCGGCGCGCTCAGCGACCGCATCGGGCGCAAGAAACTGTTGCTGCTTGGCTATGCACTGGCCGCATTGCTCGTCTTTCCGCTGTTCCACATGATGGCCGATGGCGCGAACCCGGCGCTCGGACGTGCGACGGCGGCGTCACCGGTGCGGCTCGAACTTCCCGAATGCGACTTCAATGTTTTCGCTCCCAAACAGGGAACAACGTGCGGCAAGGCGCTGGGCTTTCTGGCGAAACGCGGGATCAGCTATACCAAAATTGCTCCCTATGCGGCGGGTGAGGTGGCGCTCAACATCGGCGACACGCGCATCGCCGGGTTCGACGAGAAAGCCTATACGGCAGCACTGGTCGCGGCTGGCTATCCCGACAAGGCCGACCCGAACGAGAAGCAACCGTGGAAAATCATCCTCGCCATCGCGCTGATGGTTGCGCTGTCGGCGATGACCTATGGCCAGGTCGCAGCCATCCTTGTCGAGATGTTCCCCGCACGCATCCGCTACACCTCGATGTCGGTGCCTTATCATATCGGGACGGGTTATTTCGGCGGTTTCCTGCCGTTCATTTCGCAGTACATCGTGGTCAGCACCGGCAATGCCTATGCGGGTCTGTGGTACACCGTTGTGGTGGTGGTGATGGCGTTCTTCGTCTGCCTGTTCTTCCTTGAGGAGACAGCGGGCAAACCGCTCGACTGACCTGCCAAACATGACGGCACCCCTGCGCCTGCGTCTTGATGGCGATGCCCTGACCGCCAACTGGCGTTGGCTGGCGGCGCGCAGCGGTCCTGCGGCGTGCGGTGCGGCGGTCAAGGCGGATGGCTATGGACTTGGCGCGCGGAAAGTCGTCGCACAGCTGACGGCGGCGGGGTGCCGCGATTTCTTCGTGTCGACTTGGGATGAGGCCGCGTGGCTCGGGCCGCTGCCGCCGGGGTGCGGCTTGTCGGTGCTCCACGGGGTGCAGGCCGGGGACATGGCGGCGGCGGTGGCATCGGGTGCGCGGCCGGTGCTCAATACGCCGGAACAGGTTGCGCGCTGGCTGCCGACTGGCCTTCCTTGTGACGTGATGATCGATACCGGCATGAACCGGCTCGGCCTGTCGCCGCGCGACGATCTAGCGGGCTTGCAGATCAATACGTTGATGAGCCATCTCGCCTGTGCCGATGAGGACAGTGCGATGAACGGCGCGCAGCGTGCGGCGTTCGCGGCGCTCGACATCCTTGCCAAGCGCCGCAGTCTGGCGAATTCGGCAGGCATCTGCCTCGGCAGCGACTATGCCTTCGACCTGACCCGCCCCGGCCTCGCGCTTTACGGCGGCATTCCGCGCGACGAGGCAGTGGGGCACATCGCGCAGGTGGTCTTCCCCGAGGCGCAGATCGTTCAGCGCCGCCGTGTCCCGGCTGGCGACCGCGTCGGCTATGGCGCAACCTTTGTGGCCGCGCGCGACACCGATGTGGCGATCGTCAACATCGGCTACGCCGACGGCTATCTCCGCAGCTTCTCCAGCCATGCGCCCGTGCTCGGCCGCGTGTCGATGGACCTGATCGCAGTCGATGTCACTGGCACCGATGCGGGCGAGGGCGACTGGTGGCCAGTGCCCTATGCGCTGCCGTTGGCAAGCGCGGCTTCGGGCCTGTCGCAATATGAGTTGCTCACCGGCCTCGGCTCGCGCTTCGAGCGCATATGGTCCTGACGAAAAAAGGGGCCGCTTTCCGGTTGGAAAGCGGCCCCTTTTTTGTCGGCTCTACGCCTTAGAAATTGGCGCGGAACGCGGCGTACAAGTAACGCCCGGTCGTATCGAAGATCGAGCTGCCGGCACCGATGCCGGTGCTGCCGAACGGCGGCTTGACGTCGAAGATGTTGTCCATCCCGATCGACAAGCGGAACTTGGTCGTGATGTCCGCATCGAGCCGCAGGTTGGTATAAACAATCGACGGGAAATAGACCTCGGCGGTCTGATCGTTGTTCTGCGGATCAAGCGTCGTGATCACCCCCGGCGTACACGTCCGGCCCGAGAAACCGACGATGCCCGATGCCGGGCAGGCACCCTGATACGAGTTCTGTGCTTCGTATGTGCCAATTGTTTGCGGCCCGACGTAGCGCACCGAAACCGTGCCTGTCACCATGCCACGCTTGTAACCGGCGCTGGCGAAGAACTCATACTCGGGATCGCCCAGTTCCGACAGCTGACGGTTCGGGATCAGCGGGTTGGTCGGATCGACAAAGTTGTCGATCGTCAGCTTTTTGCTGCCGATGATGCGGTAGGTGAAGCGGTCTCCGTTCTCGAACTTCTTGCTGTACGCCATGTCGATGTCGATGCCGCGGGCACGCTGCGCCGCGAAGTTGACCGGACCCGACAGCACGGCACGCGGGCCGAACTCGCCGTTGGCCTGGCGGTTGACGAGCGGGCAATACTGGTTGTTCAGCGTCTGACCGTCATAACACAGGTTGATGATCGTCTGTGCGCCGAGCGTAGCGATCAGGTTCGACACCTTGATGTTGTAGTAATCGATCGTCACCGACAGGCCGGGGACAAAGCTCGGCTCGAACACGGCACCCAAGGTGTAGCTGTCCGAACGCTCGGCCGTCAGGAACGGGTTGCCGCCTTGCGAAAAGCTAAGCGTTGCCGACCGCGCCGGGGTGTTGATGAACCCGACAGGGACGCCCGCTGCACGGCAGTTTGCCACACGGTTCGGGCCGTTGCTGATGTTTTGGACGTCGCACGGATCGGCGATCTGTGCGAAATTCTGACCGATAGGATCGAACAGATCTGACGGCGTTGGTGCGCGAACCGCGCGGGCATAGGCTGCGCGGAAGCTCAGGCCGCTGACCGGCGAGTAGAACACCGATGCGTTGTACGAATTCGTCTTGCCCGTCGAGTTGTTGTAGTCCGACAGACGATAGGCACCGGCGAACTCGAGCACGTTGAAGAACGGCTTGTCGCGAACGACGGGAATCCGGATTTCGCCGTAAATATCCTTCACCTTCAATGCTGGATATTGAACCGACGTGAGCGCCGTCAGGAACGTCAGCCCCTGCTCGGTATTCTCGTCAGCTGCGGTCGATCCGCGCTCTTCGCGATATTCGCCGCCAACCGCGAACGAGATCGGGCCGCCGGGAAGTTCGAACAACTGGGACAAGTCGCCGCTTACGAAGCCCGAAACGACAAGCTGCGATGCCTTCTGAAGGTACAGGCTGTCGACGTTCACATAGTTGCGGACGGCCTGAAGATTGGGCGTCGTGTTCGATCCGAACGGGTTGAACGGAACGCAGGCGGCGTCGGTAACAGTAACCGAGTTGATCCGACAGACGATCTGACCGGCACCATTGCGCGCAGCATCGAGCGAATTCAGGAAGCCAGCGTTCGAACCATCGGGCTTGAACAGTAGCAGGTTGTTCTTCGAAACCGTCGAACCCTTGAAGTCGCCGTAGTTGACAGCAAGTTCGTAACGCCAGTCGTCGTTGAAACGTCCCTCGATCCCGCCAACAACGCGGAACGTCTCGCGCGTGTTGACTTCGGAACGGATGCCCAGGTCGACGTTGTTACGCGAGATGTTGAACGTCGTAGTGTTGGGCGCGCCGAAGGCGACCGTCGTCGGGCAGCGTCCGATGCTCTGCAACGTCGAATAGGCCTGCGCCGTCAGGAACGGGTTGTCGCAACGCAGGTTTGACCCGCCGCCGAAAAAGCCGGGGATCGATCCCTGAAAGAAGCTCGGACCCGAGGGCGAGTCATAAGCCGATGTAACCCGCGCATATTTCGCTTCGATGAAAGGCGTGAATGCGGGCGAAACCTCGAACCGGCCGAGGAAGTTGGCACTGAAGTTCTCATAGCCCGGGAACAGCGTGCCATAGTTGGTAAGCGTCGAACCAAGACCGCCGATGGCGTTGTTCGTTGCACCATTGGTCTGGAGGCGCAGGTCGTTGGTCACCGGATTGACGATCAGCTGTCCATCGGGTGTGAACACATGGGCTGTGCCAAAGAAGTTGGTCGCAGTCGAACCCGGCGCACAACGCGATGCGTTTGCGAGCAACGTCGCATTACAGATACCGGTCAGCAGGCCACCGTCGGCAATGTTATTATTACGGATGCCGCGTGTGAACGCCTGATCGATAATGCCATCGGTGCCGAACGGCTCGCCTGCAGTCGGTTCGATGGTGTTGAACTGATTACGACCGGAGAATGCGCCGGTCAGATAGTCACGCCCGGTAAACGCCACTTCACGGAAGCGCAGATAGTCCAGGCTGACCGCGATATTGCCGCGACCGTCAGCGAAGTTACGCCCGAACGTGGCGGTCACGTTTGACAGCCCGCGGTCCCCGCGCGACGAAATGCCGCCCTGACCGGTCACGCGGAAGCCGTCGAAATTCTTTTTCAGCACAAAGTTGACGACGCCGCCGATGGCATCCGAACCGTACACAGCCGAATTGCCGCCGGTCACAATGTCGGTGCGCTCGAGCAATGACGACGGGATCGTGTTGGTGTCGACGAAGAAGTCACCGGCAAGTGCCGTGACGTGGCGACGACCATTAACCAGAACAAGCGTACGCGCGATGCCAAGGCCGCGAAGATCGAGGAAGTTCAAACCGGCGGTGCCGATCGAGCGCGTCGAGTTCGACTGCGAGAACGTGCCACGCAGCGAAGGCAAATCGTTGAGCGCATCGCCGACGTTCAGGTCGCCCTGCGACAGGATGTCCTCGGCGGTCACGCTGGTGACGGGAACCGGCGATGTCAAAGTTGGGCGCGCGATGCGCGAACCGGTTACGACGATGGTGCTGCCACTCGAGTCGGAACCGTCCGAGTTGGTCGCGCAGCCGGTGAGCTTGGGGTCTTCCTTGCACTGCTCCGCCGTCGGCGTGGATTGGGCGAACGCAGCGCCCGGGAAAGCCAATGCAGCAGTAGCGAGCGCAGTTGCGCCCAGAAAACGAACGACCTTCATATGACAAACCCCTGTCATCTATGTTTCGTGCGCGGGATTCGCGCCATTCCTCTTGAAAGGGGGTTTTGCGGCGGCGGGCAAGGCTGCCCGTTCATCTGGCGTTAAAAAAGCGCAGCACTGTCACTCAATTGCCACAGATTGCGGGAGCGCAACATTTATACCCGCTCCACCGCCATCGCGATGCCCATGCCGCCACCGATGCACAAAGTCGCCAGCCCCTTTTTCGCGTCGCGGCGCCCCATTTCGTGGAGCAATGTGGTCAGCACGCGCGCGCCGCTTGCGCCGATGGGGTGGCCGATTGCAATCGCACCGCCGTTGACGTTGACCTTTTCCGGATCCCAGCCGAGCTCCTTGCCCACTGCCAGAGCCTGTGCCGCGAACGCCTCGTTGGCCTCGATCAGATCGAGGTCGGCCACGCTCCACCCCGCACGCTCCAGCGCCTTGCGGGTGGCGGGAACGGGGCCGATGCCCATGATCGAGGGATCGACGCCCGACGTCGCCCAGCCCGCGATGCGCGCCAGCACCGGGCTGCCGCGCCGCGCAGCTTCATCGGCTGACATCAGCACCAGCACCGCCGCACCATCGTTCAACCCGCTGGCATTGGCGGCCGTGACGGTGCCGTCCTTTTTGAACGCAGGGCGCAAAGCGGCGAGCGACTCGGCGGTCACGCCGTCGCGGATGAACTCGTCGGTCTCGACAATCGTATCGCCCTTGCGGCCCTTGACTGTAACGGGGGCAATCTCGGCCGCAAAAATCCCGTTCGCGCGCGCAGCAGAAGCGAGGTTCTGCGAGCGCGCCGCGAACGCATCCTGCATCTCGCGGGTGATCTGGTGCTGCTCCGCCAGATTTTCGGCGGTGATCCCCATGTGATAACCGTTGAAGACGTCGGTCAGGCCGTCCTTGATCATCGTGTCGACCAGTTCGAGGCTGCCCATTTTGGTGCCAGCGCGCAGCGCTTGGGCATGGGTGCTGAGCGACATGCTTTCCTGTCCGCCCGCGACGACGATACTGGCATCGCCGGCTTTGATCGCCTGCATCCCCAGCGCGACCGCACGCAGGCCCGATCCGCAGACCTGATTGATGCCGAAGGCGGGGATTTCCTTGGGAATACCGGCTGCCATCGATGCCTGCCGCGCCGGGTTCTGGCCCTGTGCCGCCGTGAGCACCTGCCCGAGGATGACGTCCGACACCTCGTGCGGCGCGACGCTCGCGCTCTCAAGCGCCGCAATAATTGCCGTCCTGCCCAGCTCATGCGCGGGCACGCTGGCGAAGCTGCCGAGAAAACTGCCCACAGGGGTGCGGCGGGCGGCAGTGATGACGACGTCGGTCATGGCTTGAACTCCGGAATTTGATACCCCGTACTTAGAGGCTCATCCTGGGTTCCGCGAGTCTGTTTTGCAGCGCAGCACAGGCGATGTTGCGGTGCCGCATCGCTAGGTGTAGAACAGCTCAATTCTTTTGCGGGACACATGACATGGCCAAAGTTGCTCCGACCGGCGAGGACGGCGAACGTCCGCCTGTCATCGTCAAGAAATATGCGAACCGGCGCCTCTATAATACGGAAACGTCGAGCTATATCACACTCGAACACCTCGCCACGCTGACCCGCGAGGGGCGCGAATTCAAGGTGCTCGACGCCAAGACCGACGAGGACATCACGCACAGCGTTCTGACGCAGATCATCATGGATGAGGAAAGCCGCGGCGAAACGCTTCTGCCGCCGACGTTCCTGCGCCAGCTGATCTCGATGTACGGCGACTCGATGCAGTCGATGGTCCCGCAGTATCTGGAGGCATCGATGGATGCGTTCCGGCTGAACCAGTCGAAATTCAACGATGCGATGAAGACGGCGTTTTCGGGCGGTCCGTTCGCCGAAATGGCCAAACGCAACATGGCGATGTTCGAAGCCGCTGCCACCGCATTCGTGCCGCCGAAAAAGGGCGACGAGTCGAAGGACGACGAAATCGCCGCGCTGAAGGCGCAGCTTGCACAATTGCAGGCAAAGGTGGACAAACTCGGCTGAGCTTCACTCAGGGGGTGTCATGCGTTTCAGTGTCGTGTCTGTGGTTCTGCTCGCCGGAATCGTAGCTTGTCCGTTGTTCGCGCAGACCAAAGCGCCGGTTGAGACCTATATCCATGCAGGCCGATTGCTCGACCGACCGGGCACGGCACCGCGCGGTCCGTCGACGCTGATCGTGCGTGCTGGTAAGATTGCCGAGGTGCGTGTCGGGCTGGTCGCGCCGCCGGCAGGGGTGCGTCTGATCGACCTGTCGTCGAAGTTCGTATTGCCCGGCCTCATCGATAGTCATGTGCATTTGCGTAGCGACACAGGCGGTGTTGCCGGATTTGTCGAGGGCATGACGATGTCGGAGGCGGCGGGCGCATTTGTCGCAGCCGACAACGCTCGCAAGACTCTGATGGCAGGCTTTACAACTGTTCGGAACTTGGGAGACGGCGGCGCGACGCTGGCGCTCAGGGATGCCATCGTAAACGGGATCGTCACCGGGCCGCGTATCATCGACGCGGGGCGGTCAATTTCGACGACGGCGGGTCATATGGACGCGACGAGTGGCCTCGCGCCGCGGATTGCCGAGCATGTCAGCGAGGAGAATCTGTGCGACGGTCCTGAAAGCTGCCGTCGTTCTGTGCGCGTCCAGATTCGGCGCGGCGTCGACGTCATCAAGATCGCAACCACCGGCGGCGTCAACAGCGGCACCGGCCGTCGCAAGATGGCGTTCGACGACGAGATCAAGGCGCTGGTCGACACCGCGCACATGTACGGGCGCAAGATCGCGGTGCATGCACACGGCGTCGACGGCGTCAATGCTGCGCTTGCAGCGGGGGCCGATTCGATCGAGCATGGGACCGAGTTGAACGACGAGTCGGTCCGGCTCTTCAAAGCGTCTGGAGCCTATTACGTCCCGACGCTGTCAACGGTTAACGGCTACATCGAGCGGCTCAACGCCAACCCCAATGCCTATGAACCCAAGGTGCTCGAACAGATCAAATGGCGGATCGGCATCACTGGCCAGTCATTACGAAAGGCCTATCCGGCGGGCGTCAAGATCGCCTTTGGCACCGATGCCGGGGTCAGCAAACACGGCAAGAATGCCGAGGAGTTCGAACTGATGGTCAAGCATGGCATGCCACCCGCCGCCACACTCGAAGCCGCGACGATGAATGCGGCACGTTTGCTCGGCATTGACACCGAGGTCGGCTCGCTTGAGCCCGGCAAGGCTGCCGACCTGATTGCCGTGTCGGGCGACCCCACCGCCGACGTTACCGTCTTGAAATCGGTTGGCTTCGTCATGAAGGGCGGGGTCGTCTACAAGGAATAACTAGCGACGCGGCTTGACGAATTTCAGCGTCATCCGGTCGCTCTCGCCGATCGCGGCATATTTGGCGCGGTCGACGTCCTTTTCTGCGAACATCGGTGGCAGCGTCCACACGCCCTTCGGATAGTCCTTGGTATCGCGCGGATTGGCATTCACCTCGCTCGAACCGGCGAACTTGAATCCGGCCTTCTCCGCCATTGCGCGCACGGTCGATACCTTGATGTAGCCGCTCGACTTTTCGCGCGCCACATCGGCGCTCTCGGGCAAGCGATGATCCTCGATCCCCAAAACGCCGCCGGGTTTCAGCATGGCGAAAATTTCGCGGAACGCAGTCTCGGTATAGGCTTGGCTGTTGTTCCCCGAACCCATTTGCCAGTTGTGCACATTGCGGAACGTCAGCACGACGTCGGCCGATCCGGGCGCAACCAGCGTCGAGTTTGGCAACAGGCTCGGGAAATTCGCGCGCACCACCTTTCCATAAGTGGCGGCGTCGGCATCAAGCCGTTTGCCGACGGCCTCGGCTCCGCGACCGGCAGGCGGCGCGACGGTCAACTTTCCGCTTGTCGCCAGATAGGGGGCGAGAATTTCGGTGTACCACCCGCCGCCGGGCCAGATCTCGACGACGTTATCGGTCGGTTTCACGCCGAAGAACGACAGCGTTTCGGCAGGCTTGCGGTATTTGTCGCGCGCGACATTGGCGGCGGTGCGGGTCGGCGCGGCGACGGCAGCAGCAAGTGTCGTTTGCATCGACGGCGTGCTTTTGGCGGTCACGCCGACCGTCGCAACAAGACCGGTTCCGGCAAGCAAAACCATGGCAATAGGCAAGAGACGCATCCTGTCCTCCTTCATTCATATGTGTGACTGAGGTGGGTTTGCACGAGCCGGACGACAATTGCGAGACACAAACGGGGCAGGGTCTCCATCAACCCCGCTTGGACACTTTGCGTCGAAGGCCGCGCCCGATTGTTGCAAAGGTGCAACGGTTCCCAAAAATGCCGCAAGCTTGTCATAAGTCCGCAACCCCGCGCTTGACCGCGTTGCGGACGGTTGCCACTTCGCATTGCATTCTGCGGCTACCGAATGCGGAGTCGTTTAGATGATCCCCCGAACGGAGACGTCGTCGTCATGGCCATTCGCCCCAATTTTCGCCCCAGTTTTCGCATCGCTGCTGCCATCCTGCTAACCGGTTCGTCGCTTCCGGCGCTCGCCCAGACACCGGCACCCGATCAGGGACTGGAAGACATTGTCGTTACCGCTCAGCGCCGCGCCGAAAACCTCCAGAATGTCCCGCTGTCGGTAGGGACGGTATCGGGCGATTCGCTCGCTGCGATTTCGTCGAGCGGTGCAGACATCCGCGCACTGTCAGGGCGCGTGCCGAGCCTGAACATCGAAAGTTCGTTCGGTCGCACCTTTCCACGTTTCTATATCCGTGGCCTCGGCAACACCGATTTCGACCTGAACGCATCGCAGCCGGTCAGCCTTGTCTACGACGATGTCGTGCTCGAAAACCCGATCCTCAAGGGTTTCCCGATTTTCGATCTGGACCGCGTCGAAGTGCTGCGCGGGCCGCAGGGGACGTTGTTCGGGCGCAACACGCCTGCAGGCATCGTCAAGTTCGACACCGTGAAGCCCGACGCCAAGGGCAATTACGCCCGGGCGAGCTATGGCACGTTCAACACGATCAATCTGGAAGGCGCTGTCGGTGGCGAGATCGGCAACGGATTCTCGGTGCGCCTCTCGGGCTTGTATCAGCGGCGGAGCAACTGGCTCGATAATCTGTCGACTGCACAAACCAACGACCTCGAAGGTTATGAAGACCTCGCGGCGCGGTTGCAGCTTCAGTACAAGAACGAAGATCTGACGGTGCGTCTCGTCGGCCAGCTTCGCAAGGAAGACGGCACAGCGCGCGTTTTTCGCGCCAATGCGTTTGCGCGCGGCAGCAACCGGCTGATCGGCCTCGGCGGCGCAGCTACGCCGTTCAATATCCGTCAGGTCCGCACCGATGGCCTGAATTTCCAGCGGCTTCGCAATTACAACTTAGGTGCCACGGTCGAGTATGATTTTGGCCCGGTGACGGTAACCTCGGTAACGTCATGGTGGAACGGTAACCTCGCAAGCCGGGGCGACATCGACGGCGGGGCAGGGGCGGCAGTGCCGTTCCCGGCGCAGAGCCAGGACGATGTGCCTGCACTCGACCAGTTCACGCAGGAACTTCGGCTCGCCTCGAACGGCGATACCGCGCTCAGCTATCAGGCGGGGCTGTTCTACTTCGACGAACGCATCCGCATTTCGTCGTTCAACTTCGGCACGCCGACCGACCTCACGCCCAATGTCACCGCGACGCAGCGCCAGAAATCGACGGCATTCGGAATCTTCGGATCGCTGACCTACAAGCTGTCCGATCAGGTCGCGCTGTCAGGCGGCTTGCGCTTCAACAAGGACAAGCGCGACTTCACCGCCAACCGCACCGGCGTGTTCGGCGCGGTCGGGACCGGCACGGCGCGGGTCGACGAGAACAATGTCACTTGGGACGCCAGTGTCCGTTACACGCCGTCGGACGATATGAATATCTATGCGCGCGTCGCGCGCGGCTATCGCGCACCGAGCATTCAGGGGCGCGCGCTGTTCGAATTCGTGTCGGTACAGAACAGCATCAGCACGGCGCGGTCGGAAACGATCAACTCGTATGAAATCGGGCTGAAGTCCAAGTTCGCCGACAACCGCGTGCGCTTCAACCTCGCTGGCTTTTACTACCGTCTCAACAACGCGCAGCTGACCGCGGTCGGCGGGGCGAGCAACGCGGCGCGGCTGCTGAATGCTGCGGCAGTCGATGGCTATGGTTTCGAAGCCGAGTTGGAGGCGCGTCCGGCACCCGGTTTCGACCTGTCGGCCGGGCTGTCGTATAACTCGACAACGATCAAGGATCCGAACCTGTTCGTCGCTGGTTGCGGCGCGAACTGCACGGTGCTGAACACGCAGCGTGCCGGATCGCCGGGGATTTTCTCGATCAACGGCAACAGTTTGCCGCAGGCACCCGAATGGTCGGCGAACTGGACCGCGCGCTACGGCGTGCCGGTCGGGTCGGGTGAAGTCTATGCCTTCACCGACTGGGCCTATCGCTCGAAGATCGAGTTCTTCCTGTATCGTTCGACCGAATTCAACAGCAGCAAGCTGCTCGAGGGCGGTCTGCGGATCGGGTACAAGACCGACCGGTTCGATGTGGCGGGCTTCGTTCGCAACATCACCGACGACATTCAAGCGGTCAGCGGGATCGATTTCAACAATTTGACCGCAATGGTCAACGAGCCGCGCACGTTCGGGGTCGAAGTCGGGGTAAAATTCTAGGTGAGCGTGCGCGGTCGGCAATCAGCCGGTCGCGCATCACCTACAGACAGGCTTCCAGGTACGGCTGATCGAAGCCGTATTGCTTGGCCTTTTCCAGCGTGTACGGGCGCAGGCCCATCGCGCGGTATTCGCCGATGATCTTGCCGTCGGCGGTTTCGTCGAGATATTCGAACTTGAACAGCTGCTGGGTCACAATCACCGGACCCTCCATCCCGATCACTTCGGTCACGTCGGTCACGCGGCGCGAGCCGTCGCGCAGACGTTTGACCTGAACGATCAGATCGACAGAGTCGGCAATCTGGCGTGAAATCGCTTCCTTGGGCATTTTGATATCGCCCATCATGACCATGTTTTCCATACGGCCGAGTGCTTCGCGCGGGGAGTTGCTGTGCAGCGTACACATTGAGCCGTCATGGCCGGTGTTCATGGCAGCGAGCAGATCGAAACATTCCTGCCCGCGAATTTCGCCCAAGATGATGCGGTCAGGGCGCATACGCAGTGCGTTCTTGACGAGGTCGCGGATCGAAATCTCGCCCTGACCCTCAAGGTTCGCAGGTCGCGTTTCGAGCGGGAGCCAGTGCGGCTGTTGCAGGCGAAGCTCGGCGGCGTCCTCGATGGTCAGCACGCGCTCGCCGGGATCGATCATCTTAGACAAGGCGTTCAGCATTGTCGTTTTACCCGACCCGGTGCCGCCCGAAATGACGATGTTGAAGCGGCAAGCGCCCGCGATTTTTAGCGCGGTCGCCATCTTGTCCGACATCGATCCGCCCTTGGCCATCATGTCGAGCGTGATCGGCTTGGCGGAGAATTTACGGATCGAGATCGCCGTGCCCTTAAGGCTCAGCGGCGGCACGATGACGTTGACGCGGCTGCCGTCCTTGAGACGGGCATCGGCGAGCGGCGAGGTCTGGTCGACGCGGCGACCAACCGAGTTGCAGATCCGCTGCGCGATCTGGAACAGATGTTCCTCGTCGCGGAACTGGATCGGCGCGATCGACAGCTTGCCCTTTTTCTCGATGTACGTCTGGTCCGGACCATTGACCATGATATCGGTGATCAGCGGATCGGCGAGCAATTCTTCGAGCGGCCCGAGCCCGAGCAGTTCATCGACGAGCACTTTTTCCAGCGCGAATTGCTCGCGGCGGTTGAGCGTGAATTTTAGTTCGGCGAGCACTTCGCCGATGATCGGGCGGAATTCTTCGGCCAGCTCGTCCTTGTTGAGCGTTGCCGCCGCTTCGGGATCGATGCGTTCGAGCAGGCGCGGCAGCACCTGTTCCTTGATCTTATGGACGCTTGCCTCGAACCCTTCAGCCCTCGGCTGGACTTCCATGTCGGCGGACTGGCGGTCGTTAAGGCGTGCCATCGCGTCGCCGGGCGACGTCGATGCATGGGTCGTGGTATCGGCAGCAGGTTCCTGCTCGATTGGCGGAAACTGGCTGCCGCCCTCGAGGGGACCGTTGGCGGGTGTCGCGCCGCCCGGACCCTGCATGGGACGCGCGACGCCGAATGCGGGGCGGGATGGACCCGTGCCGCCGATACCGCCGCGTTTGCCGAATGCACTCATCTGTTTGCCCCGCAACTATGGGTGACCGCGTAAACGAGATGCGGTCAGACAGGGTGAATAGGACGTAAACTTTGACGAAAAGCTAATGGCTAACCAGATTACGGTGCAAAGCAGCCAAATTGTGAATTTCTATGCTGCGACCGTCGCCCGTTCGGCCAGCAAGGTCAGGCCGCTTTCGGTGATTTCGGCAAAGCCGCCCTCGACCGCGATCCGCTGCGGTGTCGCGCCTGCGCTTGCGTAAACGCGGACTTCGCCGTCGCGGATCGTCGTCATGACGGGCGCGTGTCCTGCGAACACACCCATATCGCCTTCGCTGCCGGGCAGCTCGACCAGATAGGCCGAGGTGCTCAGCACCGCGCGTTCCGGCGTGACAAGTTCGAACGTCAGCACTTAAGCGTCCTCAGCCATTTTCTGCGCCTTGGCGACCGCCTCGTCGATGCCGCCGACCATGTAGAATGCGGCTTCGGGCAGATGATCGTACTCGCCGTCGACGACAGCCTTGAACGACTTCACTGTGTCCTCGACCTGGACGAACTTGCCGCTGATGCCGGTGAAGACCTCGGCGACGTGGAACGGCTGCGACAGGAACTTCTGGATCTTGCGCGCGCGGCTGACGATCAGCTTATCTTCCTCGCTCAGCTCGTCCATGCCGAGGATGGCGATGATGTCCTGCAGCGACTTGTACTTCTGCAGCGTCTCCTGAACGCGGCGGGCGGTGTCGTAGTGCACCTGACCGACGACGGCAGGGGTCAGCACGCGACTGGTCGAATCGAGCGGATCGACGGCGGGATAGATGCCGAGTTCCGAAATCGCGCGGTTGAGCGTGGTCGTTGCATCCAAGTGAGCAAACGAGGTTGCCGGGGCAGGGTCGGTCAAATCGTCGGCGGGGACGTAGATCGCCTGCACCGAGGTGATCGACCCCTTGTTGGTCGAGGTGATGCGTTCCTGCAGTGCGCCCATGTCGGTCGAGAGCGTCGGCTGATAACCCACGGCGCTCGGAATGCGGCCGAGCAGCGCCGACACTTCCGAACCGGCCTGCGTAAAGCGGAAGATGTTGTCGACGAAGAACAACACGTCCTGCCCTTCGACGTCGCGGAAATATTCGGCGATGGTCAGGCCCGACAGCGCGACGCGCGCACGCGCACCCGGGGGCTCGTTCATCTGGCCGAACACGAGCGCGACCTTCGATCCTTCGGGCGTCGGGTTGCCGTCGGCGTCCTTCGCGATGACGCCTGCGTCGAGGAATTCGTGATAGAGATCGTTGCCTTCGCGCGTGCGCTCACCGACGCCGGCGAACACCGACACGCCGCCGTGACCCTTGGCGATGTTGTTGATCAGCTCCTGAATGAGCACCGTCTTGCCGACGCCTGCGCCACCGAACAGGCCGATCTTGCCGCCGCGCGCATAGGGGGCGAGCAGGTCGATGACCTTGATGCCGGTTACAAGGATCGCGCTTTCGGTCGACTGGTCGACGAATTCGGGGGCCTTGGCGTGGATCGGCGCGGTCTGTGTCGCGCCGATGGGGCCGCGCTCGTCGATCGGCTCGCCGATTATCGAAGGTAGA